>ERZ795054.657-NODE-657-length-39961-cov-6.117376_pt1 | contig 39961 bp, 33 predicted proteins | sample MGYA00375138_ERZ795054 | MGnify/ENA primary metagenome ERZ795054 (study PRJEB30183, sample SAMN05720215) | anaerobic digester metagenome | isolation source: active sludge of municipal wastewater-treating anaerobic digesters | place: USA | collected 2014-12-23 ... | reverse complement strand
GAGGTCTGTCTGGCCGTGGGCTGGTCGGTCTACAAGGACGAGAACATCGCCCGCCTGGCCCGGGCCGCGGTGGACGAGACGGGCATGGGAGTCTACGAGGACAAGATCACCAAGCACAAGAACAAGGTGATGGGGGTCCTCCGGGACATCCGGACCGCCAAGTCCGTGGGCCTCATCGAGCGGGACGAGGCGAAGGGCCTCCTCAAGTTCGCCAAGCCCGTCGGGGTCGTCGGGGCCCTGGCCCCGGTGACCAACCCCACCGCCACCCCCTCCTCCAACGGCCTTTCCATCCTGAAGGGCCGGAACGCCGTGATCTTCGCCCCCCACCCCAAGGCCAAGGGGGCCTCCAAGCTGGCCTGCGAATTCATGCGCCAGGCCTTGCGATCGGTCGGGGCCCCGGAGGACCTGGTCCAGTGCATAGAGGAGCCTTCCATAGAACGAACCGGGGAGCTCATGCGCCAGGTGGACCTGGTGGTGGCCACCGGGGGCGGACCCATGGTCAAGGCGGCCTATTCCTCCGGAACCCCCGCCTACGGTGTGGGGCCCGGGAACGCGGTCCAGCTCCTGGCGGAGGACGCGGACCCCGAGGACGCGGCGTCCAAGATCGCCGTGAGCAAGGCCTTCGACAACGCCACAAGCTGCTCCAGCGAGAACTCCGTGGTGGCCTGCGGGAACGTCTACGACGCCTTCGTCCGGGCTATGCGGACCAAGGGGGCCCATCTCTGCTCCCCCGCGGAGAAGGAGAAACTGCGCTCCTGGCTCTGGCCGGTCGGCCCCGACGGGAAGGAAGCTCTGAACCCCAAGGTGATCGCCCGCTCCGCCGAGTCGATCGCCGCCGGGGCAGGGATCCCCGTGGCCCCGGGCACGAAGATCCTGATGGTGGAGGCCGAACTTCCCCGGCCCGGCGGACCGGCCCCGGAGAAGTGGGCCCAGGAGAAGATCTCCCCGGTCCTGGCCCTGTGGAAGTGCCCGGACTTCCGGTCCGGTCTGGAGGCGGTGGTCCTGATCACCGACGCCTGCGGCACCGGCCACTCCTCGGGGATCTTCACTTCCCGGGAGGACAACATCCTGGCCATGGGCGAGACCCTGCGGTCCAGCCGCATCATGGTGCGCCAGGGCATGGCCTCCGGGAACGGGGGCACCTTCGCCAACGGGATGCCCTCCACGGTCACCCTGGGCTGCGGCACCTGGGGCGGCAACATCACCACCGAGAACATCCACTGGAAGCACTTCGTGAACGTGACCTGGCTGGCCCTGCCCCTGGCGCCGAACCGGCCCTCGGACGAGGAGATCTTCGGCTCCCTCTGGGCCAAGTACGGCAAGTGAGGCGGACATGAAACTCCACGAGCACGAGGCCAAGGACGTCTTCAAGGCCGAGGGCATCCCCGTCCCGCGGTCCGTCCTGGCGACGGATCCGGAGGGGGTCGCCCGGGCCGCCCGGGAAGCAGGCTTCCCCTGCGTCCTCAAGTCCCAGGTCCTCCGGGGAGGACGGGGCAAGGCGGGCCTGATCAAGCTGGTCCGGTCCGAGCCCGAGGCCCGGGACACCGCGGCCGCCCTCTTCGCCAGTCCCCACGGGGTCCGCAGGATCCTGGTGGAGGAGGCGGTGGACATCGACCGGGAGCTCTACCTTTCGATCACCGTGGACCCCGCCGCCGCCGAGGCCGTGGTCCTGGCCTGCTCCGAGGGGGGCGTGGAGATCGAGGACCTGGCCGCCCGTTCCCCGGAGAAGATCGTCCGGGAACGGGTTCCCCTGGCGGAGGGGCTCTCCCCCTACCGGGCCCGGAACGTAGCCTACGCCCTGGGCCTTTCCGGGGACGCGGCCAAGAAGACCGCCGGGATCCTGGAGGCCCTCTGGCGGGTCTTCCGGAAGAACGACGCGGAGCTGGCGGAGATCAACCCCCTCTTCCTGACCAAGGGCGGCGGGGTCGTGGCCGGGGACGGGAAGCTGGCCATCGACGACAACTCCCTCTTCCGCCACCCGGGCCGGGAACCGGGCCGGGACTACTACGACTCCGACGCCGCCTTCGAGGCCGCCGCGGAGGGGATCCCCTACCTCCAGTTCGACGGGGACATCTCCCTCATGTGCGCCGGCGCGGGGCTCACCACCGTGGTCTACGACCTGATCGTGGACGAGGGGGGCTCGGTGGCCAACTACCTGGAGTTCGGGGGCCCGAACTACAAGAAGGCCGTCCGGGCCATGGAGCTCTGCCTGAAAAACGAGCCCAAAGTCATCCTGATCGTCACCTTCGGGACCATAGCCCGGGCGGACGTCATGGCCGAGGGGATCGCGGACGCGGTGAAGCGCCTGGCGCCGAAGTGCCCCATCGTGGCCTGCATCCGGGGCACCGGGGAGGAAAAGGCCGTGGAGACCCTGCGCTCCCTGGGTCTGGATCCTCTGTTCGACACCGAGGAGGCCGTGCGCAAGGCCGTGGCCCTGGCCGCCGCTGCCCGCGGCTCCGGGGCGGCCCCTGGGGCGGGAGGCTCGAAGTGAGCGTGTTCATCGACCGGTCCGACCGCGTCCTGGTCCAGGGGATCACGGGCGGGGAGGGGACCTTCTGGACCAAGCACATGCGGGACCTGGGCACGGACGTCGTAGCCGGGGTCACCCCGGGCAAGGAGGGACAGTCCGTGGAGGGCGTCCCCGTCTACCACACCGTGCGACGGGCCGTGGCCGAGCATCCCGCGGACGCGGCCATGCTCTTCGTTCCGCCGCGCTTCACCAAGGACGCCGTCCTGGAGGCCCTGGACGCGGGGATCCGCAAGGTGGTCACCATCGCCGACGGCATCCCCCTGCACGAGGCCCTGGAGATCCGCGCCGCCGCCCGGTCCTGCGGGGCCCGGGTCGTGGGGGGGAACACCTCCGGGGTCATCTCCCCGGGCCGGGCCATGATGGGAATGTTCCCCTACTGGATCGAGCGGGTCTACCGCCCCGGCCGGATCGGGGTGATGACCCGGTCCGGGTCCCTGACCAACGAGGTGACGGCCATGATCGTCCGGGCCGGTTTCGGCGTCTCCAGTCTCCTGGGCGTCGGGGGCGACTCCGTGCCGGGGACCCGGTTCGCGGAGTTCCTGCCGGATTTCCAGGCGGACTCGGGGACCGACGCGGTGGTCGTCATCGGCGAGCTCGGGGGAACCATGGAGGAGGAGGTGGCCGAGGCCATCGAGTCCGGAGTCTTCTGCAAGCCCCTGGTCGCCTTCCTGGGCGGCCGGAACGCCCCCGCGGGCAAGCGCATGGGCCATGCCGGGGCCATCGTGACCGGCGGCAAGGGCACCGTGGAAGGCAAGGCCGCCGCCCTCAAGCGGGCCGGGGCCGCGGTGGCCGACCGGCCCCGCGCGGTGGGCGACCTGCTCCGGGAAATCCTGGGCGACCCCGCACATTCATAAGGAGACGACATGAAGATCGAAGCCGATAGGACATTCCGCAACGCCCTCTTCCTGGCCCTGGCCGCCGCGGTCTGCGCGGCCCTGGTGGTCCTGCCCCCGCCGGCCTCCCTGGCCCAGACCATCGCCAAGGCGGTGGACGCGGCCACGGGCAAGCCCGCCTACCCCGCCTCCGTCCAGGGCGGCGAGGCGGCCATGTCCGCCCTGGGGGTCCTGGCCTTCTGCCTGATCCTCTGGGTGACCGAGGCCCTTCCCTTCCACATAACGGGCATGCTCTCCCTGGGGCTCCTCACCTTCCTCAAGGTAGGCAAGTACAAGGAGATCATCTCCACGGGCTTCGGGAACGACATCGTCGTGTTCTTCATCGGGGTCCTGTTGTTGGGCGCCTTCATCACCAAGAGCGGCCTGGGCAAGCGGATCTCCACGGTCATCCTGTCCGTCACGGGCAACGACACCCGGCTCATCATTCTGGGATTCCTGATCGCGGGAACCCTCCTGTCCATGTGGATCACCGACATGGCCGTGGCGGCCATGCTCATGCCCCTGGCCCGGGCCATCCTCCGGGAGGAGGGGGCCGAGCCCATGAAGAGCAACTTCGGCAAGGGGCTCATGATCGCCGTAGCCTGGGGAGCCCTGATCGGGGGTATCGCCACCCCAGCGGGAACCGGCACCAACCCCGTGGCCATGCAGTTCCTGGCCTCCATGGCGGACATCCACCTGACCTTCCTGGACTGGATGGCCTACGGGATCCCCTCGGCCCTCCTGATCCTGGGTCCCGCCTGGGGGATCCTCTTGGCCTTCTTCCCCCCGGAGATGCGGAAGCTCAAGGTCTCCAAGGAGAAGCTCCGCGAGGAGCTCCGGGACATGCCCCCCATGAACCGGGAGGAGAAGCTCACCTTGGCGGTCTTCGTCCTTACGGTCCTCATCTGGATCCTCACCCCCCTCCTCCAGAAACCCCTGGGGATGGTCATCGAGATCTCCCTGCCCGCCCTCCTGGCGGCCTGCCTCTTCTTCCTGCCCGGGATGTCCCGGACGAAGTGGAAGGAGGTCGAGGGGGACGTGGACTGGGCGGGGATCCTCCTCATCGTGTCGGGGCTTTCCATGGGGACCTACCTGTACAAGACCGGGGCTGCGGAGTGGCTGGCCGTCATACTCCTGGGCCGCATCGGCTCGGTACCCCTCTTCGCCCAGCTCTTCCTGGTGACCCTGGGGGTCTGCCTCCTGAAGGTGGTGTTCTCCTCGAACACCGTGACCGCCACCATACTCATCCCCCTGATCATCGGCCTGGGCAAGGCCCTGTCCCTGAACGTATCGGCCATCACCCTGGCCGCGGGGCTCACCTCCAGCCTGGCCTTCATCCTGGTGACCTCCACCCCGACCAACGTGATCCCCTTCAACGCCGGATACTTCGGCATCAAGGACATGGCCAAGGCGGGCCTGGTCCTGACCGTCGTGGCCTCCCTGGTGATCGCCGTCACCTTCCTGGTCGTGGGCGGGATCCGGGGGGACTTCTGATGGAGGGCCCGGCCGTCGCGGAGCGATTAGCCCGGCTCAACCCCGGACTAGCCGTCTTCGGCCCCGGGGATCCCCGGCTGGCCCGGTACGGCCGGATCGCGGAGCTCCCGGGCCTGGCCGCCCTGGCGGAGGCCGCGGCCCCCCGCATCCCGTCGAACCTCGAGGCCAACGCCTACACCGCCTCGGACCCGGACCTGGAAGCCCGCCCGGAAGCCGCGGCCTTCGGGCCGGTCTTCGGGTTCTATCCCCTCCAGGTCGGCTGGAACGCGGGGCCCAACACCCGCCTCAACGGCCTGGAATGGCACGCCTCCCCGGAGATCCTCGTGGCCGTCACGGACCTGGCCCTGCTCCTGGGCAGGGTCGAGGACATCGACTGGGATTCCCCGGGTGGACCCGCCTACCCGTCGAACCGCGTGGGGTGCCTGGTCCTGTCCGCAGGCACGGCGCTGGAGATCCATCCGGGCACGATGCACCTGGCCCCCTGCCGACTGTCCGACCGGGGCTTCAAGAGCCTGGTGGTTCTGCCCCGGGGCACCAACGAGATCCTCTCGGAGGAGGAGAAGGCCGCCGCGGCCAAACGGGCCGCCGCCGGGGATCCGCGGGCCCGTCTCCTCTTCATGCGGAACAAGTGGATCATTACCCACCCGGAGCGCAAGGTCCTCGTGGACAAGGGGGCCTTCCCGGGGATCACGGGCCCGAACGTAGAGGTGCGGTACTGACGGGCCCTCAGAACTGTCCCGGATAGAGATAGGCGCTCGCGGGTTGTTCCCCGGGTACGACCTCGTCCACCTCCACCATGGCCACGAAGGAATCCTTGCCCGTGTAGGGGTTCCTGTACGCCGTCCGCTTCCCGGTGCCCGTCACGCGCATCCATTCCCCGCCCCGGAGTCCCGCTGCCCCCGGCCAGGAGGCGAGCACACCCACCGGTTCCGCGTCCGCGGCGCAGCAGGTGATCAGGAGCCGGGTGACGAAGACCCGGTCCGCGGGCAGGCCCGGTACCCGGTGCGCGAAGCCGACCAGGGAGAGCCTGCGGCCCTCGTAGCGCTCCGGGGCGGCCGCCATGTCCGCCGCCATGGCCGAATGGAAGTCGTCCTCGAAGGAGAGGACCGTCCCGGGATCCGCGGACGCGAGGATGGAGTCCAGGGTTCTTTCCGTGCGGCCCGGGGCGGCGGATTGGGCAGTTCCGGGCGCGGCCGCTCGCAGCAGGCGATTCTCCGCGGCCCCGGCACCCAGGGCGCGCGGACCTCCGGCGACGGCGAGCGTCAGGGGCACCAGGAACAACGCGTACCCCGCCCTCGGGGCGCGCCCGACCGTGCCGCCCAGGGCGCTGCGGGCCGTCACCGCGGACAGGACCAGGAACCCCAGGACCGCGAACCAAACGAAGACCCGCATCCTGGGATGGACGTAGAGGAGCACATCCTCCGAGACCAGCAGGCGCAGCATCCACAGGGACCAGGCCAGCAGTATGGCGGCCCAGGCCGCGGCACCCGGAGAGATCCGCGTCCTTTTCATCCGACACCTCCCGACGCGAGCAGGTTTACGAGGAACCCCGCCCCCAGGCAGGCCGCGGTCACCAGGGCGAGGAGGATCGCGACGAACCGGGGCTTGAATCCGTCCAGGAGCATCAGGGTGTTCTTCACGTCCATCATGGGTCCGTAGACCATGAAGGCCAGGACGGCCCCGGGGGTGAAGTATCCCGCGAAGGTCGCCGCGATGAAGGCGTCCGCCTCCGAGCAGAGGGACAGCAGGTAGGCCAGGACCATGAGGGCTGCCACGGACAGGAGGGGAGCGGCTCCCACGCCCACCAGGGCCGCCCGGGGCAGGATCGTCTGCATCAGCGCGGCGACCGCGGCTCCCAGGATCAGGTAGCGGCCCACGGAATAGATCTCCGCACCCGCATGGGTCAGGATCTCGAGGGCGGCATCCGCGGCACCCCGCCTCCCGGCCCGCCCCGTGTCCGCGCCGCGGTTCCCCCCGTGTCCGGCGTCGTGATCGTGAGGATGATCATGGCCGCAGTCGCACCCCGGGCCGTGATCCGGGCCGTGTTCCCACCCCTGTTCTTCCCCGGCGCCTCCCGGGGCGGTGTCCCGGAGGGGCTGACGGCCGACCGGCAGGGATCCGACGATCCAGCCCGTGAGCACCGCGATGCCCATGCCCAAGAGGCCGCGCAGGAGGACCACCCCCAGGTTCCCGCCGAAGGCCACCCAGGTGGAGAATAGGACGACGGGGTTCACGATGGCCACCGCCAGGAGGAAGGTGACCGCGAGGGGTGCCGGGAGCCCCTTGGCCAGGAGCCTCCGGGTCACCGGCACGTTGGCGCATTCGCAGATCGGAAACGCGAATCCCGCCGCCGAGGCGGCTAGCAGTCCCGCCAGCCGGCTGCGCGGCAGGATCCGCGCGATGGTCTCGGCGCTCACGAGGATGTGGATGGCCGAGCTGATCAGGGTTCCCAGGAGCACGAAGGGAAAGGCCTCCAGGAGTATGCTGAGGAAGACCGTCGTGAAATCCGCAAGTCTCGGATATTCCGACCGCCGGGACGAGCCAGCCCCAGACGGAGGCCGCCGCCGTCCGACGGCCTCCCGCAAGGACGTCCTCCCTCATCCCCCGGCTCCCTGCTTCTGCTGCATGTGCTTCTTCCAGGAGTGCAGGGCCAGGGACAGGCCGATGATCCCGTAGGCCACGAAGGAACGGAAGTACTCGCCCAGCTGGGCGTCCCCGAAGAGGGCCCGGCCCGCCAGGGGAGACACGATGAACATCGTATGGAAGAGGAAGAGTCCGACCACCGCCTGGCCGATGGTGGCCTTGGCCACCGAGGCGCCGCCGATCAGGAGGGCCGCGATGGCGAACATGCCCACCTGCTCGTGGCTGCCGTAGGTGCTGAAGGTCCCCAGGTTCTGGAGGAAGATGATCTGCCCCCAGGCCGCCAGGACCGTGGACATGACCATGGCGGTGATGCGGATCCGGTCCGTGTCGATCCCGGAGACCTCGGCCACGTGGCGATCCTGTCCCACGGTGCGCATGTCCTGGCCCAGCTTGGTGCGGGTGAAGAAGAGGATGAACAGGCAAAGGGCGCCCAGCACCAGGAAGGTCCCCGCGGGCACGCGGATGAAGCTGTACATGGATTCCACGACCAGGTTCTTGATCCCCCAGCCCGCCAGGAAGAGGCCCGTCAGGGCCAGGACGCCGTCCCGAAGGGGGGTCTTCTCCCGCGCGGCCAAGGCCCGTTTCCGGAGGACGCTCCGCACCGGGAAGGATCCCAGGACGGCCGCCCCGCATAGGATCGCGAACAAAGGCAGGGGGATGCGCAGAAGGTCGTCCAGCCCGAACTTGAGGCCGTCCGTGAGGTCGATGGTCGTCCGGATGCCCACGCCCGAGGAGAGCACGAGGGTCTCGTTCTTCATGGGGATCAGGGTCCCCACCAGGATCAGGAAGACGAGCTGGTAGATCCCGTTGGCGAAGAAGCCCAGGATCAGGGTGGTGATCATCTCCTTGCCCCGGGCCTTGTTCAGGAGTCGCCCGGTCAGGACGCCCAGCGCCAGGGCTATGGGGAAGGATATCGCCATGCAGAGCAGGATCCCCCAGATTCCTCCGATGCCCCAGTGGGTCATGAAGATGATGGTGGCCTGTCCCGCCATGGCCCCCAGGACGATGGCGAAGTTCAAGCCCAGCCCCGCCAGCACGGGGATGATCAGGGCGAGCACCAGGAACCCGTTGCGTGCCACCCGGTCGACGATGTCGACGATGAAGAAGGGCAGGGCGAGCCCGGAGACCCGGAGCCCCGCGATCCCGATGAACAGGAATACCAGGGTCACCAGGTTGTTCGTGAAGAAGCGGCGTACGGCTCCCTTCGTGCCGGCCGTACCGTGCGGATTCGCGTCGTGGCTCATTCCGCTCCCCCTTTCTGCGCCAGGGCGTAGAGGATGATCCCGTTGGAGACGACGCTCCGGGAGATCTCGGCCAGGCTGCCCAGCTGAGACACGGTGTTCGCCACCGGCAGGGCCACGACCAGGATGGAGTGGAACAGGAAGGTGCCGATGATGACGTGGCTGATCCGGCCCGTCTTCAGCGTGGCGCCTCCGATCAGGATGGATGCCGCGGCGATGAAGCCCATGTACATGGGAGCCTGGTAGAGCTGGAGGAAGCCGAAGCCCTGGGAGTAGACCAGGATGCCGACGGCCCCCAGGACCGTGGACAGGATGGTCCCCCGGATCCGCATACGGTTCACGTTGATCCCCGAGGCCTCCGCGAACTTGGGGCTCATCCCGGCGGACTTCATCGCCAGCCCCGATCGGGACCGGAAGAAGAGCCACACCAGGAGGCAGCAGAGGGCGCTGAAGGCAAGGGCGCCGGTCGGGACCCTTACCCCGAGGATGTCGAAGGACCAAAGGTTGTTCAGCACGCCGCTGAACCGTCCCTCCAGGGAGATGGTCACCCGGATTCCCTTGCCTATGGCCCAGGCCATCTCGGGATGGTGGAAGGGTAGGGTGACCCAACCGAAGGACATGAGGGACACGAAACCGAAGCCGATGTAGGTTCCCACGGTCATCTCCGAGCCCTTGACCCGGTTCAGCAGCCACCCGTAGCCCCAGCCGACCAGGACGGCCAGGGGAAGGGACATGGCCACGGCCCCGAAGAAGGCCTCGAAGCCCCGCAGGTCCAGCTCGATGCTCATGACCCCGCCCAGGAGACCGCAGATGATCCCCAGGGGCAGCCCGAAGTACAGGCTCGTTCCCGACAGAATGGAGGGGAGCATGGCCAGGGTCAGCACGGCGTTCATTCCCAGGCGCACCAGGGAGTCTGAAAGGACCGCGGGGAACGGGATCTTCAGCAGGGTCGAGGTGATCCAGAGCGATACCAGGAAGACGATGATGATGATCCGCGGGGCGCCGAAGGATCGCAACCCCGCGCCGATACCGCGCAGCGCCCGCGCGAAGGGCGTAGCATTAGCGTTTTCCATAATCACCTGCCATCATGAGTCCGAATTCCGCGTCGTCGTCGTCGGGGTTCAGGATGCCCGCGATCCGGCCGTCGTGGACGATCGCTATGCGATCGCAGACCGACCGGAGCTCCGCCAGTTCGCTGGAGGTGATGACGATGGTCATCCCCAGCCGCTCCTTGAGGTCCACCAGGGTTTCCAGGACCAGCCGTTTGGCGCCGATGTCGATACCCCGGGTCGGCTCCGACACGAAGAGGAGCCTGGGACCCAGGACCAGGGCCTTGGCGATGCAGACCTTCTGCTGGTTGCCCCCGCTCAGCCTGCGCACGGGCTGCAGGGGGCCGGTGCAGCGGATGTCCAGGGCCTTGATCGTTTCCAGGGCATGGGCGCGGACCGCCTTCCCGTCGATTTGGGAGAAGGGCCCGAAGCGCCGCAGGAACTTGCCCTGGATCTCCACGGCCGTGGCCGCGATGTTCATCTCCACGCTCATGTCCAGGAGGAGTCCCACGCCCCGGCGGTCCTCCGAAAGGAAGGCCAGGCCCCGCTTGAGGGCCTCTCGGGTGGAGTTCAGGGGCAGGGGCTCCCCGTGGAACCGGACCTCCCCTTCCGCGGGGTAGAGTCCCAGGATGCCGTTGGCGATGCCGATCTTGCCCTGACCCGCCAATCCGCCGATCCCCAGGATCTCCCCGTCCTTGACGTCCAGGTCCACGCCCTTGGCGGCCTCGCCGGGCATTTGGACGCGGAGGTTCCGGATTTCCAGGGCGTTCCTGTCCGGCAGGGACTTGGCGGGATTCCGGATCATGTCGCCGATCGACCGGCCGACCATGAGCCGGGCCAGCTCCTCGATCGTCGTCTCCTCCCGGCGCTTGTGGGCGACCAGGCTGCCGTCCCGCAGGACGGTGATCCCGTCGCAGACGGCCATGATCTCGTGCAGGCGGTGGGTGATGAAGAGGATGGCGATCCCCGAGGCCGAGAGCTTGCGGACCGCGGCCAGGAGGTTGTCCGCCTCGGACTCCGCCAGCACCGCCGTGGGCTCGTCGAACACCAGGAGCTTGATGTTGCTCTTGTCGATCTCCCGGGCGATCTCGATGAACTGCATGTGCCCCACGGGCAGGCCCGCCACCCGGGCCCACTCGTCGATGCCCATTTCCAGGTGGTCCAGGGCCTTTCGGGCGTCCCGGCCCATGGAGGCCATGTCCAGGGTCTTGAGCTTGGGGCCGAAGACCCGGGAAACCGGGTTGTCCTTGGTGGTCTCCCGGTTCAGCTTGATGTTCTCGGTGATGGTGTAGCCGGGTATCAGCATGAACTCCTGGTGGACCATGCCGATACCGAGCTTCATCGCGTCGAAGGGGCTCTTGATGTCGGCCTTGGCGCCGGCGATCTCGATCTCGCCCTGGTAGCCCCCCGTGGAGTGGATCACGGTCATGCCGAATAGGATGTTCATGAGGGTGCTCTTGCCCGCCCCGTTCTCCCCGACGATCCCGTGCACCTCGCCCGGGCGGATCTCCAGGTCGATGCCTTTGAGCACCTTGGTGCCGTAGTATTCCTTGGAAATGCCCTTCATCCGAAGGACGAATTCTTCCGTTTGCGACACGATCTCTCCTTCCTTGGGACTCGGCGTTCAAAAAAAGGCGGAGCCCCGGAACGGACTCCGCCTTTCGGGTGGTTCTGCCGCCCTAGGTTAGAAGTTGTAGAAGTCGGAGAGGTACATGAAGAAGTTCGGGTAGTCCTTGTAGTTCGTGAGCTCGACCTTTCCGCCCGCGATCTCCGACATGATCTTGGTCAGCAGGGCCGGATCGACCTTGGCCTTTCCCTTGGTCTTGCCTTCCACGTAGGCCTGGGCGTACTTCACGCCGGCCTCGATGTACATCATGTTCACGGGGACCGGCCAGGTGGACATGCGCCCGTTCATGCCGGCGGCCTTGATCTTGGACTTTTCCTCGGAGAGGATCCAGGGCACGTCCGCCTTCTTCTCCGGGGGCACCGCGATGCCCAGGGCGCCCGGGAGGGCGTGGAAGGGGGAGGGGCAGCACTGGACCGGGTAGACGGCCTTCTGGGCCACGACCTGGCGGATCAGGGGCTCCTGCATGGAACAGTTGGTCCCGAAGAACGCCGTATCCTTGCCGAACTGGACGACCTTGCGGGGCACGTCTTCCATGATGAACTGCTGGGTGGCCGGGACTCCGCCCTCACCGGTGGGGTCCGGAGCGTCCTGCTCCACGAACTTGAGCCCGATCTTCTCGGCGGCTTCCTTCATGAGGGTGCGGCGCTTGGACAGGTGCTCGTAGGACATGTGGCGCGGGAAGGAGTAGTGGACCAGGGTCTTGGCTCCCAGCTTCTTGGCCTGCTGGGCGATCTGCTCGCCCCGGGCCAGGTCGTTCGTCTGCAGGACGATGTCGGCCTTCTTGGCGATCATGTCCGGGTCCTCGGCGGGAACGCCCAGGATGAACAGGATGTCCGGCCGGACGGCCTTCACGCGGTCGATGGCGGCGGCGGCTCCGGGTACGGCCTGCACCATGACGATGGCCTTGACCTTCGGGTCGCTGGCCATGGCCATCATGTTGGAGATCGTCGTCTCCTGCTCCTGCATGAAGCGTTCAGGATACGTGGCCAGGACGACGCGGTTGGCTCCGAGGGCGTTGCGGACCGCCTCCGCCTTGCGGAACTCTTCCTCGTTCTGGGAAACGGTACCGGTCATGATGCCGATCTTGTAGTCCTTCTGGGCGAAGACGGGCATCGCGACCAACGAGAGCGCGAGCAGAACCATGAGAATAGATCTCACCGTACGCACACTTGCCTCCTGAGAATAGGGGATGTTGGGGATGTTTGGAGGGTATCATGCAAAATTTGACTAGTCAACAAATCTTTTTTATCTACTGAAACAGGGGTTCCGAAGAGGCTTGAATTCTATGCGTAGAAACAAATACCGTGCACGGAGGGTGCGGGTCGCGCCTATTCCGGGACCTCGATGCGGCGCGACCGGGCCCAGGCCGCCTTGGTGCCCGAGGAGAGCAGGCCTACGCAGGTCAGGATCAGCATCCACCCCGCGAAGGGGGCCAGGAAGAGCCAGGGCTGGCCGCGGACGCCGGTGTAGTAGTATCCGAGCAGGCCGAGCCATTCCCCCTTGGCGGGCAGGAAGATCACGGGATCCACCGTCAGGATCGTCCCCCCCACGAAGATGCGGAGAACCCCCAGCTTGCCCACCAGGGCCGCCACGGACAGGGCCTGGACCGGAAGGGATTCCAGCCAATCGGTGAACGCGAAGGGCAGGACATGGTACCGGAGTATCCACGGCACCCCCGCTCCCGCGGTCCGGGCCGCCTCCACGAAGGGCCGTCCGAGCACGTCCGCCGACCGGGCCGCGAAGGATTCCGCCAGGGCCGGGAGCTCGACCAAAGCAAGCAGGCTGGATTGGACCGCGAAGAGCGCGACCGGCGGAAGCCGGGAGTTGATGGTGACCGGATACAGGACGAAGGCCGCCAGGATGAATCCCGGGATGGAGGCCAGGGGGGAGAACCGCCTGCGCCGAAGGCCCGTCGGACGGAGGGCCCCCAGGGCCAGCCCCGCCGTCAGGGCGGCGGTGCTCCGCAGGAGGGCCGTGGCGAATACGATGGAAAGGGTCCATCCCAGGCCGTGGATCATCTCCGAGAAAAGGTCGTAGCCCCAGCCGTCGCTGCCGAAGAGGAAGAACCGGCTGGGCGGCTCCGGGGAGACGAGCATGACCTCCTGCCCGTCCACGGTGTCGTAGCGCACGGCCTTCATGAAGCCCCGCTCGTGGGGCGCGATGGAATCCGAGAACAGCGCCAGGCCCAGGAGCAGGGCCAGCAGGAGGAGGCCCGCGGCCAGCCGCCTATTCACGGGTCAACACCTTCCGGGCCGCTCCCAGGCCCAGGCGCAGGGCCGCGAACACGAGCAGTCCCGAAACCGCGAGCCCGGTCAGGGACAGCACGACATGGTCGTACTGGTAGATCGTCCACATCATATGCTTCCGCTGGCCCGAGAAGGCCGAATCGAAGAGCAGGCGGGCCATGCCGGGCAGGGCGAAGGCCCGCTCGGTGATGAACAGGCTTCCCTGCATGAAGGAGACGATCACGGGAAGCTCCGCCTCCAGCCGGGGTATGACCGCCGCGCCCAGGTGGCGGCGGAGGATCCACCCCTCCGGCAGGCCCTTGGCCCGGGCGAAGGCTATGTAGTCCGAGGTCTCCGCCTCCCGGGACGCCTCGGCGGCGCAGCGACGGGCCAGGAAGAAGGGGTAGACCCCCATGACGGACAGGGGCAGGAGGGCCAGCCGGGAATTTCCCCCCAGGGACAGGTCGATCCCCAGGGTGTCCAGGATCCAGACCGCCCCCAGCTGGACCGCCAGGATCAGGAGAAAGTCCGGCGTGCCCAGGGCCAGGTCCGTCAGACGGTCCAAAGTGCCCCGCCGCCGGGACCGGGCCGCGGCGCCCGCCACCGTCCCCAGGAGGATCCCCGCGGCTCCGGGGATCGCCGTGTACAGGAAGGACACGGACAGGAATTTGGGGTAGATCTCCCGGAGGTCCCAGGCGGTCCGTCCGATCTTGAAGGTGCGGAGGGTGCCGTCCAGGGCGGAGGCCAGGAAGCCCCGGGCCGCGGCCAGGACCCGCTCGGGATCGATCTCCACCCGGGCGTCCTTCGCCGAGATGAGCAGGGGTAACCCGGCCATGAACAGGATCACCAGGAAGGTCGCGAGGGAGGATGCCAGAAATCGGAGAGACGCGGCCGCGGCCCTCCGGCCCAGGACTCGGATGTCAGGGCGCCCGGAATCCATGCTGTTCCCCCTCGGAAAGGTGCAGGCTTCTTCGAATCTTGTCGATCGTGAGGGGCGCGGAGCCCTCGTAGTGGTTGTTCACGTTGAGGTAGACCTCGTCCAGGGCTTCCACCAGGGTCGCCAGCTCCGGGACGATCCGGGCCAGGTCCCCGTCCTTCGGCCGGACGATCCGGCTCCAATCCTCGCCGGTGCGCTCCTCCATCCCCTCCCGGTCCTCCCCGTGGAGGCGCAGGCAGGCCCGGCCCCGGATGCGTCCGCCGTGCCGGGCCAGGATGTCGGCCAGGTCCTCCATCCAGTAGCCCTGGAGGAGGACCGGGGCCGCCCCGTGCTCCGCGAGGAAGTCGAACCACCCGGCATCGATCCACCGGGGGTTGCGGATCTCCACGCCGTACGGCAGGTCCCCGGGCAGGGATTCCAGGAAGGTCCCGAGCCGCTCCAGGAAGGCCTCCCGGCCGGGGATCCTGTCCTTGTTCAGGTACTCGAACTGGAAGAGGAAGAGTCCGACCTTGGGCACCAGGGGAGCCAGGGCGTCCAGGAATCCGTGGAAAAACCCCGGGTCCAGGAAGCGGGGGTTCGGCTCGGCCGTTTCGCCCTTCCGGGCGTAGGGCCGGGTCAGGGTCAGGGCGTTGGGGCACTTTACGGTGAACCGGAACTCCGGCGGCACCGCCGCGTCGTACTCCAGGACCGTCTCCCGCCGGGGCAGACCCGCCCCGGACCTGCCCAGGGACCAGAACCACTGGTCCACCTCCACGGTGTCGTACTTGCGGGCGTACTCCGCCAGGAAGTTCCCGGGTTCCCGGCTCGAGTAGACCAGTCCCTTCCAGGAGGGGTACTTCCAGGAGCAGGTCCCGATTCGCAGGGTTCCCATGTCCCGATGTCCGGCCTGCCGCCTAGCGCAGGGCTTCCAGGTCCTGGGTGAGGATCGGATCCCCCGGCAGGCGGCGCAGGGCCTGTTCCAGGATCGCCCGCGCACCGGCGGTATCCCGGGCGTTGTAGCGTTCCGCGAAGCGGTTGTGGGCGTCCACCGCGTAGTTCCGGGCCGCCAGGGTGTACAGCTCCCGAAGCCTCGGATCCGCGGGGGCCAGTTTCCGGACTCCCTCGGCCATATCAAGGGCGCCCGGCCAGTCCCTGCGGTCGAAGAGCTCCGCCAGGACGTTCTGGGCGCAGGCGGCCAGGAACTCCGCGGCGTCGGGGCCCGGGAAGCCCGTCGCCCGGTCCACCGCCAGCCGGAGGGCCTCGAGGTGTCGTCCCCGTCTCTGCATGTCCACGCCCCGGTTGTGCAGGATCAATCCCACCAGGTCCTTTTCCGTGATCGTCTTGCGGCGGGCGTAGTCCTGGGGCGGCACGTAGGCGAACTTCGTGGTCTTCGTGAAGGTGCTCTGGAATTTCTTGCTGGTCCCCGGATCGAAGCCGAAGGGGTTCGTGGTCTCCACGTCGATGTCCCGGCCGTTCACGGTGATCACGCAGAAGGCGTGGTCCGGGGTCTGGACCCCCTTCATGGGCAGGACGAAGACCCGGGCCGCCAGGAGGTAGACCACCGCGGAGGAGACGCAGTTGAAGTACCCCGTGTCGATAACCCCGTCCACGGTTGTCGAGTTCTCCTCGTACTTCTTGAACAGGGTCCTGTGCAGGAAGGGAAGGATCGATTCGGCCCGCAGGGCGGGATCCTGGATGTACTCCGACCGGGCGCGCAGGGCCTCGAAGGTCTCCCGCAGTTTACCTATGTAGTACTCCATCCGCTCCGGCGGAACGCCGGATGCGACGAGGCCCGCCTCCGCCAGCTTCCGGGTGGGCATGGGCTCGGGGATGCCGCCGAGCTCGACGAAGCGCGGGTCCGGAGCCAGGAAGGCCGCCCACTCCGACGAAGTCCGGGGATAGGGGAGGGCCGGGGCGGTCCCGGACGGCCGGGCCTGGGCGGCCGCCGCCGCGATCGCCAGCACCGCCAGGACGACGGCAAGGAGCGCTCGGGATCGGGTGGGATTCATGGGAGGCATTATACCCCGCGGCGGCGGGGCGGACAATCAAGGATTTGACGAATCCTGTGATATCGCCAAGCTCATGAGGGCGGGAATGCCTACCGCGGCTCTAGCATTTCCAGGGCCTTCCCCATCCTCAGGCTCGTCCGGCCCGCCTCGAAGGCCGCCCGGGCGGCTGTCCGCCGATCCCGGGAACGCGCGTAGGATCGGCGGCCCAGGCTCTCGTAGAGCGCCAGGATCCCGCCGTCCGAGTTACCCGGATACACTCTCCGTCCGTACGCGGGCATCGAAGCCTCGGGCCGCATGCCGGTCCCCAGGACGACCTCCCCGACGATCCAGCCCTCGCCGTCCGCCCGGGACCGGAGGATCTCCCCGCCCGCGGCGTGGATCGCCGCGTATCCCGGGAACCCGTACTTCTCCGGGGGCGGAAGCAGGGCTCCCAGGAATCCCGGCGACCGTTCCCCTCCCAAGTCCAGGGTGCCCGACAGGTTCGTGAAAGCCGCGGGGATTCCCAACCCCCGGGCGTACCGGGCGGGCAGCTCCGTCATGTTCGCCCTCTGGCGCTCGATGTCCTCCCGGGAGACCAGTCTGGACGGCTCCGTGGGCAGAGGCCACGCGTGGGGCATGAGCAGCAGTTCCGCCCCGCCGGCCCGGAGGCGGCCTGGCAGGTAGGCCATGTGGTTGTCGTTGCAGATCCCGATCCCGATCCTGCCGATGGGAGTCTCCACGACGTGAGAACCGGTCTCTCCCTGGAAGAGGTAGGTTTCCCCCATGGATGGGGTCTCCTTCCGGACTCTCCCGAGGAGTCTTCCCTCCGGACCGGCCACCGCGTAGGTATTGAAGAAATCCGTTCCGTCCGTCTCCAGGTACCCCGCGCAGAGGTATACTCCCAGGGCATCGGCCGTCTCCCCGAGCCACCGCTCCGTGGGTCCATCCGCGGGTTCCGCGCTGCGCCAGATGCCCCGGGTCGGGGCATAACCCGAGGCCGAGAGTTCCGGCAAGGCGATGAGGTCGGCCCCCGCCGCCGCGGCCGCCTCGATCAGGGGACGGGCGTCCATGAGGTTCTCGATCGCGGCTCCCGGCTTCGGGGAGTTCTGCACGAGTCCGATCTTCAGGGTCCTTCTTTCATCCATGGTTGTCTCCTGCGCGGCGAGGCCCGCTGTTCCGGCCCGTTCCGCAAAGACAGGATATCGGCCGCCTTCGGCCGTGTCCCGGTTTCCAGGATCCGCCCCCGCGACACGGACCCGGGAAAGCGTCGCGTACTCGACATAAGCGCTTGATCCGACGCACCCGGGATCCTATGCTGAATCCCGTCCGCGAAGCGGGAGGTACCATGGCTGAGAACGGTCGCGAAGAGGATCCCAGGATCCGGAAGACCCGGCGAGCCATAGTCCAGGCATACCTGGACCTCTGCTCTGAAGGAGGCGGCCCCGCTTCCACCGTGGCCTCCATCGCGGAACGGGCCGAGGTCAACCGGGCCACCTTCTACCGGCACTTCGAGGACAAGGAGGACCTTGCGGAGCGGGGGTTGGGTCTCTACCTGGGGGAACTGCTGGCCGAGATCGATCCGGAGTCCGTCGGACGGGCTCGTACGGGTTCCCGTCCGGCGGATGATTCGGGTCCCCGGGAGCGGATCCGGGCCCGGGTGGAGAGATTCTTTCGGGTCTTGCAGGACAATGCCTCCCTCTTCCGTCCCCTGCTTTCGGGCCGCGCGGGTTCCCGGGTTTTCCTGGGTATCGAAGAGTATTTCTCAGCCTACCTCCGAGAATCCCGACTCGCCCGCCTCTCCGGGATCCGCCTCTCCCTTCCGGAACCCCTGGCCGCCCGGGCCCTGTCCATGATGATCCTGGGCCTCGCGGCTTCCTGGCTCGAGGATTCCCGGGGCCTTTCCCCCGGGGACCTGGCCGGAGCCTACGTGGACTTCCTGTTCGAGGGGATTTTTAAGAATTCCGGCAAAGAGGGATGAGGAAGGCGTCACGATACGCATAATCCAACGAATCCTGTGATACAGCGAAGCTCATGAGGTCGGGAATACTTACCGCGGCTCTAGCATTTCCAGGGCCTTCCCCATCCTCAGGCTCGTCCGGCCCGCCACGGTGAAGCGGCCCCGTTCCTCGAACCCGAACTTCACGTACAGGGATCGGGCCGGGGCGTTGCCCTCGGAGACCATCAGGGAGAGGGCCGCTGCGCCGTGCCGCCGGGCCCGGGATTCGGCGTCCGAGAGCAGGGCCGCCCCGATGCCTCTGCCGCGGCAGGCTTCCCGGGTCGCCAGGACGCAGATGTACCAGTCCCCCGGTTCCGCCTCGGGCAGGGTGGACATGCGCCAGGTAAGCACGGGATGCCGGAGGACCCCCGCCGCCAGGGCGAGACCCCGCAGGCCCAGCAGGGCCCGTCCCGTCCCGAGGTCCAGGCCCGCCATCGCCTCCCGGGGATACCCGACCAGGATGCCCGCCGGCTCGCCGTCCGTCAGGGCAACCCGCGCGGCCTCCCGGCTGAAGCGGGTACCCGGGAGATTCCAGAGCCCTTCAAGAACCTCTTCCGTCGCCGCCCGGCCCCGGAATCCCGCCAGGAAGTCCATGAGCCGGTCCCCGGCTTCCCGGATCAAAAGGGCGGCCACGGGCGCGTCCTCCGGCCGTCCGTCCCGGATCTCGATCTCCGTCAAGACAGCGGCGGCCCCGGTCGACTTACCCTCCGGGTCAGCAGGAACACCAGGGTCGGACTGACCAGGAGGCCTCCTACGGGCGTCAGGCCGATTTTCGTGAACAAGGTCGGCATCAGGCGGGAGTAGGCCCAGAGGCCCTGATCGAAGGCGCTGATCTCCAGGTAGATCAGGAAGGCCACGCAGATGAGGGTGGAGATCCCGAAGCCGACCCAGGGGCGGACGGTAAGGGAACGGATACCGAAGAGCCGCCCTCCCTTGGAGAACCAGAATCGTTCCCTCAGGATCGCCAGGGTCAGGAGGTGGGCACCGACCAGGAGCAGGGCGTCGAGGAAGGCGGCCCGCCAGAAGGTCCGGACGAAGAAGAGCTTCATCTCCACCGTGTTCTCCCCGAAGTAGGGGATGCCCCGGTTGATCCCCTCGTACAGGGGGATCTGGGAAACCTCCCAGAAGAAATTGAAGAAGAAGCCGAAGACCACGATGAGAATTTCCGGCTGGATCAGAAAGCGGAGGACGGGGTTTCGGATTCCGGGATCCGCGACGATCTCGGGCGGGATGTACTGCCCGGCTTTCCGGAGAGCCGCGTTCACGAGAGCCCCGAGGCCAAGGCCGGCTAGGATGACGCCGATGCCCAGGAACATCCGGGGCAGGTTCGCGAGACCCGTGAACACCAGGAATGCCCCGGCCAGGATGCCGGCGGTCCGGACGAGGGTTCTTAGCAGGACGAGAGGTTTCATATGCTGACTCCTCGGGTCAGTATAGATCATCTCATCGTTTGGTGCGAGAATCCACGGGATATTGAGGAACGGCGTCCGGGCCGAGCTTCGATCAAGGAGGTCCCCATGAGCATGCCTCGAGCCCGCGCCCTGTACATTCCCCACGGAGGCGGCCCCCTGCCCCTCCTGGGCGATCCCGGCCACGCGGAGCTGGTCGGGGGTCTCCGGGGACTCGGCCGGGATCTCGGCCGTCCGTCCGCGATCCTCGTGGTCAGCGCCCACTGGGAAGAGCCCGAGGTCCGGGTGATCGGCGGGCCCGCACCGGAGCTCCTCTACGACTATTACGGCTTCCCCGAGGAAGCCTACCGGATCCGGTATCCCGCCCCGGGGGATCCCGCCCTTGCCGGCCGGATCCTGGAAACCCTGTCCGCCGCGGGGATCCCCGCCCGGCCCGAGGAGGCACGCGGATTCGACCACGGGGTCTTCGTGCCCCTGGCCCTGATGTACCCCGGGGCGGACGTCCCGTGCGTCCAGGTCTCCCTGATCCGCGGCCTGGAACCCCGCGCCCACCTCGACCTGGGCCGGGCCCTGACGGCCCTGCAAGGGGAGGACCTCTTGATCCTGGGTTCGGGGTTTTCTTTCCACAACATGAGGGAGTTCTTCTCGGCCGCCCCGGGGAGTCCCGATCCCCGAAACGAAGCCTTCCAGGCCTGGCTCACGGAAACCTGCGCCTCCCCGGACCTTCCGGCCGGCGAGCGGGATCGAAGGCTGGCGGAGTGGGAGCGGGCCCCCCACGCCCGGTACTGCCATCCCCGGGAGGAGCACCTCCTGCCCCTCCACGTCTGCGCCGGGTTCGGCGGCCGGCCGGCATCGCGGTCCTGGTCCTGGACCGTGCTGGGAAAGAAGGCCTCCGCTTTTCTCTGGGAACCCGGGGCCTGAGGGAGGCGCGCGGCCAACGCCTGGCGTCCGCTCCGTCCGGATCGGCGACCTATCGGTCCCGACCCTTCCCGGAATCCGTGATTTCCACCAGTTCCTTGGGGAAGGGGTCCAGGAAGACCTGGTCCAGGAGGTAGCGCACCTCGAAGCGGACGGCCCAGGCCTTGAGCAGGGTGAAGAGGGCGGAGGCGGGGATGCGCTCGTCCCGGTACTCCTCGACGGCGTCCAGGAAGTACTTCCGTTCCAACGGCGACAGGCGCTCCGAGAAGCCGCCGAAGGCGTGCAGGGCCGTGTTGATGACGCCCCCCGGCTTGGCCGGGCTCCCGAACATCGTGCCCAGTTCCGCCCCGTACTCCGACAGGACCGCCGGGAAGGGGTGTCTTTCCAGGTTGGCCGCGATCCGGCCGAGTCTGCGCATGGACGCCTGATTGACCGCCAGGAAGAGGAGTTTGTGCCGGGCCTGGAACTCCGAGAGCTCCCGGGGACCTCCGGACTCGGCGACGGCGCGGAACCGGGCCCGGGCGAAGAGGCCGGACAGGAAATGTTCCCGGATCGTGTAGTTCTTGAGGCGGCCCTCGTCCTCCACGGGGGCCCCGCCCAGGGCGGACAGGACCGCTTGCCCGAAAAGCCCGATCCCGACGTCCGCCATGGCTCCCGGCTCCGTGGAGCGGTAGACCTTCACGTCCTTCATTCCGCAGGAGGGTGACCGGGACTTGAGCACCGCACCGTCCACGGCGGGAAGGCCCTCGGGCGGGCGGGCCGATCCGGGGGCCGTCCCGGCCAGCTCCGCGGCCTTGGCCGCGCAGAAGGCCGTCATGGCGTCCGTATGGTCCCGGCCCGAGGCGGGCTGGATCATCCGAATCCCGCCTCCCGCACGGGCCAGGCGTACGGGATCCCGGGGAACCCCCAGGCCCGTGTCCTTTTCGGGGCAGGCCGTCGTGACGTCGCAAAAGCCGGCCAGCTTGGCGACCAGGGGATCCTCGATGACCGCGCCGTTGTAGCGGCAGGCCTCGAACCCGAGACAGCGGGAAACGAAGAGCTTGGGGCGTGGGTGCATGGCGGCTCCTTCGGATACCCGTATCGGCATACTCCGGCACCCCGCGTAAGTCAAGGGCGTGATTCCGGACAAATCCCGGCCCCCGTGGTACTCTGTGCGCGGCGAGTGCCGATCGGAGGAAGGGGCGGATGAAGGCGTTGTTCGCGTACTACACGGGGACCGGGAACACCCTGAGGGCGCTGGAGAAGGTCGCCGAGGGGCTAGAGGCCTCGGGGTGGGAGGCGGAGTGGCTCGAGATCCGCGCCGGAGGACCGTCCCTGGGTTCCGCCCTGCAGTGCCTTCGGGAGAACGACCTTCTGGTGCTGGGGTTCCCGGCCCTGGGCTTTTCCGCGCCCCGGCCCGTCCTCCGGGCCCTTCGCTCCCTGCCCGGGCTCCCCGGACTTCGGGCCGCCGTCCTCTGCGCCTGCGGGGCGACCGCCGCGAAGGGTCGGGTCGTGAACGGCTGGAGCGGGACCGCGGTTCCGGAAGCCCTCCGGATCCTGGTCCGGAAAGGCGCCGTTCCGGTCGGATCGGTAGAGGCCAGTTATCCGGAAAACTGGACCCAAGTTTCGCCCCCCGAGGATGAGGCGGCCCGGGCTGCCATGACGAGCCTGGGTGACGGGCAAGCCCGGGAGTTCGGCGTCCGCCTGGCCGCCGCCCTGGCCGGCGGCGGAACGGACTCTCCCGGGCTCCCGGCCGGCTCGGTACGGCGCGGACCCGTCTCCCGCGCGCTCGGCCCCCTCCTGGCCCGAGGGTTCCGGACCTTCGGCCGCCGCCTCCTGGCCCGGCTCTTCGTCGCGGACGGATCCTGCACCTCCTGCGGGCTCTGCGCCCGGACCTGCCCGTCCGCGGCGATCCGCATGACCGGAGCCCGGCCCGCCTGGACCACGGCGTGCTCCGGCTGCAACCGCTGCATCAACCTCTGCCCCGAGCGGGCCATCCAGACCTCCTACGCCCGACTGGTCCTGGTGCTGGGTCTGAACGTCGCGGCCCTCTTCCTGTCGGGCCCCGCGGCCCGCGCCCTCCTGGAAACCGCATCCGGGCGGGGCGGGCGGTCGGGCGGGATCGGCGCTTTCGCGGCCGGCCTGGCCCTCTATCTCGGGTTCAGCCTCCTTCAGGCGGGACCCCTGGACGCGGTCCTGCGCGCCCTGGAACGAAGCGGGGCCTTCGGCTCCCTCTTCTCCCGGGGCTTCACGCAGAGGTTCGGCCGGTACCGGGCGCCGGGGTTCCAGCCGGGAAGGAATGTCCGGGATGTCCCCTGATCGGGAAGCCTCGGGCGGTACCTCCAATCCGGCAACCCCGGGGGAGCGGCTCCGCCTGGACGCGGAGACGGCCGGCGCCTTCCTGCGCAAGCTCGGGGAGCGCCTGGACTACAACATCAACATCATGGACCGGGAGGGGGTCATCATAGCCAGCCGGGACCCGGCCCGGGTCGGAACCTATCACGCAGCGGCCCGTCACCTCCTGGAATCCGGAAGCCGGGAGGAGAGGATCTCCCCCGGGGACCACCTGCCCGAGGGCACGAAGCCCGGGGTGAACCTGCCCCTGGAAGTCCGGGGGGAGGTGCTGGGGGTGGTCGGGGTGACCGGGGATCCCCAGGTCGTGGGGGACCTGGCCCAGGCGGTCAAGACCAGCGTGGAGTCCATGATCGAGCTAGAGTCCATGCGGGAGGCGGTCCTGAACCGCAGGACCCGCAAGTCCTCCCTGATGGCCTACCTCCTGTACGAGGAAGCCGTCCCCGAATCCGCCGTGCTGGCCCTGGCCGGCAAGCTGGGCTACGACCCGGCGATCGAACGCGCAGCGCTCCTCCTCAGGCTGCCCCCGGGCAAGGGGCCCGAGGATGCCCTGGCCCAGGCCAAGGCCCGGGGCGCCCATGACGCCCAGGATATAGCCAGCGCCCTGCCAGACGGGTCCCTCCTGGTGTTCCGCAGGCTGGGCACCGAGAGGGTCGAGGCTCCGGAGGAGCGGGTCCCGGGCATCCTGGCCGCCTACCGCGGGGAGGTCCAGGCGTACTGCGGGGCCTTCTCCCGGGCGGCCGGCATCCCCAAGGTGACGTGCTTTGCCGGTTCCCCCCAAGGCGACTTCTCCCGGTATCGCGGGAGCTACCGCCAGGCCCTGTGGCTGGCCTCCCGGTTCCCCGTCCCCCCCGGGGACGGGCCGGTCCTGATCCTGGACCACCTGGACGACTATTTCCTGGCCCGGACTCCCCGGATCGTCCTGGACGACGCCCTGGCCTCGATCGCGGCCCGGGCGCCCGCGGAGCTCCGACGGACCCTGGCCCCCACCTTAAAAGCCCTGGAAGCCTCGGGATTCAACGCGAAGGAGGCCGCGGCCCGGCTGGGTGTCCACCGCAACACTCTCTCCGCCCGGCTCGCGAGGTTGTCCTCCTTCCTGGGTTGCGACCCCCGGGCCGACGCCGGCGCACTGTCCCTCTCCCGGTCCATGGCGGCCTATCTGAAATTGCGGGGCGGTACTGTGCAAGATGCACAGGAGCATCTTTGAAACGGATGCGCAGTTCCCAGTGACCAAAGCCGGATTCCGGTCTTAGAATCATCCATTCTCGCCTTACCCAAGGAGGAGCCCATGGTATCCGGAACGGTAGCTCTGCTTTTGCTGGTGGTCGCGGTGGTGGCCATCGTATTCCTGACGGGGAAATACAAGGTGAACGCCTTCCTCGTCCTGATCGGCGTGGCCTTCGCCTTCGGCCTGGCCATCGGACTGCCCGCCCTGGACGTGGTGGGCAAGATCAAGACCGGGTTCGGCGGCACCCTGACGAACATCGGCATCGTCATCGTGGCCGGCACCATCATGGGCACGATCCTGGAGAAGACCGGGGCGGCCCTGTCCATGACCCAGGCCATCCTGAAGCTGGTGGGCAAGAACCGCGCCCCCCTGGCCATGAACGCCGCGGGCTACGTGGTGTCCATCCCGGTGTTCTGCGACTCCGGCTACGTCATCCTGAACCCCCTGAACAAGGCCCTGGCCAAGGAGACCGGAACTTCCATGGCGGTCATGGCCGTGGCCCTGGCCACGGGCCTCTACGCCACCCACACCATGGTGCCCCCCACCCCGGGTCCCATCGCCGCGGCGGGCGCCCTCTCCGCGGACCTGGGCCGGGTGATCCTCTTCGGCCTCATCGCCGCGGTGCCCGCGTCCCTTGCGGGTCTGTTCTGGGCGACCAAGGTGGCCAAGAAGTACCAGATCGAGCCGGATGTCGAGGAGTCCTACAGCGACATCGTGAAGAAATACGGCAAACTCCCCAGCACCTTCCTCTCCTTCCTGCCCATCGTGCTTCCCATCGTTCTCATTCTCCTGAAGAGCGTTGCGGAATTCCCCTCCAAGCCCTTCGGGGACCAGTCCCTGCAGAAGCTCATCCGCTTCATCGGCGACCCCGTCACGGCCCTCATGATCGGCGTCTTCTGCAGCCTGCTCCTGGTCAAGAAGGGCGAGCTCGGCAAGGCCGTGGACGGTTGGCTGGGCCAGGGGATCAAGGACTCCGCCATCATCCTGGTCATCACCGCGGCGGGCGGCTCCTTCGGCGCCATGATCGCCGCCAGCCCCATCGTGGAATTCCTCAAGGGGAACCTCACCAGCCTGTCCCTCGGGGTCTTCCTGCCCTTCATCATCGCCGCGGCCCTCAAGACCGCCCAGGGGTCCTCCACGGTGGCCATCATAACCACCTCCACGATCCTGGCCCCCATGATGGCCAGCATCGGCCTGGATCCCGCCCTGGCGGTCGTGGCCATCGGGGCCGGTGCCATGGTGGTGTCCCACGCCAACGACTCCTACTTCTGGGTGGTCTCCCAGTTCTCCGGGATGTCCGTGAACACCGCCTACAAGGCTTATTCCAGCGCCACCGCGGTGGAAGGTGTCGTGGCGGCTCTCGTCGTCGCCGTGATGTCCCTGTTCGTGTAAGGAACCCGCCGTGGACCACGCCCGCCTGAGGAAGGATGCGACTGATATCTTCGCCGCGGGCGTGGCCAGCGTGGATCCCCGGCCTATGGTCCGGGACGCGCTGAAACCGGAGGAAGGTCGCCTGACGCTGGCCGCAGGCGGCCGTCCCCTCTCCTGGGACCTCGGCCGTTTCGACCGGATCCTGGTCCTGGGCTACGGAAAGGCCGGAGCCCGGATGGCCCGGGGGGCCGAGGAGGTCCTGGGGAAGCGCCTGTCCGGCGGGGTGGTGGCCGTCAAGGCGGGCCACGCGGAGCCCTGCGATCGGGTGCGCATCCTGGAGGCCGCCCATCCCGTGCCGGATGAAACCTCCGTACGGGCCGCCCGGGCCGTGATGGAGGCCGCCCGCGGGGCGGACGAGCGGACCCTGGTCCTGGTGCTCGTCTCGGGCGGTGGATCCGCCATCCTCTGCGCCCCCTACGACCGGGACGGCCGGACCCTCTCCCTGGCGGACAAGGCCGCGGTCACCCGGGAGCTCCTGGCCTGCGGGGCGGACATCCGGGAGATCAACGCGGTCCGCCGTCACCTGTCCGCGGTCAAGGGCGGGCGCCTGGCGGAAATCCTGGCCCCGGCCTCCGTCGTGTCCCTCATCCTCTCCGACGTCGTGGGGGACGAGCTGGCCTCCATCGCCTCGGGGCCGACGGTCCCCGACCCGAGCACCTGGGCCGACGCCCTGGGGATCATCCGGCGCTTCGGGATCGAGAAGAAGATCCCCGCCGCCGCGGCCGACCTGCTCCGGGACGGGGCGGCCGGCCTCCTGCCGGACACCCCCAAGCCCGGGGACGGGATCTTCCGGTCGGTCGCCAACATCGTGCTGGGCTCGAACCGCCGGGCGGCCATGGCCGCGGCGGCCCGGGCCCGTCAGCTCGGGTACCGTACCCTCTACCTGGGGTCCCGGATCACCGGGGAAGCCCGGGAGATCGCCCGGGCCTACCTGGGCATGGCCCTGGACTGCGCCGCCGACGGGACGCCCCGGAGCAGGCCCGCCTGCCTCATCGCCGGGGGGGAGACCACGGTCACCCTGCGGGGGACCGGCACGGGGGGACGCAACCAGGAGATGGCCCTGTCCCTCCTGGCGGGCCCTTCCGACGCGGAGGGACGGCTCGCCCAGCGGGTCTGCTTCCTCTCGGCGGGCACGGACGGAAACGACGGGCCGACGGACGCCGCGGGGGCCTTCGCGGATACAGGTCTCCTGGAAGCCGCCCGAGGCGCGGGGCTCAAGCCCCGGGACTACCTGGCGGCCAACGACTCCTATCCCTTCTTCGACCGGATCGGCGGCCTTTTACGCACCGGGCCCACCAACACGAACGTCTGCGACCTGCAGGTGGTCCTCGTCCGATAGCCCGGTTCCTCCGGTTTTAATCGATCCTTAACGAAACTCCAGGGTTTCTTAACGTCTCCTTAATGGGACGAGGTTTTTAGGAAGTGCTATGCTCGGGGCATGGAAGAACCGATTTCGAGCCGTTCCGAGTCCGGGCTCGGAGACCACTTCCTCGTCGCCGTCACCGGGAGTCGCAACTCCGAGTACCTGATCCGGTGGACCGACGCCGCCGCCCGCCGGCAGGGAGCCGCCTGGACGGTCCTGCACGTGCACGACCCGGAATGCGACGAAGATCCCGCGGGGGTGGAACGGAACCTGGCCCTGGCTCGGACGCTGGGAGCCGAAATACTCTCCGCCGTGGACCGGGACGTGGCTTCCTGCATCGTCCGCCACGCCCGGGTCAAGGACGCCGGCACCCTGGTCATCGGCAAGGCCGAGGAGGCCGACCGATCCTTCCTGGGCCGGCGCAGCGTCATGGAGGACATACTCCGGGAGTCCGGGGACCTGGACGTGGTGATCCTTCGGGGAAAGGCCCCGGTTCCGTCCGTGAGGAGGCCCCTGAAGATCCGAGATTCCTCCGGACCGCTGCGGGGAGTCCCCCTGGCCCTGGCCGCCCTGGCTTCGATCACCCTGCTGGGGCACCTGGCCCAGCCCGCCCTGGGTTACAGGTCCGTCTCCATCCTGTACCTCCTGGTCAACATGACCCTGCCGTTCGCATGCGGCCGCATCACGGTCCTGGCCAGCGCGGCCCTATCCTCGCTCCTGTGGAACTTCCTGTTCATACCTCCCCGCCTGACCTTCTCGATCGCCAGCCTGGAAGACCTGCTCATGTTCACGGCGTACTTCCTGGCGGCCTTCGCGGGAGGCCTGCTCACCTCCCGGCTAAAGGAGAAGGAGTCCGCCCTGTCCCTGCGGGAACGCAGGATGGCCTTCCTGTACGGCTTTACCCGGGCGGTCTCCCGGGAACGGGATATCGCCGGGTTGGCCCGGTTGGCGTCGGACTACCTGGAACGGCATATGAGGGTGCGTGCCTCGGTCTTCCTCCGCGGCACCGACGGGACCCTCGACACCGGAGGTCCCGTGCGGGGCGGGCCTCCGACGGCGCCGGGCTTCGATCCGAGCGCCGCGGCCCGGTGTTTCCAGTCCGATGTCTGCGTCGCGGACGATCCCGGGAGGTTGTACATCCCCCTGGGATCCCAGGACGGGGTCCTGGGAATCCTCTACGCGGCGGGACCGGGGGAGAGGGCCCTGGACGGAGAGAACCGGGAAGTCCTGTCGGCCCTGGCCGGCAACCTGGCCCTGGCCCTGGAGCGGGAGCTTCTGGCGGAGGAGAACGAGCGGAACAAGCTGGCCGGGGAGTCCGCCCGGCTTTCCAGGATCCTCCTGAATCACGTCTCCCACGAACTGCGGACGCCCCTCACGACGATCACGGGTTCCGTGAGCGCCCTCCAGGCCGGGGCCGCGGAGGACCCGGCCCTGAGAGGGGAGCTTCTTTCGGAGACGATGATCGCCGCGGGCAAGCTCAACCGGATCGTGGAGGACCTGCTGGCCATGAGCCGCCTGGAGGCGGGGCGGCTGGTCGTCCGCCCGGAGACCGCATACGTAGGGGAGCTGATCGGAGCCGCCCGGGAGGGTCTGGAATCCGACCTGGGCGGGAGAACCGTGACCCTGGAGGAATCCGCCCGGGATGCGGAGATCACCGCGGACCCTGTGTTGATGGTCCAGGTTTTCCGGAACATCCTGCGGAATTTCTCGGCCTACACTCCCCCGGGCTCCACCCTCCGCGTCGGGTCCGAATCGGTGCCGGGGGCCACGGTCGTCCGCTTCTCGGACGACGGTCCCGGGGTATCCGAACGGGAACTCCCCCTCCTGTTCGATACCTTCTTCCGGGGATCCCGGACCGGGGCCCGCCCGGGCTGCGGGCTGGGGCTGTCTATCTGCCGGGGCATCGTGGAGGCCCACGGGGGCTCCGCCCGGGCCGCCCGGAGCGACCGGGGAGGTTTCATGATAGAGCTGCGGCTGCCCCGAAAAGAGGAATCGTGATTCCCGTCCTCGTGGTGGACGACGAGGTCCAGATACGGAAGCTCCTCCGGCTCTACCTGGAAAAGGAGGGCTACGAGGTCTTCGAGGCGGACGGCCTGGAGGAGGGCCTGAGGCAGTTCGGCGCGGTCAAGCCGGGCGTCGTCCTCCTGGATCTGGGCCTTCCGGACGGGGACGGCCGGGACCTCCTCCTGGCCGTCCGCAGGCGGGGGGATGTCCCCGTCATCGTCCTGTCCGTGCGGGATTCCGAGGAGGAGATCACGGGTCTCCTGGACGCGGGGGCGGACGACTACCTGATCAAGCCCTTCGGGGTGGGGGAGCTCATGGCGCGGATCCGGGTGGCGGTCCGCCACCGGGGACTCGGGTCTCCGGAGGGCCGGCCCCTGCGGGTCGGGCTTCTGGAGGTGCGGTTCGACACCCGGGAAGCCTTCCGGGACGGGGCCGAGGAGCACCTGACCCCGACCGAATGGTCCATCCTGGAGATGCTGGTCCGGAATTCCGGGAAGATCCTGACCCGGAACCAGATCCTCCGGGAGGTATGGGGGCCCGACATGGCCGGGGACTACAACAGCCTCCGAGTCTACGTCAACCAGCTGCGCAAGAAGATCGAGGCCGAGCCCTCCGTGCCCCGGACCCTCCTGACCGAACCCGGCGTCGGGTATCGCCTGAAGCTGGAAAGCTGACATGAAACGGGCATTCAAGTCCGACGCCGCCTATCTCCTGTCTTTCTTCCTGATCGTGATCTTCGTAGGGACCTTCCTGTTGATGCTTCCCGCCGCCTGGGCGGGACGACCGGGGAGGCCGGTATCCTTGTCCCCGATCGACGCCCTGTTCACCTCGACCTCCGCGGTCTGTGTCACGGGCCTCACGACCGTGGACACCGCGGACTATTCCCGGTTCGGCCAACTCGTCATCCTGGGGCTCATCCAGGTGGGGGGACTGGGGATCGTATCCTTCACGTCCTTCATGCTGATCCTTCCCGGGGGGCGGCTGCCCTTCCGCAGGCTCCGGACCATCCGGAGCTTTTCCATCCAGGGGGTGGAAAACGACCCCTTCCGGATCCTGCGGAGCATCGTGGTTTCCACCTTCCTGGTCGAGGTCCTGGGAGCCGTGGCGCTGGCGGCCCAGTTCGCGCGCCTGGGCCAGGCGGACCCGATCTACCTGGGAATTTTCCACGCGATATCCGCCTTCTGCAACGCGGGGTTTTCCGTGTTCCCGGACAGCCTGGAGCGGTTCAAGGGAGAGCCCGTTCTCCTGGGGACCTTCTCGGTCCTCATCGCGACGGGGGGCATCGGCTTCATCGTTCTGCAGGATATCGCCCGCAGGATCCGCGGCAAGAAGCGGATCCTGAGCTACCACTCCAAGCTCATGCTATCGATCACCGCCATCCTGATCCTGGCCGGGGCCGGAGCCTTCTGGATCCTGGAAAAGGACCATGCCTTCGCGGGGATGTCCGGACCGGTCCGGGCCATGAACGCCCTCTTCCAGTCCGTGACCCCCCGCACCGCGGGCTTCAACGCGGTTCACCAGGCGGGCCTGCGCCAGCCCTCCAAGTTCATCACGATCCTGCTGATGTTCATCGGCGGCGCGCCCGGCTCCATCGCGGGGGGCGTCAAGATCGCGACCGCCTACGTGGTCCTCCTGGTCATGCTGAAACGGGCGAACGAGAGAGGCGAGATCAATTCCTTCCGCAGACGGTTGACGCCGGAGACGATCAATTCGGCGGTGATCTACTTCATCAAGGCCGCCTTCCTGCTCATCTTCGCGGCAGGAATCCTGAGCGTGGTGGAGGCACCCCGGGGTGTGGACTTCGGCCACATCGCCTTCGAGGTCACCTCAGCCTTCGGGACCGTCGGCCTGTCCCTGGACTTCACCGCGGGCTTGAGCACGGCGGGAAAGCTCGTGATCATCGGCACCATGTTCACCGGCAGGGTGGGACTGCTGGCCTTCCTGTTCCTGGGCGGTTCGACCCGGGCGGGCAACTTCGTGTATCCCGAGGCGGAGATACTCATAGGGTAGGGATATGAAGCAATTCGCGATTTTGGGCTTGAGCTGGTTCGGAAAGAACGTTCTCGTGGAACTCCTGGACATGGGCGCGGACGTCATGATCATCGACAAGGACCGGGAGGTCATCGACGCCTACCGGGATTATCCGGTGACAGCCATCGTCATGGACATCGTGAACGAGGAGAACCTGAGGAAGGCCCTGCCCCAGGGGCTGGACGGGGTGGTGATCGACATGGGGGACAAGATCGAGGCCTCCATCCTGGCCACCAGCTACTGCCGCAAGCTGGGCATTCCCCGGATCTTCGTCAAGGCCGTCACCGAGGGGCACGCGGAGATCCTGGAGATGGTCGGAGCCACCAAGATCGTCTTCCCGAACCGGGAGGCGGCCAAGCGGGTCACCCCCCTGCTGGTGTCCTCGGGACTCCTCAACTACCTGCCCGTCTCGGGCAACCTGGTCATCGCGGAGCTGGTGGTGCCGGATCGCCTCTTCGGCCAGTCCCTGCTGGAGGCCAACCTCCGCAAGAATCACGGGATCAACCTGATCTCGGTTCGGAACGGGGATGAGGAGTACGGCCTGTTCTCCCCGGAGTACCGGTTCCGCCCCGGGGACGTGGCCCTGGTCTCTGGGTTGGACGAGTCGGTCGAGGCCTTCGCCAACGGCCACGGGACGGCCCGGCGCGCGGGCTCCCTGATGCGGGATCTCGGGCGCCTCTTCGGACGAAGGAAGTGATTGTCCGGCTCGCCTTGACGGCGCGGTCGGCGGGGGCGACAATGACCCCGCCCGGGGTACTTGTCCTCCGGGCCCGCCGGACCCGGTTCCGGCGGGATCGAAAAAACCGGAGGCTCCGATGTCCCCGAAGGAATCCGCCCTGACCCCCGAGTTCTACAGGAAGTCCGCCCTCCTGGGCTTCGGCCTCTTCGGGGCCCAGCTCATGTGGATGGTCTACAACACCTACATGCCGATCTTCCTCCAGGCCGGAAGCCCGGGCTTCCGGGCTGCCGCCGCGGTGCGGGGCTTCGGGCTCTCGGCAACGGTGACCGGGATCCTGATGACCCTGGACAACGTCGCCGCTTTCTTCCTACAGCCGATCATGGGACCCTTGAGCGACCGGACCCGTTCCCGCTTCGGCCGCCGCATGCCCTGGATCCTGGTCTTCGCCCCCCTCTCGGCCCTGGCCTTCGCCCTAATTCCCATGGGCACCCAGCTCATACCCCCGGAATCGTCGGGCAGGGTATCCGAGTTGGGGGGACCCTTCGCCCTCCTGATGGGCGCGGCCCTGGTCATGGTCGTGTGCATGGCCCTCTGGCGGACCCCCATGTTCGCCCTCCTGCCGGACCTGTTTCCCTCGGCCCTGCGCTCCCAGGCCAACGCGGTGGTCAACATCATGTCCGGGATCGGGGGCATCCTGGCCTTCGTGGTCGGGGGGGCCCTCTTCGCGGTCTACCAGCCCCTGCCGTTCTGGTTCGGAGCCCTGGCTACGGTGGCCGCGGTCCTGGTGCTCTTCCGGAGCGTCCGGGAGCCCCCGGAGCTGGCCCAGGCCGCGGAGGCTCCCGGGGGCTTGCGGGTCCTGGCCCGGCTCCGGGAGATCCCGGGGGAGAACAAGCGGAGCCTGGTCCTCCTGATCCTGACGGTCTTCTTTTACATGGTGGGCTACATGGCCATCGAGACCTTCTTTTCCTCCTTCGCGGTCACCCGTCTGGGCCTGGCCCCCTCGGCGGCGGCCATGCTGTTGGCGGTGTCCTACGTCTCCTTCCTGATCTTCGCCCTGCCCGCCAGCCTCGTGGCCAAGCGCCTGGGCCGCAGGATCACGATCTCCGTGGGGCTCCTCACCTTCGCCGCGGGGCTGGCGGTCATCCGGCTCTTCCCCTCCCTGCCCGTCGTGGCGGCCATGCTTCTGGTCGGAGGATTCGGCTGGGCCCTGGTCAACGTGAACTGCCTTCCCATGATCCTGGACACCTCCACCTCCGAGGAACTGATGGGCACCTACTCGGGCCTCTACTTCATCGCCACCACCCTGGCCGGGACGATCGGGCCGATCCTGAACGGCCGGGTCATCGACCTGGCGGGCCGGGACTACTCGGTGATCTTCCTGGTCTGCCCGATCTTCTTCGTGCTCTCCTTCCTCTGCATCTCGGGGGTCCGCACCGGGGAGGTCAAGGTTTCGGGAGGCCGGGGGTGAGCGCCGCCGAGGCCGCCGGTCCGGGCTTCGTCACCGCCCCGGGTTTCGAGGGGGCGGCCCGGGCCTTCGACGGCCAGATCCTGCGGGGCCTCCATTTCGGGGCCCAGATCGAGGTCTGGCACGGGGACCGCAGGGTCCTGTCCCGGTGGGGCGGGTTCCGGGATCCCCGGGGAGCCCGGCCCGTCCTCGGCGACACCCCCTTCGCCGCCTATTCGGCCACCAAGGCCCTGACCGCGGCCTGCGTGCACAAGCTGGCGGACGAGGGCCGCCTGGACCTGGACGCCCCGGTGGCCGAGTACTGGCCCGCCTTCGCCGCAAAGGGCAAGGGCGGGGTCACGATCGCCCACGTCCTCCTCCACCAGGCGGGCATACCCGCCGCCGCGGACCTTCCGGAGCTCCTGTCCTGGCTGGTCCCGGGCGGGGGAGAGCGCAGGGCCGCGGCCCGGAGGCCCCAGCACGCCCCGGGGGAGAAGGTCATCTACCACGCCTTCACGGGAGGCTTCGTCCTTGGGGAGGTGATCCGCCGGGTATCCGGCCTTTCCGCGGCGGACTACCTGAAGCGGGAGTTCCTTGCGCCCCTGGGCATGACGGACAGTTTTCCGGGCCTCCCCCCGGGGGAGCTCCGCCGGGCATCGGGCATCCACACCGCGGATCCCGCCCAGATCGGCGCCGCCCGGGTCTTCTCGAACCCCCTGTACCGCCGCCTTTTCCTGCCCGCGGCCTCCCTGAACACCTGCGCCCGGGACCTGGCCCGGTTCTACCGGATGCTGTGCGCCGGTGGACAGCTGGACGGGCGGCGCTATCTTTCGAAGGCCGCGGTGGAGCGCGCCACGGTCCTGCGCTGGGACGGCCCGGACGCCCAGTCCGGAATGCGGATCCGCTGGGCCCTGGGCTTCGGCCTGGGGGGCTACTCGCCCTTCCCGGACCGGGACATTCGCCACATGGGCAGGGGAGCCACCGAGCGGACCTTCGGCCACTCCGGCCAGGGGGGCTGTGCCTTCGGCTGGGCCGACCCCCCCTCGGGCCTCGTGTTCGCCTTCACCTGCAACCGCTTCCAGGACATACCCGGAGCCCACCTGAGGTTCCAGGAGCTGGCGGACGCCTGCTGGGAGGGGGTAGGGAAGTAGGGCGGCCCTTCCGGAACCTGCCCGGTCGTAGCCTGCCGCCGGGCCGCTTGGCTTCGAGGACCGGTATCTCCACGCGGATCGGCCGTCCAGGATGATCGGCGTCAATTTTCTCCTCCCGTAATCGCCCGCTCGCTTGATTTTCGTTGACAGATTCTTCGACTCTGGGTATAAATCCTTATCGTGTACGTACACGGTAAGGAAGTCCAACCGTGCCGAACCAGAACGCGACCGTCAAGGAGATAGCCCGCCTGGCCGGCGTGTCCATCGGGACCGTGGACCGGGTGCTCCACGGCCGGGACGGGGTGGCCGAGGAAACCCGGGAGAACGTCGAGTCCATCGTGCGGTCCCTTGGGTACCGGCCGAACGTCCTGGCCCGCCAGCTCTCCCTGGGCAAGACCTGGCTGTTCCGGGTCCTGGCCCCCAAGGCCGGGCAGGATTCGGGGTACTGGGGACTCTGCCTGGAGGGCATCCGGGCGGCGGCCCGGGACCTGTCCCGGTTCTCGGTGAGGACGGAGGTGGTCGAATTCGACCGCTACGATCCCGCGGGCTACCGAAAGCTCCTGTCCGGAACCCTCGCGGAGGGCTTCGACGGCCTCCTACTGGCGCCGGTCCTGCCGGCCGTGATCGGCCCGGCCCTCGCGGCCCTCCCTCCCGGGACTCCCTACGCCTTCTTCGATGCCGCCCTGGAAGGGGCGGACCCCGTCTTCTCCATAGGCCAGGACGCGTATTCCGCCGGCCGCCTGGCCGGCCGCCTGCTTTCCCTCCTGGCTCCCGGGGACGTGCCCCTGGCCGCCATCGACGCCCATCCCGAGGACGGCCACATCCGGCGCCGCGTGGCGGGCTTCGAATCCTATCTTCGGGAGGCGGGAAGCCGCCGCCTGATCGTCCGGGAATGCCCGGGCTTCGAGCGGCCCGAGGTCCGGGCGCGCTGGTTCGAGGACATCTTCCGGGAGGAGCCCGGGATCGGCGGCCTCCTGGTCGCGAACTCATCGGGCCACCTGGCCGGGGAATGGCTGGCGGCGGCGGGAAAAAAGGACCGCTGCGCCGTCGTCTCCTGGGACCTCGTGCCCCGGAACGCGGCCGCCCTACGGGAGGGCCTCGTCGATTGCGTCATCTCCCAGCGCCCCCGGGAACAGGGGAGGCTGGGCTTGGAACGGCTGTACCGGATCGTCGCCCACGGGGACCCGGGAGGAACCGTCGCGGTGGCGACCGAGATACTGCTGAAGGAAAACATGCCCGCCCCGGAGGCGGTGGAGGAGCGAACATGAAGAGGGAACGCGGCTTGGATTACGTGCTCGGCGCCGATTTCGGCACGGACTCGGTGCGGGTGGTGGTGGTGGACGCGGCGGACGGTTCCGTCGCGGGGAGCGGGGTCAGCCCCTACCGGAGATGGGCCGAGGGCCTGTACTGCGACCCGGCCTCCAACCGGTTCCGGCAGCATCCCCTGGACCACATCGAGAGCCTCGAGGCCGCGTCCCGGGCCGCCCTGGCCGAGGCCTCGGGTCGGACCGGCCCCTCGACGGCCGCGAAGGTCCGGGCCGTCTCCGTGGATACCACGGGCTCCACCCCCTGCCTGGCGGACGGGACGGGCAGGCCCCTGGCCCTGGTGCCCGGTTTCGCCGAGGATCCCGACGGGATGTTCATCCTCTGGAAGGACCATACCTCCGTGGCCGAGGCGGAGCGCATCAACGCCCTGGCCCGCGGCTGGGGGGGAGAGGACTACACGAAATACTCGGGCGGGGTCTATTCGTCCGAGTGGTTCTGGGCCAAGGCCCTCCACGTGGTGTCGGCCAATCCGGCCGTCGCGGGAGCGGCCCGGACCATCGTGGAGCACTGCGACTGGCTCTCCGCCCTCCTGGCGGGGGCCGGGAACCTCGGGGCCTGGCGGAGGAGCCGCTGCGCCGCGGGCCACAAGGCCCTCTGGCACGCCTCCTGGGGGGGCTATCCGCCCGCGGAGTTCCTGGCCCGGCTCCATCCCCGCCTTGCGGAGTTGGCCGGGTCCCTGGGCACCGAGACCTGGCCCGCCACCGAGGCCTTCGGCCCCCTCTGCGAAGAATGGGCCGCGCGCCTGGGCGTGCCCGCCGGGATAACCGTGGGGGTGGGAGCTTTCGACGCCCACATGGGGGCCGTGGGCGGGGACCTGGAGCCGGGTACCCTCCTCAAGATCATGGGCACCAGCACCTGCGACATCATGGTGGGCCCCAAGCCCGCGGACGACCGGGAGAAACTCGTCCGGGGCATCTGCGGCCAGGTGGACGGCTCCGTGATCCCCGGGATGATCGGGTACGAGGCGGGGCAGTCCGCTTTCGGGGACGTCTTCGCCTGGCTCCGGGGGGTCCTGGCCTGGCCCCTGCGCAACCTCCCGGGCATCGACCCGGGGCAGGCCGCCCGCATGGAGGATGCCCTCCTGCCCCTGCTCGAGGCGGCGGCCGCGAAGGTCGATCCGGAGCGGTCGGGCCTCACCGCCCTGGACTGGCTCAACGGCCGACGCACCCCGGACGCGGACCAGTCTTTGAAGGGGGCGATCTACGGGATCACCCTGGGCACCGACGCCCCCGCCCTCTATAGGGCCCTCATCGAGGCGGCGGCCTTCGGCTCCCGGGCCATCGTGGAGCGGATGCGCCAGGAGGGGCTCAGGATAGACCGGGTGGCCGCGGTCGGGGGGGTGGCCAAGAAGAGCCCCCTGGCCATGCAGGTCTCCGCGGACGTCCTGGGGATGGAGATCGCGGTGAGCTCCAGCGAGCAGTCCTGCGCCCTCGGGGCGGCCATGTTCGCGGCGACCGCGGCGGGTCTCTATCCCGACATCCTGTCCGCCCAGGCCGCCATGCGCGCCCCGGTGGAGAAGGTCTGGAAGCCCGATCCCGGACGCCGCGCCGTCTACGACCGCCTGTACCGAAATTACCGGGCCCTCGGCGCCTACGCCGAGCGGGCCGCCAAGGAGTGAGCCGTGATCGACCTTAAAACGTACGACATCTGGTTCGTGACCGGAAGCCAGGACCTCTACGGTCCGGAGACCCTGCGCAAGGTGGACGAGCACTCCAAGGCCATGGCCGCGGGGCTGGACGCGGTCCTTCCCTGCCGCTTGGTGTGGAAGCCGGTCCGCAAGGGCCCGGACGCCATCCTGGAGCTGGTCCGGGAGGCCAACTCCGATCCGTCCTGCGCGGGGATCGTGACCTGGATGCACACCTTCAGCCCTTCCAAGATGTGGATCGCGGGGCTCCTGGAGCTCCGGCGCCCCCTGTGCCACCTGCACACCCAGTACAACCGCGACATACCCTGGTCCACCATCGATATGGATTTCATGAACCTGAACCAGTCCGCCCACGGCGACCGGGAGCACGGTTTCATCGGGGCCCGCCTGCGCCTGCCGCGCAAGGTCATCGTGGGCCACTGGGAGGACCCGCAGGTCCGCGAACGCCTTGCCGGGTGGATGCGGGCCGCGGCGGCCTTCCAGGACGGCCGTTCCCTGCGGGTGGCCCGCTTCGGGGACAACATGCGGGAGGTGGCCGTCACCGAGGGCGACAAGGTGGAGGCCCAGGCCAAGTTCGGCTGGTCCGTCAACGGCTGGGGCGTGGGCGAGCTCGTCCGGGCCGTAGAGGCCGTGCCGTATGCCGAGGCCGACCGTCGGGTCCGGGACTACGCCGAGCTCTACGAGATCGCCCCGGACGCCCGGTCCGGGGAGGGGGGGAAGCGTGTCCGGGAGCAGGCCCGCATCGAGCTGGGTTTGCGGGCCTTCCTGTCCGGACAGGGCCGACCCTTCGGCGCCTTCACCACGACCTTCGAGGACCTCCACGGCCTTCCCCAGCTGCCCGGGCTGGCGGTCCAGCGCCTCATGGCGGAGGGTTTCGGGTTCGGCGCCGAGGGGGACTGGAAGACCGCTGCCCTGGTGCGGGCCATGAAGGTCATGGCCGCGGGCCTGCCCGGGGGCACCTCCTTCATGGAGGACTATACCTACCACCTGGAGCAGGGGCGCCAACTGGTCCTGGGAGCCCACATGCTGGAGATCTGCCCGAGCGTGGCCGTCGGCCGGCCCCGCCTGGAGGTCCATCCCCTGGGCATCGGCGGCAAGGCCGACCCTGCCCGCCTCGTCTTCGACGGGGACTCGGGGCCCGCCCTCAACGCCACCCTGGTCGACCTGGGGGACCGGTTCCGGATGATCGTGAACGAGGTCCAGGCGGTTCCCGCTCCGGCCCCCATGCCGAAGCTTCCCGTGGCCCGGGTCCTCTGGCGTCCCCTGCCGGACCTGAGCCGGGCGGCGGAGTCCTGGATCCTGGCCGGGGGAGCCCACCACACGGGGTATTCAAGGGTCGTGAAGACCGAGTGGCTCCGGGACTGGGCCGAGATGGCGGGGATCGAGTTCCTCCGGATCGGGGAGGGTACGGACCCCGAGGAGATCCGGAAGGAGCTTCGCTGGAACGAGGCCGCCTGGCGCCTGGGCGCGAGATAGGCGCGAAAAAGAAGCCGCCGCTCCCGGGAGGCCTGGGGCGGCGGCAAGAGGCCGGGGTGTCCAATAAGCTATCCGAGCTTTTTGGACAGTCCCGGTTTTTTTAGCAGCTCGCGGGTCCGGCGGACCCGTCCTTACCGGACTTGCCGCGGCCCGCCTCGAACACCCTCTGGAGCAGGCAGAAGAGGAAGACCAGAAAGCCGATGGCGATGCGGGTCCACCAGGAGTTCAGGGTGCCCTGGAACATGATGAGCACCTGGATGGTGCCGTAGACCAGGACACCGAACACCGTACCCACCACTCCGCCGACTCCCCCGGTGAGCAGGGTCCCCCCGATGACGACCGTGGCGATGGCGTCCATCTCCATGCCCCGACCGTTCAGGGCGTAACCGGCCAGGGTATAGAAGGAGAACACGATCCCCGAGAGGGCGGAGCAGAAGCCCGAGATCGCGTAGATCCCGACCTTCGTGCGGGCCACCGGCAGGCCCATGAGGACCGCGGACTGCTCGTTCCCCCCGATCGCGTAGATCGTGCGCCCGAACTTGGTGGACCGGAGGATGAAGCCCCCCGCGGCCACGACGGCCAGGGCGATGATCACGCTGGGCGAGACGCTGTTGGCCGCCTCGGCGGGGATCCGGGCGTTCGCCATCCCCTGCCAGAACTCGTTCTTGATCCCGATGGCGTCGATGCTCACGACGTAGCACAGGCCCCGGGCCAGGTAGAGTCCCGCCAGGGTGACGATGAAGGGCGGCAGGGAGAAGGCGTGGATCATGTACCCCATGAAGGCCCCCAGGGCCAGCCCCACCGCCAGGACGGTCGGTATCACCTGGCCCGGTTTCCATCCCGCCCGCTCCAGGAGGAAGGACGAGAGCATGGTGGAAAGGGCGAGCATGGAGCCCACGGACAGGTCGATCCCCCCCGCGACGATGACCAGGGTCATGCCCACG
>ERZ795054.655-NODE-655-length-40090-cov-31.672437_pt1 | contig 40090 bp, 65 predicted proteins | sample MGYA00375138_ERZ795054 | MGnify/ENA primary metagenome ERZ795054 (study PRJEB30183, sample SAMN05720215) | anaerobic digester metagenome | isolation source: active sludge of municipal wastewater-treating anaerobic digesters | place: USA | collected 2014-12-23 ... | reverse complement strand
CTGTAATCACTGTTGTATCCTTATCCATAAGCGCCGCTTGGGGAGTCGAACCCGCTTACTGACCCGAAAGTGTGGCTGACAGGTCAGGCCCGGCCGACGGGCGTGGGCGGCATGATGTTCCCTGCCTGGAGAGATCGATGAGATTTCCAGTTCGTAGAGACGTGTATGTACCGGGGTTGAACAAACGCGAACGTTGAGAGGAAGCTGCTGTTCGGTCTATTGGTGCGATACCTGTCTCTCCGGCAGGGTGATCGGGCCGGGCGGATTGAACCGCACCTTTGACAGGCTTCGCTCCGTGCCGCAGGACAGTGTGCAGACGGCAGGCGAACGCAGGCCCGGGGGCGATCATGGCTGCGGTACGTTGAGGCGGATCCAGATCAGGGCGGTGGCTATCAGAACAGCGGCACCCCCGGCGATCAGGAAGAGTTTTGCCTCGTAGCTCATGGCCGGCCTATTGGGATTGCACCTCGATCTCGCAGCAGCGGCCGGTGGTGGCAGTGTTAAACTCCTGGACCGTTCCGTCTGCCTGGACGACCCGGAAGAGCGGATAGAAGGACTTGCCGGTATATTTCGAGTCGCCCTTAACGTAGGTGTAGGTGTGCGAGAGCGGGGCGATGCCGGTCTTTTCTTCAACCTTGGCGGTTTCAACAGGCGATCCGTCCTGCCAGTCGACCTGGAGGGTGGCCCGGGTCTTGGCATCGGAGTTCATGCCGACAACGGCCTGCAGGTTGGCAGCGAAGGGGGAGAGGCCGGCGTTGAAGGCTGGCGTGACGGTGAACCCGACGCTCCATTTCTCCTCTTCCTTGGGGGCTGTGATGGCGGCTGCGGCCGTGGCTGTAGCTGTCGTTTTGGGCTTCAGGATATACTGGTTGATCAGCCCGAAGATGACGGTTGCGCCAAGGGTGATAAGAGCCCGGCTTTCAGGGATCCCCGCTTCAATCTGGGTGAAGATCGTTGTCAGTTCCGGGACGGTACCTGTTGAGATATACGCTGCGAGCGCGAGGAGGACCCCGTACCCGAGCGTGCGGGCGAATTTGTCCCAGTCGAATGTTTCCCCGCTTTCCGACTGAACTTTTCGGTAGACATACCCTATGAGGGAGAAGATGAACGCCCCCCCGAGGATGACAAGACTGATTGCGAGCTGTGTGTCCATTTTCCAAAACATCTCCCGCCCGCTCTCCGGGCAGTGGTATGCGGGAAAAATAGGGGATAGGGGGTTATGCGGTTTTAGAACGGGCAGAGAAGGCAGGGAATACAGAGAATACAGAAAAGCGCGATTGTCCGGAAAAGCGGGGAAATCGGGGGGTTATGGGCAGCCCTCGCGCTTTGTTTTTGTTATCGGAAGGTTGCCAGCTGCAAATTCCGTGACCTCATCAACGGTTGATTTTACTAGCTTTCGGAGATACTCAGAATCGCGGTGAATGTTGATCTTCATCTCACCGCACAGAATACAACACATGCGGGGATGAAGAACCATCGCGGTGATCGTGGTGTTCCCCTCAGAATCTACGCAATCTTTTTGATATTCTTCATCAAACTCCAAATCATCAAGGGTAGTATAACTCCCATGTACTCCGCTTGTCGAAAGAAAACACCAGTTCATTTCGTCGGCTTTCCCATCGGGGAATAAGGTTTTTAGATCCTCAATGGTTTGAAGCGCACGGAAAACGTGATAGTGTTTTGTTTCCGCCCAGTTACCTGCTGCGTCTTTTATCGTTCTTCATTCCTCCGCGCCGGGTACAAATTCCCCATATTCAGTATGGCACACTACATTTTCTTTCGAGACTGTTATTTTACGCTCTCTATTATATAGTTCGTAGAGCTTGCCGTCGAATGCGAGAACATCCCCGATGAATGTCCCCCCACTTTCAAATAGGACCAACACGCGCTCTCCAATACGAAATTCCCGGTCTTCCCGCGGGATTTCACTGAGCGGGGTCCACTTTGCCACTCTGAACTTCATTTTTATCACCCCTCGTTCTCATTGAATGGTGCCTGTCATACAGGAGCCACTTTCTTTTTACCTTTGTTGTATAGATGAATCTCATTTGTTATCGCCGCCTCACACCTTCGCTTTCCCGTTTCTCTTTGCCAGCTCATCAACCTTCGGCAGCACACCCTCGTCCCGCAGCATCTGAAGGCACACCGGGCAGAGTTCCGGATCGTCGAGGTGCTGCATGATATCAAAGTCCTGCAGCTGGTAGAGCATGTGCCCGTGACCTCCGTGCGGTCCCCGGCATTTCCGGCGTTTCGCCTTGCCCTGCTCGACGAAGTTGTGGATATGCCGCCGTTCTTTCGGCCCGGTGACATCGCCACGGCACCGGCCCCAGATGAGTTCGCGCTCTTCTTTCAATCCACCACCCTCCGCAGATAAAATTCCGTGGCCGGTCGCTCCAGGCTGCCATTGCTGGTGAGGAGGAGGGCGATCCGGGGATCCTTCGCGAATGCCTCCTCCACCATCATCCGGACCAGCGGGAAGTTCGTGATCGCGGGCCGCATCGGGTCGAGCGGGACCGAATGCTCCGGGGGGGCCCGGGGCGTGAAGTCGTCCAGGGTTGTCACGGCCCCGCCTCTTTTTCCGGCGCATTCCCCTCGACCCACGTCCGGACGGCGAGGATCTGCATCGGCGTGAGGGTCGTGCAGGTCACATACGCGTCATAGAGGTAGAGGGGGCACCGGCCGGTTTTGCCGCAGTCCGGCTTGGTGGGATCGTGGTACGGGCAGGGGGCGAGGGTCATAACGATCTCCAGCAGTTCCTCTGCACCGGGACCTCAACCCGATCGCGGCATTCCCGGAGGCCCGGGCAGGTCCAGCAGAACGGCGGATCGTTCCGGAGCCGGAAGACCCGGACGAACGCGGGCTCGTGGACGTGCTGCAGCTCGTGGTCGATGATGAAGATCTGGTCTTCAGCAGTCCGGATCTGATGGAGCAGGTGGTCCCTGCGGGCCTGGAGGCAGACACGGAGGAGGTTGCTGTCCTGGATGTCTGCGGTGCAGCCGGTCACTCGGCGGCCCCCTTGCCTTTCTTCCTGGCCTTCGCTGCTTTGATGATGTCTTCGGGCGGGATCCCGGTCCGGGCCGATACCTCCATGGTCTTCCGGGCGAGTTCCAGGGTCTTCATGTCGGTTTCAATCGGGGGGTTGTCGCCGTAGATGACCGTCAGCTTGGTGTCGTCCTCTCCTGTCGATGCCCCGGCCTCGAAGTCAGTCAGTGTATGATTGATGGGGCCGGATACATCGAAGGTGCAGGAGAGCGTGTATTTGACCAGTTGCACCCCGCACCGGGCGATGCCGAACTCTTCGGACATCTTCCGCCGGACCCTTTCCGTGAGCTCATCCATCATCTGGACGATATCGCCGGATCCTTCGGCCGTGATGCCGAGTTGCTTGACCGAGATCGTATATTCCGGGACGTCTGGCTTGACGTCCGGATCGAACTTGATCGTGCCCTTGGTTTCAAGCGACATGTTACGGTCCCTCCTTTGCATCAATTCTCGGGGCGAGCAGGAATTCTACACTCATGCCCTCGACCGTGCACGCGAACTTAATCGGGTGATCAGTCGACAAACTGACCGTGATATCCCCGCTGGCGCCTTTCAGCACCCGGGCGATGTCCTTCAGGTAGTCGAGAGAGAACAGGGAGGTGAACCATTCGGATGTGTCCTTGACAGCCTTGCCTTCGATCTCCTTCTTCAGGTGATCCGTGTCGCCTTCCGTCTCGAACTTGAGGGTGCCGCCCTTCGCGCTGATGGTTACCTTGTCGTTGATCAGCGCCATGGCTTTGATGACCTCGTTCAGTTCTCCGGCGGGGATCTCAAGGACGGCCGGCAGCTGGATGTTCGGCGGGTTCGGGTCCTTCCGGATCGTGTTGACGTCCAGGAGCATGTTGCCGTAGTTGTACCGGCCGTCGCTCATCTGGATCCGGTTGCCGTTCTCGGCGATGGTGACCTGCCCGGTCTTGTCGAGGATGTTGAGCGCGGTTTTGGTCTTGCCGATGTCGAGCCCCATAACCTTGAGCCCTTCCCCGTCGCTCTTGTATTCCGCGAACGCTTCCTTGGGCAGCCGGGCGCTGACCATCGCGACGTTGGCGGTGTCGACCGCCCGGGTTTCGAGTCCTCCATCTTTCAGCCATACACGGCATTCCGGCGCGAGTGCGGCCACTGCGTCGATGAATGCCAGCAGTTTCTTGTGATCGATCTTCATGATTCGGGTTCCTCCTCCTTCTTTTTCGGCTTCCTGCTCGCGCTGCGTTTCTTCTCTGGCTTCTCCCCGATCAGGTGCTGCGTAGGGCAGTAATTCTGCTCGGTGAGTTTCTTGCCGGTCTTCGTGCAGATCCCGCCTTCCCAGTCAAGGGAGGGGCAGTTCCGGATCGTGCTGCACCAGGTGATGTTCGGGATCTTGTCCGCTTTTGAGATCCATGCCTCGCACTTCGTCCGGGCCGTCTCCTCCATCAGGACCTTGGCGCTCTTGTCGCCGCCTTTGAACAGCAGCTCGCCGAGCCGTGGGCAGGTCTCATGGAAGGTCTTCCTGCCCTTATGGTGCCCGCAGGTGCCGCAGGAGCCCGGAGTCGGACCGCCGCTCTTGACTGGTTGCTCCTTCGCGGCCTCAAAAATGAATTTGAAAACTCCGGTGTCGAGCTGCGAATCTATCTGCAGAAGGGAGCGGCCGATCTTGACGTACTCCGGGTTAATCTCAATACCGACAGAGGAACGGCCCATATCTCGCGCCTTCCGTGTGACCGTACCGGTTCCCCAGAATGGATCCAGCACAACACAGGGAACGGGATCCCCGGCATTGCATTCACAGGTCGGTTTCCAGCCTTTGAACTCGCGCCGGTATCCTTTCGTCGGTGCCCCGCATATCGCCCCGATCACATCGTCTTGTTCATGCGGGGTCCATGAACCCTGACCAATGGATCCGCCGCTTGTCTCGATGATGCGCCGGTATGGTGCGCCGCATTTCGGGCAGCAGCCATACTCGCTTGTACCGGCCGCAATGCATCGGCGTGGGATCTCATCGGGGAATGTTGCGAAATGCGCCTCCGGGCGGGCCTGCGTTGCGATGGTCCATACCGTGCGGGCGTTCCGGGTGATGCCATCACAAATCGGCTGCCCGTCAGATCCGAGATCTCCGGAATGGTTCGATAGGCTCTTCGACCTCGCAGCAATCTTGTTTTTATACCGTTCGTTGAACCCGGTATATGTCGGATTCCCTGTCAGGTCTTGTTTTCTGATCGTCTTCTTCTCGGGGCTCGCCCATGTTGCGAGTGAAAAGGACCGGTTCTGCCGGATACCATTGCCCGGTGCGGTGACTTTCGGGAGCGGCCCTTTGTAGTTCCCGTGCGGATGGGCGTTGCCGGATACTGGTTCCCGGGCACCATCGGCGTCATAGAAATATTTCCCGTTCTTTGTGAGCAGGAAAATATACTCATGGCTCTTGGTCGGGCGATCCGTGACGCTCTCCGGCATCGGGTTCGGCTTCGACCAGACAATGTCAGAGCGGAGATACCAGCCATCATCCTGCAGGGCGAGGGCGACGCGCCACGGCACGCCCATCATATCTTTTGATTTCAGGCCGTCGGGGACCTCCGTCCCCGGATCATGGAATCCCTGCCGTTTTGTCTGGTCGCCGATACCGTTCTTTCCGGTCGGTCCTTTCCCGCTGCCCGCGTAACAGTCTCCGATATTGAGGAACACCGTGCCGTCATCCCGGAGGACCCGCCGGACCTCCCGGAATACCTTAACGATCTTATCAAGATATTCCGTAAGTGAATCCTCGAGGCCGATCTGCCCATCAATCCCATAATTCCGGAGCTGGTAATAGGGAATGCTCGTGATCACGCACTGGATGAGGCCGGACGGGATCCGCTGGAGGCCGTCCATAACATCGCCCTGAATGATCCGGTGGACCATCGCTGCAGGGGGCTGCGATGCTTCGGTGTCGGGATTCTCCGGGGGGGCAGCCTTGATTTGTCGGGATTTTGTCGGGATTGCTGGGGCCGGGGATGGTGGACATGCCGGTTCCTGCGCTGGTGGCGAGGCCGGGGCCGGCAGCAGCTTCGCGGGGATCCGCCAGAGCGGGCAGACCGGCAGGTCCGCGAGCGGGACCTTGATCACCGGGCAGGTGGTTTCGCCGATCCCGCAGCGCTTGACACCGTCCGGGCAGAACTCGCCTCCGCATTTGAGCGGGGTGATCGTGTATCGATCGCGGTCCTGGACGATCTCCTGCAGGGCCTTGAGCTGGTGCTCCTGGTCCGGGTTCCCGAGAACATGGCAGAAGCAATATCCGCCGAGGCTCTGGCCGAGGATGTCGCCGGTGAAAGCGCACTTCCAGATGGTGCCCGTCTTCTTCTCGTATTGCCCCGCGCCGGTCTTACTGAACTTCTCCCCGATCTCGGAGAATTTATACGGACAGGTTGCCGGGCAGTTCTTCGGCCCGGGGACCTTGCTTTCATATTTCTGATCCTCGTCTCCGCGCAGATGCCAACCTCCGGTGTGGAGGAGGACCCACGGATCGATCGCGGGGTCCTGGATGCAGCAGGGCAGCGTGCCGGGCATGGTGTTGAATACCTGACATCGCTCCTGTGCGTCCTCTGGGTATGCCGTGTCCTCGTTCTTCCGGAGCTGGGGGCATTTCCGTTCCCGGCAGTTCTTAATTCCCCACTTCTTTTCCTTCGGGAGTTCTTTTCCCATGCAGGAGGAGCTCATGGCGTACCCCCCGCCGCGCTCAGCTGGCCGCTTTCCTGCGGGCTGCCGGTACTGAGTGGCCGGGCAAACGACCGGTTGCCATTCCGGTTATGCCGCGCACCGCTGTAAGCTGTGAATCCCAGCCGGAGCAGCGCACAGGAGATCTCCATCTTGGCGATCCGGTCGGTCCTCCTTGCCAGCTCCGGGAAGTCTGCCGGGTGGTCCCTGACCCATATCAGCAGCGGCATGGTGCTGACGTATGTCTTCTCTGCCGGGTAAGCGGCTGCCTGGAGCGCGAGGACTTCTTTGTCGACCGTTGATTTGTGCGGGGATGCAGTGGTTAGCATGCGACCATCGCCTCCCGGCCCACGAACCCGGTACACTCCCGGGCCCGGCGCCACGAGTAATTACAGGTGCCGCCGTTCCTGCAGCCCTGGTATTTCTCCCTGCGCTGACAGGGGTGGTGGACCGCGGCCTTCCGCCCGTGGTGGACCCGCTTGTGGTGCGACTTCTTGCCGCCGCGGCAATGCCAGCACTTCTCGGCGCCGGGCTTCATATAGTGCCGCTTGCACACCGGGCAGATCACGAACCCGCGCCGGTACATCCAGTGGCATTTCCCACAGGCCGGCGTGCCGTTCTCGTCGAGGTTGTAGTATGCCTCCTTGCTGTGATAGGACCGCGGATCGTCGTGATGCGCGAGGGTTGCCGGGCGCCCGCAGTACTCGCAGATGGGGTTCTTCAGCAGGAACTCGGCTTCGATTGCCTGATACTCAGGATCTGCCCACCATGCTGCGGTCTGCTGCTTGTGGAGTTCGGCAGCGATGGCGCCGGGGTTGGTGGTCGTGATGGGGCTGATCATGGGTGCGTCAGCCTCCACGCTACCGCGCCGGTGATGATCAGCAGGATGACGAGCCCGACCAGGAGCCGGACACGCCAGATGAGGTCGGAGCGCATCATAGGACCGGCCGCCCCCGTGCACTCTTCAGGTACGGGAGATCGCGCCGCCCCTTCGGGACCCGCATATCCGGGCGGCAATCGGTGACCCGGGCGCACGGGATCCCGGCAACCTCGCAATAGTCTTCCTTCAGCTCCGGGTACTTCGGCACCCTCACGAGGTGGTGATGGCCGCACCGCAGGCAGTACCGGCGGATTTCACTGGTATGCATTGATTAACCCTCCATGACGATGGCCGCCACAATCGGGTACAGATCCTTCCATTGGAGGTCCTGCCGGGTGGCGATGCTTACTTCATCTGCGAGATCCTCGCGCTTCCGGGACCAGCACATATGATCGCGGTCCCGCAGGTACTCCCGCTTGAATTCGAGCTTCCGGACTGCTTCCCGGGTGGCCTGTTCGATGGCTGCCCGTTTCTCTGCCTCTTGTCGTTCCCGATCCGCCTTCCGGGTTTCCTCATCCTGGATGATCTTCCGCTGTGACATTTTTTCACGGCGGATCTTATCGGCAAGCTCCCGGGCCTTCTGCCGGATTGAGGTTTCAGGAAGATCGTCACCTTCGAGAATGAACTCCTCAAGCATCTGGTTGACGAAGGCGGAGAGCATCCGCTTATTGCCAGTCATTGCGGTGAGCTTACGGGTGGCGAGAAAAACGACCTCTTGATCGAGGTAGAGGTTTGTCTGCTTGAAATTGATATCCTTCAGGGGGAGCACCCCCGCTGGATTTTCTTTCCTGAAATGGAATTATATAATATAATATAATCTTTTTTCTTAGTAGTAGTAGGAGGTGCAGGGATCATTCATCCTCCCCCGCGCTCGTCAGGAACCAGTTCGCCGCTTTCTTCAGGAAGTCCGCCCGGGTCCGGATACCCTCGTATCGCGCCTGGATGAGTTCATCCACCATCCTGACCTCTTTCTCGGTGAAGAACCCGGACCGTTCGATCAGGTCATCGGCGCACTTGTTCAGCTCCTCGCAGGTCATCGGGGTTTTGACAATCCGGATGCCGCCGGGCCTGATGATCTTCGCGCCATCGAGCCGGGCGCTCGCTACGGCTGCCTGACCTTCCGGTGAGGCAAGATACTGCCGGCGAAGTACCGGACACTCTTTCTGGTTCACGATGAGGTTGCCGCTGCCGGCGCACTTGTTCCCCAGGACCTGCTGTTTGACCAGAAGATCGGTGGGTCCTGGGCACGGTTTGCCGGCCTTGCAGGGAGGTGTAAAGTCCGGGGCGGGCGGCAGGGTGGTTGCGGTCGTGAATGCCGGCTGGTTCTTTGCAGCTTCTGCGATCTCCTGTCTCCGGGCCTGCTCCTGATCGATCTGCGTTACGGTTTTGGGAGGATCGACCGGCTCGCCATCATGGAGCGGCGCGAAGAAGTGCTCGGGTTTCGCTGGCTCCGGATCCTTTTTTCCGATCTTGTCGGTTTTCATGCGCGAAACGGTGCCATGCTTAGTTGCATAGGTGCGCGTTTTCGTCGGTGGCTCTGAATCCTCACTACCGGATTTCCGGTAGTGAGAACGGTACTTTGACACGGTTTCCGGGTGGACGTTGCAGACTTCCGCGATCTTGTTGTCCGACCATTTCGACCATTCCTTGTCATTCAGCAGGCGCTCGACAGCCCGGCGTTTGTCCTCATTCGTCCTGCGGAGACCATGGGTAGCATTGACGCCGGAAGCAAACAGGATCGCGTCCCGCATCTTACCCTCGTGGATGTTACAGAGCACCTTCTTGATGCCGGAGGATTGTGCAGCCAAGAGCCGGTGATACCCATCCACTAAGACATACTCACCGTCAACCCGGAAGACTTCCAGCGGCGGGAATTTACCGCCCGCCTTCATGCTCTCCGAGTACTCATCAACGACCGCCATGTGCATGTTTACGCGGGGCTGCGTTGCGGCATCTTGTTTGATCTGCCCGATTGGGATAAGCTCTGTCATGGACAGCCCGCCTCCCGCAGCCTGATGGCCCGGTGTTCATACAGCACCGGTACCGGCAGATCATAGATCGTCTGTACGTTATGCCGGGCCAGCTCCGCCCGGAGATCCTGCGAACGTTCCCGGGCCGGGACCATCCGCTCAAGCATGCGTTTTCGCTTGCCCATGCCGGATCACACTCTCTTGCTATCTGCTGTCAGATCCCCGTGTTCGACCCAGACCAGTCTTTTGCACTTCACACATTGCCAGAGCGATCCTTTGCTGATTATCTCGCCACCCGCTGAGATTATCGAATGCTCGTGGGTTCGGCAGATCTTCTCAAATTCGTGTCCGCAACATTCTTTACATATTGCCATGCCGGATCACCCCTCGACCGGTGCAGACAACGCCGGGTATCCCGTCTCCGGCTGTCGCTTCAGGCCGGATGCAAAGAGGATCGATTCCCGCCACCGGATCCTGATCTCCCGGTGCCCGCTGGTCGCTTCGAACCAGTACTCCTCACCGAACTCATCGCCCTTCGGCTGCAGCCGCCAGACCGGGCCTTCCGGGTACTGGTAGCCGTGATTATACAGGTACGAGTTGACCTCCCGGGCATTCAGGCCGCAGCGCTCTCCCAGCTGTGTAGGATTCAGCCAGGTGCCGCCCTCTCCATGGATGAGACACGGTGCCTTGAGCGCCTCGATGTATTCCGGCATGCCGCACTTTTTCAATGCAACCGCCTGGAACGCTTTCAGGTCGCCGCCAGTCAATCCGGCGAGGTTCCGGGCACGGTTCATCTCCGCCTCGATGGTCAGGACTGCCGGGCCAAGGGAAGGTGCCGCCGTCTCCCGGTCAGCGTCCATTTTCTCGAGGGCGATCTTCCGGAGATCCAGCAGCTGGTCCAGGGGCAGCTTGGATTTTGACGGATGGATGATCAGGAACAGGTAATCAACACCGGTCCGGTTCAGGCAGAGGAATTGCTGCTGCCCGCCGGGGGTCGGAAGGGATACGTAGGTTTTGTAAGGGCTCATTTTTTCCTTGAACCCCTCTATCGCGCTGTCGATCCCGCTCCGGCTGTACCCGATCATCTTGGCGATATCGAGTACCGGGATGACCGGCCCGATCGGGGAGTCCGCAATCCGGAGCCAGCTCTCCATGCCTTCGGGTTTGAGGATCCGGACGGTCACGCGCCCACCTTCGCGAGGTTGCTGCGGTTGATCCATTCCATACCATTGTCGAATGAGACAAGCACTTCCGGCTGTCCCTGCGGGATGCGCTTGATCCTACCGGTGCCTTGGAAAATGACCGGGTGGCCGGTATGCCGGACCGTATCTCCAATCCTGAAGGAGCCGTCGTCCGATGGCGTCGGAGACGGTGCAGGTTGCGCGATCGCTTCCAGGGCTTCCCGTGCCTCCTCTGCAAGCGTTTTATCATCCGGGGTGCCCATCGATTCGAACGTGGTCCCGCCGTTCTCGGTGTCGACCGAATATTCCTGCCCGACTGCCGGACCGGGTGGAACTACGTTTTCCGCCGTTTTCTGCACCTTGGCGTCTTTTTTCTTCTGCTTCGCTTCCTTCTTCGCCTGCCGGTCGATGGCATACCACTTCATGCCGACGGCGTTATCGTTCCGCTTGCTGTCAGGGAATGCCGCCCGGTACGCCTTGACGGCGGTCTCCCGGTCCTTGATTTCTGCGACGGCCTTGATCTCGTCCGGGCTCCACTTGCCATTCTCCATATGGGCACCGCCTCTCTTCTCCCGTGGCTCTGGCTTCTTCGCCTTGGCTTTGATGATCTGCCGTGCGGTGGGCTTCTTCCCCGGAAGTTCCTCCCGGGCCTTCGCGGCCTGCCGGTCCGCCTCCTTTTCAGTTTCGGTCAGGAGGTCGCCCGATATACCCCCGGGCGGTGTATCCTTCGGAACCTCGTGGTACTGGTCCCACCACCGGGTCACCGTTGACTTGCCCCGGCTACTGTTCGGGAACGCTGCCTGATACCGCGTCCATGCGTCCTCCTTCGACTGTGCCACCCTGACGACGTCCTTCTCCGCGTCGCTCCAGGGCACCATCACGAAATGCTTTGGCGTCGTCGATGTCCGCTGCGGTGCTGCAACCCTCGCGAGAAACAGGTCGATCTCCTTCTCAACATGACGGGCGTCGGTCTGTGTGATCCCCTCGACAGAGAAGCCGAAGGAGACAGTGGCCTTGCCGTCCTTGATTTGCGTATCCCGGTTTGCGTTGTAGGTTTCGATCATGCGAAAAATTCCACCCTTTCAGTCATCCAATTCGACAAAATAGGCAGCCGCGGTCATCCCGCGGTTGAGATCGTTCGCGAGTTCTTCCGCATCCTTCAGAGCGACCGGGGTGCTATGCAGGTATCGGATTACCTGCCCGTTCACGGTCGCTCCGAGGTAAACAGGGGGCATCACAACCACCCCGCAGTATCAGTCAGCGTATCATCGGATTCTATTCGGGGGGCGAGCGCATATGCAACAGTCAGCCCCGGCGCCATCGCTGCCGTTATCCGGATCGGATGGTCGGTGCCCATCTCGACCGATAACTGGTGCCCGGCAAGCACCCGAGAAAGGTCTTTCAGGTAGTCGAGGCTGAACAGGGATGCCGCGATTGCGGAACCACCACAGATCGCGATCGGGATCTTGCACTGGGTCCGGGTGTCGCCCATCGCCGCCATGGTGACGACCCCGGTCTTGAGGACCTCAATCCGGCACTTATCAGAAAAGACGCCGCAGATCCGGACGGCCCGGGCGAAGTCATCACCGCTGCAAGAGAATACCGCGGGGAGATCGGCTTTGAACCCGACCGTATCTTTCCTTATGGTCGTTTCGTCAAGCGTCTCGATACGGTACCGGTCCTTCCCGATTCCGTCGATATCAAGATAGGGGCGGACCGGATCCCTCCCGGCGCTCCATGAGAGGGTCACGGTGCCTTCCGGTGCCGGCTCTCCTTCCGTGATGCACCGGAGCGCCGAATCGAGCTGCGCGATGTCCAGGCCGAGGACTGCGCTGCCCGGGTAACCCTGGACCGCCATCCTGATATCGATCAGGCCAACATTCGCAGAATCAACGGTGAAGACCCGGGCCTCCCCATCTTTGATGTGGACGCGGCACTCACAGACCAGCGCTGCGAGGGCCCGGGTAAATTTTAGCAGCATCGGGTAGCCGATGGTGAATGAGCCGGGGTTGAAGGCGGGCATCTCACAGCACCTCCTTCAGTGCCATGCGGATGGCCGCGTTCTGGCGCTCCAGCCCTTTGCAAGTCTCCCTCAAGAATAGGTTACCGATCTCCAGTTTGCGGTGCTCCTTTGCCGTGTTCTGGATGGCCTCGGAGAGAAATTCACGATATTTTCCCTCGACCTCTTTTTCCTTTTCCAGTCGGGCTTTGAGTTCGAGGACCTCGCCGCCGAGCTGCTTGCATATCTCCCGCAGCTTGTCGCTCTCTCCTGCCTGCTGCTCAAGGGTTGCGATCTTCTCGGTCAGGGAGGCGATCTCAGCTCCGAACTGATTCCGTTCTTCCAGCACCCGGTCGAGCTCTCCCTGCGAGACTTCCAGATTCTTTCGGAGCTCGACCTCGAATCGGTTAGGCTTATGCGGGGGCATCACGCACCCCCGAAAGTCCGCTGGATATACTTCTCGACGATCTCCCTGGTGACTGCCGACTGCGTGCCGAGTGCCCGGAGGCTGTCGATCAGGCAGGCGCGGGCGGTCAGGAAGTCGGTCGCCGTGGCCTCGATCCTGAGGTTCTCGTAGTTGTTGAGGTTGACCGTGGCGGAGAGGGTGATCTCCTTGACGGTACCGGTTGCCGCAGGGGACGTGCAAGGCTCTTGCGGTGCCGGCTGTTCTTCTTTCTTGAGTTCCGCCGCAGTCTTCAGGACCGGCGCCGGATCCTGTTTCTGCGTCTCGATCCTCTCAATGCCGGCTGCTGCCAATCCGTCTCCCCGGCGGTCATCCAGCAGGCCGAGCCGGACCATATCACCGGGCTTAATCGGGCAGTCCGGGGCATTCAGGTACTTCAGGAGCAGGTCAGAACCGCAGCTATAGGTATTCTTGGAGCCATCAACCTTCAGGACGACATTCTTACCGGGGGTCCCGACGAACTCCCCTGTCACATACTTCGCGTTCTCCGGCTCCTTTGCAGGGGCCGGGGGCTGGCCGGGAACCTGGCTCTTTGCCCTTGCCTCATCTGCCTCGGCCTGCGCGATCTCTGCCTTTGAAGGGGCGACCATGCTCCTGGCAGTACCCTTCTCGACTGTTACCTTCGCGAATGATCCGGGAGGGAAGTTCTTCTGTGCCGGTACCCGGTCCTCCGGGGGAACGAAGATGATCTTCCCGCCGACAATGACGTTTGAGGGGTCGTACTCGCTGACCCGGCCTACGATCGTTGCCATGGCGGTCAAGCCTCCTCTTTCGCGAGGAGGACGTAATCGGTGCGGACCGGGTCAGCTGGCGCATGAATGATCCGGTCGAGGTCCTTCTTTCCCTTGATGATCGCCTTCACGTCGGACTGCGCGATGAACGTCCCGGCCTTCTCCAGCTGTGCCTTCATCTTCTCTTCGGCTGCTGCTTTCAGGTTCTCGCGGATCCGGGTGAGCTGGTCCGGGTAATGCTGCTCGAGGATGGCGATATCAACCGTCTTGTTGCCATAGACCGGTGTCGGGACGATCCGGTAAAAGTCATCCTCCAGGATGCACGTCTCAACGGCATGTTGCAGCAGTCCCTCGCGGTCCTCCGTGAGCTTCTGCTGCTTCTCCCGTAAGATCGTGATCTGGTTCTCCAGGTCCTCTATCTGACCGTCGATGAAATGAATCTGCGTCGGGATGGTTCGGTCCTCCTTAACGACCAGCGTCGGGAGGGGGTCGGTCTTGAGGCTCGCGGCCTCGTCTCGTGCTTCCATCGCCTACACCCCCTCGGCGAGGACCTGAATCTGGAGGAGCATGTCGTCGATGGTGCCCCGGCCATCGCCCCTCCGGATCCGGACCCGGGCCTCTTCCGCGATCGCGGCGATCTTCTGCATGGGCGGCTCAACGTATGGCACCTCGACGATGTCCATGCCATGGAACCTGAAGGTCGCGAGCGGCTCGTCCTGACGGTCCACCGTGGCGGCCGCCTGTGTGATCTTCTGCAGGTCCTCCGCGTCGACCACCTTGCCGGCCTTATAGACAACCTTCGGGTCCTCCACCCATATCGGGCCGAACCCGCAGTCACGGCACCAGAATGCCCACCCTTCGCAGGGATCGTGGCTGCCGTACACGAGCTGCCCGCCACATTCCGGGCATACCTTGATTTCATCGGACGATTCAGAATAGCTGGCAGTTCCCTTTCCCTCGTTTGAAGGCGCTGGAATCGGGCTGCCATTTTCAGATTTTGCTGTTACCTGATTCATGTGCCACACTTCCGATCTTTTCGACGATCTTAATCCTGCCGCTCTCCATGACGAGAAGCGCACCGAGCGGGTCCTCCTGCGCGAAGATATCGAAGGCTTCACGGCTGACCTGTCTCGGGTACTGGGCTGCTGCAGAGGTCATGCGCGATCAGGCCCCCTCGCAGACCTTGGTTTCTGAGCTGACGATAGTCTTTGTACGATCCATCAACCCTTCTCGTGCCGCGAGCGATCGGACGCCCTCATTTACGAAGTCATCATCGTCATATCCCTTCTCGCGGAGCGCGGCCTCCTCATCCCACAGGCCCGGTTTAAGCTCGCCGGTTATCAGGTGACAGTTGGGGTACAACCCCTCCTGTTTCGCAATGAACTCCACCCCGGCATTAGCAATGGGGACCTTCGAAAGCTTCTTGCCCTCTGAGATCCACTTCGCCAGAATCTTCCCAAGGAGATCGTCGTGGAATGGGTCCATACGGGCGCCGATGAAATCGGTTGTCCGCTCATCCAGTGGTGTCTTGTTTCCCATTGTTTACCACAATTAAACAATGTGCACAACTTGTTTAAAAAACTTTCTATCAACGTTCACTATTCGTAAACAAATATAAATTCGGTAATTTTGATATACTCAAGCACTCATTTGTTAACCGGTGTGGCACAATGGGGACTGAACCGCTTATCCCTCATGGTTTTAAAATACCGAAATCGAAAAGTGATAAGATCGTTTCGTATGCAAAAGAGCGAGACGTGAAGATCTCGGTTATCCTGAACGAAGCTGTGACTGAATATATCAACCGCCGGGAGCATCCGGAGCGCCAGATTGAGATGATCCAGCATGTCCTCCTCACTCATCCGGAACTTCTTGACGAGCCTCTACGTCGTTACAACGCTTGGAATTTATCAGGGCGGACCTCGAACCAATAAGATTAATGATTTTTTCATTTTCAAGTGCCTTTTTTATCAGCCCATAAAAATTGTCCACAAAGTGGTCACCCGCTCCTGCAGTATCCATACAAACGCATGGCAGATATTAAGGACAGAGCATAGCGGGGGATGAAAGTGATAACCTAAAGGTTGTATGAATGTTAACCAGATCGAATAAACTCTATTTAGGCTTTCCTACCTTCTCCCGGATCACGTCGTCCCGGACAGTCTTCAGCGTCTCGATATCCCGCAGGGCCTCAAGGGAGAGCGGCCTGCTGCAGCGCGAACAGAACCCGGACCCTGCAGCATTCTGGAACCCGCACCGCGGGCACTTGACCGGCTTCAGTGGGTCGGCCGGCTGATCTTCCGGGTTCAGGTCCACCCCCTCGATCTGCAGGATCTTGTTGTCGATATCCCGGCCGGACAGGTGCACGTAGACTGCTGCCATGCCGGACCGCTCGCTCCACCCGGCATACTTCCGGAGCTCCGATTCAGTGAGTTGCTTGCCTCGCTGGGTCAGTCTGCCGTGCCGGAAGGCATGGGGGTTCGTCTTCTTCTGCACCCCCGCAAGGTCCCGCAGGCGCTTGAAGAGGTTCTGGACGGTACGTTCATCTAGGCGTGAGTAGGTTGTGGTCCCCCGTTTCCGCGAGGTGACGAAAAGGGGAACGTCGGCGTCATGCTTCAGCGGATGGAACTTATCGATCCAAGTCTGGAGATCCGGGGCGGCGCTCACGATCCGGATCTGCCGCTGGCCGGTCTTGCCGGTGACGGTCAGGACCGCACCGTACTGGTCAAACTTGACATGCCCGACATTACAGCCCAGGAGCTCGTTCAGCCGGGCGGCGCTGTCCCAGTACGTGGCAACGATCGCACGGTCCCGCTGGGTCTCGCAGACATCCAGGAGCTTTGCCACGTTCCCGGCCTGCAGGACCTTCTCGGGCGGGATCTCGTGCCGGGGCCTCGCTGGCTTGAAGGCGACGATCTTCTTCTCCGGCAGGAGCCAGCGATAGAAAAGTTCCAGCTCCTGGACATCATGGAACGCGGTGACCGGGGATTTTGTCTTCTTCCGGTGCAGGAAATAGTCCTCGATATCGTGCGGCTGCACGGCCTTCGCGTCCTGGAATTTATACCAGATCAGGAACGTATAGATTTTCCAGAGCTTGTTCTGGATTGTCAGTGCGCTCAGGTTCCGGAGCTCCAGCGATCGCAGGTAGCCCGATAAATATTCACGATTTTTATAATCAAGGTTTTTGAATTTGTGCCACACTTCCATGATCTTTTGTTGGTGCAGGCCGTATATTACGCCATTGTCCTGTACAAGGTTGAGGGCCTTCGACGAATGACTGGCACAATATCGTGGCGCAAGTGCAGATGGGCGAGGGTTGCCAAGACAGGTCAAAGGCGTCAGGTTGAGGGCCTGATCTCGTAGGAGTTCGAGGGTTCAAATCCCTTCCCTCGCATACTCATTTTTGATAATCTATATCTCCATTTCTGGGTAAGGTTTATATTCCGAGAGGTTTTAGGTTAACCTAACAAATCATGACCCGCTTCCATATCCGGGCCCGCGTCCGGAAAGCCCGGAAGGAGATTGACGAGAAAGCGCAGGCCGTCCTCTCCCATTACCCCGTGGCGGATCCCGGGGACCGGCGCCGGGCCGGTATGTGCATGTGCGTGCGGTAGGGCTGCCGGCTCTCTTATTTTAACTCCATTCTCTCATCGATGGAGATCAGCGAGTCGTTGATCTTAAAGACCACCACGACGAACTCACAGAGCAGCCTCCAAAGAAGGTTGCCAAGGAATATTACCCCCAGACCCGCGATATATGCCTCCTGAGCAGTTTTGTATGACCAGGGAGAGGTCCGTCCCCAAACACAAATAGAGATGCCGGCAAGTAGCAGGACGACGACCCCGAGGATGTAGACGATGCAGATCGTATATCTCGTTATGAATTCATCGAAGGTGAAGAAGTCCTCAATGGATTTCATTATCGGTTTCATGCGTTCGTAATCACCGCCTGCCATCCATAACAGCCACTGGAGACGATCTTATACTGCCCCGGGGTGATGATGTTAAATGTCACTTTATTGGAATTCTTCCGGGTGGTTGCCAGGCCGCTCAATAACGTGAAGTCGATTGACTTCCCGGTGAGGGTAACCCGATAAGGGGCGGCGGAGCACCCGGTCACGGACGGCGTGAGCGAGTTCCCGTATGCCGCATCTATTATGATCTTCCCTGGAGCAACGACCGTAAAGGATCCCGATGACGGGCCGGTTCCTTTTAGTGTCACGGTCTCCGCCAGCGGCTTGCTCGGCGCTGCGGTTGGTGCGGTTGCCGTCGGTGCCGGGGCTGTCGTCCGGGCGGTCGTGAGGACCGACGTCGTAGCCGGCACGGTGGTCCCGGGCGTCGCTGCTGTGAAGGAGGTTTGAGGAGGAGTTGCTGCAGGGAGCTGCGAGGCGGCAATGCAGCCGGCAGCGGCTACGATCAGGATTACGGCGCAAAAAAGAAGTCCCTTGTGCATAATCTCTTTTAAACTATCGCGGGAAATAAAGATATTCCTTAGCCGGTCGGTCCGTCGAACACCAATGGCCACGTCGCCCCATCTGTAGTATTGAAGACATCATAGAGAAGCGAGCCGCCGGTGTTGATGCCGGAGATCACCCAGAGCTTGCTGTCGTAAACGAATGATGAGTGCCCCCATCTCGCGGAGAACGCGGCGGAAGCGGTCGCCTGCGTCCATACCCCGCTGTCCAGATAGTAGACGTCATTATACGTCGCGCCTGCAGCGCCCCGGCCCCCGATCACCCAAAGTTTGCTGTCGTAGACTGTCGCGGTGTGCATCATCCTTGCGGAGAACAGGGCGGATGCTGTGATCTCCGTCCACGTCTGCCCGGTATCAGAGTACCACACGTCGTTATAGAAATTCGTGGCGTTATCCGTTCCGCCGATGATCCATATCCCCCCGGCATGGGAGGTCATGGTATGCCGCTGCCGGGTCGCATACGCCGCGTTCGTGGTCTCGGTATCCCACGTTATGCCGTCGGCTGAACTGTAGACCCTCTTATCGACGGAAATATACATCTTCCCGTTGTGGACACAGCCGGCGCAGCCCCAGCCGGAGAACGGGGCGGAACTGTTGACGAGTTGCCACGTGGTCCCGTTCGCTGACTTGTAGACTGTTGAGGTCCCACCCCCCGCGAGGACCCAGATGTAACCGCCAAATGAAAGGACGACGTGCCCGAACCGTTCGGAAAATGCGGCGTTCCGCATCTTCATGGTCCATTCCGTAGCGGTCAGGGTGTTCCAGATATCGTTCGATCCGCTGAAATCATGCCCGCCGATCCGCCAGATTTTGTCGTCATGGACCATGAAGGAGCGGTAGACCCCGCCCCACGGGGAGAAGTAGGATATGGCATCCGTAGGAATGGCGATCTTTTTGCCTCCCGCTGCCGGGAAGATCGCAACTTTATCCCCCACGGAGATCTGCGAGAGCTTGACGGCGACCCGCCTGCCGCCGGCTGTGGGGACGATTGCGACCCTGTCCCCGGCAGCCACCGGGGAGAGCGGGATGCTGACCCGCTTGCCGCCTGCCGCCCGGAAGGTCATCACCTTATCGCCCGGCGAGATTGTCATGAGGCATCCCGGGAGAGGCTCGTGAGGCCCTGCTCGAGAGTCGCAGTCACCTCGTCGTCGGTCACGTCCGTGACAGTCCCGATCTCGACCTCCGGCTCGCCGTTCTTTATATCCCGGATCACCGCCCGCATCCGGGAGATATGCTCGGTGAATGTCCGTTTGAGCTGGAGATACGCCCGGAACTGTGAGTCCGGGATCACGGTCACCTGCGTGCGGTTGACGGTGCCCGCTCGGTCGTAGACGTACCGGATATCGACGATCCGGTAATCCCCGGATGTGATCTGCGTGAAGCCCGAGAACGCGAGCAGTTGCAGCTTCCGGAGGTCGGACCGGGCCCGCAGGGTTACGTCGTATTTCAGGATCGGGGTGCAGTAGTAGTCGTAGAGGTCATCCGCCCGGTCGTCCGCGTCATCCTGTGAGGAGATATCCTCATTGATCTCCTTGTAGGTCCGGGGGGTCTTCCCATTAGTGATCTCGCTCGTCTCCTTGACCGACCTGTACCATTCAGATTTGGCAAGCGCCTTGCACTTGACAATGATCCGGTTGAAGTTCTGCCCCCCCTTCCGCTCGTACCGCGCCGGGGAGATAACTGCATACGAGGTCGGGGTGATGGTGACCTTCGCCGGCAGATCGAGGCCGTCCGTGGCGCTGTCGATATCGTCCTCCGGGATGAAGTACGCGGAGGGTTTCGGGCTGCCCGCGACCGTGACCCACCGGCGGTAGAAGATATAGTCCATGTAATCGGCAACCTTGTCGATCACCTGGATGATCGTCTCGAGGTCCTCAAAGAAGAATGTCTTCTGGATCGTATCCCACAACGTCGCGGAGTTCGCCATCCGGTACGCGTCAATCCCGGTGCTGCCCCCGCCGTCGACATTCTCCAGCAGCCGCTCGACCCAGTCCTCCGGGTAATAGTCTGACACCGTATAAACAACGGTCTGCCCGTCAGCCGTGGCGATGTTCGTGCCATTGACCTTCAGGTATTCCGTGTCAGTGAAATAGTCGCCGTCTCCATCAGGGGAACCGGAGATAATCGTGATAATGAGGTAGTGGTCGAACTGGTCGACCTCCCAGACGCTCGCAATGTGCCCGCTGGTTGCGCCGGTGATGATATCCCCAATCCCAAAGAGGCCGGTATAATTCGTGAAGTCCAGCCGGTAGTAGGTGATCTTGTCCTGGTCGATGATTGAGAGAAGGTTGCGGTCCGTGAGCTGCGGGTAGTTCATCGTGAGATACCAGGAGAAGTCGTACGCGATGCAGGTCGTCTGGTCCTTCTCTGCGCTATACGACGTCTCGCCGTCCACGAAGATCCCGACGAAAACGACCTGGCTTGTCCCGGAATAATCCGGGATCGCGTAGGAGAACTTCTCATAGTACGCCGGCTCGACGTTGCCGGAGAAGGTGAAGATCCCGCGCATCATCTTGTCGTTCAGGCTGTCAGTGATCTCAACCGATACCAGCGAGTCCATGACATTCGCGGTGAAGGTGCTTACCGGCAGGTATCCCGCGCTGCCCCGCACTATTGCGTCGTCGCCGAGCTGCCCTTCCGTGAAAAGGTTGACGTCAGGCCCGGCGTCCGTCATGTGGAGGTCCCGACGAAGGTGCTCACCTGGTCGCTGCCGTCATACGTGGCGGTCTTGGTGAGGGTGTAGATAACATTGGTGCCAGCTGCCCGGTCCGCCTCGGTGAGGTAGAACTTCTTGGTGGACCCGGTCATCTTGCCGCTCGTGCCGTCGTACGTGAAGGTGTTCTCGGTGAAGAACGGGCCTTCCAGCGCGAGGATCTTCTTCAGGGTATCGTTGAGGGCGTACTCGTACTCCTCGTGGACCTCCATCTCCTTAAAGAGCAGCAGGCAGTCGTCGATCTTGATCCGCATGATAAGCGAGCCCGCGGTGTTGGTGTCGGTCGCGTCGAGCGTGATGTAGTACCAGCCGTTGGCGATCTCGGTTGCGCCGCCGCTGTTCTTGTTAACGAACGACGTGCCTCCCGCCTTGAGGAACTGGATATCGGTATTCGCAATCGTGAGCCCGGTCTTCGGGGTGATCCCGTCGTCGTCGTCCAGGAACGGGCCGATCTGGATGACCTGGGATGCCGTGGATTTTTTCAGTTTCTGTACCATGATTTCAGCCTCCTGTCACCAGCGCGGCCGGCAGGTACCCGAGCAGCTGGTGGATGTAGTTGAGGATGATGATGATCAGCGTGGTCCCGCCGTCCGACGCAGAGACGTTGACCCAGTACGGGCCCGGTGAGGTGTTGGCCCAGTGGATGTTGCTGGCGTTCAGGGCGATCGAGTAGTTGCCGGGACCGAGGGATACCAGGGGATTTTTGGCGGTCGAGAAGGTGAACGGCGTGCCGTTGCCCCCGGTGGTGGAGGAGTTCGTGAAGTTCCAGACCCATGCGGTCGGGTTGTTGACGCTGTTATCGGTGAACTGGACGTTCAGCAGGGCCGGCCCGGTCGTCTTATCGGAGGTGAACGCTGCCGTGACGTACCGGGGGTCCGTCATGATATTGTCGACGTATGCGTAGGTCGCATTCTGGTCCTGCGATTCGACGTCGAACTGGATCGTGTAGTTCCCGGTATACGCCGAGCTGTCGATCTCGATAATTTCCCATCCGGTCGTCTTGGTGGACCGGGAATACACGAACTCCGCGTCGCCGTCAAACGGTTGCGCCATCACCCTGAAAAGAGGATAGACCGTAGGGCCGGTGATGTTCAGCGCGAACGAGAGCTTATACGCGGCGTCGTCGAAGTCGATCTCCTCCTGGTAAATCCGGGTGTAGTCGTCGTCCCTGAGTGATGAGAGGTTCGCGCCATAGGTGCTGTTATACGCAGCCGGGGCCGTAACCGATACGTTGCCCCAGTCGGTCGTCCACCCTACGATCGTTCCCGTCTCGAAGTCGCCGTTCACCACTTGGTTCGCGACTGCAGGGAGGATGATGAGAGCCATCGCCAGCAGCACCGCGATGCAGAGCCTTGTCAGTGTCATGATGTATCCCTCACAAACCTGATGTTGAAGATCCAGAGCCCCAGCTGCGTGCCGTCCGCCTCCATATTCGAGAGGTCCGCGATATAGCAGTTGGTATACGTGGTGCCGTTCAGGACCAGGGAAGCCTTGGTGCCGAGCGGTGAGGTGACCGCAGTATGGCCGGAGAGCAGGAGGTCCTGCCCGGTATGGCCGAACAGGGCGGCAAGTGCTGTGTACTGGGTGCGGTCCTTCGTGGCGCATTCCAGCTCGACTTCATACCCATACGCCCCTGCGGTGCCGACCATCTTCTCGCTGACAACGTGCCGGGTTGGCACCGTGACGGAATTGAACGTGCAGACGACCGTCATAGCAACCGGACCCCCGCCTTGGTGAGATCGGAATCCGACAGGGAGATCGTCTCGTTCCGGGTGGTGTCAGCCACGCCCTTGACACGGCGGATCTCCTTGCCGTCAAGCTGGATGATGAGATCGCCGGACTTCACCTTGTTCCCGGTGGCTTCGTTATAGACCGCAGCGCCCGCAGCCCGTACATTCTCCCCGGCTATACCCAGGTCCTGATCGCTCTCCCGCATCGACCGCCGGTAATTCTTCATAATCGACCGGAACTGGTCGCCGCCAAGCCCGACCGCATCTTCGAGATCCTCGATGGTGTCTGCGGTGATATCCACCCGGTCCTGCTCAAGGTCCACGACCCTCTGTAGGGAATCGGCGTACTTGTCGGTGGCGGCGGTCAGGCTGTCGATAGCATCAGCCTCGGCCTTTTTTGCGGTTTCGGCGATTGAGTCCTTGAGGGCGATCTCCTTATCGGTCAGTTGCGCGATCTGCAGGGAATACTTATCGTAATCGGCTTCAGTGAGGGCCTTGTTCCGGTTCTCGATCGCCGTGGCGAGCTGGTCCTCGATGATCTTCATCTGGAGATCATTGCCGGAAAGACCGGCATACTTGTCCGTGAATGTCTTTTCAGCTGCTGTGCCCCCCCCGCCAGCGGTCTTCAGGGCTGCCGCCTGCTGTGCTGCGAGAGCGTCCTGGGTGTAGGCTGCCGGGTTGAAGATCCGTTTTCCGGCCTCGACCATTCCGGCGCGGTTCCCGGTTTTCAGGAAGTCGATGGTGCCGGAAACGCCCATCACGAGCGAAGACGCTTCCACCCCGACAAGAGCCCCGAGATCCTCAACACCAAGCAGGGCATTCGCGATCGGCAGCCCGATCCTCGCCTTGGCAATCTCGACCTGGTCCGCGAGCTCCGCCCACTTCGTCTTGAACTCGTCGATGTTGTCGAGGTCTTCCTGGCTGAAGGCCGGGTCATGGTTTGCATACGCCACCAGGGCATCATCCGCATTGTTGATCATCTCGGCGAGGTTATACCACGACCTCCCGAGGATCGCCTTTGCCGCCGCATCCCGTTCTTGGGCGGTCGACATGCTACCGAGCCTGGCGAGGATGTTTCTCATCAGGGTGTCGTTGTCGATCAGGTCGCCGTTTGCGTCCCGGTACTGGATCCCGAGCGCGTCGAGCTTGGACCGGAGTTCATCTCCGGCAGCGCCCTGGTCCCCGATCGTAGCGTTGAGATACTGCATCGACTGGGTGAAGGCCCCGAAATCAGTATCCGTGGCGATCGCGGCTGCCCGCCACTTCTGCGTGGCATCGGTGCTCATCCCGGTGACATATGCGAACTGTTGGACCTGGTCCTGATATCGCTCGGCGGCCTGGATGAGCTCGTTTGTTGTGACGACCATCGCGGTCGCTGCAGCGATCGGGAGCGCGAAGGCAGCCCCCCATTCCAGCAGGCTTTTCTCGCTCTTGGCGATCTCCCCGCGCCATTCCATCAGGGAATACTTGGCCTTGTCGACCTGGAACTGGAAGCCGTCATCTTTCCAGTGAAGCCAGACCCAGAGCTCTTCCGTGTCACTCACGGTTTACCCGCCCCCTTTTCGAGCGTTCCGTGACCATGAAGTCCCGGGGTTTCGGATGGGCTTTCGGTGCATGGGCTACGATATTGACGGCGCAGTTCTGCCCGTTCAGGATGTCCAGGAATGTCTGCCAGCTGTCCTTCTCCTTCATGCGTTCCGTGATCACTGCGATGATCTCCGCGATCGTCATCCTCCATGTGTCCTCCGGCATTAGCCCGCACCTGATGGCAGCCGGTTCAAGGACCGCCATCAGGTCGTTCAGTTTTTTGGCGGTTTCCCTTCGGATTTTCCCTTTTTCCCGGCTCCGTCTTTCGGCGCTACCGCCCGGTACGCGATCTTCGCTGTGAAGAAGCCCTCCATGATCTCATGGTAGAGCCGGCCCATGTCGTCCGGGTTCTCCGACTCCTGCATGAAGGACCAGAGCAGCTCGCCGGCCTGTTCCTTCCCGGCATCGTTCATCGGGAAGACGTGGACCAGCTCGCCTTTCTCATCCTCCTCTCGCAGGCCGCGCCAGAGGAAGACTTCGGTCGCTACCTGGCTGCCGAAGATCCCGCGCCGGGTGAAGTCGGGATACCCGATGCCGAGCGCCCGTTCCATCGCCTTGACGTCCGCCCGGTCGAACCGGATCTGGTAGGTCTGCTGGAGGGTGAGAGGGGAAGACCGGTCAGTGGCCTCCCCCGGTTCATCCTCATTGGCTTTCGTCCCGGCGAACTGCTGCCGGAACCGTTTGCAGAGCTCGGCGCTTTCCGTCTGTTTTCGCATCCCGGATCACTCCAGGATGACGTCCATGTAGTGCGAGAGCTGGAACTGGAAGGCGTCGTTATACTTCGCGGTCGTCGGGAAGTTGTGGTTTGCGCTCGTGCCCTTGGCGTTCATGAGGAACCATTTCCGGGTGATGGTGCTGTTCTCGTCCCGGCGTTTCCCGACAAGACAGCCAATCTCCTTGAAGGCATGGGTCTTGTTCGAGAACTTCTTCATGGGAGTGGTCTCGTTCTCGGTGTCGACCTTGTCACCGTAAACGAGCGCTACGAAATCGAGCGTATAGGCGAGCTGGTTGAGCGTGGCCTTGTTCTCGATCGCGCCGCTGGTCTGGATCTTGGTGGCCTGCCCGTGGACGCTCTCGCTGGAAGTCTCGGCGGTCCCGGTGAAACTGACATCCTTCGCCGTGGCGATATGGACCAGCGCCGAGGTGTCGACATCGACATACGCGAGCTCGACCACGTCGTTCTCGGCAATGCCGGTATACTTGACGAAGTCCGTGCCGGTTGCCTCTGTCGCCCATACTCCGGCTGATACCTGTTCCTCGACCGCGAGCGGCGTCCGGACGTCCGAGACGACCTTGGCCGCCCAGACCGAGCCGTAATCGGCTGTCTTCGCGAGGGCGAACCCGCCTGCAGCAGCCTCACCTGCAGTAACCGTATGCGTTTCCGTCTTGTAGGTCCCGCCGGCGTACCAGCGGACCTCTGATCCCTGGGGGACATCTTCCGAAATGATATCGTCTGTCATCTTCAATCAGTCCTGTAGGTCACCATGAAGTCCATCGGCTTGTGGTAGTAGTCCGTCTGGTCTTCGCGGAACCTGCGTTCGCTTGAGAGTTTCATCCTCGAAATGTAGTGCACGACCCCGTTGACTGTCTGCGACAAGGGGGTCTTCTTCAGGTCCGGGGCGTGCAGGGCCGCCTTGACGGCAGCCGCGAGTTGTTCGACTTCCTTGGGGTCCTTGATCCCGTTGACTTCCTGCGGGTTGCTGTAGCAGGAGACCTGGACCCGTGCGGTCGAGAGGTCCGGGACATCATCGTCCGGGACGTCGTCGACAAGGGTAATCCGGAGGGCCGGCAGGACCGGGTCCGTGTACGGGAGGGAGTCGGGGTAGATCCGATCGCCTGCGATCGCGCTCACTCCCGAATTGGCTTTGAGCAGCTCCAGGATGCAGGTCGCAATATGGGTCATGACCGCACGACGCCCCCGATGCCGTTTTTGATCCGTGAGAGGACCTTCGGCTTGCCCTCATCCCATGCCGGGCGGAGGAACGGCTGGGCTCTCATACCCTTGGTGTACCGGAAGCCCGGCTTGCCTTTTCGGCCGGCATACCGGAAGACCCAGGGGGTTTTCCGGCCCTTGCCATTCTCGGCATAGAGCCCGGTCCCGAACTCGACATAGATACCATATTTGAGGCTGGTGCCGGTCCGGACGCCGTCGACAAGGTCTTCCGTGTGGATCTCCCTGCGGAGCGTGCCGGTGTCATGGGCGCACTTCTGCTTTGCCGGGTTCTGGACGAACTCGACCATGCCGGCCTTCGCCTCGGCCCGGAGGATCCGGGGGGTGTCCATCTTGATGCGGTCGAGTTTCGCGAGGAGGTGGTCCATGCCTTCGACTTTCATGGAGGTGGGCATCAGGATCCTCCTGTGAGCCGGATCCAGATCCAGTTGCCAATGATCGCCACCCCTGTTGATAGAGTAATGGCAATACCTACGAGGGTGCTTTGGAACTGCTCCAGCTTTGACACCCGCCCACACAGGCCGCCCTGCCCATCCTCTCCATACATGGCTTTCCTGAGCGAGGCGTTGGCTTCGATGACGCCATCCATTTTCACATTCAGCTCAACCAGGAGGTCATGATCGCTGAGGTCCTCGGTTTTCAATTGACCGCCTCCAGCTCGACGCTCACATGCGAGACCGTGGCTGCAGCTGCCTCATAGACCTGCTTGGGAGAGACCGCCCGGTACTTCCGGGCGAACCCGGTGTTGCTGCCGGTGATCTCGTCGCCTTCATAGACGACCGTGCCGGTAGGGAGCAGGACCTTCGCGAGGTTCTGGAACCGCTGCCCGGATTCGAGGTCGACCTTCGTGGACCTTGGCCCGACAAACCTGCAGGCGACTCCTGACTGCGTGGCAGCCACTACGATCGGGACGCCCTGGGAAAGGGCATCGGTCGGTGCTGCAGTGCTGGCCGCGGATCCGGTGGCGCTGGTGATAGTCTCTCCTGACGAGAATGTGCCGGTGAGGACCACATACTGGAGGTAGGTTGCGCCCACGGCGTAGATCGTGCCGGTTGCATGGGAGGTGCCGCCAGTGATGGTCTGGCCGACCGCGAAGGTGCCGGTGATGGTGCCGATCGCGATCTGCTTGACGTTCTTTCCCAGCCGGCTGACAATCGTGCAGGTATGGATAAGGAAGACTGCGGGGAGGACCATTTACCGGCACCTCGTGGTTCTGACACGGGATGCCCGGATGCCGCTGCCATTCACCGATGCAATATATGCGGCGATCGCATCGGCGGCCTTGGCCTCTGCAGCAACGGCCTCGGTCTCCGGCTGGGTGCTGAAGGAGATATCCCCTCCGAGGTTCAGGGACCCCGGCCGGCTCAGCTCGTGAGACTGCCGGCGCTTGACCTTGGCGATAGTGAGCTGGATCGATGCGATGTTGAGATCGTCGTTTGCCCCGGTGGGCGCGGTGAGGCCCTTGCGGCGGAGGATGCCGGCGATCTCCTTGTCGCTCTGTGTGATCATGTTGGTGATGTCCGTGGTCGTGACTGTACCGTGGCTCGTGCCGATCTCCAGCTCGACTTCAGTGTAAGTACAGTATGCCATCGGTCTCCTCCCGATCTCGTTCCAGCCTGTCTTTTATGGCGCCTTCCCCATCCTGGATTTCGAGGTACTCGATCTCCGCTTCGGTCAGGGTGCTGCTGTCCAGCTCTCCGGCGTTCTTGTCCCGCTCGTAGCTCCGGGTGAGATACTTGCCGCAGTTCGCCGTGCTTAAAACCATGAGGGATTGTCTCCCTCTGGCTTACGCTCCGCCGTATTCGACGCGGCCGATCGCATTGGCGAGCCCGTACTGGCAGGCAACACGCATGGAGACCTTACCGCCCGCGAGGTCGCGGAGCGGGTCGCGGTAGTCCTCGACAAAGAGGTCCTGCCTCATGCCGATGTATCCGACCTTCCGACTGTCGAAGAGGCACATTCCGATGTAGCCGTCTGTCGGTGCGCCCCAGGTGTATGATGCCGAGGCGGTCGGTGCTGACGTAGTGGTCAGGTCAACCCCGCATTCAAACGGCCGGCATCCGAGGATCATCGGGAGCAGGCCCGTGCGCATCTGTTCCTGCGCAACCGGGTTGTAGGCGATCGGGGTGTAGTCCTTGAAGATGTAAGTCTCGACCTGCGGGTGGTAGATGAACCGGTCGGCCTGGAACCCATCAGCCTTGATGAGTGCCTTGCATTCCCGGATGGCAGCGGCACCACCGAGAGCGGCGACAGCGGCGTTGATATCGTACTCGTTCCCTGCGTTGTCGAGAAGGACCTGCAGCATCCACTGGTTGAGGGTATTCTCGCACGCCTGGCCAGCTGCTGCAACTTCCTGCTCAATGACTGCGAAGAGCGAGTCGTCGACCATCTCCTTGGTACAGAGCGGAATCTCTCCGATCTTCTTCGCGGTCCATGTGCGGGCAGTGTATGCCTGGTTCTTGACCGTGTATTCCGAACCCTCCTTCACGAACGGTGCATACCTGCCGGAATCCCCAATGTTGATCTGCATTGCGTTGGCGTTCATCGGGATGATGGGGATCGCGTCCCGCATGCACCGGGCGGGCTGGGCGCCATCCATAATCGTCCGATTGATCTCGGTCTGGATCAGCGTGGTGGATTCGACTGCCTCCGAAAGGAGCAGTTCACGGGCGGGCTTGATCTTGCCGTCTGCACCCTCGATCATATACCGTGTGCCTGTCGCCCGCTCGAATGCTGAAAGGTCACGGGAGATGATGGTGTTCTGGAGGCGTTTCTGCTCGGAAGAGTCCTGGTTGAATCCGGCCTCAAGAGCCCTGATAAGTAACTGTGTCATGGTTTTCGGTCCCTCCTTAGCTCGCCAGCGTGTGCTGCGGGCTGGTCAGAATGATGATCTTCACCTTCGATCCGACCGTGGCTGCTCCGAGAGTAGAGTCTTCAAGGGTCTTGCCGATCGCTGCTGTGGACTGGGCAGCCTGGGTGGCCGCGTGTGCCCCAATCGCCGGGTCATATTCGACGACAGTGCCGGCAACTGCTCCGACCATGACCCAGTGACCCGCGTCGATCGCGGAGTCGTCGGCTTCCATGGTGACTGTCACGATAGATCCATCCATCGCGACGGTCACATCCTGTCCGGAGGTTGCGGAATTGAGGGCAACCCCGACAACAGCACCGGTGCTGGTGGTCGCGGGATGGACTGTGCCGCTGACGCCGGTGTCGGCAAAGGCGACGACCTGATCCATCAGGATCGTTGCGCCCGCTTTGAAGGTCCGTGTCGGACCGGTGGGCCGTTCGGGTTTCGGGTCGAATGCGACAAACGTTGTGGCTGTCATGTTACTGGCCTCCGATAGTGCCCTTCTTCCGGTCTACAGGGATGTAGAACTCCGGCAGGGCTTCGAGCTCCTTGCCGCAAGCGGCGCCGGTCTTGACGGTGCCGTCTTTCTCCAGGGCATCGACACGGTCCGCGAGGGCCTTGATCGCTGCGGGAAGTGCTGCGAGTTCCTTGATCTGCCCGGGGAGTTCCGCGAGTTCCTTGGGGATCTCCGGTGCCTTGACCTCGGCGGGCTTCTGCGCTGCCTTGACAGCCTCCAGCTCCTTCATGATGGGGGCGGTGGCTGCCGTTACCGCGGCAGTAATTGCCGCTTCAAGTTCCTTGTTGTCTGCCATAATTTCCTGCTCCACCGGCTTGTCTGCCGGGGTTGTCTCTTCTGCCGGTGCGGCCTCGTTGATCCTGCAAACTTTGCAGGCTCCCTTGTTGACGAAGGCAAAGCCCCCGAAGACAAGGCTCGCGGCCTCCATACGGCGGGTCAGCGGGTTCTCCGCTTCATCGCCCCCGTGTTCGACGGAAACGTACCGGATGTTCTTCCGCTTGATCAGTTCCTGCATGGCCCGGCCGTTCGGGGTGCTGCCGTAGACGAGGAGATCAGAGAGGACTGCGGCGCGGGTGGTGCCCTCCTCGTCCGTGATATGACCAAAATGCGGGTTGATGGCCTCGCTCACCCTGTTGCTGTCGTCGCGGGGCTTCCACCCTGGGGCATTGGGATCCCCGTTATGGCGGTTGAATCCGGTCCTCCGGATCCAGTTCCCGGCGTATGCTTCGAGAGTCTTCGCGGGGTAGAAAAGCGGGGTTTTGACTGCGGAGTCTGTCCACTCTCCTTCAGCCAGGAGCGGCACGTCCCTGATCAGGAGATCGCCGTTTTCCAGCTCGAAGAGGTTGGACGGTTTGAATGCGACCTGCAGCGCCCGGTGTGAGATGCTGCCGGCAGGCTGCTGGTCGGAGCCTCCGGTGGGGAACGATGCATCGGGCGGAGAATTAGGACCCTTTTCGGGCATGTAGATATATGAAACTCAAGAGGTATAGTTTGGTTTATACGGACTAACAGGCTGCACGGGCCCGGTGGCAGTAATCGATGATGCCTTTTCGGGTTCGCGGGATACCATAGAGAAGAGTGAGGTGGGCGGCAATCTCACCGTGAGAGAGCCGGCCCTGTGTGACGCTGATGTATGCCCGCTCGAGAGTGAAGAGGTGGACCCCGCTGGTCATCGCATCCCGTGGCTCGCCTTGCAGTTTCGTTCGAGCTGTGCGATCCGCTTTTCCAGATCAAGGTTGGCGAGCTCCAGCGCCTCCACGCGATCCTCCACGGCCGGGGGCTGCACGGCCATCGGGAACGGGACCTCTTCAGGAGTCTCAACGATCTCTTCTGCGGGCTGTTCCTGCTGGGGTTTTGGGGGTTTCTGGTTATGTTTTGACATCCTTATCCTCCTTTCTTCCGGTAGAGCTCGCAGCACCGGCAGTTGACGTGCCCCGGTGGCGCCTGGACTCCTGAGGAGTGCCGTTCGTTGACCGGGATCCAGCCGTCAGCCTGGTTGCCCCGGCACAGGTCCGATACGCGATCGTCTTCTGAAGTCTGGTAGAATTTCTCCATCTCGATACCTTCATCCTCGATGGTGTCAATGAAAGCGCGGTTCCCGGCCTCATATGCCTGCGCTGATTCGTGGACTGCGATGGTCCGGGCCCGTTCCTCGGTGACCCCGGCAAAGAACTTCTGGATCTCCCGTGCGGTGTCGCCATAGGACCAGCCTTCATCGAGGCCCTGGACCACCACCTTCTTCAGGTCATCGGCCGTGGTCTGCTGGATCCCCTTGATGTAGTCGATGGTTCCGCCATGCTGCCGGAACCATGAGACGGCCCGGGGGTTTGACAGCCTGAAATCAATCTCGGGGTTGAACAGCGCTTTTGCCTGGTCCGCGCCTTTCAGCAGGGCGTCCCGTTCGATATCGAGAACCGTTTTTTGGAGATCCTTGGTGGTCTCCGCCTCGATGCTTTTCCAGATGTCCTGCCAGCGTTTGAGTGCGGCAGGATCGACCGGATGCTTCGCTTCCATGGTCCGCACGGGCCCTGCGGCCGGCTGCTGCGGGAAAAACTCCTGCATGTACCAGAACCGCAGGATGGCGAGGTGGGCCTGGTTCTCGAAGAATGCCCGGACTCCGGGCTGGTGGATGCGGGCGAGGCTGTCTTTTTCGCGGATCTTCTGGAGCGCGATGGCGGCGCGGGCGAACTGATTGATGGCCCGGGTGAGGCTGATGGGGATCAGGATCCGATCCCCCTCACAACTTCGGACAATTCATGCGCAGCGGCGGCCATCTGTTTTTCAGCGGCAGCAACCTGGTCGGTCGGCATCATGCCGGGGTTGCCTGGCCTCTGGCGGGAGAACCAGTCCATCAGGTTGGTCTGGCCCGGATCAGATGGCGCCGGATCTTCGGGCACTTCCGGGATCCCGAGGTCGGCATTAGTCGGGATCTTCAGGCGCTGCCGGCACCACTGCCAGGGCGCGACCTTCTCGGGATACTGGCCGGCCCGGAGCTGCGCGAGGGCTCCTGCGATCTGCACGAAATCCTCTGGGTTGGCGTCGGCGAGTTTCATCTTGATCAGGCCGGGAATCCTGGTCACCTTGTCGATGACGTTCAGGTTCCACAGGCTCTCGATATCGCGCTGGACGATCTTGGTTTTCTTAAGGAACGACCCGATCCGGGAGACGGCCGTGGCGTCGGTGGTGCCTTGCCGGAGCCCGAGAAGTTCCGGTGGCACGCCCATGCCAGCGCAGACCCGGAAGAGCATGACATCCGAATACTGCTGGATGTTCGGGACGCCGGTGGTGTCGATCACTGTCATCTTGACGTCGCCTTCGTAGAGGAAATTGTCTTTCGAATTGAAGTCCTTCTGGCTATCTTCGATCTCTTTCCACTTGACTTCCGAGAGGGGTGCAGCGTCGGGACGGCTGGCATTGACTGTCGTGCAATATTTCGGGGTGCCATGCAGGTGGACCCCATTCGCGATCGCTTCCGCCGTCCGGGTATCCCGCTTGATGTCGTGGACCGTGCGTTCGACGATCGAGATCCCGTACGGGGAGTCTGACCGGCTGAGGAACTGGTAATGCAGGACCTGTGCGGGTTTGAGGAGGATTGGTGAGATGGTGTTCCCCCGGTTGTCACAGACCTGGTCGTAAGATATGATCGCGCCTTTGACGTTGGTGCGGAACTCAAAGCACTCTGCAGGGCGGGGGACGACATTCACGGGCACGTCTGCCAGCTGCCCATTGCCATATACGATCTCCGCGATGCCATCCCGCACGGTTTCCGCGTCGGTCGAGAGTTGCCACTGGACGTCGAAGAAGTTGATCCGGTCGAAGAACTCTTTCACGAGCTGTTTCTCGTTCTCTCCATCAGTCCCGGACTTCTCGGCTATCTTCTTATCGATCTCCAGCTCGAACCCCCCGCCGATTGCAAAGATCGGGAACAGGTCCGCACCCTCGGAAATATATCCCCCCTGGAGGTAGATGTTCCGGAATCCCCGCATCCGCGAGAACGTGCGTGTCGGATCCTGCGTGAGGTCCAGTACGCTTTTCGTATCCCATGCCTTCGCCCGCGTCTGCGCTGCATCGGTCGGGCCTTCGAGGAGCGATAGCTCCTTTCCAAATACTCGTAATCTCATGTTCTCGCCTTCTCATTCGTCCGCCCGGTTGCCCGGATGTGGCCGCCGGTATTCCCTGACAGTTCCGTGAGCGCCCAGACGAGCGCGTCGAGCCGATCTGGGCTGTCCATCTCATCCTGCACAAGCGGGGCATAGCTGCACATCTGATCCTCAAGTTCCGGGAATTCCCCGACGTGGTGGACCTTGCCCTGCTCATAGAGTGCCGCGATGGGTTCCGCCCGCACGATCTTCCCCCTGCTGGCGTGGACCTGTTTGAACGGGATCGCGGGCCGGATGCGCCGGACGTTCATCTCCACGAGGTCGCCGCCGTTGTTCGTCTCACCCACCACGAGGTCGGCCTCCTGATCGTCAAACACCGTAACGACTGCCGTGCCCCATGTGTTCGGGCTGGCCTGCTCCTGGGTGACATCCCGGGTCACGTAGTACTCGCCCCGGGCGTCGACCCCTGCTGCAATAATGCCGGTCGAGTTGCTGCCTTCCTTCGCGGTCACTGCGGGATCTACCGCAATCACTATACGGCGGAGGTCCGGGCATTTCACCACGCGGGCGGCGTCGATGGTCTGGTGGGTCCAGAGCGCTCCCTCGACATCGTCCAGCCATTCCCCATCCTTGAACCGGGACCGTTTCCGGGCGGTCAGGGCGCCGAGTACCGTTTCGATATAATCATCCGGCAGGTTGGCCCGGTTGCCTTCCGGGTTCATCCGCTGCTCTGCATAGAGGTCCGGGCGGGCGATCTTCACCTTGGTTTCCGGGTCGATATGCTGGAAGAACAGTTTATACAGCCAGTGACTCTTTGTCGGGGGATTGCAGTCGAAATAGAATTTATTGACCAGCCCGGCCTTCTGCGCGAGCCGTGTCTGTGCGATGCTGACTGATGAATACGGGATCTGGCTGCTCTCGTTGAAGTAAATGGTCGAGAACTCTTTGCCGAGGATTTTCTCCGTCCGATCCTTGTCATCGAGCCCGCCGATCCATAACTCCGAGCCGTTCGGGAACATTATAAAAAAATCCTCCCGGTTCCACTTGATCAGCGGCGCGATCTTGTGCAGTTCCGGATCCTTCTCGATAACATCCGGCAGCGTCTCCATGAAGATCGACTGTTTGACGTGGTTGAACCGGAGCCGGAAGATGACATGGCGGGACCGCGGGGCCTTCAGCGCCCGGATGCAGAGCGCCCGGACGAGAATGAACGTCTTGCCGCTCCGGCTGCCGCCATGCAGGAGCACCCACCGGTAAGCACCGTTGAGCAGTGCCGTGGCTTTCCGCTGGTCTGCCGTCTTATGAAACGCGGGCGGTTGTTGATATTGTATCGGCATGGCGGCTGCGGTGCTCATAGATTCTCATCCTCCTTATCGAAGTGCAGGACCATATTGCCAGTATGCTCTATGTCATGCTTGTCGCGCCAGTCTTTTGACTGCCGGTTCTTGAGCCAGAAGATCTGTGCGGTAACGTCCGGGGCAACTTGTTTTGTCGTTGTCGTGGTGATAGCCCCTTCCGGACCCTCTTTCACCGAAATTTCCGTATATTCGTACCCGCAAGCCCGCTGATAGAGCGATGCCACGACCACGCTGTCCGCCTGATCCTTATTCTTTTTTATGGCATCAGCAAATTCAGGAAATTGTCTCCGCCACTGATTGAGGGTTTCCGGGGTTACGCCGAGAGCGCCTGCTATCTCCGGGTTCGTTTTTCCCATAAGTGCGAGATCCCCCGCTTTTTGGGGGTGAATTTCAGGATTATACAGGCTCTTGCGACCCCGTTTCTTCTTCTTTTCAGGCGGTAATTTCTTTGTCATAATTAACCCGAATTACGGCACCAGCGGTGCATTATGCCAGTCGTTCTCAAGGTGACAGACCACATAGGCTGCACGGTCATCAACCGGGATCTGGATGCTCACATGCCACTGACATTTCTTACAGACACCAAGCGGAACCGGCGGCATATACTCCCGCGGGCATTTCACATGATTGAGGGTGCCTCTTTCATCACTTATGAGGAGCTTCATTAGTACCCCCGCCTCTTTGCATACAGCAGGACGCTCTCAACGATCAGGTACGCAATACCAAGCCCGACGATCACCAGCGCAACAGCGAACGGCAGCCGCTCAACCGGAGGGATGACAACACTCAGGAGCGGGTGCCCAGGGATCATGCACCGCTCCCGACCGCTGCTTTCTCCACCCGCACCCCGGCCTGCACTGCAGTCAGCATATCGGTCGTGCACGATTTGACCGTATACCTGCGTCCGCCATCGGGTTCGATCGAGAACTCCGAACGGTCGAAGACCAGATAGACCGGCCCCTCCTGGTTCCGGACGCAGATGAAGTTCCGCTCCGGGAGGGTGAGCATCACGAATGAGGTGCGGGAGGCAAGCGAATCGAACCGGATCGCAGGGTCCTCCGCGAAGAGGTTCCGGACACGGCCATGGCTGCCATCGAGCCCGGGGTTGCGGTCCATGTACCAGTTCGCGGGGTCCTGCCGGGCGAGGTTGATATAGAACTCGTTCCTGCGGCAGAGCATCTCGTACAGGACCTTGTCGGCCGGCTCCAGGATCTCGTCGTTCTCCCAGAGGACGAGGAAATACAGGAACGGTTTCCAGAGCTTCTCTTTCCGCTGCGCGTTGCCGTCGACGTCATACCAGGACTCCTTTGCGATCTCGTAGAGGGTCCGGCGGCTGCCGGTCAGGCCGTCGATCCACCCCTGCGGGATATCGGGCAGCAATCGGACGATCTGGCGGAGCGGCTCTTTCATGAGCCAATGGAAGAGGATGCTGTCGTAGTTGGCCTCCGCCCAGTCCTCCGGGGTGTTGATGCCGTGGATCTTCTGCCGCCCGCCGAACCATTCGAGGACCTTGTTACGGAACCGGAGGAACGTCATTTCAGGTCAGGGCCTCGCCCCTCGCGCACATCTCTCTGCATTTCTGAAGGTCCGGGTAGTATGCACAATCGGCATCATTGGGTTGCATTCCGCACAGAGTCGTCGCATCAGTAGGTTGCAGGGTCAATCTGGTACGTTCCCGCGCCGGAGTTCTGCTTGACGGACACTACCATCTTGGCAAACGGGTACGTGACGACGATCGGATCGGTCGCAGTTTCGGCTGCCAGCCCCGTTTCCGATACGAATTCATGTTTCAGTGCAGAATCGGTGTTGGCGAGATAGACATCAACCTTGTAATACATCGTTTCGCTCGCATGAGTGTTCTTGACGATCAGCACTGCGCCCATCGCGTTGTTCAGCGTGAGGGCGGCGACGTATTCTTCGGTTGTCGCTCCGGTTAAAGGGTTGTAGGCTTGCATTTTTCTCGTTCTCCTTTTTCAGTTCGTTCATGCCCCAGCAAGGGCAACGATCAGCTGGGATTTGTCGTCGCATCCCGCTGCATTGCAGGACTCGAGGTTGACCCGGAAAATCCCCGTCCGGGAATAGATGTGCGTTGCATTCTGGGTCGTGCTGTTCGCGGTGCCATCCCCCCAGGACCATGCCCATGAAGTAGGGGTGTTGGTGCTGGTGTCGACGGCGTCGACCGTCTGGGGGATGAAGGTGAGGAACCGGTTGAGGGTGAAGGATGCGACCGGGGTCGTCTCGTCCGTCACCGTGATCTCCGTGTTGTCCGACAGGTCGCTTCCCGCTGCGTTGGTGGCTGTCAGGTTCGCCAGATACGTGCCGGTTGACAGGTACGTGTGCACGGGGTTCTGTACCGTTGAATTGGTGCTGTTGCCATCCCCGAAGTCCCAGAGCCAGCTTGTCGGAGTGTTGGTGCTGGTGTCGGTGAAGGTGACGGTGAGAGGAGCGGTGCCGTTCGTTGGAGTGGCGGTGAACTCTGGTACTGGCGGCTGTTCGTAGGTCACGAGGACACGCCCGGCGTACTGCGCTCCGGCCTCCGCTGTACGGAATATCAGTAGCGACTGGCATCCGGATCCCCATTCGGGTTCAGCGTTCATTATGTCGCTGTCAAGAAGGATCGCAAACCCGATATCTCCACTTGAAGGGATTGCTGTGAGATTCGTGATGTGGAAGGTATTGTTTCCGGTTGAGACTGAAGACAGGATCCGGCTGTCGGACGCATTGGCGAAATCAAAGTTGTCATAATCGTCAGGCGAGATCGCGCCGTCAACATGAAACATGACGACGTTTATCCAGGCGTCCCTAAGGGTAGTCGTTGCTGCCGAGTTCACGTTTACGATCAGGTCCAGAGCCGTAATCGTCGCGTCACTTGGAATGACTGCAGGATCCCTCTGGAAAATCCAGATCGGACGGTAATACCGATACCATTTCCCGGTTTTTAAGTCTCCTGATACCCAGGCATTACTTGTCGTCCCGGTCGCCCCGCCGGTAGTAGCTGTAGAGTTGTCCCTATCCTGCGTCCACGTCAGGTTATGGACGTTCATGCCAAGCTGCCCATCGCTTGATTCATTGACGACAACTGTTACCGTTGTTGCACTTACACCAGAAATCAGGAAAAAGAGGAGAAGTGCTAAAAGAACTCGTCTCATGTATCACCAAACCTTGCAAAGACAACTCTGTGCGTCTGATTGCATCCGAAGCTATTACAGCTTTCAAGATTGACAATGAAATATCCGGGACTACGATAGTTGTGTGTTGCTGATAGAGACGTTGAATTCGCGGTCATATCCCCCCATGACCAGTTCCTCCGAGTAATTGATCCGGAAGAAGTGTCGTTAACGTAGACTCCCTGCGGGATCGTGACGTAGTTCCTGGAGATCGAGAGCAGACACAGCGCTACCAGCAGGATCAGGATTATGCTGCGGTGTGGGGTCATGGGAGGACTACCCCCAGATTCCCGACCCGCAGCCTGTCAGCCGGGATGCCGATCAGGTTGTTCTTGATCACTGCTTTGTCGAGCGTCGCCTTCTGGGTAACCTTCACCGGCGGCGTCCAGTCGGTTGACCATTCAAAAACGTTGTTGTAAATCCAGATCCCATATTCAGGAGGTGTGCCTCGGATGGCGATATCAAAGTTGGCGTCCTGCGTCCCGTTCGCGGAAAGGAACGTGTTGTGGTGGATCTTGTAGGAATACCCGGAATACGGCAGCGCTAGCGGGTTGTTGTGGACGTCGATATGGTGAGAGGAGGGGTCGTCGTGCCCCAGGATCACGTTATACCGCGCTTCGTACCGTTCCCCGACCTTCCCGGCGCCGGTGATGGAATGCCCATTGTAATCGAAGATATTGGCTTCAATCAGGGCGTTGCCGCCCGAAACAGCGATGCCGTAGCCGTTCCCGATGCCGTAATTGTCATGGACGAAGTTGTGATGAGCCCAAAGGGTGCCTGTCGTCAGAATGCCACCGTAGGTGAACCCCCGGATCTCGCAGTTGTCAACCTCTAAATTCCCGTACGAGCGGATCCCGACCATGTTGAACGCTGACGGGATGGCGAAATTGAACTTCCCCGCCATGGGGCCCTGGAGCCTGATGCCGGTAACCCTCGCGCCATCGTTCGCATGAAAGAGGATGTTATAGGCGCTTCCCGTCGAACTGTCCCGCTTGATGAGAGCGCCTTCAGATCCATCCGCCCCCCGATTACTGGCGAGCGTGACGCCCGCGGGAATGGTGAGTTTCGGGGTGCCCGTCAGGTCTATGGTCGCGCTCCCTTCGATGAAGATGGCATCTCCGGGCTTGGCGCCTTTCAGTGCAGTAACAAGGTCCTCTTTTGTCTCCACAAGATACCGGACGATCGGGTCTTCCCGCAGGATCGTTTTTCGGTAATCGTTTCCGCCCCCGACCGGGCTCCCGGTAGGGTTGCAATCCGCACCGTAACGGCAGTCTGTAATCACTGTTGTATCCTTATCCATAAGCGCCGCTTGGGGAGTCGAACCCGCGTTGCTTTGATATTCCCGGAAGCGGCACGATTTGGCCCGGCACGACGATGAGAGGGTGTGTCGAAAATAGGGTGCCGGGCGGAATGAGGTGTGTCTGGAATGATGCGATGGCATTGTTTTCTGATCCCCACAGGTACCGGGTGTGTCGATCGGTACTCTGCAGGGGGATGGGCCCGGGGGAGTGGTGAACTCCACATAACCGCTCTGTCAAGACCCGAGCCCCGGTTGTTCACGGCTGCAACTCCTTGAGCGCCATGATATACACCCCGACCAGACCGACAGCTATGGCAACCACTATGCCAAGCCCGATGATCCAGTACCGGGTGTATGCGTCCATTATGCCGGGCTCACCTTCCGCAGCATGTCAGCGAGGGCGGCAACGTCCACAGCCCATTCGTTCGTGGCGTCAATCACGCCATAGGCTTCCGAACAATATTTCGAGAAGAACTTCCAGCTCATCGGGATCTTCTTCGCCCAGGTGTGGCAGTAGAGGTACCGGCTATCGTACGAGAAACCGGCGTGGACGCAGTGCCCGTTATACTCGTTCGGTTCCCCGCTGCAATCCGTCCATTTCCCCTTGTTGAACTGCTGTCCCCAATTGTCCGGCAGGGCAAGCCCGAGCTGCAGGCCGATCTGTGAGGAGGCGGTCGCTTTGACCTCAGTAATGTTCGAGCGGTCGAGCTCCGCGAAGGCGAGGATCTTGTATTTCTGCCCGCAGAACGCCATGCCTTCCCTCCGCCAGACCCCGAGATGGTTGAGGATATACAGCCCTTCGTCGGGTCCGCCGGTCTCCTTGAAGTACTGCGCGAGGACGTCCTTTTCCGGGATGTTGACGAGCCGTTTTTGTTCGACGAGTTCCATACGTTGAAGCTGTGCGGCGGTCCCGACAAC
>ERZ795054.646-NODE-646-length-40537-cov-30.619633_pt1 | contig 40537 bp, 48 predicted proteins | sample MGYA00375138_ERZ795054 | MGnify/ENA primary metagenome ERZ795054 (study PRJEB30183, sample SAMN05720215) | anaerobic digester metagenome | isolation source: active sludge of municipal wastewater-treating anaerobic digesters | place: USA | collected 2014-12-23 ... | reverse complement strand
CCGTTTACCACGTTTACAACTTCGCCCGCGCTCAGGCCCTCGCCGAGCGCATCGCCCAGGACCGCCGCCTTGAACTCATCCACGAAGCCACCACCGCCTGATTTATGCAAAACACAAACAACAACAACAACGCCGCCGCCAATCCTTCCCTCTCCGCCTCTGGGGGAGAGGGCCAGGGAGAGGTGGCCGCAAACCCTCGTCCCTCGTCCTCCGCCCCTCCGGCCTCCGACTGGGACGTCGTTTACCAATACACCCGCTCGCAAGCGATTGCGGACGGCTTTCAAATCGAGGTGACGAAGACGGCCGAGGAAGCGGGAATCCGCTTCCCGGTTTTCATCACTCGCGGAGTCTATGAACAATGCGTGGCCGTCCCGCCCGGTGTCACCGGCCAGGACGAAGCCGGCAGAGTTTGGGACCTGATGTGGATGCTCCGCTTCGCGATCATCCGCTCCAAACCCGGCACCACCCGCTTGACCGTGGCGCTCTACGTGCGCAACTCCGACACGCACCCCGCCCGCCTCACAAAGTTGATCGCCACCGCTGGCGCGCTCGACATAGACGACCCCGCTCCGGCCATCACTTTGATGCTCCCGACCGAGGACTAAACCCGCACCGCTGGCCCCGGGCAACCGGGGCCAGCCCTTCGCCATGAGCCAGACTTTCCTTTTCTTTGAGCAGCAGACCCGCGACGCCGAGCAGGCCGCGGTTGACGCGAAACGCGCCGCCAAGGAAGCCGCCGCCAAAGCCCGAGCAGACGCCAAGCGCAAAGAGGAATCCGACAAACTTTCCCGCCGCCTCGCCCGCCAAGCCGCCTACCGCCGCAAGCACCCGCCCGGCCATGCTCAGTGCGGCATCAATTGGTATCCCGCGGGCTCAGGCTGGACCCACTGCCACAAGTGCGGACAGGCCCTCGTTTACACCACCGACCGCAACGCCAAACCCCAGGAATGCAAACCCCGCCGCCCATGAAAATCCTTGCCCCCCGCAAATACCCCAACCCACGCAACGGCCCGCTCTCGCCAGCCGAAGCCGAGACCCGCCGACTGGCCTACGCGATTAAAGACCCGCGCAGCCCCTCGATTGACTTCGACACCGCCGCCCGCGAAATGGCCCGCCTCATCGAAACCCCTTGCTGGCTTGTTCCCATCCCGGCCAGTGACGGCAGCACCCGCGCCAACACTATCCTTGCCGCCCACATCGCCCGCCATGTCGCCGCGCCTGGCGCCGCGCAGGTTGCGCCCACGCTCCGCCGCACCGCGCCGACCGAATCCCAATGCGCCCGCCACCGCCGCGACCTGCCCCCGACGCCGCCGAACGCGCACGGCCTCAAAGCTACGCTTTGGAGCCTTGGCTGCCGCCAAGTCTATTTCGTGGACAATGTCGCGACGAGCGGCAACACCATGCGCGCCGCCTACGCCGCGATGAACCGCGGCGCCGGTCTCGTCTTTGCCGACGCTGGCGGCCACACCACCAACCACCACGACCCCGCCCTCCTCTGAACTCCCAAACCGCCATTCCGCATTCCGCATTCTGCATTCTCCCTTCCCAAGCGGGGCAGTCACCCGGACGCAAGTCCGTTGAGCGGCATTCTAACTTGCCAGCCGGTGACTGCCCCCTTGGCTATGGGCGATTGGCTATCGGCCATTAGTCTCATCCGTCCCACCGGTCCGACCCGTCCGCCCCGGCCTCCGGCGACCGGGCTCCGCCCTGGACCCGCTGGGGACTCGCGCCGTCCCCAGACCCCTGCGCCAAAGGATGTACCTCTGGACTCCTTATCCGCTCGCGCTGGCCTTAACGCTGACGCGCCCTTTCCCATTGCGGGAAAGGAGTTAGTTTTAGAATTTGGAATCTCCAATCTCAGATAGGTCGTCCGCCTCGTCCTACAAGTCCGAGCCGTCCGACGAAATGTCAGTTGAAGTTCGCTCGCCTGCTTGTTTCACCTACGTCCCACCCGACGGCGTAGTCTGGAAGGCTTGAAGTATCCCTTGCGCACGCGCAAGGGTTTAAACCGCTTCCGCCGACGCCAAAGGTCGCACTACAATGCCCCTTCGCGTCAGATGAAACTCGAAGACAAGCTCCGGTCCGACGTCGGTTCCAAGAAACTGCAGCCGCCGCCATCGGCCCTGCAGGGCGTCACCAAGGGACGCATCACCGAAGTGCTCCACGCCCTCGACCGGAAATCGCGAGACCGGGTGGACGCGGTCTTCGCCCTGCTCGACGACATAAACCCAAGCTTCTTCTTTGAGGCCGCACAAAACGGCCTCAAATTCTGCCACGGTGCCTCGACGGCTCACATCGCCTGCCATGTCGGAGTACTCCAGCGCAACAGCACGAAGCTCGACCGGGAGGGCCGCGACTACTGGCTGAAGCCCCTTTGGGAAATCGGTGCCCTGGAAAAGCTCTACTTCGACCCGGACACAGGCGACTTCATGCCCGGCCACCCCGTTCCCAAGTCGCCGAACTCGGCGTACCGCATCGCGCCGGCCTTCCTGGAAATCCTCAAGGCCTCGGACGCCGAGCGCCCAGCCCTTTTAAAAGCATGGGCCAGCGAGGACGCCACGCGCGCCCGCCTCCAGGTCCAGGCCACCCTCGCGGAGGCGACGCGGGCCAAAGTCGGCACGCCGCACATGGAGCTGATCACCGCCGCCGCCCAGGTTTACGTCCCTAATTTCCTGCCCGGGTTCGAGGTCCTCTACATTGACGCCACCGACGGCCAACGCGTCACACCCGAGCAGGAGGAGGCCCTCAAGAGAGCCGGTATCACGATCCAGCTCGGCGACTCAATGCCCGACATCCTCCTCTGGAACCCGAAGGCCGACAAGCTGTGGGTCGTTGAAGCCGTGACCAGCGACGGCGAGGTTGACCTCCACAAGGTTGAAGCCCTCACGACCCTGGCCAAGCGCTCAGGCATGAAGGGCATCGGCTTTACCACCGCCTACATGACCTGGAAAGACGCGGCGGCGAGGCAGGGTAAACACAAGAACATCGCCCCCGGTACCTACATTTGGATCCGTGAGGACGGCGCGAAGCAGTTCAGCGTCGAGACGTTTGAATCATCGCCACAACGGCCGAGTCAATAGCGCCCTGGTCACGCGTGCCGGCCGCCGCGCTCTCCGCCAGCTTGTAAAGCTGCCCCCTCGACGGATACCGCAGCCCCCGGAGATCGGTGGCATTGACCTGAGTGTGGCCGCTGAACTGCCGGAAGTAGGAGTCCACGACGGTCGAGTTCAGGTACACTGCCAGGCCCACGGCCAGCCTGTCATCCAAGCCGCCGCCCCGGTGGTGGAAGTAATTCAGATGGTTCTCGAATCCCACCGACGCGAAGCCAGCCAGGTTGCCCTCAGGACGAAACACCGTCGCGACCACACGCCGCCGCTCCTCTTTCGCCGTGAAGCGCTTCACCAGCACGTACACGCCGTTGGGCACCCTCAAATCCTCAGTCTCAGGGACCGCCAGCAATGCGTTCGCCTTCCGCGACTCGGCGCACGGCCAATGCACGCAACCCCCGTTGAAGTGAACCGGGTAGATCAGCGGAACCGTGTCCTCGCCCGGGTCCTTTCGCAGAAAGCGACGAGCCCGGAAATCCACGACCCGGCCAGTGGAAACCTCTATGCCGAGGTCCGTCAAACGCGCCGGCAGACCCATCACTGACCACCGCACGTCATCATCAGCCACGTCCAGCGCCAGGTGAACCACCTTGCCAGCGTCGGCCGGGTCCATCACCCGCGAGTAAGGCACCGTCCTCGCCCGGCCGCTCCTCGAGGGCAGCCCGTCGCTGCTGCTCAACACAACGGAGGCATGCTGCTTGGCTCCGCGCCGCGCGTACATGATCACGTTCTCCTGGAGCACATCATCCCCGGCAAAGAGCGTGTCCCGCTTGTCGAACACGTGCAGTCGCTCAAGGCCCATCAGCCCAAAGAATCGCTCCCGGAACGGAAGGAAATACGGCCCATTGCAGAAGCTTCGCGGGGTGATCGCCACCATCTGCCCGCCTGGCTCAAGGAGCCTCGCGGCCACCCAAAGAAATCCAGTGTATAGGTTCGAGGTTTCCAACCCGCTACGCCGTAGCAGCAACCTCGCCTCCGAGTCCGTGTTAATCTTCTTGTACGGCGGATTCATGATGGCGTGCGTATAAGCGCCTCGCCTGCGAGCGGCCCGGAATAGATCATCATCTTGAAGCATCTCCACCGCGCCCCGGAGCGAATCACCGTGGTTTACCACGCACTCTGTCGGCACCCCCGCCGCACGCGCCGCCCCGACACACTCCTCCAGCACCCGCTCCAGACGCCCGATGAACGACTCCTCGGCCTCCCACACGGTTAGGTGCAACGAACGCGGCTTGCGCTCCCTGCGGAGCACTTCCTCCACGAACGCGGCCGTAAGCGCGCCAACGCCGGCGCCCAAGTCTAACAGCCGAACATCCCCCTCAGCCGAGTCGAACATGCCGGCCAGCAGGCCAGCCACGCCAGGCGGCGTCAGAAACTGCCCCCTCCCGCTCCTGTACTTTGGTTCCAGCGCAGCACACGCCTCCTCTCCCAGGCGCGCGGCCAGCGCCAGCGGCGATTCAGCCGCTACCAACACACTCTGTTCCGCACGTGTCATGCTGCAAGCTTCTCAAAACACTATCGCATACGCAATAGTTTTCTCAAGTCCCGTTCCCTCGCGGCCTTCCGCCCTTCGGCCCGCTCCGGCGCCCGTGCCGCTTGAACCGCTGCACTTCCCGATCCTCAAGAAGGTGGTCCCGCCCACGCTTCTCCGCAATCAAACGCCCGTCCGCAATCAGTTGCCGCACCCGCACTGCCGTAACACCGAGGATCTGAGCGGCCTCTTTCGTAGTGACCAGGCTCATCTCATCGCTCGTTGTAAACGCTGGTAAGCGATCAATCAACCCGAATCACGGGCTCCCAACAGCCCTCCCACCTCTGCTCGCCCGAATCCCCGACCGGGCCGAATCCCCCCCCATGCCGCCACCACGGCCCGCAGCGGACCGCCTTCCAGTTTGCCCAGCCTCCGAGGCGGACGGGCTTGGCGACGCCTCCAGACCAGGCCAGCGACAAAGTCACTCCCCAAGGAGCGGCAGCCCGCGGACTCCCTGGCCGTGAGGCTGACCACGAGGACGCCCCAATTTCTGCTTTCTGCTTTCCGCTCTCTGCTTTCTCCGGGCTGCACTGTTGTTGTCCTTGTCGTGTTCAGTCTTGTTTCAGTCCCTTCGCCCTTTCATCTGGCCGCCTTGGGCGGGGGCCTATGCGGGGTCCCCTCCTGAAGGCAATCTCCCCGCGGCGCCCCGCGTCGTCGTCCTGGTTCGATGAAAAGGGCGAAGAGCCCGCAACAAATAAAAAAACATGAACACGACAAATCAAAACAACAACGTAACAGCAGCCCCATCCGTAACCATCGCTCCCCGCAATCCCGCTCGGGGCGTCATCAACTTCGTGGTCACCCTCACGACCCACAAAGACGTCCGCAGCTACCCCTGCCGCTCCCTGGAGAGTGCGATCAAGCTGGCTGAGCGCTTCATTGCCGGCGTCACCAAGCCCCGCCCGGCGGCCCCGAAACCCGAACCCACCCCGGCTCCCGCTGCCGAACCCGTGGCGGCGTAAGCCAAATTCCCTGGTCGCCCGGCCAGGGATCTTTTTCTGCTTGCGAACCCAACCCACATATCCCCGTTAGGCAGGTCATCCTCCACATCGATGCCTTCCAGTTCAGGTATTCGCGTTGGCGCTGGTTCTCTTAGGTTTTCAGGCACCGGTAGCACGCCCTTTCGCAGTCGGCGTGATTGAGGAGCTGCACCGCTGCTTTGGCCACCAAGTTGAACTCGTCGCCTGCGCCGACGAGATAGCCAATGCCGTCGACGCTGGTCCGGAAGATAGCGCGCGAACCTTCAGTAGGCCCTGGAAGCGATGAGCAAGCTACGGGTTTCGCTGGAGCCGGTAGTAGCGCGTCGCCGGAAGTAAGCCTACCACGGTCGGGTCGCTGAGCCTGAGAGTACCTCCGTTCCCGACGCCGGTGCCTTGGCCGCCGAGCGCCGTCCAGGCCGAATCCGTCAGCATGTTCTTATAGACCAAGGTGTAGATGGAACCGGCCACCGTGTTAGGAATGTCAAAGGTCGGCACACCGTCGGGCCGGCTGTAACCTGAGGCTGGGAACGCCGGCGGCGGCACGGGCTGCGTCGCCACAGCGTAGGTGGTGGCGAAATCCAAGGCGCTGCGGGTGTGATTCCAGAGCACCACCTCATCCACCCAACCTTTGAAATGCTGAGCGTCCGCAGTGCGGTGGGTCAGGTTGACGCTGTTGGCGCCGCTGGAGGAGGCCCCAACCAGGCCCGTGGGCCCGATCATCGTCCCGGCTGACACGCCGTCTGTGTAGAAGGCCGTTGTTCCCGTCGTCCCATCCCAGGAAATCCCGATCTGGTGCCACCGACCGTCGGCCGGCATCGTATTGGTGGAGAAATAGTCCTTTATGGCAAATGTGGTGAATTGGATTCTGCCGAAGCTATTGCCGTTGTTGGCTTCAAAGCCCAATCCAAACTCCCGGGTCGAGATCAGGCGTTCGCAGTCTGTGGCGAGCAAGCCGTCGCACTTAACCCACGCCTCGATGGCGAAACCACTTGGATAGTAGTAGATTGTGCCCGTCCCGGTGGGATTAGCATAGGCGGAAGCAGAATTTCCAAAGAGGCCTGACGCTGAAGTCCCGTCAAAATAGGCGGCACGGTTGGTCACGCCGTTCACAATGCCCGCCTGGCCTGGCAGCGAGTTCGCGCCGGGCCCCTGGTAGCTCAGCGGCAAATTCGCCCCTGCCCCGTTATGGGTAGCGCCATAGGTGCCTGACAGGTCGGCGGTAGTTGTCGCCGCGCTAGTCTCGTTCATGCCCCACCAACCTACCGGCGTGGTTCCAGCTATATAAGAGCCATAATCCGCCGCCGCCGCCAGGCGGATAACCGCCACCGAACTGGTCCCAGTCGTGCCTAGGCTATCCGTCACCGTAACTGTATAGGTCGTCGTTACTGTCGGCGAGGCGGTAGGGTTTGCGACCGTGCTGCTGCTGAGCCCGGTGCTCGGCGTCCAGTTGTAGGTATAGGGAGCGACCCCGCCGCTGGCGGTGGGGCTGCCGCCGATCGCAATCGCGGGCGCACTGGGGTTGACCACCTTGGGCGAGCCCGCATTGGCTGTGAGTGGGAAGACTGCCGTCACCGCCGTCAGGAGCACGTCTGTAACGGCAACGCGGTTGCTGAAATCAGTATAGGTCTTGCCGGCTCCGGGATTCCAGATGCGCTCGCTCATGGCCGGGACCCGCAGGCGCAGGCTGGGCATCTCGACGCTGTCGGCCTGTTCCCAGGCGCACATCTGCGCGCCGATCACCAGCGGAGAATTGGTTGGGACCGTGATCCACACTACCTGGTCCCAGTTCGTTTGGTACTTGCCAAACTGGTACATGTTCCAGCCATAGATGTGCTCCGGAGAGCACACGGTTCCATTCACGACATAGAGCGGGTTCCACGCTGTGTTGATGACCGGGTAGCCATCCTGCACAAGCAGGTCGGCAGGATAGTAGGCATTTTCGAACGCCATGACCGGAATGGTCTTCGGTACCGGCTCCAGCGGCGACGGACTGTTGTCCTCGTAAAAGCCCTCCCAGCAGAGCATTTGTTTGCCGTACTTGGTTGAGATCAACTGACTGAGATTGCGTAACAGCCGCCGGTAGAGTTGGTAAGTGTCCCCGGAATCATACGGCTGTGGATACCCCAGCGCTTGAAACTGCTGGATGAAGTTGGTGTTCTGGTGAGCGTAAGCGTAATCCGCTTCGTCGCCGCCGATGTGGAAGTACGGGGTGGCCTGGAAAACCCCGCACATCTCGCCGATCAGCAAGTCCAGCGCGTTCATCACCTCCGCCTTCGCCCAATTGAGCGTAGCGTGATGCTCGTATGGAACAGTTCCCGTAATCTTGAAGAGGTCCGGCATGGTTCTTATCATGGCCGCCTCGTGTCCCGGAATCTCCAGCTCCGGTATGATCGTGACACCGCGAGCTTGCGAATAGCTCTCCAGTGTACGGAGGTCATTCAGCGAGAAAGCTGCACCGCTCCAGTTCTGGCTTGTTAGCAGCGGAAAATTGGTCGTCGGAAACATGAATCCCTGATCGTCCGTAAGGTGCAGTTGCAGGTAACGCACTTTGTAAAGGCGGCAAAGTTCAATGATCTTCTCCAGTGTCCCGACGCTATGCGGCTGACGTGCGCAATCAATCATCAGTCCCCGGTAAGGGGCGAACGGGGCATCCGTTATCGTCAGGCACGGAATGGACGCATTTGTCCCGTCGAATGAAACTGCCTGAAGCAGAGATACCGAACCGGCGGCGAGCGCCCCGTAGTTGCCAGCCTCCACAATAGCGCCGGCAGCAGTGACGGTCACGCTGTAGGCTTCTCCTGTCAGCGCCCCCGAAAGTCGCAAGAGGATGTTATCCACGCTTGGGGCGTTCGAGTTCACGGCTAATCCCAAATTGAACGCCAGTTGAAACTCGCTGCTCAAAACCGCGGCCAGCGGCTGTAGAGCGGGAGCCGCCGGGACGATTCTCGTATTGCTGCTGAGCGGAAATGTGCCCGCCTGCAAGACCACGTTCTGCGGCCAGGGGACGATGTTCAACTTGCTAACCTGATTTGTACCCACAGGCTCGCCCCAGCGGGTTTGGGCTTCCTGCGACGCGATGGTCGAAACCGGGAACTTCCAATCAACTGAGAAAACCCGAGTCAGATTGAGATTGACAGTCGCGCAAGCCGCGAGGACGAAGTTGTCCACTGCTGCTTGCGTTGTCGCGGCCGTTGGACGCAACTCCACCTGTTCCCAAAAGTCTAATCCGAACGTGGGTGAGCCAAAGTCGCGGCCGATTCGCATAAGCAGCGAGGCGATCAAATCCGTCGTTCCCAAATTCAGCGGGTTTGGCGGCGCGTGGCCGACGCGGAAGGTGTTGCTCCAGTTCAAAGCGGAATTGGTGATGTAAAGATCGATGAGATTGGTCACCGAGGTGCGGAACGTTTCGAAGGAATAACCGCCAAAAGGGCCACCTGCCACGCCTGCAGCGTCCATGGACAGGAACCTCATGTAAACGGCAAAGCCGGTAGTTACGGGATCATTGTCTGGGTTCAGGTAAGCGAGCTGGTTGCCGTAAAACCAGAAATTGCGCCCAAACTCGTAGAACAACACCTGGTCGTACTGATTGGCAGATGCCACGCCGTTGTAGAGGATGTCGAAATATGGGATCAGGATTTCCGTGCCTGTGAACCCGATGTAGCTGCAGCCAGCACCACAGGTGTTGGTCACCTCCGCGATAGTATCACGGCCATACAACGTCGTAGGGTCCCAGGAGTTCGGTTGATGGCCCGTAGCGGCCGCGTAGAAGGACCAAGCCTTGTCGAGGGCGGCGAGGATGTTCGACATCACGGTTGGGTTGAATTGATTGGTCGTGGATGCCAGGACGCATACGTTGCTCCCGAACCATGGCTTCAAGAGATAGTTGTTCCCGTAGAAGGATTGGTATTGAACCAGCCCGGCCGAGTTCGTTGTGAGAGCATTGACCGCCAACGCCCAGGTCCAAATGAAGAGCACGGCAACGATCTTTTTCATAAGCTATTCCGGTTGTATCAGTTCGATCTTTCTATGCTTTGCAAAAGCAGAAATCGCGGATTGTTACGAGGCCGCAGGTCCAGCGTTCGAGCTATGGCACCGGGCGCGCCGCGGAACCCCTGAGAAGTGCGATTAAGGCAGCATTGTTTTTCCTTTCGGCGAATTGCAGAGGCGTATTGCCGTCCCCGTTGGGTAATTGTGGATCCGCGCCGCTCGCGAGTAACTTTTCGGCACATTTCACATTCCCCGTCATCACCGCGGCGTGCAAAGGAGAGCTTCTGTCGCCGCCCCCTTGCTGATTAACCCTCGCTCCGTGTCCCAGCAGTAGGGCCACAATCTCCTCCGCACCGAGACCATCCATCTTCAGAATTGCGATCGTCAGTGCGGGTATCCCTGCAGAGTTCGTTGAACTAGGATTAGCCCCCTTCTCGATTAGCATCTTGGTCATCTGTACATTGCCCATGAACACTGCAGTGACTAGCGCTGAGCACCCGTCGCGGCCATTCTGGCTTAGAAGCTCGGGTTTCTCGCGCAGGTATGAAGCGGCAGCCTCAACTCGCCCCTCCCGGACCGCACTAAAGAACGGAAGCGGTGGCCGGGGTTCGACAGGCCAACCAGGTTGTCGCGAAGGCGGCTGGGCTCCCCCTGACCCGGCGAGCAACGGATTCCGGCGGATTGGCCTTTGTCCATCGAAGCAAGCCTTATTGGGACCAAGCATGTAGACGTAACCCGCCTTGTAGCTATAGGCGCGGTATACAGAAGGTTCCCTCCAGCCCACGCCGACGCGCTCTCCCCTCACCGCCTCGAATTCTAACTTCAACCAACGCAGCTTCCACACCCCCTCTTCGGTGCGGTCCCCTTCAGGGAAGGTGCTCAAGTGCAGGCGAAACACCCCGTTTGGCCAGATTTCGAGCACGGCCGAGCCCGTTGGAAGCGGGCCTGCCCAGGCGCCGATTAATCTTCCTTCAGTTGGCAAGAGCAGGTAAGCTGCTGAGCAAGCTAGGAAGAGGGCCAACAATGCAAACCAGCGGGCATGAGCCCAGACGCCTCGACGCTGCGGTCCCTCTTCTTGCTTCAATGTTCGCCCGCAACTGGAGCAGGTTTTGACTGGTTGAACATCGACGACCTCCGAACCGCAATGTGGGCATTGCTGCATATACAATTCCTCCGCGTTTAGCGTTTAGTGACTCTGTGTGTTCCCGCGCGCCATTCTTGCGCTCTTGGATGTTCGACTCTGCCTTGTTCGGTGACGTTCATATTCCAGTCTCCGGATTTCCCGAGGTCAGTCTAGAACCGACAAGCCTCGGAAAGCAAGGATTCTCCGCGGCGGATTCTCCGCGGCGCGCATTGATCAATCTATCATCGGATTGATGTGTTTCGTTTCAGTCTTTCTAAAAGCAGTTAAGCCGAAGTGTTACGAATCCTGGGAAATCTCATGTCTTGTGCCCGTTAAAGCGTCAAACGGCCCGCTTGGTAGGAATATGGGGTTCTTTCCAATGTCGAGGTTTCAGACGAGGAGAACCTGATGCTCCTGGATTGCGAGCAGAGGGGCGGCAGCGATCCAGCTTCGGCTAATCGTGTTTGGTTATCATCTCATTTACGTCGTGCCGTGGCAGGAGAACTCGCAACTTCCTCGAGTTTGGTCCTTGCGCGCCCCATCAAAGTGGTTTAGTGCTACCAAATATTCATCGGCGCTATGGCAGGCGAGACGACAATACCGGCAGGCGCGACGCGCGCAGGTTTTGACAAGACCCAATGGACCGAAGTGCTCATCGCAGCAGGCCAGCGGATGACTGGAGCAACCGAGGCCCTCGAGAGCCTCTGCGCAAAATATCGCCCGCCGCTATACGCCTTCCTCCGGGCACAACACTTCCAACCAGCCGATGCCGACGACTTCGTCCAAGGGTTCTTCCAAGATCTCCTCCTCAAGGACGGCCTGCGTAAAGCCGACCCGGCCAAAGGCAAATTTCGCACCTGGTTGCTGCGCCGCCTGACGTGGTATCTTTGCAACGCGTGGGATAAGGATCACGCTCGGAAGCGTGGCGGCGGACTAGCCCACGTCCAACTTAAGCGTTCTGATACCGCGACCGGCGAAGGGGTGGCCCCGCCAGATCCCAATGGCCAGCGCGAATTCGAGCGCGCATGGGCGTCGGCTCTCATTTGGGGAGTGCTTGGACAACTGAAAGCCCGCTACCACGAGTCCGGCAAGGGGGAACTCTTCGAGACGCTGCATCCCCTCCTTGTCGGTGAGGGCGAACACGGCGAGGCGACAAAAGCCGCGGCCGCCAAGCTTGGCCTTGCGGAGAACGCAGTGCGCCAGGCAGTCTTCCGCTTGCGTCAGAATTATCGAGAGCTGCTTCTGGCGGAGGTTACTAAGACGGTGGAAGATCCTTCTGAAGCCGAAGAGGAAATCCGGTATCTATTCACGGTTTTTCAGAAGCCGTAGGAAACAGTATCAGGGGGGGCGGCCCCACTACCCTTGATGGCAGCCTAATCGGAGCAGGAACGGTCAGAGTGGTTTAATCCAGAGGCTGTTCGGGCCCAGCCAGAGAATGCACAGACAATAACAGTAAGAGCCGACATTTGAAAAACTGCCTTAATTGCGGGACAGAACTGTCGGGCGACGCTCCTGGGGGCTTTTGTGCCGGCTGTTGGCTGGCAGCGGGAATGCCTGATAAAGGAGAGGCGATGCCAGAGCCGGAGCCGGGTATGACTATCGCCATTTCGCTGCCCCCAACCGAGGCGGCGGGGGACCGGATTGGCCATTACAAGCTGCTGCAACAGATTGGCGAGGGCGGATGCGGGGTGGTGTATATGGCCGAGCAGCAAGAGCCGGTCAAGCGGCGGGTAGCGCTCAAGGTCATCAAGCTGGGGATGGACACCAAGGAGGTCGTCGCCCGGTTCGAGGCCGAGCGCCAGGCGCTGGCGTTGATGGACCATCCCAACATCGCCAAGGTGCTGGATGCCGGGGCGACGGAGACCGGGCGGCCCTTCTTCGTGATGGATCTGGTCAAGGGGATTCCCATCACCCGCTACTGCGACGAGAACCAACTGGACACCCGGCAGCGGCTGGACCTGTTCATCCAGGTGTGCCAAGCCATCCAGCACGCCCATCAGAAGGGTATCATCCACCGGGACATCAAGCCCTCGAACATTCTGGTGGCGGACCATGACGGGGTGCCGGTGCCCAAGGTGATTGATTTCGGCATTGCCAAGGCGACGGCGGGCCAGACGCTGACCGACAAGACGGTGTTCACGGCCTTCGAGCAATTCATCGGGACGCCGGCTTACATGAGCCCGGAGCAGGCGAAGCTGAGCGGCCTGGACATTGATACCCGGAGCGACATCTACAGCCTCGGGGTGCTGCTCTACGAACTCCTGACCAGCAAAACGCCGTTTGACGCCAAGCGGTTAGTGGAGGCGGGCTTTGACGAAATCCGGCGGATCATTCGGGAAGAAGAACCGCCGCGCCCTTCGACGAAGCTCAGCACGCTCGAAGCGGCCGAACAAACCGCCGTTGCTAGCCGCCGTCACTCCGAGCCGCCGAAACTGTTGGGCATCATTCGCGGGGACCTGGATTGGATCGTCCTGAAGACGCTAGCGAAGGACCGAAACCGCCGCTACGAAACGGCCAACGGACTGGCGTTGGACATCGAGCGCTTCCTCAACAACCAGCCGGTTGTGGCGCGCCCGCCAAGCAGCCTCTATCAGCTCCAAAAGCTGGTGCGCCGCAACAAGCTGGTATTTGCTGCAGCCGCGCTGGTTGTGCTGTCCTTAGTCATCGGCTTGGGGCTCGCGACATGGATGTTCCTCAGGGAGAATGCAGCGCGAAGGCACGCGGACATGCAGGCCAAGAGGAGCGATGAGGTCTCCAAGTTCTTGAAGGAGATGCTGGCTGGTGTTGGTCCCTCGAAAGCGCAAGGCCGAGACACTACAATGTTGCAGGAGATCCTCGGACGTATTGCCGAACGGGTAGGCAAAGACCTGAAAAACCAACCCGAGGTGGAAGCTGAGCTCCGGGATACGATCGGGAATGTCTACTATGACATTGGAGAACTTGCGAAGGCCGAAGACATCCTCCGCAGAGCCGTTCAACTTGAGGAACATCTCAAGCCGCGGCGCAAATTGGCCCTTGCGACTTCTATGAACCACCTGGCGATGACTTTTTGGCGCCAGTACAAGTATGATGAGGCTGAGAAGCTTCTGCGCGAGGCGCTTGCTCTCCACCGAGAGCTCTTGCCCAGCGATCAGTTCCGCTATGTGACAACGCTTAACAATCTTGCCTCAGTCCTGAATAGCCGGATGCAGTTTTCTGCTGCTGAGATTCTCTTGCGGGAGGCTGTTGAAATCCAACGGAAGTTGCCCCCGAACGAAAACGAGCATCCGGCTCTTTCCTACTACAACCTGGCCGCAGTTCTCGAACACACAAGAAAGTACGAAGAGGCGGAGATGCTCGCCCGCGAAGCTCTGGCTCTCCAGGAAAAACTGTATGGTAGTGAGAGCTTTCCCACCGCTGCTACGCTCAACTGTCTCGCCCGAGTGCTCCAGACTAGAGGCAAATTCGACGAAGCCGAGGCTCATTTTAGAAAAGCTCTCGAAATCAGACGCAAGATTCTTTCGAACAACCACCCTGACTTCCTACAGTCCGTCAATAACTTGGGAGAATACTTCCTCATCCGCAAGAACTACGCGCAAGCCCTGGCCATATTCCGGGAGGGGGCGGAGCATGGTGATGAGAACTGCCAAGCCAATCTAGCATACATGTATCAGACTGGCCGCGGTGTGACCAGGGACGCCGCTTTAGCTGCTCAGTGGTTCCAAAAGGCAGCGGATCAAGGCCATTCGAAATCACAGAACAACCTAGGATGGTGTTATGAACACGGCGTGGGTGTTCCGCAGGACTACCTGGAGGCAGTAAAGTGGTACCGTGCGTCCGCAGAGGCCGGAAATCCATTCGGTTTGCGCAACCTCGGCTGGGTGTACGAGGTTGGCCGGGGGGTGCAGAAGGACGAGGCTCAAGCGATGCACTATTACCTAAAGTCCGCTGAAAAAGGGACCATAGCGGAGGCGCACCAAAGTATTGCACAAATGATTGCCCGGCTGGGCAACCAATCAACCAACAAGTGGCTCCACGCGCTAGTAGCGACGGAGAGCGCAAAGATCTTCAATAGTGTGGCTTGGAGGCTCGCTACCAGCGGAGCTCCGACGGCACGCAATGGCCCCGCGGCTGTGATCTTGGCAGAGAAAGCAGTGGCTAAAGAACCTACAAACGGCCAGTATCTGGATACGCTGGCTGCAGCTTATGCTGAGACTGGGCAGTTTGATAAGGCTGTCGAGGTAGAGAAAAAGGCCATTATCCGCCTTTCCAATAAAGACGCTGCAGAGTCCCGCCTGCGACTTTATGAGTCCAAGAATCCTTATCGCCAATCGCCCACTGGTCCCGAGTCGGCGGAGGCCTCCCGCAAGCGGCATCGCGAGCAACTGGAGCAGTATCGCAAGGCGGCCGAAGGTGGGCAGCCTCCGGCTCTGAACGAGTTGGCTTGGTTCCTGGCGACCTGCAGTGAAGCCGAGCTGCGTGACGGGCTCACCGCGGTGAGCCTCGCGGAAAAGGCGGTACAGGCGACTGAGCGAAAAGACGCCATGATCCTCGACACGCTGTCGGCGGCTTACGCTGAGACCGGTCAGTTCCCGAAGGCGATCAGTACACAGAAGGAGGCCATCGTTCTTTTGGAAGACGAGCTGCAGAAGGGAGATTTCGCGTCTCGGTTGAGGCTCTACGAATCCGGTTTTCCCTATCGGCAGCCCGACTAGCAGTTAGGGAGTCCGGTGGTTCCATTTACGGACCACAGTAATTCTCTTCTCCCGAAGCCACAGCCGCCAGCGGTCCTACCCAACTCCTTCAGTTCCGTGTGAATCTTGCCAAGTGGGTTGGGCAGTGGCAACACCCCCTGAACCAACTGCTCCCCCACCGGTTTCCTCAGAATTTCCCGTAACACTTCGCCAAGTCCGCTTTTGGAAGGAGTGGAACAAACAAACTGGAAACCATATGAAAGCCACTGATCAGGTCACCTCTACCGGCATCAACCGGATCATTCTCTGTGCAATCTGTATAGTGCGCTCTCCCCGGCGCCTTGCCTGTCACGGACAAGGCATCCTGCGCGAGCTGCGCCTCAGCCTGCCGCACCCCGCCCGTCCTTGTCTGGCCCACCATGGCCGGGCTGCCCGCTGCGTTCTGATGGCCTTGATGCTCCTATCCGGCCCGGTATTGTGCAAATCCCAAAGCACCACCACCAACTTGCTGGCCAAGTCCGCTCCCGGCCTCCGTCTGGCCCATGGGCAAGCCACCAGAACCAATGCCGTCAGTGGAGGGACGACCTTCACAAACCACATCCCGGAAACCGGCGCAGAGACCAACGCCAGCCGCATGGCCCCCTCCCAACCCGTCGACGCCAGCAGCTCTGAAGTTCCCCCTCCGTTACCCCCCACAGGCCTCCGAATCATAGCTGTTAAACAGCCCTAACACCTTGCAAGAAATCCCGTAACACTTCACCAACGCGGCTTTTGGAAGGGGTGAAAGCAAACAGCAAACCACGAAGTCAAACATGAAAAGCATAAAGAACGAAATCCTCTCTACCTGTGCGGCAGCTAGCGCCATCGCCTCTACCTGCCTGCGTCACCTTCGAAGAGCCGAAGAGCGTCGGGGCGCGAGCTCGAATGTGCCCCTTCATGAGCTGAATTTGCGTTGAGGTTAGTTAGCGAAACACTCCGTTCTATCACTCTTTATGATGGCCAAGACCATGCTAAGATTGGCGGGCGCCCGTTGCGTCGCTATTGTCACCCTTTTCCTCCTCGCCGGAATGAAAGCAGCAGGAGAAAGCGCCAACTTCCTACAGTATGAGGGTTCAGGCGAAACCAAGAATTTTCAGAATTTTGACGCGAATTCGTCCAGTGGCGGCTCTTCTGGTGGGGGAAGCGGCGGGTTCGATTTAGATCCGGCCGCGGCGCAAGGGGCGGGTGAGGCGGTTGTGTGGGGTTTTGGCCAGTTGTGGAAACTGGGAAAGAAACTTTTCGGGGGCTCCAAATCACATCAGGGCAACCGGGCGTCCGTACCCGGCATAAGCCAAGTTGGTACTGCCATCGGAAGCTCTGCTTACATGCGCTGGATGGCGCGGGACAAGGAGATCAATCGGCGGCACGACGCTTATATTGCGGACGTGCGAAAGAATAAAAAGAAGCTTGATAACCGGTGGAGTGGTCTGGGTCAACGCCCCTCCGATCAAATGATCGAGGATGATAACAAACGACGCGCCCAGGAGTTATCGGATTCCTATCAACAGTATTTGGCTGAGTTGCAGCAAGAGTTTAACCAAGGGAGCGGACCAACTCCAAGTGTTGCCAGCTATTGGACCAATGTTCTTTCTAAGTGGTGTTCAGGTCAGCAGGTCTGGGTGGCTCCGCCGCTCCAGCATGGTTCAGGTTACACGGCCGGAATCGCTCCCGGCGTTAATTATTGGCCCGCTCCGTTACAGCCGGCGGGAGAGGCTACGCAGCCCCAGCGGGGCCCAGGTCAGCAGGTCGCCCCAACTTCGCGTGATTCCCACCCAGGCCGCTTCGACTCTCCGTCCGCCGCAGAAGAGACCTCGAACATAACCTCCGCCTCTGGCCCAAGCCGGTTTGACTCTCTCCCGGCCTCCGCGCTGGCCGTCCAGCAAACTGTGGGCTCCCTGTCAGGCGAAGAGTCAACGATCGCCCCATGGTCCGGGCCAAGCCGGTTTGACTCTCCACCGCCTGCCTCCCCTGCCGGTTATCCTTCAACCCAGCATTCGGCGCAGCCCACATGGGAAAACTCTCGGGTTGATTCACCGCAGCAACTCCACAATCAGCCCTCCCCGTCTTGCGAGGTCGTGATCCCGCTAGATCCTGGTGCCGGCGGCAGATCCATCGGCCGCGACGAGTTAATGGCCGGCGACGTTATCGTCTCGAAGGAAGATACGCTCAAATCCTCTGCGATCCGCGCCGTCACTCAGGGCCAGGTGAGCCACGCGTACCTCGTCGTAGATGTAAGTCCGGATCACAAGACGGTTCAAGTCGTAGAAGCAGTCGGCGATGGGGTTCGGTTAGGCGAAATCTCTTCCTCTCTAAGCACCGAAAGCTTGGCGGTGGTGCTCCGCAACAAAAGCCTGAACGCCGAGCAGCGCAGGCACATTGCAGATTACGCGACCGACAAGGTCGGACGGAAATATGATTACAGCGCAGTCCTCATCGGACTGCCTACCGCAGGCCTCTTGACTCGCGGTAGCACTGATAAGTTCTTTTGCTCCGACCTAGTCTCCAGAGCCTACGAAGCAGCCCACGCTCCCCTTCTACTTAAAGACTCCAAGAACACAAGCCCCGCTGACATAGCGGATCAAAACCAGCACGGAGAACTCAGCTATATAGGGCATTTGAAAACTTCACCCTAACGGGACGTACCTATGACCTCACAAAGACATTCACCGGCAGGATGGGCGCGGCTCTGCGCTCTATTCCTCCTTTCGTTGCCACTGGTGGTTGCCGTACCCGCACCCGCGGAGGAACTGCTAGTCAAAGGCGACGCCCTCGCCAAATCCGGCAAGCCTGCGCAGGCCCTCAAGGTCTTCCAGGAAGCCTTGGTATCCTGCCCCGACGACACCCGAGTCCGAGTCCTCTATCGGATATTGTGCTATGCCAAGGACGCCGGCGATTCCACAGCAGGGTTGGAGGCGGCCTCAAGACTCCTTCATCTCAAACCAGAGCTGAAGAGCGATGCGGAATTCAACCAGCTTAAGGCTGCACTGGAAGACATGAGGAGCCCAGCGCACTCCGCCGAGCCGGGTTTGTCAGCCCCCGAGCATGTGAAATACTGGGAGAACTCGTTGGGGATGCGGTTTGTGCGCGTCCCCGGCACTCATGTGCTCTTTAGCATTTGGGAAACGCGGAACGCCGACTACGCACGCTTTGTGGACGCGGAGCTTGGCAGCGGGGGGACCGTTCAAGTCGTTGGCAACATCCACGCCAATCCGACGCACCCCGCGAGGGTATCCTGGCACGCGGCAAATCGCTTTTGCGAATGGCTTACAAAGAAGGAGCGCGAGGAAGGCAGGCTTAGGCCAGACCAGGCTTACCGACTTCCAACTGACCTGGAATGGAGCGCCGCTGTCGGTCTGACTGGAGAATACGGTGCTACAGCCAAGGAACGCAGTGAGAAGATCAAGGACCTGTATCCGTGGGGCAAGGGGTGGCCGCCACCCCAAGGATGCGGGAATTATGCTGATCAGTCATATAGAGAAGCGATGGAGGATTTCCTAAAGAACAAAGCAAACAAGGACCAGGGAGGCATAACCTTTGTTGTGCCGAAACAGATGCGAAAGGAAATGCGCGAGCGCAAGACGATCGAGGGGTTTCGTGATGGCTGCGGGGACACAGCTCCCGTGGGTTTTTATCCCGCTAACGGACTGGGTATTTACGATCTTGGGGGTAACCTGGAGGAGTGGTGTGAAGATCGGTGGGACGGTCACGGGGAACTGCGGGTCCTGCGCGGCGGATCGTTTGAGGATGCGCAGTCTACACACCTTCTTTCATCTTTTCGCAAGGGCGGGAGTCCCACCAGCTGGGGCACCATGGGGTTTCGCTGTGTCTTAACCCTCGGCGGCATTCCTCAGTAGGTGACTAATTCGTGATGCTCGCACTGTGAAGCGGAACCGGCTCTTAAGCTGTGACGGAATCGTGGTGGAATGGACGCAATCAAGAGAAATCATGCAGATGTTAAATATCTTCGTGCTCGTAGCGGTCATGGCTTTGCTGCACACACCGGTTGCGGCGCACGCCGCTACCAACGATTCGGGAACGAACGCGTTTCTGGAAGTTTTCATACCAGCAGCCAGACGTCATTGGACCTTTCACTATTGCAGTGAATCTCCAGAAAGCGTTCACAGGGAAGGAGCGGCTGCGGGCATACCCCAGGCCCAATACTACTACGCTGTCCAGTTGCTTACCCAGACGCAGGGTAATAGAGAGAGCTGCCTGGCTTACGAGAGGGTGCTCAAAATGCAGGAGAACATGTCGTTGGCGGAGGAGCGGGAGGAATACCCCGACTCGTTTATGTTGGAGATGAAGAGGTCCTTTTACGAAGGACGGCTGGGTTACTTGAATCCCCGAGACCCGCAGTATACTGTGGTGGAGGGCCAGCTGAGGCAAATCAAGGAGAAGCTCAAGAGACGAGAGATTACGTCCGACGCAGGCAGGGCCAAGGTGAGGCGCTGCTCCGAGAGCGAGAAGGACGCCGTGGCGATGCTCCGGGGGGCGGCCGCGAAGACCAACGCTCCTGCGATGCTCCTTTTGGCCGACGTCGTCTCCAGTCGGGTAGGGCATCACTCGGCTCGGCTTCAAGATAGCAGATATGCCACTGAGCTGATCGAAGCGGCGAACAAGCGCTTGGGAGAGTTAACTGGATTGGCTGCAAGAACGAACGTCGCCGCGATGTTGGCTCTGGCTGACCTCGATGAAGCTCTGGCGGCGGCCGTGCGCGTCGGCTGGCGATTCCCTGGCATCAGCACGAACGCCCCGACGGGTCCGTCTGTAGGGTTCTACGACCGTGGCCAGGCGTACAGCTACTGCAGCACCGCGGCCCAACTAGGCTCCAGTGAAGCCATGGCTCGGCTTGGATACTACTACGCAGACGATGCCAGAAAGGACTTGCCATCAGCGGTGAAGTGGTTCGAAAAGGGATTCAAGGCCGGGGACCTCCTCTGTGCCTATCGCTTAGCCACAATTCTGGCTGACGGTGGTCTGCCCACGACAAGCAAAGGGTACCCTCGGGACCCATTTCGAGCGTACTCTATCGGAATCGCTCTCCAAGCTGTTCGTAGGGAAAAGCTCTCGTATAAATGGGGAGCGGAGATCGTTCAAAAGACCCGAGGGGAAGTTCCACCGGAGAGGCTCAAGGAGGCAGAGAACGTCGCGGCGCGTTGCCTCATGGGGCCGCGCGGTCACTCGCTCGGAAAGGCCAAGTAACGGCGATGGGCACGGCAGCTAAAGCACACTTGGGAATTGGTCTTTCCGTGCTGCTCCTGCTTCCGGCCTGCACTCCCGAAGCCGGGATCGAGGAAAATTCCACAGGCACCTACCTCGTTTGGAACGGCCGCCAGATGGTCCTGCCGATTACCGGGAAAAACCTCCAACTTCGCTCCTGCCGCCTTTGGAAGGAGTTCCCCAACCTGCTCATCTCCGAAATCAGCTACGAAGAGGATGGCCAGTTCACCGATCTCTTCGTGTTCCAACTCGACACTCCGCAGCCACAGAAGCTCTTCCAATTCGCGATTGCCGAAGATTACATTTTCCGCGACAGCCAAACTGGGGAGACGGAAAGGGTCAGAAAGCACTACTCCCCGCTCTTCGAGAACCAAGACGGTTTACCTTTTGTTCGGCTCAAACAAACACAGGAGGCTTTTCCTCTACACCCCAAGCAGCCAGAACCGTTCCCGCCCAACTGACATTAGGGGTTTGTCGAGCTGACCGGCCACATCCACGCCCACACCTCAAGCAGCCGCCCCTGCGCCGGCTTCGGCTTTATCCCAGCCCTCATGCCCCACGCGCCGGCTTGGTGAAACCCTTCGCCGCCAGCGTCTCATCTTCCCGTGTGGCCACCGTCGGGCACGCCAGAACAAACGCACTATCGCTGCACGACCAACCACTCGTCATTTGGTCGTGATAATGAACTCTATTCCCCTCGATCGCTTCAATTTCCCGGATAAACAGACCATTGCGATGAAGATACCGTCCGCCGACAACCAGGTCCCGACCCTTGATCTTCTGCGCGTTGCCCATTCCCACAACCGTACTCACGTCCCCGCGCCGAAGCAACTTCTCACTTCAAGGCAGAGCCGAATCCCTGCGAAATCCCACGCGCTTGCCTGCCTTGGTCGCGTCCCGTCCGCTTCTTCACTCAAGACGCCAGCGCGCCTCTTGCCCTCCCGCCAGACAGTGCACCGCGCAAGGCCATACTGCTCTCATTCCTTCCACTCCCGCCACAAAGCGCATATCATGCCTCACGTGAAATCACCGCGGTCAAACCCAACGCCCAACTGGAAAGCGGCCATCCTTGCCAGTCCCGACTGGCCCGACGACCTGGTCGTCCCCCAGAACGACCCGCTCCCCGAGGAGAGCGAGGCCGTCCAGGACTCAATGTCCACGAAGGAGAACTGGGAATGGGAACTCTGGCGCCACCCCGACGGCCACTCCTACTACCTCAAGCTCTGGCCTATGGATGAAGGCGACTTCGGCAACCCCAAAACTCCTGGCGTCGAGCTGTCGGTAATGGAGAGCTTCCAGTTTCTCTTCACTAACTGGATGCCCCGCGAGGTCACCGCCGACCTGATCTGCGATCATCCCGACCTTCTAAAACCCCTCGGCCTTCCCGTCACCAAGCCCGGCCTAAACTGACCTGAGTCACGAAGATGAGCGTAAAATACCTCCGCGTAGCGGACACCAAAACGGACACCAAAGCAGTTAAAAACCGCCTATTTTGGTTATGACGATTTATCTTGTTCCACCAATAAAATCAGGCATCATAGCTCTGCAGCGGCGGTAAATCTTGGACGATTCCGACCCTCGCCTCCACCAAGAGCATTGTGTTTATTGGAGTTTTGGAGGATTTGGGGTGCAGAGTGTCAGCAAAACTGTCAGCAGAAAAAGGCACTTTCGGGCACTCGCTGACAATTCGATTGCGCTCACCCACTGCACTCTAGGGCGGTATGCCAAGTTTCATTTAACCTCGAAGATGAAACAAAATGAAAAAACGTTATCGGAAGTTCCTTCGAGGAAGAACGTGGTGGGTTCAGGATTCGCAGCCACAGGAGAACGGCAAGGCAGGTAAGCAGGTCAGTCTCGGCACCAAGGACAGAGCAGAAGCAGAGCGGTTGCTCGCCTCCATGAACGAGCCGTATCGTTTCGCCGCCTACAACCTGCAAATGGCTCGAACCCACTTGCAGATGAGCAATCCAGAAATCAATCGGCGCACTTGGCAGCAGGTCATGGATGCTGTTGTCAAGACGAAGCACGGCAAGACGAAAGCCCGATATGAGACGGCGGTGAAGGATAAGGCTTTCGATGCTATCAGAACTGCCGTTGCAATCGAAACCACAGCCGACACCCTGCTTGACGTGATGGCGAAGGGAACAGTCTGCACGAATGTTTACCTGCGCCGATGGCACAATTTCGCGGTGGACATGAGCTGGCTTCTTGTGCCCCTGATTCCCAAAAACCGATGGCCAGCAGTTAAACATGCAGAGAAGCGCGGAATTACTCTGGATGAGCACCAGCGCATTATTGCGAGAGAACAGAATCCAGAGCGGAAAGCGTTCTATGAAATCTGCTGGCACGTCGGCGGTTCTCAGTCCGACATGGCCATGCTGAAAGCAGAGAACATTGACTGGCAAAACCGAACGCTGAACTTCGTTCGGCAGAAGACACAAGAGCCAGTGCATTTAATGATTGGTCCTGAACTCGAAAAGCTTCTGCGCTCGCTTCCGCAGTCTGGTTTGCTGTTTCCGTATCTCGCGGGAGTGCGAGAGTGTGACCGCGCAACCGAATTTCGCCAGCGGTGCCAGGGATTGGGAATTTCGGGCGTGACGCTACACAGCTACCGCTATGCGTGGGCTGAGAGAGCCAGGGCTGCGGGTTATCCTGAACGAAACGCGCAGGAAGCACTTGGACATAACAGCAAAGCGGTGCATCGGGCATACGCAAAAAGAGCGAGGGTCACGCTGCCTTCATTGGAAGATTATGAGAAGCAGATGCGGGAGAAGATAGTCCTGTTCCAATCGCAGCCTGCCGTTGCAGCCTGACGCTCGCAGCAAGGCGACAAAAAACAGCCAGAGGTGAGACGCCTCTGGCTTTTTCCTTTTCGCTGGGCGGCAACTAATTCAAAGCGGCCTCTGCCACGGGTGCGGATTCGTCCTTGGTCCTGTTGGCGTTCTTGTCCTGCCAGTGCTGGTAAAGGACTCGTGTTGCCTTGTTCAACCAAGCAGGGTTTTGTCCGAGTCCGTAGATTTGAATGGCAGCAAAGTATTTTCTCGCGTTCGGGACTGGTTTGCCCAACGGCTCTAGCAGACCGTGAAACACTAGCACGGGGATGTCATGTTCCTGAAAACCCAAGAACTCGGCAGTCTGCTTGGGGTCCAGCCTCGCAGGCCAGAACCTTCCTTCCGTTGGCAGCGACGTATTCGGCAGCGATACTGGATTGATGTTTCTAAGCATATTCGGATTTGACCAAGGACTTGGCGCGTTGTCAAGAAGATTTTATATGATTGATTACAGCAATGATTAAGTCTCACTGGCAAATTCCCGCTTAGGCGGGACAGCCTCTTGTCCAAGCGGAATCAAGTCTGGTTTTTGCGCTGCAAAGGCATAGCCTCAGTCTTATGGACAACCTAAACGTCGGCGCGATGCTCAAACTCCAAAGGGCTTTCGTGAATGAGAGGAAATGGAAAAAGTTCCACACGCCCAAGAACCTGAGCATGGCCCTCGCAGGTGAAGCTGCCGAGCTTATGGAAATCTTCCAATGGTTGGGCCAAGCCGAGTCCAAGAACGTGATGAAGAACCCCGCCAAAGCCAAGGCCGTGTGCCATGAGTTGGCCGATGTTTTTTATTATCTGTTGCGGCTCGCTGACGTTTTGGACGTGGACTTGGAAAAGGCTTTTTGGAACAAGCTGGCCCACAATCGGGCGAAGTATCCCGTCAAGCTGGCCAGAGGAAATGCAAAGAAGTATAGCGAACTCCTGAGGCTCAAGGGTTTGAATCCCAGGTGAGGCTTACGGTCGAACCGATGCCAGAGCTTTCCTGATTCGCAGTGAGACTTTCGCGGCGTCCTTCAACTGGCATTCCCAAAACCGCAGCACCGCCCAACCCTGCTTCCGCAACTCCCGTCTGACCTGCAAGTCCCGTTTTCGGTTGCGTTTAATCTTTGACCGCCAGTAAGGAACGTTGGACTTTGGACGGCGGTAGCACTTCGGGCACCCGTGCCAGAAACAGCCGTCAACGAAAACGGCCAGCTTGGCTTCGGGGAAAACGAAGTCGGGCTTGCCAAAGACTGGCTGGTGCCGACGCCAACCCGTCAAGCGACTTGCCTTCAAGAGGCAAACCAGGCGCATTTCGGTGGCCCTGTTTCCAGAGGACCGAACTTGCGCCATTCTGAGGGAACGCTGTTTCCGTGTGAGAATGTCGGCCACTCACTCAGTTTAGCTGGAATCGCCAGAAGTTGGAATCGAATTGCGGTTCTTGAACTTCTGGCCCAACATCCCCTTACAACGTGATGACGGCACTTTCATTATTCTCGGGGGCTGGCGGCATGGACATCGGTATCCGTGCGGCAGGCTTCAAGGTCATTGCGGAGGTCGAATTTGACGAGCATTGTTGCTCCACCCTCCGCTGTGCCGTGGAGAGAGAGAAATCTCAAACGAAAGTTATTCAAGCGGATATTAGGGAATTGGACCCAAACAAGTTGGCTCAAGAGCTGAACCTCAAACCCAAGAACCTTGATTTGCTGTTTGGTGGTCCCCCATGCCAGTCGTTTTCGCTCGCTGGAAAACAATTGGGTTTGGAGGACGAGAGGGGTCCGTTGTTGTTTGAAATCATCCGATTCGCTGAAATCCTCAAGCCAAGGGTGATTCTGCTTGAACAAGTGAAAGGGTTACTGTCCGCGAAAGGGCCGAACAATCGGCGAGGCGAGGTATTTGAACTCTTTCTGACCAAACTTGAGGAAATCGGATACACTCCCAAGTGGCGGGTGATTGTGGCAGCAGACTTTGGGGTTCCTCAACTACGAGAACGTCTTTTTGTCGTGGCAACTCGTGGGCGAAACGGATTTCGTTTTCCAGAGAGAACACACGCACCAATTGAGGACTGCGACGGGCTTTTTTCAATGCAGCCCTACGCAACTGTTGGCGAGGCGATTAAGGGATTGGGAAAACCCGCTCCAAAGGTAAAGGGGACTACCACGTATGATGACGATAGCAGCCATGTAGATGTGACTCCCGCACGGGACCGAGAACGCATTGCTCAAGTGCCCGAGGGTTCTTACTTGTCGGCTCAAACCCACTTGGGCGAGGAACTCAGGCGAGGACTTTCACCCAAGGATACAACAAAGTATTTGCGTATGCACCGCAAACGCCCCGCAAACACTCTCAGGTGCGGCGAGATTTTTTACCACCCAACCGAGGACCGTTATCTGACGCCTCGGGAGTATATGAGAATCCACGGTTATCCCGATGATTATGTATTGAAAGGTCCGATTCGCTCCCGAGTCGGAACGGTTCGGAATCTTGACCAGCACCGCCAAGTAGCCAACTCCGTTCCCCCGCCTCTGGCAAAGGTCTTGGGGTGTCAGATTGCGAAGTTTCTCCATGAGTAAAATCTTTGAGTTGTTTGGTTATAGGTTGGACGCATGGAACAACGAAGCCGCTGCTAATCGTGCTAAAGCATGGTGCCCTTTTATGGGGGCAGAATGCGACGGAGGCGGCAACCGTTACTTGTCGGCGATTAACCTGGATAAAGTCCCTGCTCTGCGCCCGTTCTTTCCAAAAAAGAAAATCGTTCAAGCGGGTGTATGCTCGCTCAGGCTTAAGGAAGGCGAGCAACCTTGGATTGTGTGTCCTCGAAGGCTGTTGTCTTTGCGCCACGGCCAAGGTCCAGACTACCAAACACACGTCAAGCGGCATGTGTTGCGTTACTCAGGGCTTTCCCCTGAACGAAAGCACCGCGCATGGTCTGAGGTCAAAATGAAGGTGGCGACTGTCACGGAAGATGAGCAATCCAAGTCGTTTGATTATTCGTTTGATTACGTCCTCGCTGGTGCCAGACGAATGCCTCTCCAGGAGGTAGCTGCTTTGCTAAACGTGACTCTGCGAAAGGCGCAGTCTATAGCAGAAAAAAACGGATTCACTTTGGCTAGGCGGGAAAACGAGTTGTGGATTGACGATGCCCCCGCAGACCCCATCCTCATTGTTGAAGTAATGACTTCAAGCACTTCGGGTGGAGACAAAAACAAGCGGACACAAATAGGCATGGCGTTTGAAGATGCCGTGATAAACGGTGCCCACCACCAAGCCCCGACAATTAACTATCGGCAAGTATGGGCGCGAATGGTAAGTCAACTGATTGTAAAGTCTCAGGTGGGCTTGGCATGGGGCGGCAAGACGTTTTGGCTTTTGCAGGATGTTTTGACGGATTACATATCCGCGAGCACCGCATTAGACCTCGCTCGCTATCTGAGCGAACATGCAAACGAAGTAAACATCTTGGCTGTTGGGTATGGAAATGTTGACGCCTCTGCCGAAACAAGCCCCATAATTGAGATTAAGGATGCTCATTTCTTTTCTGGTCCGATTGCTGAAAAGGGACACGGGGGCAAGGAACGCGGGGGATTTGTAGATATTGTGAAGATCGGCGCTGCGCCACCCAAGGAGCATTTGTGGCGGTCACTACTTCTTAAGGCTCCTGCGGGTGTCCTTTCCGTTTGATGCCTTACTGACGAGTGCGCCCAGACGGTTGACCGCTGGCCACCATCCCTAAAACACCTACCCGCCGCCCAAAGTCGCCCATATCGAGTTTGGGCGCGGTTGGGGGCGGTTATATGGCCACCCGTCAGCGTCCAAGGCCGTCAGAACATGCCAAAAACGGGCCGATGGCCCACGCAGCAACCATGCCAGAGGAGCATCAAGAGGCGGTTTTGTCCCCTAAAAACTTCCACAACTGCTGAAACTCACATAAGTCTTGTAAAAACAAGCACTTACGATGGTTTGCTAGCTCATTTATATCTTTTTCTGTAGAATTGGTGTTGACTCGTTTGGCGTTACCAGTCATACTTGAGGCATGAAAACGAAAGCATTCAATTATCTTCGCGTGAGCGGCAAGGGCCAGATTGACGGCGATGGGTTCCCGCGTCAGCGGTCAGTCTGCGAAGCCTACGCCAAGCGGCATCAAATCGAAATTGAACGCGAGTTCTGCGAGAAGGGTGTGAGCGGCACCAAAGACGCCTTTGACCGTGAAGCCCTAACCGACTTGTTTGTTGCGCTCAAGGCTAACGGGGTGCGAGTGGTTCTGGTGGAACGTGCCGACAGGCTGGCCAGAGATTTGATGATTAGTGAAATCCTCTTGGGCGAGTTCCGCAAGCTTGGCGTCAAGGTCATCTCTGCCGAGTGCGGGACCGAGTTGACGGTTGAGGACAATGACCCGACAAAGAAACTCATTCGGCAGGTGCTCGGGGCAATCAGCGAGTGGGAGAAAAGCGTCATTGTCCAGAAGCTTCGGGCTGCTCGGATGAGAATGCGAAAGAGCGAGGGCCGATGCGAGGGGCGCAAGCCTTACGGGACCACGGAAGAAGAAAAGGCAGTCATTGGGAAAATGCTGGAATTGCGGTCTGAGGGTCTTTCGCTCGCTGAGATTGCCAATCGCCTGAATGCGGACGGCATCAAACCCAGGACGGCCCAGGCGGGGAAGGAAACCAAATGGCACCCCACCACGATTCAAAGAATCCTCCACCGCCGACTCGCTTCGCTGGCCAAGAAGCCCGTGCTTGCTGCCGAACCTCAACCCGTGGAAAAGTAACGAAGAGCGACTATGAAGGCTGGCGACATTGTGAAGTATGCGAAGCCCTTGAGTGAATCGGAGACCAAGTTTCGGTTTGTTCTGCTGAGCGACCCCGAGAAGGGCCGTGCCGACATTCAACTGATTTGTGATGACCGCATCAAACCCATTGAGACGGTTGAGGTGGGAGAGATTCAGCCAGCAGAGGGGGAATGAGACGGAAGAATTGGCGTGATATGAAATTCCAAAAGAATGAGACGATAGTGCGAGACGATTGCCAGTTCCCCACGGGAGCCTTGGTGGTGGACGGGCAAGACGCTGCTGGGAACCTTTTGGCGCACCCTCTCGGAGGCGGGTTTCAACTGACCATTCCCGTCTCTGACCTTGGCAGGTTCCGCGTGGTGCCAGTCGAAGACCAGCAGGCCAGAGTCTATCGGGCGGGAGTGTTTTGCCTTGAGGGTGAGGACTCCCAATTCCAGGGATGGACCAAGGGCGAATTGTGGAACGGGTGGGCCACGCCTTGCTTTGAATTGGAAGTGGCGCACAAGGTAGCTGCGATGGTTCCTGGTTCTCGATTGGACTCGGCAAGAGACGCCTTCGTCACCCGTAACCAAGAGGAAGAACTATGGCAGGGCCAAAGCATCGTGACCACTGACGGCAGGCTCTTGAAGGTCTATCCCATCGGTGCGTGTGCGTGGTGTTGGGATGAATGCCCAAACCAGTGATTGGTTTCAAGGTTGTGACACTTAACCCGCTCTGTTGGCGAGCGGGTTTTTTATTGCTTTTTATCGGGCGGTGATTCCAGAGAAAAATGTGGCCAACCGTGCATTATTTGTGTTGACAAGATGCCAAGCTTATCTTATTCTTAGTATTATATGAAATTAGTTACAATTAAACTAACATCGGATGAATTTGAAGTCCTGAATCAAGAACTCAGGGGGTTCTTAACGAACGCCGCAGTAAAGCAAATCGGGCAGAGAACAGAGTTCGCCAGATTGTTTGGTTCGGCACTCCCCATCACCGCTATCTCGCAGCCTGAAGTTCAAAAGGGAATCAGGCAGGCCGACCTTATTTGGGCTTTCGATTCTGCAAACAACAACCAAGGCTCATTGGTCGAAGGCAGAGAAATGCTCGGTTACAGCTTTACCAGACTCTTTCCTCGGCGACTTGCAATGCTTGGCTTCAAGTATGAATCTCCCTATGAGTTTTTGAAACTGACCTCTGCTGTCAGCGGTTTAAGAAAGCTTTTCGGCAATCGCTGGCCGAACTGAGGCGTCACAATTAACGACAAGCCGACCCGCTCAAATGCCGAGCGGGTTTTTTATTTTTCTTTTGGGGGCGGGTTGGATTGAGAGGCCGTTTTTTATTATGGGCACCAGGGGCCTAATTTATGAAAAAATCGGGAACTCGGCTTTTGGCGTGGCAGGGGGTGGATTATGTTTCTCTCTTTCAGAAAATACCACCCGAACCATAGAACCGATACGCAAACCGATACGTTCAAGCTGGCTAAAGAACACCCTGGAGCCTGGCTAACTGCCTGACCAAAGAATCCTGGGGCGCTTTCGCCGTGTCCTGACGCTCCCAACTGTCCATGAACTCCTTCTGCCACAACCAGAACTTGGCCAAGCGGTCGGGCGGTTCCATGCCCTTCCCTCTCCATCGGCCATACTCGGCCTCAATCTCGGCCCGTGGAATCTGGCCCCCGTTCTTGTCCACTCCATAGAGGTTGCTATACCAAACCGAGAGCAGGTTGCTGTTGTTGCGGGTGCTCTTTTGGGAGAATGAAGTTCGCTGCAACCACCGCCGAGCTTGCGCGGTTCGGAAACACGCCCCCACCAACCGCACCTTTTCGTGTTCCTCGAATCCAGCTTCATCCAAGGCCAGATAGAAGAAGTCCGCTGTCAGACTATTGAGCCTGCGAGCAAGCCCTTCCAAAATGGACATGGCGAATTGACGTTTGTTCTCATGTGCTGCGTTCATAGTTATTCTTGCTTCTTGTCGGCGCGGTTTGCGCCGTGAAATGGTTTCCATTGGTGGACTTCGAGTGACGCCTTGACGAAGTTCGCCTTGTTTGGGTCTTCGGCCTCCATGAGCCTCAGCGAGTTCGGGGAGTAGAGACACAGGGCGTTGTCCTCTGCAAACGCACGGAAAAACCCAAGCCTTTGATACATCCGCACCAAACGATATTCCCCGTCCTCCAACTTCTGCATTCTCCAATCATCGGCGGGGTTTCTCACTGGATACTTGTTGCCCAAGGCATGGCCGAAAACGTGATAGACGGGGTTCCGTTGAAGCGCGAACAGGGTGGCGCAGATTTTGCCGATGAGAAAGTCCTTGAAGTTGAAAAAGCTGCCCTGCCACTGAGGCTCTACCACAACCATCATTACTTGACACTTGAAGCCACACCGAAAGGGCCAGAAGTGGGCGTCAAGGTAGGCGTGATTCTGCTCCGCACTCAGCCTGTAAAGGTTGGCGCGGAAACTTCCGCGTCTCAAGGTTTGCGGGTCAACGTAAGAGTAGGTTGCTGTCGCCCGATTGACCACCAGACCGTTGCGCGACTGGTCAATTTGGTCCAGCAGTTCGGCTTCCAGCCCTGACCGTTCCTTCCAATCTTCGCTATGGCTGAACTCCCCTGTCTCACTGAGGGTTATCTTTAGGGAAGCGTCGGGGAGCAAATCGCGCACCGCAACTAGTTGCTCGGCTTCTATCAGGGCTGTGTCGCTCGTGAGTTCCACAGATGGAATTACACTCAAAACGGGCAACTGGTCTGTTTCTTGAATGGAAAAGTGTGAATCGCGGGGCGCGGACTCGGAATGGACCTGAGAACCAAAAAGAAAAAGGAGTTTACCAGTGAGACTTAAGGCGCGGAACGCGCCACGCCAGAAGCGGAGCGGATGGCGTTACATTCAAACCCAAGAAGCCCAAGCGAAGCTGGTTGTTTCTTTGGAATGAATGTCTTGGCTCGCGTGGCTCGCCAAAACCTCCTTGCGTCGGTTTTACTAAAAAGCTGAACACTCTGCTTTCCTGTGTGAATCTGCCCCTGAAAGGAAGGATGGTTACAGGATTCCTATTGGGCCGTGTTTCAACCCTGCGATTTAGCGCGGTTCACAAGCTTTTTCTCGGCTTGCCTGCGTTGGTGTGCCGTCAGGCTAGATTCTTGTGCCGATATTTCCAGTTCTTGTCTTTAGTGGTAGCCAATTGTTCGCATCTGCTTTCCTGCCCCCGTTAAGGTTAGGCGTGGGATTCAGACCGCATTATTCACCATATTCTGCGGCATCTGGCTCAAGGTCGCTCGCTTCCGCAGTAGCCTGTGCTTTCGCAACTCGCCAGAGTTCTTCTTACGGACTTTAGGTTTCTAATGGTTCCGAGCTTGTTCCACCGCCACGAGAGACGGCTTCGCTTCATTACCACTGTAACCAAGAACTGTGTGGGGGTTCGCGCTCCACGTCGCGCCTGTCTGCCAAAAAGAGGCTCACGATTGACAGGCAATCCCGTTCTAAAGGTCTTTACACTCTCTATGACCCGATGGGAAAAACTTTATTCACTAAATGTTGCTGTGCTTGAAATGGAAGGTTGGCCTGTGCGCTTTTGTTGCCAAAGCGCCGACAAGGAGATTCCTAGGCCGCTGACCGTATTTGCTTCTTAGCTCACCGCTAATTCTTGCCGAGCGGGGTCCACAAAGTGTCGCAATTGAAGAAAGCGTCACGCCTTCACTGCGTTGTGCTGCGGTAAAAACGCATCTGCACTGAATTGCTGTCGAAGCAACTCCACAACCCATTGCTGTCGGCAGTATTTGTAGCGATGGCCTGCCACAAAACGGGCGGGGTCACATTCGTTGCTGCTTCCAACACGTAAGCGAACCCCGCCGAGCCAGCCATTTCCAATGCAACAGCATTACTTGCAACAGAGCGAATGCTCAGGTATTGGGGCGGCACTCCAACGAGCAGGTTGGCAACGCTGCTCGTATCGGTTCCGTAATCGTTGCTCACGGTCACCCTGTATGACCCGCTGTCGTTTGTTGTCGTGGTGGTTAAATCGAGCCTGTTGGAGTTGGCCCCCAGGACATTATTGCCGTCCACAAGAGCAACACCATTCTTGAACCATTGGCAACCCAACGGTGGTGTTCCCGTGGCAGTAACCGAAAACGTTGCACTATTCCCTGAAAACACTTGTTGGCTGATTGGGTGGACCGTGATGGTAGCAGGCACGAGCACGGCAAGGACCGCGTTTGAACTTGTGACGTTTCCAAAGGCATTGCTGACTTTAACAGCATACGTCGCCTCAGAAGCCGCAACCGCATTTGAAATTGTGTAACTGCTCTTTGTCGCGCTCGAAATGTCCGCTCCATTCCTTGTCCATTGGTAGCTGGTCGGGGTTGAACCCGTGGCGGAAACCGCGAACACCGCCGTTTGGCCTTGCGTGACGACGAGGCTCGTTGGGTGGCTTGTGATTGAAGGCATGGTGCCAACCCTCAGCGTTCCGCTGCTACTCGTCACGCGCCCAAAACCGTTCGTGATAACAACCTGATAGGTTCCCGCATCGGTTTCAGTAACCGCCGAAAATCCGATGTAGGTGAGATTTGCACCTTGCATGGCGGTTCCGCTCTTGTACCATTGGTAGTTCAGAGGTTGCGAGCCAGAAGCCGAAACGGAGAATGTTGCGGGAGTCCCAATCGCTGCTGCGACATCGGCGGGTTGACTGCTTATAGTGGGGGCAGTGCCAACGGTCAAAACAGCAGACGAAGAACTCACTGAACCGTAGGAGTTGGATATTCTACAGAAAATGCGCTGCCCATTGTTCGCAACGGTAGGAGAGAAGCTTGTGCCAGTCCAAAGCACGTTCCCTGTTGCGGCGTCAATCCATTGGCGAGTGGCAGCTTGCGGCCCTGCGGCAATTCCCATCGAAGTGGAAGCGCCTGCAAGGCAAACAGTATTTTGGGGTTGCGTTAGAACGGCAGGGGAGACGTGAAGATAGACACTACCAGAATACGCACCGCCAACAGAAAGCTGATAGTAGGCGTCGTTGCAGGAGTCAACTCCGCTAATAGTGTAGGAGAAGGTGTAATTTGTTGGAAAGGTCTGGCTAACGAAAAGGAGGATATTCCCATTGGTAAAGATAGAGGCAACAGTAGGTACGAATGTCGCAGACCAAGTTACTGAGTAGGTATAAGTGCCGCCGTAGGGTGTGACTGTTATTGGGGGGTTATTGTTGACGAAAGTAACTGCGGCGAACAACCGCACCGACGCGCAAAGAAAGACGAGTAGGCAACACAAGCGAATTATTTGTTTCATAAGTTTCCCCATGCAAAGCGAGCGGGTTGCGGAAAAGAAAGGGGCGCAAACTCGATACACGCCGTCTGAGGGCACCGCGAAGCGCCCGTGAAGGGAATGCACCAAGCTGCGCCCGATGGGGCGCAACTTTGGGCGGGTCCCTTCACTGGAAATTCGCGGTTTCTCAGACTGGACCCCGCAGCAAAGCTGCAAAGTTTAGTTGTCTTGTTGTTTCGTCAGTTTATCTCGCTCTCGAATGTCCTTTCATTTTGTGGAATTGAACCAGATTTTGGGCGGTCCTGCAACGGCAGATTCTCCCCGTGTTTTCGGGGGTCTGCTGCGCTCCCGTGAGATTTGTTAGAAATGCCCTGTGGCCCCTTTACAATAGGCATGGGGCGCACTCTAACCCACGGCAGCTTGTTCGCTGGCATCGGCGGTTTTGACCTTGGTTTTGAAAGGCAAGGATTCAAGACGGTTTGGTGTATCGAGAATGACCCGCGCTGCCAGCGGTTGCTCACGGCCAAGTTTCCAGACGCACAGATTTTTGGTGATGTTCGGAAAGTCGGCGCGGACCAGTTGGCCAGGGTGGACGTAATCACTTACGGGTTCCCGTGCCAGGATGTTTCGGTGTTGGGACTGCGAGCGGGACTGGACGGAGGAAAGCGCTCCAACCTTTTTTATGAAGCGACCAGGATTATTGGAGAGCTGCGCCCTACCATTGCGGTGGGCGAAAACGTTACTGGACTACTATCTGCCGACAACGGCCAAGCCATGTGCAACGTGGCCCAAGCCCTGTCCCAAGTCGGCCACCGTGATTTATCATGGCGGACAATCAATGCCCGAAGTTTTGGATTTGTCCAAAGCAGGAGGCGCGTCTTTATCGTCAGCACCGATTCAGACCCTCACGGCGACACTGCAACCCGATGTTCCTTCCGAGTTCTACATCAATTTGGAAACCCAACGGCTTCTGCACCACCGCCACCGCCGAAACAAAATTCCCGAGTGGCTGCGAGCGATGCTCTTGAGGGGGAAGACTTCGTAGTTGTGAGCCATGCCACCCCAGGATTGACCGCCTACAGGTGGGAAGACTTTCCAACCATCGTTTGTCACGGCTGGTATTTGTTTCTTGCCGACAAGAAGGCCCAAACGTGCCGATACTTCACCCCGCTGGAATACGAAAAACTCCAAGGCTTCCCGCCAGGATGGACGGACGGCTTCCCCAAAACCATCCGTTATCGAATGATTGGCAACTCGGTTGTGCCAGCGGTGGCTGAATATGTGGCACGGGGGTGCAGGCGAGTTTTGGAGGGGGATGAGCAAGTCGCATTCGTGGCGTAGCCTGTCGCGTCTGCTTTTTTTCGACTGTCAGCAAAAATGTCAGCAGTCGAGTGCGGGAAAGCGCGAAAACCAAGTGTACGAGCAGGGTTGCGTAGTCCGCAGAAACCGCTTATTTTAGGCCCTGGATTCGGGGTTTTTTGAACGATTCCGACCCTCGCCTCGCTCTGTAAGTGATTGTAACTGCGTCGCTTACGGGGAGTCGGGGCCGAATCTTCAACGCAATCTTCAACGACTTTCACTCTCGCCAACTATCCGGCAGCGCATGGCGCTTACACGCCAGTTGCTCGGATGCGAGAGCAAATCGGTCGCCATATCCTTGCAAAATGAAAGAGACGGATATGTCGCAACGGTATCGAAAGTTTAAACGCACGTGGGGGATGTACTACGCGTATGACACTCTGACGGGTAACTCGGTCAGCCTTAAGACGCGCGTGAAGGCCGAAGCCGAGCAGAAGGTCAACGCGATGAATGAGACAGAACGCCAGCCGGGGATCAGCCTCGGCCTCGCCCGGGTTTACCTCAACGCCACTGACCCCAAACTCGCTACCCGCACCTGGCAGGAAGTGATGGAGCACATTGTTGAAAAGAAGATCGACGAGACCCGCCGGCGCTGGGAGGTGGCGATCAAAGACAAGAACTTCAATCGCATCCGCAACCTCAAGGTTGCGGAGACCAGGGCGGAACACTTCGACCGCGTCCTCCACAACGGCAAGGTCTCAACCAACGTGTACCTCCGCCGCATTCACAACCACGCCCTTGGTATGGATTGGCTGCTCAGGCCGGTGATTCCCCGCCTCCAGTGGCCGCGCCCGATTTTTAAACTGAAACGGGCGATCACCCTCGAAGAACACTGCAGGATCATCGAGGGCGAAACCGCCGCGGAACGACGGAACAAAGGATCACGGAACAGCGACCAACACCATTATAGCGAGCGCCGCGACTTCTACGAGATCCTCTGGCACACCGGTGCCGCACAGACCGACGCGGCCTGTCTCACCGCCGAGGATATCGACTGGGACCGCCGCACCCTCTGCTACAGCCGGGCCAAGCTCAAGTCCCGCGGCGGCAAGCTCAACCCGGCCCTTATCCGCTTCAGCGAGGAAGTAGCTGCCATCCTTAAACGCCGCCCTGAGAAGGGCCCGCTCTTTCCCTACCTGCGCACCGTCCGCCCAGGTGATCGCGCCACCGAGTTCAGGCAGCGCTGCGCGGGCCTAAAGATCAGCGGGGTAACTCTCCATTCATACCGCTACGCATGGGCTGAGCGGGCTCTTAAGTGCGGCTTCCCCGAGCGCTTCGCGCAGCAGGCCTTGGGGCACAACTCGAAAGCGGTGCACCACGCCTACGCTAAGCGCGCTGAGGTCACCGTGCCGTCTCTGGACGACTGGGAGAAGCAATGGAAGCAAGACCCTCAGGCCATGCAACAGCCGAAGGTAGTGCCGGTTGACTTTCAAGCGAAGCCGACGACCCCCGAAACGAATCAGGCCCAGGCGCCCGAAAGCGCCCAGGCCCAAGCCGTCTGAACCGCCCCCAACGGGCTAATTCAGCGCCAACGCCGCCGCATCGGTTCCCCGCAGGGAGCCCTTGCGGCGCTCGTTTTTCCGCCGCCAGTAGGAGCTGATGGTTTTCGTCACTTCATCCAGCCACGCCCGATCCGCCATCAGAGTAATCAGCTCGATCGTGCCGAAGTACTTCACCGCACTCGGCCGAGGCTTGCCCAAAGGCCGAAGCTTCCCCGAGCTGGCGAGAATCGCCACGTCTTCGGGCGAGCAGTTGAGCAGCTTGGCCACTTGCGTTGAGTGGAGCCGCGCCGGAAGGTCCTTTGCTGCCCAGGCAGCGATTGCCGATTGCAGAAGATCGTTGCTCATACGACGCGCGTTAGTTGGCCGCCACCGCCTGCCCAGTCGTCCGCTGACTTTGCGCCTGCTGAACGCGCTGCGCAATCTCCTGCGCCGTCATCCGGGCCGCCGGATTGTCGCTGAGCTGCTCGACCAGGCTCGACACCGTCGTGAACACGCCGGCCTCCTTCTGGTGATCCATCAACCACTTCACGAACTGCGCGTCCGCCGCTTGCCCCTGCGGCGTGGTAGTGAGAATGGCCCGCGCCGTCTCGACACCCTGCACCAGCGCCTCGTTGACCTTCCGGTGCGCCACCTGCCTGTACCCGTGATACAGCCCCGCCAGCGCCAGGGCGACAATACTGCCAATGCCAGGCGCGAACGTGTTGACGATGGACCCCGTGGCCTCGATCGTCGCCAACGCCTCCGGATTGGCGACCAGGTTGGTCACCGGCACCTGCACCAGGTTGGTGTAGAACATGGGCACGATATTGGTCACCACCGCGGTCACCATGTTCGTTACCACTGGCTCGCGCTCCAGGTAGCCCGCCACGGCTCCAGTCATGGCGTTGGTCACATACACGACGTTGGTGCGCTCCGTGACTACCGGTACCGTGTTCGTCACGACCACGGTGTTGGTGAACACATGCACCACCGGCGCGTTGGTCCACGTCACTTCCTGCTTGTACGCCGCCCGGTCCAGCGTGCCGCACCCGGCCGCACACGCTACCAGCAAGGCCAGCGCCCCGGCCGCCACCGCTGCCCATACACACTTCTCACCGCGACTCATCTTCTTCATGACTGTTTCCTTTCCATCCGGACGAGGCGCAGCTCATCCCTGCACTCCTCCAGAACTTTTGTGTTGTTGTCCAGGCAGACGATGAGCTTGGCGTTCGCCGCGCTCTGCTCCGCCACTACACCACGCAGGCTTTCTTGATAGCTGTCCCTGGCCTGCTTGTGGTCCGCGATCAGCCGCTCGTGTTGCAGCACGAAATACCGCATCACGAACCACGCGAAGACGCCGAACACGACCAAACTGGCTACGAACAACCACCGGTCATTCATCGCCGCGGCGCGGTCCACGTTGCTGATCAAATCCGTCACGTTCATGTTTGTCATGGCACCAACACTCGCTCCATCAGGAGCCGGTTCACTCGAAAGAACTCCATCCGGTTCGTCGCCGGAAACCACGTCGCCTCACCGGTCACAGTCCCCCACGCCGCCAGGTTCGTGCTCCGCCCGAACACCGGCGCCAACCGCACCCACGACTCACCGGCCATGGCCGGCGGCAAGGGCTTGCTCTCCCACGACACCTCACTACTGAAGTCCGACTCCAGCCCATTGGTGCTGTAGGCCGTTGCGGCAAAGAACCACCGCCCGCGGTGCGGCAGCCTCACCGACTGCGTCAGCACCAGGCCCGCGTTGGTCACGAACGGATACGACCGCGTATTCGTGCCGTAGTAGAGCCGGTAACCCGACACGCCCGCCGAGGGCGACGGATCCCAAGCCAGCGTCAGCCGCTCAGCGCCGACCGCTACAGCAGCGCACCCCAACATCAGCATGGTCCAAAGCCACTTCATGCCCTCACCAGCCGCACGCTCCCGCTTCCCCCCTGAATCAGCGCCCCATACTTCGCCAGCATCGCCTGGGCGACCCGCGACACAATCGGCCGCGTGTCCTCCTTGCTGTAGCTGATGCTCGTCTGGCTGCTGGACCCGCCGCTCGAATCGTGGGACGACGTGCTGCTCTGCTGCGAGCTGATCCCCTCACCCGGCGGCGCCGCCGTCCGGTCCGCGATCAACAGCTCCCGCGCCATCTCGCACACCGCTTCCACCACGCCCTTCGGCACCTCATCACTTGCCACAAAGCTGCTCAGCACCGGCGACTGCAACGAACTGGTCACCGCGTTCCGATCCGGGTCTGGGCACCGCTCCCGCGGCCATTGCAGCGCCTGCTCCTCATGCGCCCGATACCCGTTGAACTGGAATTGCGAGTCCACCAGTCGCGTCGCCATCACCAGCGCCGCCGCCTTCGTCCCAGACGTCGCCGCCGTCCAAGCCGTGGCATACAAGTGCCCTTCGAAATAGGCGTCCCCATCCGCCACGCTCGCGTAGCTGTTCGCGTCCGCCTTCCCCGTGCCATCCTCTTTGATCAGTGTCAGTGCCATAGCTCAGATCACGATTTGAATCGCCAGCTCATTCGAAAACGGCCCCAGCTCCCCCGTCGCGCTCCGATACCGCGCCTTGTACACCAGCAACTCCTCGCCATAGGCGGCCGGCACATGCAAATACTCGCCGATGTCGCTCGCGACCAGATCGAGAAACGCGAACCCGCCTTCGTTGACATTCAGCCAAATCTCCACCATCGCCTCAGGCCAGCCTCCCAGGTCCACCTGCACCTCAAACACAGTGTTGAACCATTCCTGCTGGGCATAGTAAGACCCGTTACCCACCAACACCGTTGGCAGCGGCGGCAACTCCGGCTGGCCTTGCCGCCGCCGCCGCTTCTGGCAACGCATCGCCCACCACCGCCGCACCAGGTCGCTAACGCTCCTATTCGCCCGGCTCAGATGAGGCAGCTTTGCCATGCTGGTCCTTTCCTTTGGGTTGCGCCTCGCCTGGGGCCACGGGCGGCACCGCAGGTTGGACCCCTGCCACAGGCTTGGCGTCCGCCTGATGGCCGCCGGCAAGGCCCTCCACCGGCAACAGCGGACGCCTCACCCGCCGAATAATTGGCAGCAACTCACTCATTTCTGCTTTCTGCTTTCTACTTTCTGCTTTGCCTAAATGGCGTTCGCGCCAATCGCGATCTGTTTCCAGTTCGCGCCGTCGCTGATCGCCAGGCACGGCACCGCACCCGTTCCGCCGGCGCTCAAGTGAATGATGCGCCGCGGGAACTTCGCCGCCGTCACACCGGCCGCCACCGCCGCCGCGACGTTGGTGAAAGTCGGATACTGAATCTGCTCGCCGCTCCGAATCCTCTCGAAGCTGCGCGGAATCTCTTTACCCATAATCGTTTTCCTTTCGTAGCAGCCGACGTGAGGAGGCTCTAACTCCTCCCCACGCCGGCCATTTCAGCTTTTCAGCATTTCTGCTTTCAGCTTTTGCCTGGTCAGTTGTTGTGGGTGATCGCGACCAAGCGGACGTTCTTGTTCTCCCAGATGCGCACCCAGTTGGCCGCGGTCTCCAGCTCCGCATTCGTCGGCGAGTCAGCCGCCACCGAAGCGCTGGTGAACTTCACGCCACGCGGATGCAGGATGTAGCGGCGCCGGTTGATCAGCACGGTGTCGCTGTCCAGCGGCACACGCGCCAGTTCCACGCCCTCCGTGCCGTGCCCGCCCTGCAGCGGCGTGCCACTCAGCGGAGCAACACCCTTCGCAAACGCGCCCTGGCCGAACAGGTAGGTCGTATAAACCGTCCCATCCGTGGTGCCCGCTCGCGTCGGCAAGCTGTCGTCCACGACAACACGCCGCCCCTGGAAGCTGGCCAGACTCGGCTTCCCTTCGCTGTCCGGCAGGAAGTCAATCAGATCGAGCTTCTTGAGCGCCGCCTCCGTCGCCGAGTGCATCGCCACCGCCGTCAGCCGGCTGGCCGCATCACCCAGCTTCGCGCACGCATCAATGAACGTCGTGCCCGTCAGCCGCGTGGTAGCGGACTGCCCCGCCACCGACTCCGAATGAATCGCCAGCAAGTTCCCCGACATCGAGGCCGCCGCGAACATCCCCTTGAGGCAGGAGATCACCAGCCCCTCGTCCTGCCGCGCCCAGTAGGCCGCCACCAGGTCCACGATCGCCTGCAACGGATCATCGCCCGAGATCACGCTCGCCAGGTGGTTCACGCTCCACGCCTGCGCGTCGTTGTGGATCCGCGCGATGTCCTGGTCC
>ERZ795054.645-NODE-645-length-40539-cov-7.546018_pt1 | contig 40539 bp, 33 predicted proteins | sample MGYA00375138_ERZ795054 | MGnify/ENA primary metagenome ERZ795054 (study PRJEB30183, sample SAMN05720215) | anaerobic digester metagenome | isolation source: active sludge of municipal wastewater-treating anaerobic digesters | place: USA | collected 2014-12-23 ... | reverse complement strand
GATTTGCATTTCGCCTGGGAACCCTTACAATCGTCGCCATTCATCTTATGATCGAACTCAAGGATTATGGCGTCGCAGTCGGAAGTGGCGGTCCGGACTGTGGAAACCCAATTGTTCGTTCCCTGGGTAATGTGGCGGGACCGATCCTGCGCCGATTGCTGGTCATCGGGTTCGTCATTTTTCCAAACTTGATGGGCTTAGGCGTGCATGCATCCGATCCAGCCAGGGAAAGCGCGGTCAATCTGGACGCGGATCCGCACCTGGTTGGGTGGTGGAAGTTCGATGAAACAACCGGCAGCACGGCGGCGGATTCAGCCAAACCAGCTCATCCCGCCACCCTCGAAGGGGGAGTGACGTTCGACTCGCGTTCCATGAAGGGACGCCTCGGCAAAGCCATTCAACTCGAGGGCAACAACGATGGCATCCGGGTTAAGGGTTTCAAGGGCGTCACCGGTTCGGGCCCGCGAACCGTTGCGGTATGGGTCAAGACCAAGGAGACCTCGGGAGATTTGATCACCTGGGGGACAAACGAGGCGGGGAAGATGTTTGTCTTCGGTCACATCCGAGGGCGGATTGGGGTTACCCCAAAAGGCGGGTATCTTTACATGAATGCCGATATCAATGACGATAAGTGGCACCATGTTGCGATCGTGATTCAGGAAGGCTCGCCGCCGAACCTTCACGATCACGCCCAGCTCTTCCTGGACGGCAAACCGATTGAACCCGACGGGATTGGGCTGCTGGACATGTTACCCTTCGAAACCGGTGATCAACAGGACGTGAATATCGGCCCGCATTTCAAAGGCGCCCTGGACGACCTGCGAATTTATGATCGGGCTCTCACGCCGGATGAAGTCCAAACGTTGGCGGCTCTGGCACAATAACAGACAATCAACTCAAACCTGAACCTCAGAAAAGAGCATTATGAAGCATCCCTTAGTCTCACGCCGCGATTTTGTTCGCGACACCGCGTTGGCGGCCGCCGGTGCGGCCGTTGGTTTGAGCGGCTTGGGCGCATCGAGCGCCTTCGGGGCCACGTCGGCACAGCCGGTCGACACCTCGAAGATTCTCAATTACAATCCGAACATGGAATATCGCCGGCAGGGCAAGACCGGCTTGATGGTCTCGGCCGTTTGTCTGGGGGGCCATTCCCCCAATAACGACCAGGAACGCTCGGAGGTGATCAGCCGATGCATTGACGTTGGGATTAACTACATCGACGCCTGCTGGGATAACGAAGTCAAGCGCGATGCCAAGGCGCTCAAGGGCCGCCGCGACAAAATGTACCTCGCCCTGTCCCATGGCGCCAAGGAGGTGCGCAACGAGGAATATCGGACCGCCAGGAAACTGATCGGTTCACTGGATGAACTGCTGCGGGATTCTCAGCAGGAATACACGGATCTCTGGCGCATTACCTGCATGGAACCCGGCGGACGCCATACCTTTGACACCGCCAGCGAGATTATCACCGCCCTCGAACAGGCCAAGAAGGCTGGCAAAGCCCGCCACATCGGTTTCTCGACGCATGATCGACGGTGGATCAAGTTCATGATCGAGTATTTTCCCCAGATCGATGTCGTCTGCTTTCCGTTCACGACCATGAGCAAGGCCGCCCCCAAGGACAGTGTATTCGAGGCCTTGAAGCAGCGCGATGTCGGCGCGTTTGGCATCAAACCCTTTGCAGCGGGAACCCTGTTCACCGGAAATCGGGAGGAGGATTTGAAAAAAGCGCGGCTGGCCCTGCGTTACATCCTTGCCACAAACACTGTCATTCCCATCCCGGGACTTCACACCGTGGAACAGGTGGACAACGCTGCCAAGGCCATCCAGGAACGGCGCGAACTGGATATCAAGGAACGCGCTGAACTCGATCAACTCAACACCCGGATGATGGCCAGTCTGCCGGACCATTACCAATGGTTGAAACAATGGGAATGCGTCTAAGAGCCTGTTTAAAATTTACCAGGAGTGCTGGGGCGAGGGATTCTGGCCGGGGACAAGGCGGCGAGGTCCAAGCATCTCCGAACTGGGCTGTGAGGGCCGAGCCAACGCCGGCCCCGGGCGAGTCTCGATGCGAAGTCTACATCTCGGTCCTCCCCTCCTCTTTAAGAACCGTGATCCTTTCCGGCCGATGGTGCGCCAGGTTTGGTTTCTTGGTTTTGTTAGCTTTCAGCGCCGGATGCCAACCGGCTCATGAGCATCCGCCGCCCCTGTCTGAAACCGAAGTCAAACCAACAGTCCCTTCCTCGACCTATTCTGCGAACCCAAGCCAGATCCTTGCGGATCCTCAAAAGGCGTCGTCGAAAGCCGAGGCTCCCCTGCTGCTCGATGATGGGCCTGCGGAAGAAGAGGCTGTGGGGGGGGCCGATAACAGCCGCTGCGAGGTCTGCCACATCAATTTCATGCAGGAAGAATTGACGAAAGTCCACGCCAAGGCCGACATCGGATGCGCCAAGTGCCATGGTGAATCCGACGCGCATATCGCGGACGAATCCTGGGCTTCGGGAGGCAACGGCACCGCGCCAGAACGGATGTTCCCCAAGAATACGATCAACGCCTTTTGCCTCGAGTGCCATCCCCGGAACAAGATCAATGCCGAAGCCCACAAGGAGTTCTTTGCCGAGTCTAATGGCCAATCCGTGTGCGTCGACTGCCACGGCAAACATCGGATGGCCACTCGAAAATGCCGATGGAAATAATCCGATTCCGATCGGATCGGCCACTGTCACTCCTCCCGCCCCCTCCTCGATCCCGAACGAGTTGACTTGCGCGCTGCCGAACTACCTGACAAGCGCCGACCGAAAACAGCTTGTAAAAAAAAATAACCGCTAATTTAACACTAATTATCACTAATGAGGGCAGGCGGAACACGGATGTCCTGAAGGGTTTACAAAATCGAGGGACTGTCTGAGATCCTGTGACAACCGGCGCTGCGGGATAAATCCCGCGCTCCAACCTGTCGAGTGACTCTCGCTTCGGAGCCGGGAACGATCGGCGCGCGGAATTCATTCCGCAGCGCGATTCTGCCAACGGGATCCCTCCGATTTTATTCGCGTCTATTGGCGCGGTTCGATTTTTTTACGGGCATCTGACGTGCCGGATTTGGGCCTGATAAATGTCTTGCATATCATAGTTATTAGGGTATTTTAAGGCCTTCTTTAAGTTCTAAATCAGGGGGGATTATGATGGTCGAGGGTTTCATTCCACCGTGGACCCATCCAGTCACCGGATGCCGAATCGCCGGGCATCATGCGGCATGGCTATGGATTGTTGTTTTATTCTCTGGATTCGATGTGGGGATTGTGAATGGACAGCATTTGATCCCGGGCGCATTGAAGCGCGAGATGTATGCCAACAAACCGGGCGAAGGGCAGATAGCGGTGATGGTGTGTGATCCGAGGTTCCCCTCATCGCCTGACCTGGTCGACACGATCTCGGCGATGGAAACGCCCTCCAACATCATGGATTTCTACAGTCAGCGCATCTGGGGATTTCTGATCCCGAAGAAGACCGCGGACTACCTGTTTTACATCAGCACGGATGACCAGGGAATGCTCTTTCTGAGTTCGGACCAGAATCCCGCAAACAAAACGCTGATCGCCTATGAGCCGTATTGGTCGAGTGCGCGTGACTGGACCAACCCCCGGAATCCGCCGGGAGCGAACGTATCATTTCCCATCCATCTCGAAGGTGGGAAACCTTATTACATTGAGGCATTGATGCGCGAGTTTTTGGGGGGGGATTCTTTTTCGGTGGCTTGGCGTGAAGCGTTCGAATCCGGGATTGCACAAGGGCCGCAAGCGATCCAGGGCGAATCGCTTGCGTGGACTGAGGCATCGGTGGAGTCACTGGAGCAAGGCCCGCCCGTGATCCACCGGCTGATGCCTAGCGAGGCGGGGGTCGAGGCCACGGGTTATTCTATTTTGGTCAATCAACAGGCCCAATTCACCTTATGGGCCGGGGCATACCTAAACATCGGCTGTCTGGCTTCAGGCAGCGGGCCACTGGAGTATCAATGGTTTTATGGAGGACAACCGATTCCCAACGCCACGAATCGCACCTGGACGATCTCCGCGCTCGAAGTCCGCCATTCGGGGGTGTATTGGGTGGAAGTCAGGAATTTGGAGGGACTGGCCCGAAGCGAACCGACCGTTGTCAAAGTCCGAACCGCTGAACCGATGGCAGGTCCGATCCTGAATCCGGCCAACAACCGGTTTTACTATCTTCTGGGACGTTCTTCCTGGCCGGCGGCGGAAGCGGCGGCGGTCCAATTGAACGGCCACCTGGCAACGGTCCGGGATTCCGCCATGCACAGCTGGCTGTATGGGATATTCGGGCATTATGGGGGGGTTAACCGCGATCTGTGGATTGGCTTTTACGACTCCAATCCTCTGGTGAACTCACCCGATATTGCCGCCCGAAAAATGGAGTTCAACTGGATATCAGGCGAGCCGAAGTCCTTTTCCAACTGGGCGCCCAACGAACCCAACAGCCCTGATATCGAGGATTATGTCTACATTTGCCGTCCCGCATCTGCCGGCGGATTTCCGGGACGTTGGTCCAACAATTACCTGGGATACGACCAGGCGTGCGGGGTGGTTGAGGTGGCGCAGGAAGAGATCGGCTCCCTCAAAGTCACAGGATTCAACGCGGTTAACGGCGAGGCCGAAATCACCTGGATCCCCCCGTTAGCAAAGGTGATCGTCGAAGAGTTTTCTCAGTGGTCGGCCGATCCCCTGTTTCGGGCCTCCACCGCGGGTCAGGTGACGAATCGGCTCTCGTTCGTCCTGCCGTCGCAGGAAGCGGCGTTTTATCGCTTAAGGCGAAACCTGCAGGCTGCAAACGTGGTGGATCCCGTCCTTTATTTGGAGGTGCTGAAACAGGTAAAAAACAAGGTTTCTCCCACCAATCAATTATACGATCAGGATCTCCTTCCCATTACCGCCTTGGAAATCGCCTCAAAGACGATTCAAAGCCTGGCCGGTTTGGAACACGCTCGACTGTTGGAAACCTTAAGGGCCAACCAAAACGTGATCATCGATATCTCCCCTTTGTCTGGGCTAGCGCAGCTCTCGATTCTGGATTTGTCCGGTAACTTGATCCAGGATCCCTCCCCCCTGGCCGACGACATCAGTCTGAAGGAACTGTTTCTCGGCAATAACAGTATCCAGGACCCGGCTTCTCTGGCAAACCTGCGCGGCTTGATCACCCTGCATCTTCAGGACAACGAAATCACTGATGCGAATGCTCTGACCAACCTGACCAACCTGCGGAGCCTCAACGTGGGCAATAACCTGCTTATGGACATCAGCTTTGTGAGACCGTTGGCGGCATTGTCCTGGGCATCGTTCTATGGCAATACCCTCGCCGATCTGAGCCCGCTTGCGAACCATCGCACTCTGGAATACCTGGATCTGAACAATTGCGCCGACATATCGGATCTGGGTCCGCTTGCCAATCTGGCCACTCTGACGGGACTACACATGGCCAACAACCGGATCTCGGACATTTTGCCCTTGGCCGGCTTGCGACGCCTATCTCGGCTGAACTTGGATGGGAACCGGCTGTTGGACATTGGGCCTCTTACGGAGCTGACGAACATGGTTTGGCTGGTGCTCAATAACAATCGCATTTTGGACATCAGTCCCCTCAGGGATATGACCGAATTAGCCGATGGACTCGGCCTGGCAAACAATCGCCTTGCCAACCTTCAGCCGTTATCGCGAATGTCCAAACTCCGGTCCCTCGATATCAACGGCAATGCCTTGGTGGACATATCGACTTTGAGCAACCTGGTCAGTCTGGCGTGGTTGGCGGCGCCAAATAATCGCGTCGGAAACGTCGCGCCCTTGGCGGGATTAGTCCGTTTGGATTACCTGGATCTGAACAATAATTCGATCACCAGCATCACCAGCCTGGGGAGGCTGGTCAATTTAAGGGGACTGCACCTGAGCGGCAATCAGATCCAGGACATCCAGGCCTGCACCAACCTGGTCAAACTCAACGAACTGAACCTCTCCAACAATCGCCTCACGGAGATCAGCGCGCTGCTGACCAACGCCGTCCTTGGCGGATTGGGGGCTGGAGATAACGTTTATCTCGGGGGTAACCCTCTCACCGCACAGGGTAAAAACCAGATCGAGCAACTTAGACAGATGGGCGTGAACGTCTCGTATTAAGCTGCTTGAAAAAAGACCTCGGGTTTTGGCGGAAGCGCCACCAGCGCCAGATACAAAGCGGCTGGTTTATGGCTGTTTCCGTTCCAGCCTGTTCCAGTTGCCGTCCAGTTCGACGTTCGGATTGAAATTGGCGCTTTCGGTGACGATGTATTCGCCGCGGTTATTGGCCCAGGCATTTGGATAGCCGCTGGGCAACTCGACTGAGCGTCCGGCGACGGGATCGTGGAATTCCTCCACTCCCCGCATGTATTGGCTCCAATTTTTGTTGATGCGATCCTGGGAGGCCTGTCGTTGTTCATAGCTCTGGCGCATCATGTCACTGATCTCGCTGCTGGTCCGGCTGAGATATCGGCTCAGTTCACCGGCGGCTCGGATCTGGTTCATCTGCGCCTGGGTGAGGGCTTGGACCAATTGGGCATAGCGATTGTACCAGGGGAGAGTGATTCGGAATGAATGGATGATGGTCTCGAACAGCTTGGTTGACGTGTCGAGCTGGCCTTTGGGCGCGCGCAGGGCATAAAGCTTGTCGGCGATCTGGATGGTCATGTTGCCGGCCGGCAGGATCATGGTGTTCAGCACGCAATAGTGATCTTCCTCCACCATCTTGCCGTTCAGCGCGTATTCGACACGCACCCGGCCGGCAGTGAAAACCATCCGGGGCCCGCCAAACGGGACGGACGGCTCGGCTTCGCGCGCCGCCTCCGCCAACTTAGGCAAGGCCTCCGCCTTCATGACGCGCGCCTGCGCCTGGCCCCGGACACGCGGCAGATGGCGTTCCTTGAGGTAGGCGATGGCGTCTGCGACTGGGGCTTGGACTTCGTTGCCCAAGTAATTAGCGCCAGGCGGAAACATGGTGCCCGGCCCAAGATACCCGCCCCAGCTGAACGCCAGCGTGGGGAAACACTCCAGTTGTTCGATCCCCTTGGGACTGTGCACCCGCATCGCAACCGCCGCCGGCATGGTGGGATGCGCCCGCCAGACGAGTCCTCCCTCGACTTCCCAATCCACCGGCGCAAGAAAACTTAAGGCCTCTCCCCCAATCATGTCAGGCCGGTCGTTGATGCTGACCCGTCGAAAACGGATGTAACTTGTGTTCGTGGACACGGTTTGAGGGACTGTCGGCCGGCGCATCTGATTGCTCGATCCAACCGTTTGGGCCAGAGGACTGACAGCGTTGGACCGGGCAAGCGGATTGGCGGATGCTCCCTGCTTGTGAAGCGTGAAAGTACTCCCGCCGCTTTTCAGAATCAGCAGGCCTTTTTCGAGCGTCGCGGTGAATTCGAACTGGCTGCCGTCGCTTTCAAACGTGCCCCTGAGTTGGTCGTCGACCTCGCGCGCGGTGCAGGGCCACGTCTTGTCCCCGAGTTGAAGGTCTCCTGAATAGCCCCCCGCCGAGGGTTGAAGCCTGACTGTCAACGAATCCCCTTGGAAAGTGCCCGTGTAATCAGCCGCCAATGCCGAGAGCGCCATCCCCAGTGGAATTATCAAAGCCCACGAAACAATCGTTTTCATGAGTAAGTCCGTTGCATTTTTAGCAGATCTGATCTGAGGCGACCAGCAGAATGGATGGCGAACAGCTGGAAAGGGTCCAGTTGCCTGGGCGGTCGGAAAGCGAATCCTGACCGCAACCCTAGAATCCGATGGCCTATTGAACCAAAGATGTACACCCAAGGTGCAATAGCCAAGGCGGGAGGATTCGTGCCATCCTTCAATTCAAGGCACAGTCAAAGGCAAAGGCAGTTATTCGCCGCCTGACTAAGAACAAAGGAATTGCTGATGAGGCACGGTACAATAACAGGCTGACTGTTCTCGGAAAATGGCGCAAGCGGGTTCTGACGGTTCTGTGAAACTCATGAGCGGAGAAACCGAATCTGAAGTTGAAACGCGGGTGGGCACGAGGATGGTTCCATGCAAGTCTGGAACCAACCCCGGGGAAGCGCGGAGAGAAAGCGATCAAGGAAGGGCCTCTCTGGTTGGGACGCGGCTTGGCCCGTACAATGTCGAGGCATTGATTGGGGCCGGCGGAATGGGAGAGGTCTACCGCGCGCGTGATCGTAGACTCCATCGAGCGGTGGCCTTGAAAATGCTGCCGCAGGCATTCAGTGCCAATCCCGAGAGGCTGGCCCGCCTGGAGCGGGAAGCGCGTCTGCTGGCCTCCTTGAACCATCCCACCATCGCCATGATCCATGGATTGGAGGAAATTGATGGAATACTGTTTTTAGTCCTTGAACTCGTGGAAGGTCAGACGTTGGCCGATCGGCTTAAAAAGGACCTGCCTTCCATGGAGGAGGTCCTGAATTGGGTGCGGCAAATGGCTGAAGGCCTAGAAGCAGCGCATGAGCGAGGGATCATCCATCGGGACTTCAAACCGGCCAACATTAAGATCACTCTCGGAGGCAAGGTCAAAATCCTGGACTTCGGCCTAGCCAAGATCCCGCAGGCGAAATGGACCTCGGAGCATGCCGTCGACGCGGCAAGCCTGACGGAGAGAATGAACGAATCCGGAGTCATTCTGGGCACCGCCTCCTACATGAGCCCAGAGCAGGCCACTGGCAGGCCACTGGATAAGCGCACGGATATCTGGGCTTTCGGGTGTGTTTTTTATGAGTGTCTGACCGGTCGTAAAGCGTTTCCTGGAAGGACGATCGCTGAGATCATGGCATCGGTCCTCAGGAACGAACCGGATTGGCAAGCGTTGCCTCAGACGACGCCGGAAAAGATGGTGGATCTTATGCGGCGCTGTCTCCAGAAGGATCCCAAGAATCGGTTGCACGAAATTGCCGATGCTCGAATCGAATTGCAGCCACTGGAACGGCTGCCGATGAAAATGAAACCGGCTTCCTCCCGGTTTCCGCGTGGTCTGTTGATCGCCGCCGGTTTGACAGCCGTTGGCCTGGCATTCACAATGATCCTGGCAGGTTTAGGACTCGGAAAAACCGTCTCGGTCCGCGTTCCACAGCCTGTCGTGCGTTCTCTCGTGCCCGTGGAACGAGGACACTGGTTGGATGGATGTCGATGGGGTGTTCCTTATGGACTGGAGCATCCCACCCGCACGGCGATGACCATCTCGGGCGATGGTCGTTTTATGGTTTACAGTGCGGTTAAAGGGAAGCCCGGCGAAGAGGAAATGCCTTGGCTTTATTTGCGCCGATTCAACGAGTTGGAGGCCAAACCCATCGCCGGAACGGAAGGAGGGATGAATCCTGTCCTTTCGCCAGACGATCGCTGGCTCGGCTTCTGGGCGGACGGCAAACTGAAAAAGATACCCGTGGAGGGTGGAGTTCCGACCGTATTGGATCGTGTCTCGATGCCCTTCGGCTTGAGCTGGGGAGCGGATGATCAGATCATTATGGCCCTGGACTGGCAATCCTCGGGTCTTTCCAGGATATCTGCTGCCGGAGGCATCACGCAGACACTGACGATACCCGATAGATCCAAGGAATACTCCCACAGTCTTCCCCATTGTCTCCCGGGCAAAAAGGGAGTTCTGTTTACGATCAAGCGACATGCCTGGGATCCCGAACCCCGTGTGGCCATCCTCGATCTGGCCACAAGGAGATGGCGCGTGCTGCTCGAAAATGCGGCAGACGCCCGATATGTTCCCCCCGGTCATATGGCGTTTTTACGGCAGGGAACGCTGTTCGTGGTCCCTTTTACTCCAGACCGGCTTGAGGTCACGGGGCAACCCGTTCCGGTCGTTGAGGCGGTCGCTCAGGCACTGAATACTTTTTCCGGGCGCTTCGAGACGGCTGCCGGACAATACAGCGTCTCTGCATCAGGATCGTTGATTTATGCTGTGGGCGGAATCGTTCCCGACTTGCAGAATGCGCTCGTCTGGGTGGATCAAGAAGGAAAGGTCGAACCGATTGTGCCATTCCAGGCTCCATTTTTTGCTCCCCGTCTTTCACCCGATGGCCAGCGGATCGCTTACCTGACGGCGAGCTTGGAAGGATACATCTGGATTCTCGACCTGAATCGGGGCACTGCCACGAAACTGATCTCCGAAGGAACGCCGACTTTTGTGGTATGGTCTCCCGAGGGGCGACGCGTGGCCTTTGACTGGCACAAGACCGGTGTCCCCAACGTGTTTTGGCAGGCCGCGGACGGCAGCTCGCCCATGGAACGGCTGACCCAAAGCGACTACACTCAGTATCCAGCATCTTGGGCGCCCGATGGAAAAACGCTCGCACTGGTGGAAGCGCATCCAGAGAACGGCTACGATGTGCTTTTACTGCACCTTCCAGAACGCCGCGTCACACCTTTTCTGAATTCACGATTCTACGAGGGCTATCCGGAAATCTCACCAGACGGAAAGTGGATGGCGTATGTATCGGATGAGTCGGGGCGGAAGGAGGTGTACGTCCGGCCTTTCCCGCGCGGAGATGGCAAATGGCAGATATCTCCTGCGGGTGGCAACCAGCCGTTCTGGGGTCGGAATGGGGAATGCCTGTTTTACCGATCGCAGGCGGCTGGCGGCCAGTATGCAGCCCAGGTCTGGACTGTCGAGGTTCAAACGGATTCCGGATTCGTCGCTGGCAAGCCGAAGCTTCTGTTTGAGCAAGAGGGGTATAATGTTGGGGGGCCCATTCGATGCTGGGACCGATCGGCTGATAACAAACGATTTCTGATGGTAAAGCTTGAAGAGCGGACGCCTCAGCCCTTGACTGAAATGGTCCTCGTCCACAACTGGTTCGAGGAGTTAAAGAACCCCGGCTACCCCCGGCGATAAGGCGGTCGGGATCCCGCTTACAGAATTCTGGAATACGTCAGACGACATCCGGAATAATCCAGGGCTCCCGGTAAGCCGCGCGTTTGAGATAGCGATTAGCTTCAGCCGCGTCGGGGAAGGATTCGGTTTTCGGATCAAAGGTGAGTTTTCGGTTGCCGACACGCCAGGCAATATTGGCCAAGTGGCACAGGAGCACGGAATAGTGGCCTTGTTCGACATCGGCGGCGGGTTTGGCTCGGCTTTGAATGCACTGAATGAAGTTGTCCTGGTGTTCACGATCGGCCTGGCGTCCAGGGACCGTCGCGATGAGCGAGCTGTTTTCATTAAAGGCCTGCCAGCCATCACCATGGCGTCCCACGAACATGAATCCGCGGCTGCCCAGGATCTCAATCCGTGTGCCGTTGAACGGCCAGTTGGGCATCTGATCGGTATCCCGGACGTCCATCGGCGTTTTCTTCAGATAAGGCGTCCAAAGGGCGGATTCAAAGAGGAGGGTGAATCCGTCGTATTGGAAAGCCGCCAGCTGGGTATCGGGGGTATCCCGTCCGTCTTTGAGCGCGTAGATAGCGCCGGTGGCTGAAACGGTAGCGGGGGAAGGGATGTCGCCGATCAGCAGTCTGGCCAGATCGAGCTGGTGCACGGCGTCTCCCGGGATGGGGCCGCAGCTGTATTCCCATTGATTGAGCCACTGGCGGCTGGGATTGTAGGGAAGCTTGGCCGCGGGTCCGCACCACATGTCATAATCAAGCCCGGCCGGCGGGGTCTGGTTGGGGGCGGCTGGCTGAGGGGCGTGCTGCATCATGTTAAAGACCCGCACCAGATAAATGTCACCCAGTTTTCCGGAACGGACGTAGTCCACCGCCTGTTTCATATAAGGCGCGCTGCGGGATTGCGTGCCCACCGTGACCACCCGCTGGTATTTGCGGGCGGCTTCAATCATTTTTCTGCCTTCCCAGACATTGTGGGCCATCGGTTTTTCGACAAAAACATCCTTGCCGGCTTGGCAGGCGAGGATCGAGCCGAGGGCATGCCAATGGTCAGGGGTGGCATTAACGACGGCGTCCACAGACCGGTCTTCGAGCATTTTTCGGAAATCCTGAGCCAGAATAACTTTGCGGTTTTGGGCTTCCTCGACCGCTTCGCGGGCCCGGGCAAAACGCCGGGTGTCGACATCGCAAAGATAGGCGATCTGGACATCGGATCTTTTGGCGAAGGCCTCGGCCAGATAGGTGCCGCGTCCGCCCAAGCCCATCACGCCGATCACCACTTTTTCGTTTGCGCCCAGAACCCTCGGACCACTGAAGGCCGAAAGGGTCGTAGCCGCCACGAGAGACTGCTTGAGAAAGGAACGCCGGTTCACGGTATTGTTTTGCATAGGATCGATCAGGTTGCGGTAGCCCATGGTATCCCATACCGGCCGCCGGGCAATCCTATTCGCCACATCGGCCACTGACAAAAGCGGTGCGGGATCCAGCTAAAGGAAACCACAAAAGCCTTGAAATGCGCTGGTCATGGTTTCACTGTTGGCTGATGCGATACCCAGTTATCTTACGTTCTCTCATGGTGCTGGCTTTATTTGCGAGAACAGCTTCCCTGTGCTGTTGGGCCGGCGAGATGGAAGCCGGATTCACTTCGATGTTCAATGGAAAAGACCTGGCGGGTTGGGAAGGCAAACCCGGTTGGTGGCGCGTCGAGGACGGAGCCATCACCTCGGAAAGCACGCCCGAGAAGCCGTGTCCAACGGCCCATTACCTCATGTGGCGTGGAGGCAAACCGGCGGACTTCGATCTGCGCCTTGAGTTTCGCCTGGTCGGAGGCAACTCTGGGATCCAATTCCGCAGCAAAGAACTGCCGGACTGGGACACCTCCGGATACCAGGCGGACATGGAAGCCGGAGACCAATGGACCGGCTGTCTTTTCGAGCACACTCGCGGAGGCATTTCCATGCGCGGCCAGCATGTCGTGATCGCCAAGGATGGATCAAAAAAGACCACTCCCTTGGGAGATCCGGCTGAACTCCTGCGGAAGGTCAAGCCGAACGAATGGAATTCCTATCGCATCCTCGCGCAAGGTCCGGAGTTGACCTTGGAAATCAATGGGATCGTGATGTGCAAGGCCATCGACCAGCAGGAAGGTCTGGCTGCCAGGGATGGGGTGATCGCCCTCCAGATGCATCCGGGGCCCCCGATGAAGGTGCAGTTTCGAAATCTCCGCATAAAACAGATTGGCACTACCCTGTCGCGCTGACGAATCGTTATCCCCCCACAAGAATATGAGAAAACGCGAGTTTCTGATGGGAACAGGTTTATGGGGGATGGCAGGTTTGGTCGGCGCGGCATCTTCCCCTGCGCCCGAAAAGGACATCTCCAGGAGTTCCACGGTGTTCAACGTCTTTGATTTTGGCGCGAAAGGAGACGGTAAAACTCCGGATTCGGAAGCCATCCAGAAAGCGTTGGATGCGGCTGGTGCTGTGGGAGGCACCGTCTATTTCCCAGCGGGGCGGTATTTGTGCCACGATCTGAAGGCCCACGCGCACACGACGTTGCTGGCGGAACCCCAATGGGGATACCGCGGAGATGCGGGGGCCATGCTGCTGCTCGATTCCGACCAAGCGGATTGCCTGCTTAACATCACTGGCGCTTTCGGCGTGCATCTGCGCGGACTTTTCCTGCAGGGCAATCGCGAAGCCAAGAAAGTCATCCATGGCGTCTTCCTGAATAACGCCGAGAAATACAGTCCGAAAGAAGACGCGATTGTCATTGATGACTGCAAGATCGAGAGGTTCTCGGGAAACGGTGTTTATCTGTTGCGCATCTGGCTGTTCATTATTCGTCACAGCATCATGCAAGGTAATAAGGGATGCGGCATTGAAATCACCGGCTGGGATGGTTTTGTGACGGACAACCAGCTCTCCGGCAATGGAAGCCATGGATTCGCCTGTAACTCGGTCGGCGCAACGGTCATGTTCACGGCCAACCGGGTGGAATGGAACCGGGGCTACGGCCTTTACCTGTGCGCGGGCGACGCCTGGAATGTCACCGGGAACTGCTTCGACCGGAATGGAGGCGCCGGAGTCTGCGCCGTTAAAATGCGCACCACCACCATCACCGGCAACGTCTTCAGGCGCTGCGGAAAAGATAGCCGCCAACTGCCGGAAGGCGAACGTTCCTGCCAGGTCCGGCTCGAGGAATGCAGCGGGCTGACCTTCGTCTCCAACGTATGCGCGGCCGGCCGCGACGACGGCGGGAAAGGGACTTACACCCCGCAGGTCGGATTTTACCTTCGAAAACTCAGCCACTCCGTGATTTCATCGAACACCCTCTTTCAAGGGTATACCAACGAGATGACCGCCGATCTTGGGAGTCATGGCCCCGATTATGTGTTCGCCAACAATGTCGGTTGTCCAATGAAATAACATGAGAACACCCCGATTTTTGTCGGCATTTAGAGTGCCGCGCCGTTCGTTCCTGAATGCCGCGGCGGTCACGTTATCCTCGTTTACGGCGGGATTGTGGCAGGCGCAAAGCGCCGAGCCGGCGCCTCCGATCGGCGATGGCAAGCTGCGCATTATCGTTTTTGGGGCGCACCCGGACGACTGCGAATTCAGCGCGGGCGGGACCGGCGCGAAATGGGCCGCCCAAGGGCACCACGTGAAGTTTGTTTCCTGCACAAACGGCGACATTGGGCATTGGAGCATGGCGGGCGGCCCCCTGGCGCGCCGGCGCGCCGCGGAAGTCCGGAAGTGCGCGGAAATTCTTGGAACCCGCGCTCAGGTGTTGGACATCCATGACGGCGAACTCATGGTGACGATGGAAAACCGTCAGTTGATTTGCCGCCTGATCCGGGACTGGCGGGCGGACATCGTCATCAGCCATCGCCCCAACGATTATCATCCGGATCACCGTTACGTGGGCGTGTTGGTCATGGACGCCGCCTTTATGGTCACCGTTCCCTTTTTCTGTCCCGACACCCCGCACCTCGCCACGAATCCGGTCTTCCTCTTTCTCGATGATGAGTTCCAGCGGCCGAATCCTCTGACCCCGGACGTTGTGGTCGCGATCGATGACGTGATGCAGAAGAAGCTGGCGGCGATCGAGGCTCTGGAATCCCAATTTTACGAAGGCGGCTGCCTGGGCGGCCCCCATCTGGTTCCCGATCCCAAGGACGCCGTTGCGGTGGCCAAACGGAAACAACAAGTCCGGGATGAATTCCTGAGTTATCCTTATTACTCGCAAACCGCCAATCGATTCCGCTCCGTGCTGGTCCGAGACTATGGCAAAGACCGGGCGGAGAAAATCCGATACGCGGAGGCCTTCGAGGTCTGCGAGTACGGCCGCAAACCTGATGCGGAAGAACTGAAGCGGCTCTTTCCGTTCTTCAACGCCTGATATCCCGATGAGGATGAAGAAACGCAACTTCACCACGGTTCGGAAAACCGTTTGGACCCTCGGCGGATGGTTGGCATCAGGAATCGTCCTTGGCCTGCTGCTCGGGTGCGCCTCGACAAAGCCCGATCTGTTCGTCCAGTATCACAACGCGGTGCGAGAGACGCAGTCCGGCGTCGATGCCGTCCTGTCCCTCAATTACCACTGGACGCGCTCCGGTTTTATTGATGATTTTTCGAAAGATACGAACTCACGGTTATCCCGGCTGATGATTCAGCCGGGCGCGGGCTATGAGTGGTCGCTGCCGGAATCCCCTGTCTATCTGGAAATCAAACGAACGCGAAGCAGTCTTGCCGAGCTCAATGAGGCTTTTGCGAACTACACAAGTCTTCTCGCAAGACTGGCGAGCCGGGATCTGGTCAACCCCGCGAAGTTTGAGCAGTGGACCAAGGACCTGAACCGGAGCACGACCGATGCCTTGAAGGCGCTCAACCTGGACGTTTCGTCGGCGGAGATCTCCCTGTTTTCCGCGGCATCCAGCGAGGCGGCACGGTTGTTCATTGAAAACCACCGGCAGCGCCACCTCAAGGATGCCATCGAGAAAAACCAAACCAACGTGGTTCAGTACTCGGCGCTCTGTGTGTCCCTCCTTCACACAATCCGGGGCAACCTCAAAGCGTACTACGTGGATCAAACCAAACCCATTCAGGAGGCCTGGAATGCGTCCGCCGGAGACAAACGAAAAAAGAACACTGAGGCGATGCTGAATCTCAACGAACAGTACGCCGACGCCATGCGGATCCTGCAGGAACTGGAAACGGCCTACAACGCCCTGCCGGAAGCTCACGCCGATCTCGCCCGCGCCTTCATGGCAAAACCAAAGACGACCGGCGAAGGCATCCAAAGGCTGTTTTCTTCGGCCCGAAGACTCGATCACTTGCATCAGCAGCTGCAACAGTCCGGCAAATGATGGACGACATCCCTCAGCTCGGAATCCAGACGCATGAAAACAAATGACAAAATCCTGTTATTGGATCGACTCAGCGTCTGTTATAACCGCGTCAATTACTTGATTGCGTTGTGCAAAGAACAGGCGCTCACGGACGAAGCCAATCGCCTGGGCCGCCGCAAAGAACGGCTCAAGCTGGAGATCGACGGATTATTGCGTGATCTGTATGCGAACTGGGTGGGGGATGCCAAAGCCCTGAAGGTGAAGCTGGAGACGTCGAATCAGTCGATGGATGAGGCCATCAAGGAGATCGAACGGCAGATCAAAGTCGCGGAGAATATTGTCCGGGCCACCGGATACATCGACGGGGTCATCAAGGTCGCGATTGATCTCGTCAAATAGGTTCGCACAACAAAGCCGGGCTAGCGGAACTGCGGCAGCGGAGGTCGAACTCAGAAGGACTCCAAGAACAATCCAAAGACGTTCCAGTGTCTAGGGAAGGAACGTGTCGGCGTTGATCCCGGCAGAACCCGTCTAAAACAGGCCGGGCCCTGGACCCTCGCAACTTGAGTCGTTATAGCGTGGGAGGGCCCAGGGTATCCCGTCCAGGTTGGTTGTGGTGGATGTCCATGGAGGGTCAAAGTCGAAAAGGGAGCTTGGGGTGATGTGTTTTGCCCCGCAACCGAAATAAACCGTTGAATCCAGTCCGCCCATAGGCCTGAAACGGCGTCCAAATCTGATCTTGGATGCGGTCAGCATTCATTACGCGATGACAGAGGCTCTAAAGCAGCCAGTATTACGCCACCATTAAGAAATCCAGCCCTGACCGGATCACCGCCCCTTGCGCTAGCGATTTTAAAAGCTATATTAATTCGAATGATAACATTTGCTCATTTATTGGCGGCAAGTGGATGGGTGGGATCCGGCCAGGAACGGGAAGACCGGGCGAGCGGGCATGCGGAGAAGGCATTCGTCCTGCGGGATGGATTGCGCGATCGCGGCACGGAGAAATCCTGCGAATCTCGTCTACGCTTTCAATTCCCGGCCCATCAGCAACACGGTCTCTGGCGCTAAGCAATGATCATCCGGATCGTAGAACCTCCCAGCCCCTTCTCAGCAGCCGGCAATACGGAGGGGGGGATATTTTTCAGATTCGACAGGAGCAACGAGGCGAACGCGTCGCCAGGATGATTCGAACATCACGCCGGCAATTCCCGCGTAACCTTAATCCGGCCTGAATCCGGCCAATCCCAAAGGAATCCACCATGAACCGCGCAACGCACGTGGCCGAACGTCAGTTTGTAACCTCTCGTCTCTTTGATGTTCCGCGTGAACTTGTGTTCAAGGCGTTTACCGACTTGGATCATCTGAAGCGTTGGTGGGGTCCCAAGGGAGTGGGGATGACCTTTGAGGAGTTTGATCCGCAGCCAGGAGGAGCTTGGAGGTTTGTCATGCACAATCCTGACGGATTAGATCATCGGAGTGAGCACGTATTTATCGAGGTCGTGAAGCCGGAACGACTTGTGTTGCGCGACGTTCTGGACCGTGAATTTCAGCTGACGATCCTGATCACGGAAGAGACTCAGAGGACCCGGGTCACGTGGTGTAAGAGCTGCAATATGATCGAGGAATGCGAGCGGGGAACCCCGTGCGCGATCAAGGCCAATGGACAGCAGTTCGATCGTTTGGCGGCCCAGCTGGCGATCATGGCCGCCAAGCGCCCGTTTGTGATGAGTCGGATCTTGGATGCGCCACGCGACTTGATTTGGATGGTCTGGACGGAGCCCGAACATCTGCGGTGGTGGGGTCCGAAGGGAGCCGAGATTCACCATCATCGATATGATTTCCGGCCGGGTGGGATTTTTCACTATCGCATGCGGAGGGCCGGCGGTCAGGAGATGTGGGGGCGATGGATGTTCCGAGAAATCATACCCTTCGAAAGGCTCGAGTTTTTGATTTCCATTTCCGATCAGGCGGCAGGAATTGCCCGGCATCCCCGGAACGCCGGTTGGCCGATGGAGGTGCTGTCCACCGTCGTCTTCACTGAGCAAGAGGGGAAAACACGCCTCACCATAAGCTGGCTTCCCTTTGACGCGACCGAAACAGAGCGCGAGACCTTTGACGCATCACATGAAATCATGCGACGCGGATGGACGGGCACCTTGAACCGGCTCATGGAATACTTGGCATCGGTGACAGGCGGTTTGAGATAGTGTCTGTTTCAGGGAAGGCATTTCCATCGATGCCAGGTCGATAACCCAAAGGTGATTTGGAATTCCTTTGATGCATGGCGATGGCACCGTTTATCCGGTCGAGGTCCATATGCAACTTTGCGGTCCGAAAGAAAACGCCGTGTTTCTTGCGGTCATTCTTGATATCACCGAACGAAAAAGAGTCGAAGACCAGATCCAGCGTCAACTGGAGGAACTGGAGCGATGGTACAAAGTAACGCTGGGACGCGAGAAACGGGTGATGCAACTCAAGAGCGAAGTCAACGAACTGCTGGCACGACTGGGGGAACCCGCTCGCTATGCCAGTCAGGCCGGAGCATCCGAGCCCCTCCCATCGCGGGAATAGAAGAACAAGGGCCGGACAGATCGCCAGACAATCGGTTTCTTGGCCCCCAACCGAGTCCGACAGATCTCGCAAAGTCGATCGAATTCAGCGGTAATGCTTAATCCAACGCCTTAATCTTCAGCTTCCGGAACCAAACATTGGAGCCTTCTTTGCCGTGGAGACCTTGGAAACCAATGGGGCCTTTGCGGGCATAGTCTTTGATCGCTTTGGCAAACTTGTTGGGGGTTCCATCTGGGTTTTTCCGGGCTTCCTTCCAATCGTTCAAGTCCACATTGTAGACCTCTTCTCCATTGAACACGAGCGACAGACGGCTGTCCTGGCAGGTAATGGTCCAATGATTCCATTCGCCGGCCGGCTTGCTCATGTTCTTCGAGGGGGGCTTGATGTCATAGATGGCGCCGGCCATGCCGTAGCGGCTGCCGTCGGTGTTTTCATGCACCTGAATCTCGAGAGCCGACAGAATATCCCGAATATTGCCGGTCCTCAGGAAAATACCGCTGTTAGCGGCCTTGGTCACCTTGAATTCGAGATCCAGAATAAAGTTACCATAGGATTCCTTGGTCCAGAGCGTCCCGTGGCCTTTGGCATAAAGCTCGCCATTTTCCATGACCCATTCGCCCGGAGGAACAATGGCATTGGACAAATCGGCTTCCAGCAAATCCTTCCATCCGGTGGTGTCCGGATGCCCTTTGGCGGCGGTGTTTTGGCCCTGGACGCTGGCGGCCAGTATAAGGCTCAGCCCGATGATTAGTAAATTTCTCATGCGCAGATTGGATGACTGTTGGAACTTAATTATTCAATCCAGACTCAATCGTCAAGCCATTCGCGGTTAGATGGGTGCTTACGCGCGGATTTCTCCGAATGGGAACGCGCGAGCCGAAGATTATTCCCCGCTCTTTAGCCGCTTCTGGCCTTCGACGATCTTATGCCAGCCGTAGGTAAATGACAGGCGAAAACCGTCCATCTGGAGATCGGTGGGGGCACTGTCGTTAACGGTGGCCATGTAGCCGGCGGTGAGGGAGATGTTGTCGTTGATCTGATAGCCGAGGGTGAAACCAACACCCACGTTGTTCAGCGAATCGCCTTCCTCTCCCTCAACACTCGACTTGCCGCCCGCAATATAGGTGGAGTCCAAAGAACCCCAAAAATGTTCCGTGAAATCCCGGGTCAAATGGCCTTCCACCTGAAACATCGGATCCGTGCTTAGCGTGCTACCCACGTAATCGTCGTTATCACTGAATAACCAGACGGACGGCAGCACCTCCAGTGTGGTCCGCTTACCAGGCACCCACGGACCTATTTGCCAGACAAGGGGCGCGCCCACCCGGCCATACCAGCGGTTTTGGCCAAGGTTTAGTGCTTGGTCGTTATCGTACTCACCAATCGGGAACGCGATGTCAAAGATGAGATCCAGCGAGAGCTTAGGTTCGTAGCGCAGAAGGTCCGGGATGCTCCTCATTGCTTTGGGTCCGATGAGGTTGATGCCCGCCTCGATCATTGGATCGCCGAAACCGGTGGCGTCCTGGTCGTAGGACATTCCGGCAACGGTGGTTTCGCCGGAGATCCGGCCCATTGGCTCCAAGACCGCCAGGGTGAGTGTGCGATCGAATAGGGGCAACATTTTCGCATAGCCAGCCACGAGAACATTCGCATCGACATCCGCATCAACCGAGACGACGTGCGCCGGATCGACCGGATTGGCATTGCCGTTTAGCGATTGGAAAATCACAGGCACTGCATTCGCGCCGGAGAGGCTTTTCCAATAGAACCGCGGCGGCACCTGGGCCTGGGCGAACACCGGGCAAATGATTGCCAGAGCGACAATCGCATTACCAAGGAGGCGCGAGGGCGTCGCCGAGGCAAAGTAACGCCCCTCACGGTGTCGTTGGGTTTGAGCTTTCATGGAGTATGTGATTGGTAGCATAGAGTTCATTTGGGGATTCGGGTGAGATCACGGCTTCGGGTTGGCCATCATGTCAGGAGGAGGCACGAACTGCTTCTGATATAAGAGCGGCGGGTAGCCGTCCACCACCGGATACCGGTCCGGCATTTGTTTCGCTTGTCCCTCCCACATTACGCGGTTGGGCAAGACCACCTTGTTGGCGCGAGCATACTCATCCCAGAGGGCCAGGAGCGCCTTGGCCTTGTCAGGTTCCTGGGCGGCCAGATCATGGCGTTCCCCCGGATCAGCGGCGAGATTGAACAACTCCCATTGCTCCGTGCCATACGGTTTGTATTGCCAAACCAGCTTCCAGTCACCCTGCCGGACGGCGTGATTGCCGAAAATTTCCCATGCCAGGTAATCCTGTCCGGAACGAGGCGACTCTTCTTCACCCGCCAGCATTTTGACCCACGACTTGCCGATCAACGGCGGCGGCGCCTGACCGTTGACGGTCTTGGGATAACTGGCGCCAGCCACCTCGAGAAGCGTGGGCATGAGGTCCGCCACGTGCATGAGGCCCCGGTTGATGCTCCCGGGAGGCCGTTTCACAATCGGGCCGCTGACGATGAGGCCATTGCGGATGCCGCCCTCGCACATAAGGCCTTTATACTGGCTGAATGGGGTCATCGAAACCTGGGCCCACATCGGACCATAGCCGACGTAAGTATGCGGATCCCCCCAGGCGTTTGGATGGGTCTGTGACCACTGCATCGAGGCGAACAGGAAATTACGCGTGCCGGGCGTACCCGCGATCATCTTAAAGAGATCAGCCCCTTCCGCCCCGTTGTCGCCGAACACAATGAAGATTGTGTTGTCGTACTCGCCGATCTTTTTCAAATAGTCAATCAGCCGGCCGGTGTGGTAGTCCATGTTCTCCACCATGCCGGCGTAGAGCTCCATTTTTTTGCCCATGATGGCGCGCGCTGCCGGCGCGAGCAGGCTGGCGTCGGGCACGAACCACATGCGCTCGGCCAACTGCGTGTCCTTGGGCACGATGCCCATTTCAATCTGGCGCTTGAGCCGCTCCTGGCGCACCACGTCCCAACCCTTGTCGTATTCGCCCACATGCCGGTTGCGCCAGTCGCGCGGCAGATGATACGGGTCGTGGGGCGCCTGGTGGGAAACATAGGCAAAGAACGGTTTGCCGTCGCCGCGGTTCGCCTCGATGTAGCTGATAATCTTGTCGGTATAGGTCTTGGTGGCGTAGTAATCCTTGGGTAGTTTCTTCAGGTAGCGTCCATCCTCGGTGAAGGTGGATTTCGGATTGGCGGCGGTGAAACTCGACATGTCCCAATAGCTGCCCGCGCCGTCGAGCAGCGAGAAGTCGCGTTCGAATCCGCGCGCGGCCGGAATTTTATCTGGAGACTTGCCCATGTGCCATTTGCCGACCATGTAAGTGTGGTAGCCGGCATCCTTGAGCACCTGCGGCAAGGTTGTGACGCGGTTGTTCAGGTAGCCTTCGTAGCCGTCCACGCCCCACTGGTTGGGCGCGGCCCACTCGTCCATGCTGCCCAGTCCGTTCAAGTGTGTGTCCACGCCGGTCAGCAGCATGGATCGCGTGGGCGAACAACTGGCGCTCGTGTAGAACTGGGTGCAGCGCACCCCGGCCTGGGCAAGCGAATCCAGGTGGGGCGTCTTGATCTCGCTGCCGAAACAGCCCATGTCCGAGAAACCCAAATCATCGCCGAGGATGATGACGATGTTCGGCCGCTTGCCGGTGGGGGTGGTCGAGGTGACAGCAGCCCGAGAGGCCGCAGGGGTCACCACGAGGACGGCCACCAGGGCAGCACCGATGATGTGTTTCCTGTCTGAGATTCTCATTTTCATAATATTAATAGTATGGTTGAGGATTATTCGAGCTAATTCTGCAACGGCTGGCGCACCGGCCAGGGAGGGCGCTGGAGCGCCTCGATGGTCTTGCGTTGAACCCGGGTGATCGTCTTGCCCATGCGTGAGATCCGTTTTCGTGACTCCAACCGATCTATTAGAAATCAATTTCCACCCGGGTCTGAAAAAGGTTGATGTTACCCTCGGGCTGTCGTTCGGAGACGTGGCCGAAGCCGTAATCGAAACGCCATTTCACATGCGAATGCAGATACCAATTCAGACCCGCCATTAGCATGGACAAGCGCCCGCCGTGAACGTCGGCACTGTCCAGGTCCACGAACGAGTAACGCGCAGCCAGCTCCCAGGCGCCCCAGCCGCCATGGCCGAAATCGAAGTTCCGCTTCGGGACCACACGCCCGAACATGCCCTCGATCCGGTCGTAGGGGCGGCTTTCGCCGGTGAGAAACCAGCTGGCTGAGGCGTAGAGGCCATTGAAGCCTGGCACTTGCCCGTTATCCTCGTGCACCGACGAGTGCAGAAACTCGCCTTGCACGGAGAACGGGCCGTTGACCCAAGCGGCTTCGGCGCCCACCACCAATGCCCCGTCGGCGGCCATGTCGCCCGTGTCGATGACGTAAGGGGCGAGATGGCTTTCCGGGCGCGAGCGATAACGCACGGAGCTGACGGCAGAATAGAGCACATTGGCGCTTAATCCCAGGTGGAGCAGCTTGGTGGCCTCGGGCTGTTCGGGATTTGCCTGATAATGCGGAAGTCCCGTCAAGCGGATGGCGGCACGGCCGTAGTCCTTGCTGGCTTCGCCAAAGTCATCGCCCACGCCGTCGGTGAAGAGACCGAACTTCCAGGTGGCCCGCTGGTTGAAGACTGGCCGGCCTATTTGAAGCCCCGCGTTGACACCTGGGGCGAGGGCCTGGAGGGGCGCCGCCGGTTCCATAAAAGCAATGTCGCGGCCGCTGGTGATCACATCCAAACCCATCGGCGCCTGGTATTGGCCAGCCTTCAACTCGCCGATCCAGGGCAGGTTTTTGAACGATAGATAGCTCTCCTCGATGTAAAACTGGTCCGGGATATAGCCTATCTCGACCTGGTAAGACACTGGCAGAACCAGAAGGCAATCGCCCTTGGCATAGATGCGGGCGCGGCGAAACTCGATCCCCGCATCGAAGTCTTCGAATTCCTGGCCTGTGACGTAGGCCGCCCCGTCAAGAGCGAGTTTGCCACCGATCTTCGCGCTCATCCGAGCTTCCTCGAGGCGCATACGATAGCTATTGGTAGGACGGGCTGGGAGGCCGGCCGTTTCGGCGGAGCTGAGCTGCTGGGCATCTGTATCGCCAGGCACAATCAGTCCCAGCAGCGTCTTCCGAGTCAGCTCAAGGTGGAGGCCGTCCCAGCCTTCCCAGGTGGCTTTCCATTGGGATGATTTCTCCTTGGGGACGACGCGGGTGGTCGTGTCCGAAACGGCCAGGGTATTGGTCTCCAACGTCAAGTGGACCTGTCGCTTCAATCGTTCGGGCCCCTCGTCAGCGGGGGCAGTGGTGTCTGACGATGTCTGTGCGGAGGCGGGCTCGGCTTTGGCGGTGGTGGCGTCGCGGGCATGGGACACGCCAGGGCTGCCAACCGTGAAGAGCAAGGTTGCCAGCAATCCAACTGAGAACCATCGATCCTGCGCTCTGGTTCTATCCGGTTTCACAGGAATAGACCCCCTAGTGTGGTGTTTGCGGGCCGAGATAGGTGCAGCCGGTGAAAGCCACCGCGCCAAACAGGGCGTCGGCGAGGAGGTTTTGTCCGAGAGTGGTTTTCATCGTGCGTTTTCTGAAGCTTGCTTCCTTATCGCTGCGGATCTTTCAGGAGGCGCGAGGTGTCAAAGCCGAGTTGGCCGGCCTGGGCGACCATCCCCGTGTAGCGTGCTTCGGGAATCGTGGGCGTGCGGGCGAGCAGCCAGAGATACTTCCGGTTCGGGGTGCCGACGATGGCTTCCTGATAATGCGCATCGACGTGAAGGATCCAGTAGTTGCCTTTCTTCGGCACGGGGATCAGCGGTCCAAACCAGGTCTTGAAGCGCACGGTGAGCTTGGTGTTTTCCGGAGGATTCAGCACCTTCGCATAGCCACGAATATCACGCTGCGAGCCATCGGGGCGAATCGCAATATTACGCACCGAGATCGTGCCGTCGGCATGGGTGCCGTATTCCGCAATCGCCGCCTCGTTGGCTTTTTGAAACCGTATCGGCAGCCGCGCGATTTCATACCAACGGCCGGTGTAACGGCTGAGATCCACCGTCCCCGCAGTGACGGGAGCGTCCACTCGGCTGCGGGTGGTGGAACAGGACACCAGACCGAGCCCAAGCAAGACCAGGGCAACCGGACGCAGCATGGCGAGGCGGGAATTCGCCGGTCGTTGAACAAGAGGTAACGGAGGAAACAGAGGCGGATTCCTCATCTGCGTTCTCTCCGTTTGCTCCTGTTGAAACTCCTGTTTCATTTATTCGTGTCAGGCGTGAATGCGCGGGCCGCCTTTTGCGAGGTGGCCCGCCGGTTTCAAATTTGCCGCACAAAATCCCGCCACGCCCAGGCGCGCACGCCGGGGGCAACCGCCTGGGTCACGAGCGGCGCGCGTTGGGGTTGATGAACGAGATGCAATTCCACGCTCGTCGTGCGGGGACGCTTTTGCCGCAGGGCGGCGGCCAGTCGTTGCATCGGCGCGGCGTCGGACGGCGTTACGGTGCGGGCGGCTTTACATTCCACCAGCGAGATGGCTCCGCCGCGGCCCGGCAAGAGGAAATCCACTTCCAACCCCTGCTCGTCACGGAAGTAATAAAGCTCGCGCCGTCGTCCGGCGTTGGCCTGGGCCTTGACGATCTCCGCTGCGATGAACCCTTCGAACAACGCGCCTTGAAACGGTGATTTGGTCAGTTCCACCGTCGAGTCAATCCCGAGCAGGTGACAGGCAAGGCCGGAGTCGGCCACGAAAACCTTCGGCGATTTGATGAGCCGTTTGCCAAGGTTTTCGTAGAACGGCGGCACAATCAGGATTTGCGCCGTGGTTTCCAGCACGCCGAGCCATTGCGCAATGGTCGGCACGCTTACGCCCAGCGGCGCGGCCAGGTCCGTCTTGTTCAGAACCTGTCCGTGACGGCTGGCCAGAAGGGCGAGGAAGCGGCGAAACGTCGCGAGATCTTTCACCGCCGTCACCGCCCGGACGTCGCGCTCCAGATAGGTCTGGAGATACGAACTGAACCACAAGCGCGCACCGCCGGGCCGGGCCACCGCCTCGGGATAACCGCCGTGCAGCAACGACACCTTCGACGTTTCGCGCGACGAGAACGGCAGCAGTTGCAGAACCGCGGCGCGCCCGGCCATGGACTCAGTGACGCCCTGCATCAAGGGCGCTTCCTGTGAACCGGTGAGCAGCCATTGGCCGCGCCGTTGCGGCTGGCGGTCAATGCGCGCCCGGACGTGGGCAAACACCTCCGGCACGTTCTGCACCTCGTCGAGAATCGCCGGCGTCTTGACCGCGTCGAGAAAGCCATGAGGATCGGCGCGTAGACGGGCCACGATGTCCGGGTCCTCCAGCAGGAAGTAACCGGCTTTGGGGAACAGATGCCGGAGAAGGCAGGTCTTGCCCGCCCGGCGCGGGCCGGTCAGCACCACGGCGGAAAAATCGCGCATGGCGCGGACGACCTGCTTTTCAAGTTCGCGTGGGAGGTAACGCATCAATGAGTTTTCTAAAGTGCCGGTTTAGATTTCTCAAGCCTAATTTCAACCGAGAATTCGCGGGCCGGTCCGGACCGGAGGAACAGCCGGACCAGCCCGCGTGGTTCACGAACGAGACGGCGTTTACTGCCGCCCAAAGGCCGCCTTGACGGCGTCTTCGGGATTGACCGTGTGGTTGTTCGGGTCGTCCGCGATCGAGAGCTGCACGCCCTTGATCTCGCCGTTGAAGGCGTTGCCCACCGGACCGTAGTCCGGCGACACCGCCGCGCCCGAATCCTCGCCGACATCGCAGCCGTCGTCGGCGGAGAAGATCGTCGCCAGCGTCGCTCCGATGTCTCCTTCGCCGGCCTTCTTGCCATCCACGAACAGCGTCGCTTTGCCGCCCTTGCCCGGGCCGCCGCCGGCGTAGGCGAACTCCATGCGAACCTGGTGCTGGCCAGCCGGGAGCTTGTCAGCCGACTCGACGAAGAAGTGTTTGAAGCCGCCCCAGTTGTAGCAGTACTTGAGTTTGCCGTTTTTCGCGTAGAGGCTCCAGCCGCCGATGTTCGCGCCCTGCGAAATGATGACGCCCTCGGCGCCTTCCTTTGGCACCACGATTTCGGCGGTGACGGAGTGTGACTTGTTCTTGATGTTCAGGACGCAGTTCTCACTCAGGCGTCCCATGCCGCCGAAGAGGAGCTGGGTCTTGCCCTTGATGAGGACCGGGCGACCGGCGATTTCCGGGTTGAACCTCTCCATCAGCCGATCATCCAGAGGCAGCACCTTGTAGCGCGTCGCCTCGATGAGGAATTGCTGCTGCAGCTCGCGCAGCTTCCCGGGCATCTCCTTCGCGAGATCCTTTGACTGGGTCCAGTCGGTGTCCGAGTATAGTTCCCAGACGTCTTCCTCGAAGGGAGGCACCTTCACCGACGGGGGCGCCCACGGAGTCCGGTGACGCGTCACCGCCGTCCAGCCCTTGTGGTAAACGCCGCGGTTGGCGAACATCTCGAAGTATTGCGTCTCATGCTGTTCCGGCGCCTTCGGCGCATCGAAGGAGTAGCGCATGCTGACGCCCTCGATCGGGTCCTGCTGGATGCCGTTCACGGACTCCGGCTGCGGGAGACCGGCCACGTCGAGGACGGTCGGGGCCACGTCAATGACATGGGTGAACTGCGAGCGAATCTCGCCCTTGGCTTTGATGCCCTTGGGCCAGTGGATGACGGTGCCGTTGCGCGTGCCGCCCCAATGGGAGGCGACTTGTTTGGTCCACTGGTAAGGCGTATTCATCGCGAGTGCCCAGCCCACTGCGTAGTGGTTGTAGGACTCCGGCCCGCCGAGTTTGTCGATTCGCGCCGTCAGGTATTCGGGCGTCTCCAGGGACTGGAGACCGTTGAAGTAGCTCATCTCGTTGAAGCAACCATTGATGGACCCCTCCGCCGAGGCGCCGTTGTCGCCGACGATGTAGTAGATAAGCGTGTCATCGAGCAGGTTTAGCTTCTCGAGCATCTCCACGATCCGCCCGACCTGGTAGTCGGTATATTCGAGGAAGCCGGCATAAACCTCCATCTGCCGGGCCAGGACGGGCTTGAAGGCCGCTGGCATTTCATCCCACGACGGCACTTCCTTGTTGCGGGCGGTGAGCTGGGCATCGGCCGGAATCACGCCGAGCTTCTTCTGCCGGGCGAAGGTTTCCTCGCGCAGCTTGTCGTAGCCTTGGTCGAACTTGCCCTTGTACTTGTCGGCCCATTCCTTGGGCGCGTGGTGCGGCGCGTGCGTGGCCCCCGGCGCGAAGTAGATGAAGAAGGGCTTGTCCGGCGTGAGCGACTTCTGTTGCCCAATCCATTTGATGGCCTTGTCGGTCATGTCGGCCACCAGGTTATAGCCTTGCTCGGGCGTCCGCTTGTTTTCCACCGGCGTGGTGCCCTCGTAGAGCGTCGGATACCATTGGTTGGCCTCGCCGCCGATGAAGCCGTAAAAGTATTCAAAGCCGCCACCGCCCGAGGGCCAGGCGTCGAAGGGGCCAACGGGGCTGGTCTGCCAGACCGGCACCTCGTGACACTTGCCGAACTGGGCGGTGGAGTAACCATTGAGCTTGAGCGTCTCCGCCAGGGGCGCCACGGAGTTGGGCCGCACGGAACTGTAGCCCGGCGCACCAGTGGCAGCCTCGGTGATGCACGCCATGCCGGCGGAGTGGTGATTGCGCCCGGTCAGCAGTGCCTGCCGCGACGGCGAGCAAAGGGCGGTGGTGTGGAAACGATTGTATTTCAAGCCGCCCGACGCGAGCTTCTCCAGGGTCGGAGTCTGGCAGGGACCGCCGAAGGCGCTGGAGGAGCCGAAGCCGGCGTCGTCAATGAGGACGATCAGCACGTTGGGCGCGCCCTTGGGTGGACGCAATTGCTCGATCGGGGGAAGCTTCGTGTCCGGACTCTTCGCATCGTAATTGACGAAGCTTTGCCGGACGGTGTTCGGCATGGGCAGGTGCGAACGATGTTTGATCTCGGTCGCGCCAGGGGAACCGGGCGAACCGGTGGTTTGCTGCCCGCTGGCGGGCAGTGCGGAAGCCGCGCCCAAGGCGAGGCTGAGGGCGGCGAGGAGGCTTCTGGTTTTCATGTTTTGTTTGTTGAACGGAAAAAGGGGTGGTTCAGGGTTCAGTCATCAAGGGAGCAGCCATCAGTAAGTCAGTGGTCGGTAATCGGAATGAGCGGGGCGCACGTCGGGGAGGCTTGCCAGGGGCGGGGCGATGTGGCAGCGTCGGGGCATGAAATTGACCGCAGTATTTGAGCCAGCCCCCGAGGGCGGATACACTTGCTTCGTGGAAGAGGTTCCCGCCGCCATTTCACAAGGTGAAACGTTGAGCGAAGCCAAGGCGAACCTGCTGGATGCGGTCAAGCTGGTCCTGGAGTGCCAGCGCGATCTGGCGGAAGAAGGGTTATCCCACAACCCTGAGACAGAGGCATCTCTCCGCTCCGTTCCCTCTGTATGCTCCTGTTGAATCCGGATGTTCATTTCGGGAACAGGAGCGAGATCTGGAAGCGCAATCCCCACTCCGGCGCGCCGCTCGGACCTTCAGCGTAATAACGTCCGCCCAGTTGCAGGGAGATGGGCTGTTTGCCCACTTTCAACAACTGCTGCACGAACGCGTTGATGGGCACGGTCCATTGCGAACGCTCCCAGTCATACGAGGACTCCGTGTTCAGCCCGAGGCTCGTGAAGGTCTTGGTGGTGTAAGAGGCGAACGGCTGGAGGAACGTGCGGTTCACATCCTCCCGGCCATCCTCCCCGGCAAACGACCAGATGTGATTCAACAGAGCGCCATAAGTCCAGGGCCCTTCCTGTTTCAAGACCACTGCCGTCGGACCGGCGCCCCACTTTTCCTCGCCCAACAGATCGTCCGTGGCGGTCGGGATTTGCAGCACGGGACCAGCACCCCAAATCCACCCGCCCTTCGTCGGCTTCACCGGCGAGAAGAAGAGGCTCTGGGTGGTATCGGCGAGACCGGACTGGCTGGAGGTGCCGATGACGTTTTCCTGATAGACATAGGGCACAATGGTCCGGGAGATGACGTTCCAATCCTCGTTCAGTGAAATTGGAATCACCGGTTGCACGTTGAGTTTGTATTGGAATCCGTCGTCGTTCGGCCCGCCGCCCCAGTCGAAGTTGTTTTGCAGCGGGACGCTGATGAGACTGGCGACAGGATTCAGCGTGGCCTTGGCCAGGGCGGCGGCTTTGGCTTGCTCGTCGTCCCCCCCCGCGCCGCCGCCACCGGAGGAAGGAGCGTCGGCGGCCGCGAGGGTGGACGAACGATTGAAAGCCGGATCGCTTTGACCGAATGCTACGGTTGCGGCAATTACACAGATCAGTGTGAGGATGTTGCCTTTCATTGGTTGTATTCCTTTAGAACAGCAATGCCAGTTTGAACCAGATCCAGTCTCCCTCCATGCGGCTCTGCACATCCAGTTCCGGCAGCCACTTCAGTTCTCCCACAAGGCTTGTCTTCCCAATTTTGTGCAGGTAAGAAACAGCAGGGCCGACACCGATGGTGCGTCCCTCGAAGTCACCCAGGACGGCGCCCGAGCCGCTGTCGCCGGTGATTTGCTGGTAATAGAAAGCGTTCGCGCCCACGCCGATGAAACCTCCGAACAACGGCAGATGCTGGGCCACGGTGGCATCGAGGTGAAACTGAGTGCCGGTCAGGTAATCGGTCGCTTCATTCTTGGTGTTGAAGTCAACGCCGGTAAAGAGGCTCACTTCCGTGCCGATCTTGCTGCTCAACCAACTGAAGCTGAGGCCGGGCTCGAAGGTCCAGTAGTTCTTACCGAGGTTGGCCAGGGCGCCCTTCTCGTAGTCGCCGCTCGGCGCATAAATGCCCAGGCGCACATCGTATTTGAAGTCCGGGCCATTGGTCCAACCGACCATGAACGGATAGATTATGGTATCAGCCAGACCGCTCGAGGTATCGCTCACCTGGCCCTCTCGAGACCGTCCTAAGGCGCCGGTATGAGTGATGTTACCCTTGACGGTCATCGATCCGAAAGGGATGGCCAAGCCCGCCGCATAGTTGCCGCCCAGCAGGCGCAGCGGGCTTTCGTAGATCATGCCCACGGTGTCGATGTAAGCGGTGGCCTTGACACCAGCCGCCACGTTGCCGCCCAGAGGCAGGGACCGCCCCCCTCCCACATCGCCGGAGTAATAGGTGAAGTAGTTCACCAACGCGATAGTGGGGTAGCCCGGGAGCGCATCGATGAATGAGGCCATCTGGCCCGGGCTGTAGTGACCGCTGCCGGCTTCCTCCGCGCGGGAGGGAAGGATGGTTCCGACCATCGAGAATACGGCCATGAGCAGGAGGTGTCTTTTCATAATCTGCGATTTGAGGTTATTTGTCTTTGAGTTCCAATCAGCCAGTAGGGAACGGACCTTCATCGGGCACATGCTTATGCTTGGAGGCATGTCGCGCATCTCTGGGTCTCCGACTCAAACGTTTAGTTGCCTGACTTGCGGTAACCCGAATTCTCAACAACCACTTTCAAGTTCTTTCCCTTGGCGTTCAGGACCACCGAGGCAGCATAGGTGGCATTGTTGTCGAGGGCGCCGAAGCGCACGTCCAGCGTCAAGGGCTCCTTCTGCGAGTCGAGATAGCTGGACACTTTGGCTGTGAGCGGACGGTTGTTCGCCAAATCCACATCCAGCGCGAGGCTGTCGCCGGCCTTGAAGTAATCGGCGAACGTCAGCCGCACGCGCTGGTCCGGCTGCGGCGAAAGAGCGACTTTGCCGGCATCCTTCGCCTTCTGGATCAGGACCGGTTCGGGCGGCATATACGACTTCACCAAGGCCACTGCTTCCTTCATGTAGTCGGTCAATTCTTCTTTTTTGGCCTCGGCGATCCTGCCGCGGAGGCCACGCTTCTGCTTCTGGGGCGGCGGCGTGGTGAGGGGAATTTTCTGCACTTTCCCGTCCGCGCCATGGTAGCAGCGGTTCAACTGGCGGGACTTCTCCTCGCCCTTGACGCTGACGACGGTAGTTTCAACCCACTCATACGACCTCAGGATGGCCTGGCTGGCCGCGAGCGAGGCTTTAAGGGCCACGACCCGTTCCTGGGTGGTGGGTTGTTGGGCGAGGACCAAGGTAATCGGGAGAATCAACAAGGCGGCTTGAGTGAGGAGTTTGAACGCAATTTTCATCCGATTGATTTGTTTCAAGTTTGGTTTTTTTAATTAAGCGTCGGCTACGGGTCACTGAACATTGATTCATCTCCTGCGCCCGCCGCCTGAAGAGCGACTCCCCGAGGAGCGCCCGCCGCCCGAGTAACTGGAGGCGGACGAGCGCGAACGCGAACCGGAGGATTGGAACTGGCTGGCGCGTTGGCTTTGCTGGTTGCCCCAGGAGCGCGCCTGCGCCTGCGATTCCAGGCTCTGCCGGTTCTGACTCCAACTGCTCGAGGCGGACGAGGGGGTGGGGCTGGCTACTCGCGGTTGTTGATAGGATCGAGCTTGCGCTTGCGGCTGGCGGCTCGCCGTGGAGGCGGCGGTGGCGGATTTTTGCTGATAGGAACTGGCCTGCGTCTGACCGCTTGCCGTGGCGGCTCTGGCGCTGCTCGCACTGGCGGTTGTTGTGCGAGATTGCTGGGGCTGGGTACTTTGCCAGCCGCTGCCGGAATTCTGTGACCAGCTTCCGTTGGAATCTTTCTTGTAAACCGTGCCGTCCTTGGCCGCATAGACATCGCCCGACTTGGTTTTGGCGACGGCGCCTTCACTATTCGCGGTGTCCCACGCAACGGCACCGCTGCCTTGACTAGTTTTCACGCCAGCCGCGCTGCCGTAATCACCCGAGACCGATCCGCCTACGGCCGCGTTGCCTGTCTTCTGATTGTAGGCCGCCCCGCGGCTGGCCGATCCGTAGTCGCTGCTGACCGATGCCCTGGCGGTGGAGGTCCCGGTATAAGGATTATAGGTCCGACCGGCGGCCGCAGTGCCATACGCGGTCGATCGGTACCCGCCCGCCGCGTATGTGCCGGTGTTGGGATTGTAACCCGCGGCCCGACCCGCGGAGCCGTAGGCGGTGTTCACCTGCGCAGCGCGGGCGTAACCCCCCGTGTAGGGATTGTAGGCAGCCTTCGCGCCAGCACTGCCGTAAGGTCTGTATGCGTAAGCTCCCCTCGCGTACGTGCCGGTGGCTGGATTGTAGGCCGTGGCGTAGCCGGCGCCGCCATAGGGTCCATAGGCCGCGCCACCACGGTAACAATAGCCGCCGTACCCATAGTGGTAAGTCGCCGCGCAGCCATAAGAGTAATGGCACGGATAGGGCGGATAATAATAATGGTCGTGATCGTCCGCGATGGCCGCACCCACGAGCATGCCCGCGCCAAACATCAACACTCCGGTAGCCGCAACGTATTCCCCGCTGTAGCCGGAAGTCTGGCTATAAACCACTGTCGTCGGCGTCGAGCTTTGCACCACGACATAGGTCACATTGTGACAGGGACTGGACGGCGGGATGGTATAGATGGCCGGTGGCACGCTTGTGCAGTACGTCCACGGTCCGGTCGCGGCGCTGCTCATGAACCACACGCCCGCATCACAACAGTAATATTTGCCACTGACTAAAAACACCTGCTGGGGCGTATTGACCGCGTATTGCACTACGGTGTTGGTGATGGTCACGAACTTCGGCGGACCATTGTAGGCGACGGTTACGGTCATGTTGGTGATATTGACTTCGGTCGTCGTGGGCACGGAGGCCAAGAGCACCGCGTCTTTCGCGTCGCGGGTTCCAGGCACCGAAGTTTTGACGAAAGCCGCCGGGTCATTGTCGGGAATCCGGGCGAAATCAGCCGGCAGATCCGAACTGGCGGCCGACCAGGGGCCTTCCAGGCTCGCCGTGCGGAACCAACGCCCCGCCACTAAGAAATACAGTTTCCCATCGCCCGCATTCAGGAACAGGGTGCTGTCTGTATTGGTGACCCGCATCAATTTTGTTCCGGCAATCGGACTGAATTTTGGTTCCCCATCGGTCACGATCAATTCCGCCGGCACGGTGCTGATAAAGACCTCGGGGACGGTTTTGGCTGGTTTGCCCGGAATATTCTGGCGGACATCGGCCCAATTGTCGTTGGGCGGCAACGTGTTCATCAAAGGAGGAAGGCTCGTCGCCGGCGTCCAAGGCCCCTTCAGATCGGACGCGGTCAACCAGGTAGTCTGGCTGAGCAGGAAATAGCGTGGCGTGGCGGTGTCGTAGAAGAGGTCCCAGTTGGTGTTGAGGGCAAACATAAGGTCGGTTCGGTTCGTCTCGACCGGCTTGAACTGGGGCTCACCCAGGAACATGACCAGGATGGCTGGCTTGCGGCTGTAGAAAACCCTCGGCGGATCGAGATTCAGTTCGACCGGCTTCTGGGTTGGCTGCTCGGCGGGATCGAGGTAAGCGAGCACGCGGTCCAACGAAATGGTCATGGCCTGCCCGGGCGGACGGAGTTCGTCCACGACACGGCGCAACGACGCGAGTTCGGAATCTGAGGTGTTTGGGAAACGAAGGTCGCGCTGGGTTGGGACCAGGGCCACAACCCGGGCGGCCTGATCCACCACGGTGACGGCATCCACCTCCGCGACCCCAAACTTCTCCTGTTTTGACACGCCTTTGACGGCAATGGCACAACGAAAGTGGATATTCGTATAGCCGTTCCAGTAATCGACCTGCGGCTGATAGACGGTCAGTTGTTTCTTGTCCTGCTTGAACACGCGCGGCCAGCCGGGATCGGCCGGCTGGGCGATTGCCCCGGGGGGCCCGAAGAATACCACGGTTAAAAGCACCACGAATGAGGTGCGAGTTAGGTTAAATTTCATTGCCATAATGATTAAGACTTTATTCGCAAACCGCTTTATGACCGTGCGCTCACGGCCAAACCTGCCGCCTGCCGGATCGCGTTCAGCACGTCCTCCCCGGGATCAGTCTTGCGGAAATAACCGGCACAACCGCACGCGAGGGCTTCCGACCGGACCTCGGCTTCATCGTGGGCGGTGATGAACACTACGGGTGTAGGATCCTTGACCGCCGTCAGGCGACGCTTCAGCTCCAGCCCGGACATGCCTTCCAACTGAATGTCGAGCACAAGGCAGTCGAATCGCGGGCGTTTTGTGTCCTCGAGCAGAGCCTCGGCAGAAGCGTAGGTGACGGGCTGAAATCCGGCTGTGCGAAGCAATCGGCCAAAGGATCGGCAGACGCTTTCATCGTCGTCCACGACTGCCACATAGATGGTGTTATGGCCGGTACCGCGATGTTCCATGGCGCGCATCTTCTCAGAAACACGCAAAGCGCGACTACTGCCCTTTGGGGAAGGTTGGGAGCAGGGGGCAAGTGGCGAGGGGCAAGTGGCGAGGGGCAAGTGGCGAGGGGCAAGTGGCGAGGGGCAGGTGGCAACCAACGCCAGTTCAGCGATTCAACAGTTTGGGAATGGTTGCGCTCAGGATGCGATTGATTTCCTCGGCCAGCGCGACGCGCGCTGCGACGACCTCAGATGGCAGCCAATGCCTCAGGCGCCGATAACGGCCTTGCGTTTCTCGCAATGACCCGCGAGCAATGATCAGAAAACGGCGGTACTCCACAGAGCTTTCGCGACCGTAACCTTCCTCGATATTCGAGCAAACGGAATCCGCACTGGCCAGTTGCTGGCTCACCAGCCTCTCCAACTTCCGCTCGCCCAGGTAATGCGTCACATCCGCCACCACAAAATCGAAAAGCGCGAGGGATTTCTGGTAGGCCCCAACCTGATCCAAGTTGCCGCTGCTCATCACCAAAGTGTGGCGTGGCGAGTGCCCACTGGCAAGCGACTCGACAGCCTGTGTTTTCACTCGCCACCTGCCCCTCGTCCCTCGCCCCTCGCCCCTCGCCACTTGCCATTTGCCACTTGCCCCTCAAAGAACTCCCGCTTCCTGCACCATCCGTGTCAACTCGGCCACCGAGTGGACTCCAAGCTTGGTCGTAATGGCGGTACGATGCAGCTTGACCGTTCGTTCGTGAATGTCGAGATCGGCGGCGATCTGCTTGTTGAGCTTGCCTTGCACGACCTGCCGGAGGACCTCGCGTTCGCGGTCGGTCAGCAACGCGAAAGGCCGGCGCAAGGACTCCCGGCGCTCGCGTTCGGCCTGAGCCTGTTCATCACGGGCCAGGGCCCCGTTCACAGCCGCAATCAACTCCGCCTTCGGCGCGTGCTTGGTTAGGAAGTTTTCCGCTCCTCGCTTCATGGCCTGAACGGTCGTCGGAATATCACCGTGCCCGGTGAGAAAGAGTATCGGCAGGGTGCTGCCTGCCTTCTGCAGTTCGGCCTGCAAAGCCATCCCGTCCAATCCCGGCATCATCAGGTCCGTAACCAGGCAACCCCGCATACCCGGTTCAGCCATGGACAGGAACTCCGTCGCCGAGGTAAGGGCGACGACATGGAAACCCGAAGCCCGCAGCAGCCTGGAAAGGGAGCGTAGGAATGAAATGTCGTCGTCAACAATGTAGACCGTTCTCTTGGGCGAGTGGGGAGTTTCGGTGGGCATTTGGGTGCGCTCGTTGGCCATTGATTTTCGGGCTACGGATTGATCATTCCTTATTTCATCGATCACTGCGGTTCTGCCAATTCATTCTCCTAAGCGCTTTCCCGGCTTGGCTTCCTCACCCGCGCGCGGAGAGGCGGCCAAGGGAACCGTGAAACAGAAAGAGGCGCCCCCCTCGGCCCGATTCTCAGCCCAGATCCTCCCTTTGTGCGCTTCAATGATCGTCTTCGACACAGCCAAGCCCAAGCCCATGCCCTGCGGTTTAGTGGAATAGAACGGCTCAAACACACGGTCAACACTTTGTTCGTGAATGCCGGGGCCAGAGTCCCGGACGGCTACTTCGATCATCCGGGCTTCGGTCTGGCGTGCCTGAACCGCAAGCCGCCGGGTCGGAGGCGGCTGGTGACTCATGGCATCCATGCCATTGACGAGCAAATTGAGAAGGACCTGCTGCAATTGAATCCGGTCCCCGTAAACAGGTGGAATTCCGGCTGGAATGTCGATCGCCAATCGAACCTGGCGTTGGAGCACGTCCGGACGAACCAGCGCCGCAACATCAGCCACAAGGTCCGCAAGCGAGAGCGACGTCCACTCCACGTCGCGTCGCTTGAGCAGGGCTCTCATACCCTGGATCACCCCGGCGGCTCGCTGGTCATCAAGGCGAATGTCGGTCAGGATAGCGCGAATCTCGGCCAGGTCGGGCGGCTCCCTTTCGATGAGTAATTCGGCGGCTTCAGTGTTCCGCAGGATGGCCCCGAGCGGCTGGCCCAGCTCATGCGCAAGCGCGGAAGCGAGTTGGCCCATTGTGGAAACACGGCTGGAGTGAGCCAATTCGTCGCGCAACTGCTGCATTTCGACCGCCAGGCGCTCACGTTCCAAAGCCCAGACAACCCTCCGGTGCGACCAGGACCACACCAAGGCGCCACCCAGCGCAATCAGCAGCAGTGCGGTCCCACTGAGGAACCACCGGGTCTGCCAGAAATAAGGCAACACCGTGAAAGCCAGGCTCGTTCCGGCCTCGTTCCATACGCCATCGTTATTGGCGGCCCGGACGCGGAAAACATATTCACCGGGTGGCAGTTGATGAAAAGTGGCCACGCGAAGGGCGCCGGCATCTTCCCAATCCCGACTGCCTCCTTCCAACTTGTATTCAAACCGAACTTTCTCCGGAGCACTGAAACTGAGCGCAGCATAGTGAAGGTCCAGCCCGTAGCTGCCTGGGGGCAGCCGAAGCGGCTCCGGGAAGGGCGCCGAGAGGCGAACCCTTTCACCGAAACCAGACGTATGCCTGCCCTTTCCCTTAGGCTGGCCGGTCGCCACGAGATAGGTCAATTCTTCCACAAGCACCGGAGGCGGGTGCGAGTTGAGCCGAAAACCGGCCGGATCAATCACTACCACGCCCTTCTGGGTGGCAAAATACAGCCTCCCGGCTGCGTCCCGGGCAGAATTAGGTTGTCCGGGTGAGAATTCGATGCTCGGCAAACCTTCGCTCTGATCCAGGAGCTGAAACTCCAGGTGCGAAACGGCGCGATCGGCTACGGTGTTCAGCTGCTTCCGGCTGGCACGGATGAGGCCACGATTCGAGGGCATCCAAAAATGACCCTGGCCGTCCTCGATGATACCACGCACCTCCCGCTCTGGCAGGCCGTGATTCACACCGATGACATCCACTTTCTCATTCCGCCAACGAATCAAGCTGGCGCGGCGCGTCCCCATCCACAGCGCGCCATCCACATCGGCTTTGAAGCATAGCACTCCCTGCAGGGCTCGACCGTCGCCAGTGCGAACCTCGGTGAAATGTTCCTTCTCCTCGCGAAAGACCCCTGCCGCTCCCGCCAGCCAGACAAGGCCCGAACTGTCTTCTCCAAAACAAACGATTTCCCCGCGTGGCAGCCCTGCTTCTGGCCCAAGCGGTTGAAACCGACTGCCGTCGCTAACCACCGCACCCTCCCTCGTGGCGATCCAGACGCGCCCCTTGGAATCTTCGAATAACGCGCTGACGCCGGTCTTGACCGGGACTTTCTCAAAGCCTCCCTGGCCCCTGCGCCACCAGCAACCGTCCGCATCACCGTACCATAGACCTCCAGCCCGGTCCTCCAACACCGACAATCCGTAAGCGCTCCTGTTGGTCGGCCCTGGGACTGATACCGGCGAAATTCCCGTGTGATCCTGGCGCAGCAGGCCATGGTCAAAAGTGGCAATCCACATGCCCCCGTCGTGGGCCTGCGAAACCGACCGGGCCAGTCGTCCGGACAGCCGAGTTCCGGCGCCCACCTCGGAGAAGCGTCGCAGCTTAAAGCGTCTGAGTCCGCCGCCGCTCGAGCCAATCCACAGATTCTCCTCATCATCCTCGAAGACTACGCGTGCGGACAGAGACCCCAGTCCATTCGTGGTCGTCCAGTGACGCACATCCCCTCCGGGAGCTACTTGAAACAAACCCGAATCGTAACTCGCAATCCAGAGGTTCGCCCGACTGTCTTCCGAGAGAGACCAGATGCCTCCCTTGAGCTGCGGCAGAGTTAACCGAGACACTTCTTTCTTCTCACGAAATCTCAAGACTTCATTGCCCAGGAGCACCCAAACTCCGCCTCCACGCGCGGAGGCGCAGGCAACCCGAGATCGGCCTAGCGATGGCCTGGGGGCTTGGGCCTGGACCCATTGCTGGCCGCTCCAATAACCAACGAAACGGTTTTGCGCCAACCACCACTGTCCGTTTTCATCCACTGTTCCGAGGTAGGCCTGTCCGGTCTCGCCCGGAGGCTGGGGAAGCTCAGTCAGTTGGTCGTGGTCAATGGCCAGCACATGACCATCGAATGTGGTGAGCAGCAAATCGCCATTGGCGCGCTCGGCAAAGCTGCGCACGTAGTTCCCCGCCCAGCCCCCGTTGGTTCCCAGCGCGCGCCATTGCGTGCTGTCTTTGATCACCAGGCCCTCGAGTGTGCTGACCCAAAGCCGGTCGCGCTTATCCGCGTAGAGGTTCACTATCCCGGCGCTGGGCAGTTGCGGCGTGTTCGCCGGATTGAATACCCTGAAGTTGTCCCCGTTAAAGCGCACCAGGCCGTTGAACGTGCCGAACCAGAGGTAATGCTCCCGCGTTTGCACTATGGCGGTCGCCGAGTTTTCCGGCAGGCCATCCTCGGTCCCCCAGGCGCGGACGAGATACTCCGAGCCCGTCGGCGGAGGTGGAGCTTCCCCGCAGGCGGATGAAACAAGGACACTCGAACAATCCAGCGCGAGCCAGCCGATGAGCGCCCATAGCCCCATGCCGATGGTCCAACGAATCCACGAGACGAATCGGGAGAAACCAATTTCTCCCCGGCCCGAGTGAACCCGGTCTTGCGGCAAGCGACTTGGGACGAGCCAGGTCATATTCCCTATGCCTTCACCCCATTACGTGCCGGGAGTGCGAAAAAAAAGCAGGTTCTGCCTTCCGGTCGATTCTCAACCCGGATTTTACCTTTGCGCGCCTCAATGAGGATCTTTGACACGGTCAAACCCGACATATCATTGTATTTTGCGGACCGGGTGCAGCCTAGTGTTGTGTCCTGCAAATAGCTATACATTCGTTGCGCTCAGTTTAGGCCTGTGGCGAGGCGTGAGGAAGGAGTATCCCGGGGCCGACAAGCACAACGGATTATATTGCGAATGCAACCTCCAACCGATCGAACTGGCCTTCCTGTAAGACGCGCAACAATTTGGCCTGCACTTCAAGCGGCAACTCGCCGATCTCATCCAGGAAGATCGTGGAACCGCCGCCTTGGTCGCAGGTCATTGAGCGTCTGCGTCGGCTGGGCCACGATTTCGCGCCGCCCAAGCACTGTCACGTTGTTCTTCTCGACCCGGAGCGGGAATCTGACCTTCGATTTCACTGCTGCTCGCTGTTCGGTTGTTCAGCGAACTGCTCTGTGGTCGTGCCTGAAATCAGGTGGCAGCCGGGGAGTAAACACCCACAAACTCTTACAGGCATGATAGATGAAAAATGGCGGGAGCGGCGGGGCTCGAACCCGTTACGATAGGTTGTACTACGAAAATCGATGATGGCCTTTAAAATCAATGGTATGCCCGTCTTCATTGGCTGTAATGCGCGTTATGAGTATTACTTCAATCTTGCACCAAAGCGAAAGAATAGGAACGTAAAGTGTGCTGAATAGCACATTTATTCTTGACCCTGGGCTGAGGGCTGTGGTTCAATGGGCGCGTCGATGAGAACGGC
>ERZ795054.644-NODE-644-length-40553-cov-6.673663_pt1 | contig 40553 bp, 42 predicted proteins | sample MGYA00375138_ERZ795054 | MGnify/ENA primary metagenome ERZ795054 (study PRJEB30183, sample SAMN05720215) | anaerobic digester metagenome | isolation source: active sludge of municipal wastewater-treating anaerobic digesters | place: USA | collected 2014-12-23 ... | reverse complement strand
GAAACAATGAGCAAGTTGAAAAGTGATGAAAAAATTTGGATGCAAATTTTAATCAGATATACCGGTGACGACTGGAAAAAAGAATCGGATAAGGTGGTGGCGAAATTGGCCGGCAAGAAATCGCCCAAAAAGGATATTGGATTTTTTGAATTCATTTGGGAGTTTTTGATTAATTTGGTTAAGGCGCCGGTAGTTTATCCTGTTTGGAGCGATGAAGGCGGCGACAAAGAAGGGCCGGCCAGCCAAATGACATCTTTGACGCCGGGCGAAAAAGACATCATTAAAGCCGTTGAAGAAAAATCTTCCAAGCTGGGCTTTGAAACGGTTATCCGCTTTGTGTATATTGACAAGCGCGATGCTTTTAGCCGCCTGAACGTCTCAAGCATTATGGGCATGATGAATCAGTTCAGCACTCAAAATATGAACGCTTTCAAGCCATTTAAGCCGACTTCCACTTCTGCCAAACAGCCGTTTAAGAGCCAAAAAGAATTTTTGAAAAAACGCCTGCTTTATACGAATTATCGTTTGCGAATGTTTAATGATAAGATCAAAGCGGTTTTGAATGCCGAAGAACTGGCGACAGTTTATCATTTTCCGATTGTGGGCGTGGAGGCGCCGTTCTTGCGCCGTATTGAAGCGAAAAAAGGCGAGCCGCCCTTTAACCTCCCAATGGGTTAAGGAGTTGGCTTGACTTTCGATTTTGATTGCTTATAATATAATCTCAGGCTGAAAGACGAGGTCCACCGCAGGTGGGCCTTTATTAATAAATAAAAAGTCGTTTTAATCGTTTTGTCATTATGTTTGATTTAAAGAATTTTAGTTCTGCGATTACTCAGATTGCCGAAGAAAAAGGCATCGCCAAGGAAAAAATCATTGAAACTATTGAGCAGGCCATTGCCGCTGCTTACAAAAAAGAGTATCGCAAGAAAAACGAAATTATCAGGGCGAAAATGGATCCCGAAACCGGTGAGGTTAAATTTTGGCAAGTGAAAATTGTGGTTGAACCCGGGATGCTCAAGGAGGAAGAGGCAATTGAATCCGAAATAATGCCGGAAAGAGAAGAGTTTAATCAAGCGTTTCTCAAAGAAGAAGTTTTAAGCGCCAAGGAAGGCGAAAAGAAAATCCGCTTTAATGCCGACCGCCATATTTTATTGGAAGGGGCCAAAGAAATAAAGCCCGAGGTCTTAGTCGGCGAAGAAGTGATTTTTCCTTTGGAGAGTCATGAAGATTTCGGCCGCATCGCTGCTCAAACCGCCAAGCAGGTCATTCTGCAGCGCTTAAGAGAAGCGGAGCGCGAGGCTGTGCTTTCTGAATATAAAGATAAAGAAGGAGAAATCATCAGTGGTATCGTCCAGAGGATAGAAAACCGCAATGTTTTCATTAACCTTGGTCGGGCGCAGGGCGTAATGTTTTATAATGAATCTATCCCGGGCGAGCGTTATCGCATAGGTGAGCGGATGAAATTCTACATCTTAGCCGTTCAGGAGGACAATCGCGGCACCATGATTATTTTGTCCCGCAGTCATCCCAAATTTATTTCCAAACTTTTTGAACTGGAAGTTCCGGAAATCGCTTCAGGAACGGTTAAAGTGATGTCTATCGCGCGTGAAGCTGGCTTTCGCACCAAGATTGCGGTTCATTCCACGATTGATGGCATTGACCCTATTGGTTCCTGCGTCGGTCAAAAAGGAACGCGCGTGATGGCGGTTTTAAGCGAGATTGGTCAGGAAAAAATAGACATTATCAAATGGTCTGAAGATGCGGAAAAATTCGTCGCCCAGTCGCTTTCACCGGCTAAAGCCTCCCGAGTGGAAATAGAGCCTCGTCGGGAAGTGAGGGTGTTCGTGCCGGAAGATCAGCTTTCTTTAGCTATTGGCCGCGGCGGTCAAAACGTTCGGTTGGCAGCCAAATTGACTGGTTGGAAAATTGACGTCAGAAGCGAGTCAGCTCCGGAAAAAGTGATTGAAGGCGGCATCGCCGAAGCGGAGTTGCCACTAGCCTCAGAGGAAAAATCAGAATCAGCAGAAGTTCAGAAGCCGTTCTTTGGCTTGTCTGATAAAATCGTCAAATCTTTAACTAAAGCCGGGTACGACGAGGAAAAAGTGAAAAAAGCCACCAAAGACGAATTAATGGAACTTGATGGGATCGGCGAGAAAACCGCTGAGAAAATAATTGATTTAGCTTCGCAAGCTTAAGTTATTATTAAAAACCAATGCAACATAAAATAAAAAATTTGCCTAAAGCACAAGTGGAATTGGAAATTACTTTATCTGCTCAGGAAATGGAAATTTTTTGGCAGGCCGCCAAAAAGAAATTGGCGGAAAATGTTCAGCTCAAGGGTTTTCGTCCGGGTAAGGCGCCAGCCGCTATTTTGGAGACTCCGGAAGCAAAGGACGAGCTTTACAATGAGGCAGCCAACGCGGCCATTAAAAAGGCCTATCCGGATGTTTTAGCCGAAGAAGAGCTTGAACCGCTTGGTAAAATTGAAGTGGAAGTTTTGAAAATAGCGCCAGCGAATGAATTCATTTTTCGGCTGAAAGCCGTTGTTTTGCCCAAACCGGAACTGCCTCCATATAAAGATATTTCTCTAGCTACACAAAAAGGAAAAAAAGCATTGACCGTCAAAGAAGAAGAGATCGAAGAAGCAATGGCTTGGTTAAGGAAATCTCGGGCGAAAATCAATTCAGTGGAGCGGCCGGCTCAAAACGGCGACTTCGTAGAAGTAGAAATAAAATCAGCTTTGACCGGCGCAGAATTGCCAAAAGCGACTGGTCCGGAATCGTTTATTTTAGGCGAAGGCCATTTTTTGCCGGGCTTTGAAGAAAAAATTGAAGGCTTGAAAGTGGGCGAGAAAAAAAGCTTTCAACTGAAAACGCCGGCTGATTATTGGGATAAAGATTTGCAAAATAAGGAATTGTCTTTTGAGGTCCAACTCAATAAAGTGAGCGAACGTCAATTGCCGGAATTAAACGACGACTGGGCAAAATCCCTCGGTCGTTTCAATAATCTGGAAGAATTAAAAAAATCAATCAGCGACGGCTTGCTGTTTGAAAAAGAATCCAAAGAGCAGGAGCGCTTGCGGGCTCTGACGCTGGAAAAAATCGTCAAGGAAACTAAAGTGGAGCTGCCGGAGGTTTTGGTGGAAAACGAGATTGAGCATCGTCTCCATGAAATCGGTCATTTGGCGCAGGATAACGGGATGACGATGGAAGATTATCTGAAGAAAATCAATAAAGATGAAAAATCTTTACGTGAGGATCTGCGCTTGGAGGCGGAAAAAACCTTAAGAGGTGCGTTGGTTTTAAGGCACATTAGCCGCTTGGAACGGCTTGAGCCGAAAACCGAGGAGATAGAAATAGCGATGAACGAATTTTTGAAGCATTATGGTGAGCAAAAAGAGGCGGAAAAGAGCATTGACAGAGCCGCGCTTTTTGAATACACTAAGGAAAGATTAACTAACGAAAAGGTCTTTCAATTCTTGGAAAACCTAAAGTCCTAAAAACATGGAACCATCGGAAAATTACACGTTAATCCCGACCGTTATCGAAAAGTCGCAATTCGGCGAGCGCGCTTATGATATTTATTCGCGGCTTTTAAAGGAAAGAATAATTTTTTTATCCGGACCGATTAATGATCAGGTGGCTAATATTGTTATTGCCCAATTGTTGTTTTTACAGCACGAAGATTCCAAAAAAGATATTCAGCTCTATATTAACAGTCCAGGCGGTGTGGTAACCGCGGCTTTGGCGATTTACGATACGATGCAGTACGTTAGACCCAATGTTTCCACCATCTGCATTGGTCAAGCTGCTTCTGCGGCTGCTATTTTGTTGGCTGCTGGAGAAAAAGGAAAAAGATTTGCCTTGCCCAACGCTGAAATTTTATTGCATCAAATTATGGGCGGCGTGGAGGGTCAGGCTATAGAAATTGAGATTACCGCCAAGCAGATTTTAAAGATTAAGAACAAAGTAAATGAAATTTTGGCCAAACACACCAATCAGCCGTTTGATAAAATTGAAAAAGACACTGATCGCGACTTCTACCTCAGCGCTCAAGATGCCAAAGCCTACGGCGTGATTGACGGAATTATCAGTAAAGCTAAAAATTAAAAAATTTTCTAAAACAAACCCCCGCATTCAATGAGATGCGGGGGTTTGTCAAACTCAATCTTTTGTGGTAAAATTTTAGTTCCTATGGAGACAGATACTGCTAAAAATTTAATAGTTCGTCCGCCGATTGTGGTGGTGATGGGACACATTGATCATGGCAAGACCAAGCTTTTGGACGCCATCAGAAAAACCAATGTCGTAGAGAAAGAATCAGGGGGCATCACCCAGCACATCGGCGCTTATGAAATCAAAGTGGCGAGTTCCAATCCGGAATATAACGGCCGCCGGATTACTTTTATTGATACGCCCGGCCATGAAGCCTTTTCCAAAATGCGGGCGCGCGGCGCTCAGGTGGGCGATGTGGCAATTTTAGTCGTAGCTGCCGATGAAGGCGTTAAGGCTCAGACTCTGGAGGCTTTGAAAAATATTCAGGAAGCGAAGATTCCTTTTATTGTGGCTATCAATAAAATTGATAAGCCCGAAGCTAATCCCGATAAGGTAAAGCAGCAATTGGCTGAAGCCGGCGTTTATGTTGAGGGCTGGGGCGGCAATGTTCCTATTGCTTTGATTTCCGCCAAGGAAGGCAAAAACATTGAAGAGCTTTTGGAATTGATTTTATTGGTCGCTGATTTGGAAGGTTTAAAAGCCGACCCCAAGGCAGCGGCTTCAGGCGTGGTCATTGAAGCGAAAATGGACAGCCGTAAAGGTGCGGTTGTAGTTTTAATCATTAAAAACGGCTCTCTAAAAGTTGGCGATGGGATGGCGACGCCGACGACCCACGGCAAAATAAAAATTTTGGAGAATTTTAAGCGCGAGCCCATTTCCGAAGCCACCTTTTCTTCACCGGTTCGCGTTCTGGGCTTTAAAGAATTGCCGCAAGTGGGCGAGGAATTTTTTACCGGTGACGTGGAACTGGTGGCGATGGCCGACAAAGCCGCCAATCTTGTTAAAAATATCCAGAAAGAATTGGAAAACGGAGAAAAAACCCTTAACCTTATTTTGAAAGTTGACGTGTCCGGTTCTTTGGAGGCCTTGGAATCGCTAATTAAAAAATGTCAGATTGATGATTGGAAATTTCAGATTGTGGATGCTTCGGTGGGTGATACGACCGCCGGAGATATTCAAAATGCTCAAGCGACTTCTTCTTGGATTTTGTGTTTTCGGGTGAAAACAGCCAGGGACTTGGAAGTTATGGCGCAAAATAACAATATCCATATTTTTTCCTTTGACGTTATCTATGATGTGGAAAAGTTTTTGAAAGAGGAGGTTAAGAAATTAATTGACGCTCAATTTTTGCCGCCCGAAGGAGAGTGTTCGGTTTTGGCGACATTTAGTCAAAGGAAGACCCAACAATTAATTGGCGGGAAAATCACTAAAGGAAAATTAACCAAAGGTCAGCAAGTGAAAATTTGGCGCGCTGAAGCGGAATTAGGCTTAGGAAAAATTATTAATATCCAATCGCAGAAAAAGGATGTGCGGGAAATAACCGATGGAAAGGAAGCGGGCATTATGATTGATTCCAGCGTGGAAATAAAAGTTGGCGATAGGCTCTCGGCTTTTTAAGATTCGTTTTTAAGCGCCTCTGCCCAGCGGTAGGGGCGATTTGTTTTTATTAGCGAATTATTTTAGAATTACATTAATATGCGGTTTAAATATTTTGACATCTTAGTTGGGATATTTGTGGCCGTGCTTTTGATTTCCAATGTTGTGGCTGTAAAAATTGTCAAAGTCAGTTCTTTTAGTTTTGCCGGCGGCACTCTTTTATTTCCTTTGGCCTATATTTTTGGCGACATTTTTACTGAGGTCTATGGCTATAAAAGGACACGCCGCATCATTTGGACTGGTTTTGGCGCCAATATCCTAATGGCCATAGTTTTTATTGTGATTGGGAAATTGCCTGCTGCTTCGGGCTGGGTTAATCAAGCGGCTTATGACGCTATTTTGGGTTGGGTGCCGCGGATTGTTCTAGCCAGCATTTTGGCTTATTGGGTTGGAGAATTCATTAATTCTTTTGTTTTGGCCAAGATGAAAATTTGGACCCAGGGGAAATGGTTGTGGACCAGAACGATTGGTTCAACCGTATTCGGTGAGCTTTTAGATACCATTATTTTCGTTTTAATCGCTTTCTGGGGAGCGCTTCCTTCCGCTTTAATCTTCTCTGTTGTTGTTTCCAACTATATTTTGAAAGTAGGGGTGGAGATTATTTTTACGCCGATTACTTACTGGATTGTTCGTTTTTTGAAGCGCAAAGAAGGAATTGATACTTATGATTATAAAACAAAATTCACCCCTTTTTCTTTGGACCACAATTATGAGAATCAGTGAATTTGATTATAAATTACCAAAAAATCTAATTGCTCAAAAGCCGATCTCACCGCGCGACCATTCGCGGTTAATGATTGTTGATAGAAAAACCGGACAAATCAGCCACCATCATTTTTATGACATTTTAAAATTATTGAAGAAAGGCGACGTTTTGGTCTTAAATGACAGTAAAGTTATTCCGGCTCGACTTTGGGGAAGGCGCGAAAGTGGCGGCAAGGCGGAAGTCTTATTGCTCCGACCCAAGGCCAAAAATTTGAAAAATTATGTTTGGTCTGAAGAGTGGTGGGTGATTGCTAGGCCCGGTTTAGCGTTAAACCAAATTATAACGTTCCCGGCTGGTTTAAAAGCCGAAGTTTTTAAAATCAATGGCTATGAACGTTTAGTCCGTTTCAATTATCGGGGAGAAAAATTAAAAAAGATAATTTATCGGATCGGCCAAGCGCCTGTGCCGCCGTATATTAAAACCGGTATTTCTGGCAGTCAGTTAAAAAAAGAATACCAAACTGTTTATGCGAGATATTTGGGCTCAGTAGCCGCTCCGACAGCGGGTTTTCATTTCACCCCAAAATTAATCGGAAAATTGAAGGCCAAAGGCATTCGATTCCAGTACGTTACTTTGCACGTAGGACTCGGCACCTTCCAGCCGGTTAAAGAGGAAAAGATAGAAAATCATAAAATGTCAGTGGAATGGGCGGAGGTCAATAATAAAACTGCGGCTTTTTTGAATGGGGCCAAAAAACAGGGAAGGCGGATAATCGCTGTCGGTACTACTGCTACTCGTGTTTTGGAGTCGGCAGCTAATGAGACAAGGATTATTAGGCCGGGCCAGAAATTCGTTGATTTATTTATTTATCCGGGCTATAAATTTAAAATAGTCGACGCTTTAATCACCAATTTCCATTTACCCAAATCAACTCTTTTGTTGCTGGTTTCCGCCTTCGCCGGAAGAAATTTAATCTTAGCATCCTATCAAAAAGCCATTAAAAATAAATACCGTTTTTTCAGTTTCGGCGATGCGATGTTCATTCAATAACATGGTTTTTCAAATCAACAAAAAATCAAAAAAATCCCGAGCGCGTTTGGGAAAGCTAAAAACCCGGCACGGTGTTATTTCCACTCCGTTTTTTATGCCTATTGCCACGCGGGCGGCCGTGAAAAGTTTAACCCCCGATGAGTTAAAAGAATCGGGCGCGGAAATAATTTTATCCAATACTTATCATCTGATGCTTCGGCCCGGCGAGGAATTGATTAAGAAATTCGGCGGCTTGCATCAATTTATGAAATGGTCTGGCCCGATTTTGACTGATTCCGGCGGTTATCAGGTTTTTTCTTTGGGCGTTAAAACCGAATCGGGAAGTTCGGCCGGCGGCGTTAAAATTTTCAACAATGGCGTTAAATTCCGCGATCCTGTTAATGGCCAGCAATATTTTTTGACTCCGGAAAAATCAATTGAGATTCAGAAAAGATTGAACTCGGATGTTATGATGGTTTTGGATTGGTGCGTCGGCTATCCGGCCGAAAGGAAACAGATTGAAAAATCGGTGGAGCTGACAAGTGAATGGGCGAAAAGAGCGAAAGCTCAGGCCTCGCGAAACAAAAATAAAAATCTTTTGTTTGGCATAATTCAGGGCGGAGTTTACAAAGATTTGCGCGAAAAAAGCTTGAAAGATTTGCGGGAGATGGGCTTTGACGGTTATGCGGTCGGCGGTTTGGCCGTAGGCGAACCCGTGAAAAAAATGTATGCTCTGCTTGATTTTTTGGAGCCGAAACTTCCGGAAAACAAGCCACGCTATTTAATGGGTGTTGGTTATCCCGAGCAGATAGTGGAGGCCGTCAAACGGGGGATTGATATGTTTGACTGCGTAATTCCGACTCGGCATGCTCGCCATGGCGAAATGTTCGTTTGGAAGGCCAATGATTTCAAGAAAAAAGATTTTTATGAAGTCATCGCCATTAATAAAAGCCAGTATTTCGACGATTTTTCCAGCCTTGATAAAAACTGCGATTGCTATACTTGTAAAAATTTCAGCCGCGCCTATTTGCATCATTTGTATAAAACCAAAGAAATGCTCTATTATCGTTTAGCCACCATTCACAATATCAGATTTTATCTGGAACTGATGAAAAGAATTAGAGAGTCAATAAGAGCGGGGAAGTTTTAACCTTTATTTTTTATTTAATTTGATTGCCCTAGTTAACATTATCCGGTTTTTTTAACCCATACTAATAAAGTATGAGTTCATATGGAAGAAAACATTAAGTCATCAAAACTTGTTTTGCATACCTGTTGTGCGGTTTGTGGCGCCCATCTTTGTGAATTGCTGAAAAACGATTTCAGCGAAATTTTGATTTATTTTTATAATCCCAATGTTCATCCCAAGGAAGAATATGAAAAGCGGAAAGAAGCAGGAAAAAAGTTGGCAGAAATTTACAGCTTGGAATTTGTTGAGGGAGAGTATGATGATAAAAATTGGTTTGAATTAGTAAGGGGTTTAGAAAATGAGCCGGAGGGAGGAGCGCGTTGTCCGATTTGTTTTGAAATGCGTTTGAAAAAAACAGTTCAGTTGGCAAAAGAAAGAGGATTTACTCATTTTGCCACCACCTTAGCCGCTAGTCCGTATAAGAGCGAAAAAATCGTTGATGAACTTGCTGGAAAAATCGCTAGAGAATTTGGCTTAGAGTATTTATCTACTGCTGCCATTGGCGCTTTGGATAAAAAAGAAATTTGGCAGAAAACCCGGGAATTAGCCAAAAAATTCAATTTTTATCATCAAAATTACTGCGGTTGCCTTTTTAGTCAAAGAAAAAGTATATAGGTTCTCTTCTCTAATTCGCGCGAATTAGAGAAGAGAAAGCCGAGCATTTGACATGGGAGTTGAAAAAGTTTAAAAAAGAAAAGGACGGATTTAAATCTCCGAAAGCGCCTCTTTTTAAATTAGGCGTACTCTATGTTGACGCAAAAATATTATGGAATTATACTGGAAACAGCAGAGCTGTTTCCAGCTTTTGTTTAAAAAAGAATATTGGAAGCGATCTGACGAAAGGAGGGCTTCGTGGACTGTTCTCGGGCTGTCATAACCAATCATGCGCTGCGGCGTTTCAGGCAGAGATGGATTGAATTTATGCCCAAACATCAACTCAAGGGTTGGGAAGGGGAAATGCGCAAGCTATTGCTTCGTTCCGAAGAGATGAGAAAGAAATCCAGGGCGCTTCAAGCGGCCATAGCCAGGCATGGAAGCCGAGCGCGGTATTTCGTGCGCGACGACTGGGTTTTTGTTCTTAACGAACAAGCGAATGTGGTTATTACCGTTTGGCACAGGAAACGCCATAAGGCAAGGCAGTGATTTTTTATAAACAATTGAGTTAACAAGGAGTCGAATGACGGCATTCGGCTCCTTTTCGTTTTACTAATTGACAAATTTTAATTTAGATATATAATATAATCAGCATAAATACTTGAGGCGAATCCTTGCTTAGTTTCTAAGCGGACCACGCTTTAAGCTTAAAAAATAAACAAATAGGAGGTTAAGAATGAGAAGTTTTAAGGAAGGGGTGGGCCTGTGGGTCTTTTCGGTCTTGGTTTTGCTTTTTGTAATCCCTTGGCCGAATTTGATCCATCGGATCAGGGAAAACTACCAAAGGGAAATGGCCAAGCCTGTTCTGTCGGAAATTGTATTTCGGCAAAGCATGGAAGCGGCCAATCAGATTTTTCGAGAAGGGAAAGAAAAGGGCGATAGCTATGGGCCAGAGGATTTCCAACGGGGGATCTTAGCCATTGTTCGGTTGCAGAAAGAATTAACCGAAAAATATCAGACCCTCAGGTTTTCGGCCGCCATCGAGAGATTGAACAGTTCTTATGGCGAACAATTTTTAATCCCTTTGCGGGAAAAAATGTTCGGGCAAGGGCTATTCGGTCCTGAGATGGTTCAAGCGCAAGCAAAAGTGATGGATGAGCTGGGTCTCAAACCGCCAATCCAAATTGCGGGAAAAACTTTTGCGGCGTTTTTCAAATGGTTATTTCTTTTTGCCGGACCGGTAAGCTGTTTCTTAGCTTTTTTTCTTTTCGTATTTCTGTTTCAGGTCAGGGGGTACTCCTTAAAGGAGGCGCTACTGACCAGCCCCAGAGAGTTTTTACTGAACATTGTTTTTTGGCCGTTCGCCCTTTTGGCGAATTATCCAGAAGGCGATGTCGGCTTACTCAAGCGGTATTTGAAGTTAAAAACTGCATATACTGTTAATAAGCCTTGGGGTTACCGGCTCAGCAAATCTGAGGAAGAGATTCTTTGGAAAGAGGCTAGGTTGCCGCTGGAAAGATTTGATAAGAAGGTCCAACAAACCCTGGCGTATTCTCGCGTCGCAGCCCTTCTTTCTTCGATATTCATTTGGTTATTCGTGGCCCCATTCCACTCCAAAGCCCACGCCGCTCAAAATGACACCGTTATTGTGAAACTCAATACCAGCAGTGTTGGAGATAAACAAACGTTATCTTTGGCCATGCTTTACATGGCACAAAAAAGCGGCGGCTTGGTCATGTTGACCGAAAAGAGCATGCAAGCGGCTTATGGCCCCTTGTGGCGTTTTAAGGACGGCATGATCATGTGCCCCGTGGGAGTGGTCATCGGTAAGGGTGATAACGGAGCGAGGGTTGAACAGCTCTGTTTATGGAATCTCACGAAATTCAAGTTCTTGGGCAAATTCAACCACTTATTCCTGGGGTCGTACAATCAACCCATAATCAAAGATCGCTTTCCGTCCGCTAAGGGCAAGCATTTCATTTCTTATTCTCTTTCTAGGGTTCTGGTTGGCATTCGTGCCAATTATAATTTCTGGAAGGATGAATCGGGGTGGCATAAGACGGCCACCTTGGGTCCGGCCATGGAATTCGTGAAGGATAAATTCACGATACATCTCCATGCCACACTCACCAAGCCCTACACGGTCGTTACGGAATGGCAGATCGCTTTTTAACCCTTAATCTCTTTTAGTTTCTAATGCCCGCCTAGTAGAAAACGAACGGCGGGCTTTTCATTTCTTTTACATTGTTTTTGGCCCGCTATTTGACACCTGTTTAAAATCAGTTAAACTGATTGGAGTAGTGGTTATGAGCTTTTAGGCAGAAAGGTCGCACTACTTGCACAAGATTGTATTACTGTTACTATGACTACCAAAGCAGCTACAGACCAGGAATTTCTTGAGTTTTTGATTAAAGGCCTTGTGGATTATCCTGATGATGTTGAGGTGAGCCGCTCCGTTGATGAAATGGGCGTTCTCTTAACCCTAAAGGTTAATCCGAAAGATATGGGCCGAATCATTGGTCGACAAGGTTCAACTGCTCGTTCCATTCGCGCCTTAACCCGTTTAGTTGGTTTAAGGCACAATGCTCGGGTGAATCTCAAGATTGTAGAGCCGGAAGGTTCTACCAGAGGCAGTGCTAGTTCCTCTTCGGTTGATCAGGTTGTAGAAGACCTGAAGCTCTAATCTTTATTTAGTATTTAAATTAGACCCCTCTTTTTATAGGCGGGGTCTAATTTTATCTTGATTTTATCTCTGTTAAAAACAGAGTCATAAAATCAAGAACCCCGTCCGCGCCAGAGGCGGGCGGCGGGGTAAAATAATTGAACTATGATTAAATTTCACATTATTACAATTTTTCCCGAAGCGTTTCAATCTTATTTTAACAACTCGCTTCTCAAAAAAGCCCAAGATAAGGGTTTAATCAAGATTGATTTTATCAATCCGCGGGATTTTACCGCGGATAAACATCATAAAGTTGACGAAAAGCCGTTTGGCGGCGGTCCGGGAATGGTGATGCAAATTGAGCCGATTTATAAGGCGCTCCAATCCGTCAAAAAAAAGAACCAAACCCCTAAATCGCGAGTTATTTTGTTTAGCGTTAAGGGAAAAAAATTTGACCAAAAAATGGCAAAAAGATTTTCTAAATTAGACCAAGTGATAATGATTTGCGGAAGATATGAGGGGGTTGATGAAAGGGTGGCGAAATATATTGCCGACGAAGAAGTTTCGGTCGGGGAATATATCTTAACCGGCGGAGAAATTCCTGCAATGGTGGTTGTTGACGCTGTTAGCCGTTTTATTCCAGGAGTTTTGGGAAAATATGAATCGCTTGAAGAAATAAAGGGTAGTTATCCGGTTTACACGAGACCAGAATGCGTTATAATAAAAGGGAAAAAAAGAGCAGTGCCCAAGGTTTTACTTTCAGGTAATCATAAAAAAATAGAGGAGTGGAGAAAAAAATAAAAATGAAAAAAATAAATCTCGGCATCTTTTTTGGCGGCAAATCAGCAGAACACGAAATATCACTTATTTCGGCCAAAAATATCATAGATATCATCGATAAAAATAAATATAATATTTTCCCTATTGGCATTAATAAAAATAATGAATTCTCTTTTTATGGTGGCGACCATTATATTTTAGATAGTCACGATGCCAAAAAAGTACACCTAAGTAAAAGCGGGAAACCAATAACTTTCTCTTTGCGAAACAACAGAGAATTTATTGGAGTTTTGGACAAGAAACTTAAAATAAAATTAGATGTCGCCTTTCCGGTTCTGCATGGTAGTTTCGGTGAAGATGGGACCATTCAAGGGATTTTTGAGGTGGCGGGCCTTCCCTACGTTGGCGCAGACGTTCTCGGATCAGTTATCGGAATGAATAAAGATATAGCAAAAAAGATATTGGAGGGCAGTGGCATCAAAATGGCCAAGTTTTTGGTTTTTGATGCAGCAAATAAAGATAAGATTAATTTTTCGGATATCGCTTCCAAATTAAAATGTCCCTTTTTTATTAAGCCAACTAATTCGGGATCATCCGTGGGCGTTTACAAAATTAAAAGCAAAAATGATTTCGATAAAAGAATAAAAAACATTTTTAAACTTAGCAGTAAAATTATGTGTGAAGAAGCAGTTGTCGGAAAGGAAATTGAATGTTCTGTTTTAGGCAACGAAAAGCCTATTGCCTCTCTACCAGGAGAAGTTATATCCCATCACGAATTTTATTCTTATGAAGCAAAATATTTGGATGAAAATGGGGCGCAATTGATAATTCCAGCAGACCTATCGAATGGGTTAATCAAAAAAATCCAAGAGACATCAATAAACGTTTTTAAATTGTTAAGATGCAAGGGGATGGCTCGTGTTGACGGGTTTGTAAATAAGAATAACGATTATATTTTTAATGAAATTAATACCATTCCCGGCTTTACTTCTATAAGTATGTATCCCAAGCTTTGGGAAGCAAGTGGGCTTGATCCAGCCAAACTTATTGATAGGTTAATTCAATTGGCATTGGAATGATTCAATATAAGTAATCACAAAAAATAGAAGATTGGCGCCGGAAAAATCTTAAATAAGTCCGTTGATTTTTGAGGCCAGTGTGCTATCATATTATTAACTTAGTCGATTTTAATTTATTAAATTTATTATGATCGGATGGATTATTGCGATTATTGTCTTTGCCCTTGTCTTTTTTGTCATCGGCATTTATAACGGCTTGATTAGGCTTCGCAACCGCGTTAAAGAGTCTGGTTCGGACATTGAGGTCCAGCTGAAGAGGCGTTATGACTTGATTCCAAATTTGGTGGAAACCGTTAAGGGCTATGCGGCTCATGAAAAGACCGCTTTTGAAAATGTGACGGCTGCCAGGGCGCAGGCGATTTCCGCCAAGGGATTTGCCGAAAAAGCCAAGGCTGAAGATGCTTTGTCCGGAACTTTAAAGACCCTTTTTGCCGTGACCGAAAGCTATCCGGAATTGAAGGCGAACGCTAATTTTTTGGAATTGCAAAGGGAATTAACTGATACTGAAGATAAAATTCAGGCAGCCCGCCGATTTTACAACAGCAATGTTTTGGTGCTGAACACCAAGATTGAAGTTTTTCCTTCCAATATCGTTGCCGGAATGTTCAAATTCCAAAAGGCGGAATTCTTTGAAGTGCAGAACGCCGCAGAGAAAGAACCGGTCAAAGTTAAGTTCTAGCAGATGAATTTATACACGCAGCAATCGAAGAACATCAGAAAAACCTGGCTTTTGATGAGCTTGTTTTTGGTGGTGATTATCGCTTTGGGCTGGTTTTTGAGTTATTACTATCAATCGCCGAATATTTTATATATTGCGGTGATTTTTAGTGTCGGAATGAATTTCATCAGTTATTGGACTTCGGATAAAATTGTTTTGGGATTAAGCCATGCCCAGCCTTTGGAACACGATCAAAATCAGGAGCTTTATCATATCGTGGAAAATCTTTGCATTACAGCCGGCTTGCCGATGCCCAAAATTTATATTTTGCCGGAAGCTTCGCCGAACGCTTTTGCCACTGGCCGCAATGCCCAGCATGCCGCGTTAGCGGTGACCCAGGGACTGCTGGATAAATTAAATAAATCGGAATTGGAAGGGGTTATCGCTCATGAGCTCTCGCATATTGGCAATCGCGATATTTTGTTGCAAACTGTTATAGTGGTATTGGTGGGACTGGTGTCAATTGTCTCCGATATGTTTTTGCGGGCGCGATTTTCAGGAATGGGCGGCAGCCGGGATAATGACCGCGATAGCGGCCAGCTCGGCGCCATTATTATGGTTGTCGGCCTGGTATTTATCATTCTTTCGCCGATTATTGCTCAATTGATGCAGCTTGCGATTTCTCGGAAGCGTGAATATTTGGCTGATGCTTCCGGTGCACTTTTGACCCGTTTTCCCGAAGGCTTAGCCAATGCTTTGGAAAAAATCTCTGCTGATCAAACGCCAATGCGTTATACTTCCAATGCCACGGCGCATTTGTACATTTCTAATCCATTCAAGGGCAAGAAAAAAAATTCCTGGCTGGTCAAAATGTTTAGTACCCATCCGCCAATAGAGGAGAGGGTGAAAATATTGCGTGAGATGTCGGTTTAAAATTTAGGAGGGGTCGCATAGTGGTCTAGTGCGTTCGCTTGGAGAGCGAATATGCCGCAAGGCATCGCGAGTTCGAATCTCGCCCCCTCCGCCATTAATATGAATTGGAAAAATAATTTTAAAGAGGGCAAGGAAATAATTTTGGCAACGGCTTCAAAAGGAGGCCTTCCCAATGCCAACATTATTATTTCTTTGGGTTTTGTGAACGGCAAATTACTTGTTGCTAATTGTCAGATGAGGAATACAATTAAAAACCTTAAGAGTAACCCAAACATTTGTATTGTGGGTGGATATTTTAGAATTAAGGGCAAGGCAGAAATTTTTACCTCTGGAAAATATTTTGCTCTGTGTGGTAAAAGAAGCAAAGGATATTCCGTTAAGAATGCCATAGTGATAACGGTGAACAAAGCTTTCGATTTAAATAAAGGGAAAGTCGTTAAATAATAAAAATATGAAAAAAAAGAAAAAAATTTTTATTTTAGTGCTTTCAGTTTTTGTTTTAGTGTTTTTGGCGGCGGCTTTTATATTCGGTCGCAATAAAACTTTTATAGCTCCGACGGGAAACGGCAAGAACGTTGAAAATAACACGCAAGGCGAGGCGTTAGCCGAGCATCAAACAGAAATAAATAATAACAGTGAAGAGAAGAATAAATTGGTGACAGACGATTTTTCTATGGAGCTTCCCATTGGTTGGAGTAAAGTTGCCAATGCCGTGGCTGGCGTTACAGCAATGGCAGCCAATGTAAATGAAAATGTTAGCGATGCAGCCGCACAGTCAATTAATTTTAAAAGTTATCTTGCGGTAAGCCTCGATTCACTTTTGGGGAAAACCATGCGTGAATATATGCAATCTATTAAGGGCGAACTTCAAAAGTCTATTTTGGGAATTGTTTTTTCCAATGAAAACGATTTAATGATAAATGGACAATCTGCCCATGCAGTTGAAGCGGAAATGTCCAAGCAGGGAATAAATCTTAAGGTTTTGATAGTGACTATTCAGGGAGATGGCGATGATGTTTGGGTAATATCGTATAACACGCTAAAAAGTAGCTGGGAGGCATATAAAGAAGAGTTTTCTAATAGCATTAAAAGCTTTATTTTAAAAAAATAGAGTTTTTTGTATCGAATTTAATGTTAAAATAAAATAAGGTTGGAGTATTTAATCGTTGTTAATTTAAACCATAACGCTTGCATTGGTTTTAGTCCGTGCAAGCGGAAAGGAAAAATAACATATGAGGAATAAAATTTTAATCATTGCCGCATTTATTTTTGTGTTTATATTTGTTGGCGTTGCTGGCGCGGCCAATAATCAGAATGGGAATCAAAATCAAATTGGGCAACAAATTCAAATCCAACAACAATCGCAAGATGGGAGCGGAACAGGTGGCCAACATGAAATTCAAACCAATTAAAAAAGTTCGCGCAATCATTTACGACATTAAAGACGGTAAGCCGTACTTTTTGATTTTGCGCCGCGTTTTGAATTGGCGCGGTTGGGAGTTTTTAAAAGAAACAATGGAACCGGGTGAAACGACTTTGCAAACTATTAAGCGCGGCATTAAAGAGGAAACCAAATTAAAAAAATTCAAAATACTCAAAAAATTTAACTATCGTGAGAATTGGCGGGCAATGGGCAGGGATTTTTCCATTGTTTGTTTGTATGTGGTGAGGGCCGATATGAGGCAAAAAATTTCTTTGAAACAGGATATCACGGAGCATAACAAATACGCTTGGGTTGATAAAAAAACAGCGCTCCGAAAGCTTACTTGGCCGAAAACGCGGAAATTTTTCAGGGAATTAAAATTTGATTATTCAAAAAATTATCCGAAACATTTAAAATAATATGAAAATTACCATTTGTGGAAGTATGGCTTTTGCCAAAGAAATGCTGGACGTTAAAGACAAACTGGAACAAGCCGGCCATACTTGTTTCGTGCCATATGATACGGAGGCGCATGTTAAGGGGTTATTAAAGAAAATAGGCGGTTCGGAAGGCGCCAAAAGAAAGATAGCCCTTGACCTTATTCGGAAGCACTATGATTTAATAAATACTTCGGACGCCATTTTAGTTTTAAATTACGACAAAAAACGCGTAAAGAATTATATTGGCGGAAATTCTTTTTTGGAAATGGGCTATGCCTATATTATGAGAAAAAAGATTTTCTTAATGAATGATATTCCGGAAACAAAGCTAATCAAACAAGAAATTCAGAGTATGCAGCCAATTATTATCCACGGCGATTTATCAAAAATAATTTAAAAATGGGCAAAGGCTTTAAAGAAAAAGTCTATCAAGTTGTGGCGAAAATTACCAAAGGGGAAGTTTTAAGTTATCAAGATGTTGCGAAAAAAGCCGGTAGCCCAAAAGCTTGCCGGGCAGTAGGGAATATAATGAATCGGCATCATATTAAAGGCCTGCCGTGCCACAGGGTCATTCGTTCAGATGCTAGCGTTGGCGGTTACTTCTGGGGAACAAAGAAAAAAATAAAACGCCTCAAAGAAGAAGGTGTTAAAATAGAAAGCGGAAAAGTTATCGGATTTAAAAAGAGAAAATAGGGTCAACTGGCAATTTCAGCCGGTTGATTATTCCTTGAAAGGTTTCCTGATTGTCATTTTGAGAAATTATTTTAGGCTGGCTGTAATTTTCAATTAGCAACGGCAAAATTTTGATGTCTTTTATTTCATTTTTGGTAAAAACAATCTGAGCTGCGATACCTTCGGTTGTTTCCTTGGACCAGGCCTGATCAAAGACGCAATTGCCCAAGCTGTAAAAAATATAGCCATTTTCGTATTTTTCAATCGGTTGGACAACGTGTGGGTGATGTCCAATGACCAAATTAGCGCCGGAATCAATAGCAGCGTGAGCAAATTTAATCTGGCGGTTATTGGGGTTTTCTTCGTATTCTGTTCCACTGTGTATTGAGATAATTACGAAGTCCGCTGATTTCTTTGCTTCAGCCAGGTCCATTTTAAGCGCCCCCAAGTCCATAAAGGCAGTGCCCGGTCGGTTCTCCGTTGCCTCGTTGGTTGCTAAAATAACATCGTTGTCATTATAGGCGAGAAAAGCGATTTTAATGTCATTTTTCTCCAAAATTTTATATTGATGCGCCTCTTGATAGTTTTCTCCGGCGCCGATATATTGGATCTTGTTTTCATCCAAAATTTTTAAAGTATTAGACAGGCCCTTTTGACCGAAATCCAGCATATGATTATTAGCCAGAGAGAGAATGGAGAAATTAAGTCCTTTTAAAACCGGCGCCAGATTTTCATCTACGCGGAATGCCATTTCACCGGTGTGAATTTGGCGGCCGGGGATTAGCGGAGATTCAAAATTAGCAAAGACAAAATCATTTTGTTGGAGAAGCGCTCGAATGTTATAAAAAGGGTAATATAAGTCGTTATTTTGGTAAATTTGATATGCTACGCCGCGCGAAAGCATCACATCGCCCAGAAACAGTACGGCAACTTCATTATTTTGTGGGGATGGGCTTGGACTTATTGTGGGGTTAGTTTCCGGCGGTTTCTTGTTTAAAAATAAAAAAGCGGCTGCTGCGGCAGTCAGTGTCAATAAAACGTATATTATTGTCCTTTTAGTCATTGGCCACACTTGATTTTAGCGAATTTTTGCAATGCGGCGCTAATGTGAGCGGGTCGTCCAATAAGGCGAGCCTCGCTCAAAAAATTCATTACTAATTCAATGAAGTTGAGCGGGAGACGGGATTCGCACCCGCGACCTTCTCCTTGGCAAGGAGACGTTCTGCTGCTGAACTACTCCCGCATTGTTGCCAATAATTCCATTATATACTAAATGTTCTATAAATCCAGAAAACAAAACCTCGGAGCTTCCGCTGCTCGGAGGTTTAACTTCCCTTGTTTTTTAATATTTGGAGTGCTATAAGAACAGCTTGTGATTTTTCGGCGGAGTGAGTAGCGCCGGCTTTGATCAAAATTTCCAGATCGGAGTCGTCTTCGGAAGTGGCAATTATCGGTTTGTCGCAGTGGTTTTTTCTTGCCTCTTGGATAAGGGGCGTAGAATTGATTTTGGCTGAGTTAAGGCGAGCATCCAGAATAATCAAGGCAAGCCAAGGCCCGAATTCTTTTAGAGCTTTTCCTGCTTCGTCCAGGCTATACGCTACTATGACTTCAATGTTGTGATCTTCAAGATATTCTTTTTGAGCCAGGGCTAGATTTTCATAATCTTCGATAATCAAGACAAGTTTCTTGTCCTCCACGGCGTTCCTCCTTTTTATTTTTTTAAAAGTGCTTACTAGGGTGCTTCGGGAGGGAATCGAACCCCCGACGCCATCCTCTTCAGGGATGCGCTCTACCACTGAGCTACCGAAGCATATTTATTTACATTTTAATATTGTACCACTCCGACGTTCGTCGTTATTGACGAAGTCGGAGCCTAAATAGATTTTAAGGTAAAATTCTTATTTTTTCAATGCGGGTGCGCGCTCGAGGACTCGAACCCCGGACCTTCTCGGTGTAAACGAGACGCTCTAACCAGCTGAGCTAAGCGCGCCAACTTTTCATTATCCTATCACATTTCTATTGAATTTTGAATATATCCGGATATAATCTAAATATGTTTGATAAAATAAAACAGTTAGCCCAAATGAAGAGCCTGCAAGATTCAATTAAGCAGGAGAAGGTGGAAGTGATAAAAGAGGGCGTGCGGATTGTGTTGCGCGGAGATTTTTCAATCGAGGAAATCAATCTTAATCCCGATTTAGCCATAGAAAAGCAGCAGGAAATTTTAAAAGAATGTTTAAATGACGGAATGAAAAAAGTGCAAATGCTGGCCGCTCAGAAACTTTCCGGCTTAATGGGTTAAAAGAAAAATAAAAATCAGTCCGCCTCAAGCGAGCTGATTTTTTTATTAGTGCCGAAGGAGAGAGTCGAACTCTCATGGGATAAATCCCACACGATTTTGAGTCGTGCGCGTCTGCCATTCCGCCACTTCGGCAAGAAGTGCTGAGGCCTGGGCGGGAATCGAACCCACGTGTAAGGGTTTTGCAGACCCTTGCCTTACCACTTGGCTACCAGGCCCCGAATGATTTTTACTCCTTTTCTTTTAATTTTTTAAGCAGCCTTTCTATTTTTGCCGCTTCTTCTTCAGTGGTGTCCAGGGCAAATCGTATTTTCGGTACCGGATGCATATCCAGTTTTTTATTTAGGAATTGTTGTAATTCGTAGATATTTTTATTGAGATAATTCAGGACAATCTGTCTTTTTTCCGCCGGAAAGACGCTCATTGTTATTTTACTATACAAGAGATCTTTGGAAGTTTCAACCCCTAAAATAGTGACCAGAGAATTGGCTGGAAACTGGCATTCGGTCTGAAGGATTTGACCCATTAATTCCAGTATGAGCTTATTAACTTTTTTGATTCGGAAAGATTCCATTATTGTTTGATAATTTTTTTAACTTCTTCGAATTTTTTCTTTAATATGGTTTTGGAAATCGCCTCAATGTTTAAGCGTAAAAGCGGTTCGGTTTCCGATAAGCGAAGGTTGAAACGCCATTCTTTGAATTGCATCGTGAGGCCATCAGAGAGGGAAGTGCGTTGGGACTGCTTTTGGAAATGTTTTCGGACAGCTTTTATTTTTTCTTTAGGATTTTTTACTTGGAAGTTTTGTTCCGGTAGAGTAGCATATTTTTGGTACCTTTTTGTTAAATCGGTCAATGGCATCTGATTAAACGCTAAACATTTCAATAATTGAAGCAGGGTAAAAATTCCGTCATCAACATAAAATAAGACTTGCCAATAGTAATGTCCGATTTTTTCGTTTCCGAAAATAGCTTGGCGCTTCGTCATTTCTTTTTTAAAAAAGCTGTGGCCGACGCGTGAATAAAATATTTTTCCTTTATTTTTTTGCACAATTTCCGTTATCAAATAGCTGGAACGCTTATCGGTGATGATGGTTTTTTTGCCTTTATGTTTTTTTAAGAGCCAGTCAGCGATTAAGGCGGCAATTGTGTCGCCTAAAATTGGCTGACCCAAGTTATTAAAGAAAAATATTCTATCGGCGTCTGAATCGAAGCCAATCGCGAAATCATTTTTATTTTTTTGGGCGCTGGCAGAATTTATTTTCAAAGGAATTTTTCGCGCTATTTTCTCCAAGGCCAGTTTTACCGTAGTCGTTGGCGGAATTATCCCTATTTTTATTTTTTTACAATAAATTTTCTCTTTTAGGGAAAAATTCGCTTTTTTTAATAAAAAATCAATATAATCGTTCAACAAATCTTTTTTTCGGCATTTTCCAAGAATAGGAGCGTTAACGATCGGCTGATTAAAAAGTTTGGCATATTTTCTCAGCTCAATTCCGCTAATGATTTGCAAGTTAGACCGGCAGACCTTAAGGCCATTGTACTCTTTTCCTAAATGTGAGGCCGTAATCATAATTCCCAAATCGGATTTAGTTTGTTTCACGCCCAAATAAAGCATCGGCGTTGAGACACGGTCGGCGTCAATCACTGAAATTTTATTGCGGAGTAGGCCTTTTATTAGTTGTGATTTGAGAATCAGGCTGGAAGGTCGGGTATCCGCGGCCACTAAAATTTTGCGCGGCTTCTTTCCGAATTTTATGATTTTGGGCAGGAAATAACCGAATTGAAAGGCAAGCTTTCGGTTGATTTCTTTCGGGTATTTACCCCTGATGTCGTAAGCTTTGAATATTTTTGGATCAGCCGTTTGCATATGCATAGTATAGAATAAAGGCGCTGGCATTGCAATTTAGTTCTTGTTCCTCTTGCTAAAAAATCTTTTTTCAGGTAAGATACTATTCAATATGACTAAACAGCTTATGGAATTCAATAAACAGCAATTGCGTTCTGATTTGCCCGAATTGAAACCGGGCATGCAAGTTCGCGTTTTTGAAAAAATTAAAGAAGGCGACCGAGAGCGGTTGCAGGCCTTTGAAGGCGTAGTAATTGCTAAAAAACACGGCAAGGGGGTGAGCGCTACGGTTACGGTGCGTGGGATTCTTTCCGGCGTTGGCGTAGAAAAAATCTGGCCCATTCATTCTCCTAAAATTGCGAAAATAGAAATCTTGAAGACGCCTTTGGTGCGCCGGGCGAAACTTTATTTCTTGCGTAATCTCTCCGCTAAGAAAACCAGAAAGAAACTTTCCGTTTTTAAAAATATCGTTGTGGCGCCGAAAGCGGAAGAAAAACAATTGGAAGCAGAACAGCCGGTTGAAAGTTCTCCCGAGGAAAAATAATTTTTGCGCCCAGCAAAACGCCCAGGTGGCGGAATTGGTATACGCGTACGTTTGAGGGGCGTATGGAGCAATCCTTGAGGGTTCGAGTCCCTCCCTGGGCACAAATAAACGAGGTGTTTTGCGTTATTTCCAAAAACCGCTTCTGCGGTTTTTTTGTTTTTGCAGCAGTGGTATAATAGAAGTGCCAACGGGCTTTATGAAAAAAAATTTGGCGAAAAAAAATGTGGTGGTAATCGGGGGCGGCACCGGCAGCTTCGTTGTTTTGAATGCTTTAAAAAATTCTCCCCATAATCTTTCGGCGATTTTAACAATGGCTGACGACGGCGGTTCGACTGGAATGCTGCGGGAAGATTTTGGAATTTTACCGCCCGGCGATGTTCGCCGCGCCTTAGTGGCGCTTTCGCATTCTGACAATAAAATCCTGTCAGAGCTTTTTAATTATCGTTTTCAAGAGGGCAGGGGTTTAACCGGTCATAGTTTCGGTAATTTATTCTTAACGGCCTTAGAAAGATTGACCGGCGATTTTCAGAAAGCCATTGATGAAGCGGGGAAGGTTTTAAATATTAAGGGGCGAGTCATCCCGGTTACCTTAGAACATACCCATTTGATGGCTAAATTAGAGGATGGAAAGATTATTAAGGGTGAAACCAATATAGATATTCCCAAGCACAATCCGGATTTGAAGATTAAAAAAATTTGGCTCGAGCCAAAAGCGAAAGTTAATCCAATTGCCAAAAAAGCCATAAAAAATGCTGATTTTATCATTATCGGGCCAGGCGATCTTTACACCAGTATCCTGCCCAATCTCTTGGTTGGGGGAGTGACGGCTAGTTTACACCAAAGCCGCGCCAAAAAGATTTATATAATGAATATTATGACCAAACACGGAGAAACTAACGGCTTTCGCGCTTCGGATTTTGTGCAAGAACTGGAAAATTATCTGACTTTGACTGATTTAGGCTACATTTTAATTAATACGGAGCGACCGGACTCCAAGAGATTAAGGAAATATCGCGAGGAAAAGGCTCAATTTGTAGAGTGCGACGAAAAAAAATTGAAAAAAATGCCCTGTCGGGTGTTTAAAGCGAAAATTTTGCGACCGCGCGGTCTACTACGTCACGATTTTAAAAAATTAGCAATAGTTTTGGAAAAAATTTTTTCCTTTTAGAGTTATCCACATTTTTTAAGTTTGTTTTTTTGGTATATAATTAATTGGTAAAATCTAAATACCAAAATTTTTGGTAAAACATTTTGTAAAACTATGCCTAATGGAAAATTCCACAATCCGTTTCGGAAAATAAAGAAAAGAGATGGCCGCGTGGTAGTTTTTGACAGCTCAAAAATTACCGAGGCCATTTTTAAAGCCGCGGAAAGTGTCGGCAAGGCCGATTATCCTTTGGCCAAGTCGTTAATGGAGGAGGTTTTGCGGCGGTTAGGAAAAAAATTAAAAATTCAGCGCGGTTACATTCCCTCCATTGAGGAAATTCAAGATACGGTTGAGCAGGTTTTGATTGATCGGCATCAAGCGGAGGCTGCCAAGGCTTATATTCTTTATCGGCAAAAGCGTTCGGAAATCAGAAAAGAGAAGGCGCAAATTTTGAACAAAGAAACAATAGATGAAGTTGATAAGAGATTCGATTTGAATGCTTTGCGGGTTTTAGCTTCGCGTTATCTGCGCAAAGATACCCATGGCAATGTGGTGGAATCGCCCAAAGAGTTATTTACGCGCGTTTCCGTCCATACCGCCTTACCCTCGCTTTTTTATGATGAAGCGGTTTTGAAAAAGCGCGGTCGGACGGTGGAGCATCGTTTTGAAGAATTCTCTCCGGAAAAATTTGACGGCAAATTCAAAATTGGAAATTATATTTTGAACCAATTTCATCTGGAAGGATTAAAAAGATTGTATGATCGTTTTAATCGGGAGCAAAAATTAAAATTATCCTGGTCAAAATTTTTGGAAAAATTAAAAGACGGCTATTTCGATAAACATGCTGAAGAGATAGAGAAATTTTATAATTTGATGGTTTCCAGAAAATTTATGCCGAACACGCCGGCGTTGGCAAATTTTGGCAGCGTCTTTGGAATGGGTTCGGCTTGTTTCGTTTTAGATGTTGAAGATTCCATTGATAGCATTATGGACACCTTGAAAGCGGCGTCAGTAATTTTTAAATCCGGCGGAGGCGTCGGATATAATTTTTCCAAATTGCGGCCCGAAGGAGATTTTGTCCGTTCCACCGGAGGCTTCGCTTCCGGTCCCATTAGTTTTATGAGTTTGTATGATCGAATGACCGAAGTCATTAAACAGGGGGGCATCCGGCGGGGGGCGAATATGGGCATTTTGAATATCAATCACCCTGATATCGAAGCTTTTATCCGCTGTAAAACCGGCAATCAGGCAATGCGCAATTTTAACCTTTCTGTTTTGGTCTTGCCGGAGTTTTGGCAATATTACAGAGAGCACAAGCCCTACCCGATGATTAATCCGCATACCAATCAGGTGGCGAAATATGCTGATCCACGGAAAATCTTGGATCTTGTTGCTTATCAGGCATGGGAATCAGCCGAGCCGGGAGTGATTTTTTACGACCGCATCAACGAATATAATCCTTTGGTTAAGGCTTTAGGTCCCATTACTTGTACTAATCCTTGCGGCGAGGTTTTGCTTTACCCTTATGAATCCTGCAATTTAGGCAGTATTAATTTGTGGGCTTTCGTCAAACCGAATCATAAGCATGAAAAGAAATTTTTTGATTGGCAGGAATTTTCCAAGACCGTGGAGCTGGCCGCCCGCTTTATGGATAACGTGATTGATATCAATAAATATCCTTTGCCGCAGATTGAGGAAATGACGTTAAAGACCAGAAAGATGGGCTTGGGAGTGATGGGGTTGGCCGACACGCTTTTCGAACTGATGATCCCGTATAACAGCAGCGAAGGATTAAAATTTATGGAGCGAATGACCGAAACTCTGAACTATTATACTAAACACGCTTCGGTAAATTTAAGCGAAGAGCGGGGACGTTTCACATTATTTGATAAATCTTTTTATCCGGACGGGAAAATGCCTTTTGCCGGTTATAAAGATAAAAAATCCTGGCATTTTGATTGGCAGGCTTTAGTGCGGAAAATAAAAACTCATGGCTTGCGTAATGCTTTTACGACCGTCTTGGCGCCCACCGGTTCTATTTCCATGATTGCCGGTTGTTCGTCGGGTATTGAACCGAATTATAGCTTGGTCTTTGAGAAAAATGTGGCAGTCGGAAGCTTCTATTATGTTAATCCGGTCTTTGAAAGAATTTTGATGCGTTTTGGTTTGTTTAATGATTATTTTCTGCGGCGGGTAATCAATAATGACGGAAGCGTTAATAAAATGAACAGTGTCCCGGTGAAATTGAAGAAAGTTTTGGTAACGGCTATGGATATTTCTCCGGAAGATCATATTCGAGCGTTGGGCGCTATGCAAAAATGGATAGATTCGTCAATTTCCAAAACGAACAACTTACCATTTAACGCGACACCAGAAGACATTAAAAGCATCTATTTATTGGCCTATAAGCTGGGCTGCAAAGATGTAACGGTTTTTCGCGATAAATCCATTAAAAATCAGGTTTTAGTCGCCGGCAATCAGAAAAATTCCAAGAAAAAGCCTAAGGATAAGGAAGGGGTTTTCGTTTCCAAGAAGGATACTAAGGCCGAAGGATTCTCTATTTATTATCAGCCCAGCCTTATTGAATCTTTGCCGATGGAGGCGAAAAATCTCGTTGATGAAAAAAAGTTTTGTCCCAATTGCCATACGGAATTGGTGAATCAAGAAAAATGTCATGCTTGTCCGGTTTGCGGCTGGGGGGTGTGTTCGTAGTTGAATTAAAAGATTCCGCAAACTCTATAAACTTTGATATTTGCATTGTGAATTTTACACTTTCAATGTTTCTCGACCGGATAAATTTTTGATTTGCCTTATTAAAACAGTCCGGAATGGACATTTTCCGGACTGACGAGGGTGGTAATATTAGGATAATTTTCAGCCTCCAATTGGAATTAAGGAAAAATTATTATAGCCATTTCTTGAATTTAGCGATAAGAAAGAAGATAAAAGATATGCCGAGCATAATTGCCAGGATTATCCAAAAGCCCAAGGGATGATTGGCAAAAGGCATATAGTCGAGATGTAAACCAAAAATACTGGTTATCAAAGAAAGCGGCAGAACGATAAAGGTTGTGACCGTAAGTACTTTCATCGTATTATTTGTTTTGCTGTCAAAAAGGGTGTTGTTGGTTTCTTCCAGCGCTTCGGCTGTCTCTTTGAGATTATCCAAGGCGTCCCAGATTTTTTCGTAATCGCCGAGCAGATCGTTAAAGTAAATCTCTATGTCTTTGCCGAAAAATTTTGTGCCCTTTGACAAGAGTGATTCCAAAATTGATTTTTGGGGCCGGGTAATTTGGCGTTGGTCCAGAATATCGCGTTTGATAACGGATATTTCTTTTATCATTTCTCTCTCCTTTTCCTTGAAAATAAATTCCTCCGCTTTTAGTATTTTTTCCGTGATATGCGTTAATTGACGAAGCGAAAAATTAAGGCCGCCCTCCAGAATTTCATAAAGGAGATGGCCGGTGGTTTTAGCCATAAATTGTTTTTGGCCGGACAAATCTTTTTGCATTTTGGCGAAAAGCTGGTCAATCGGTTCGATGCGGGCGTAGCGGACGGTGATAACGGCATCCTTAGTGATAAGAAAGTCAATTTCTGTCGGCTGCGAAGTCTGGCATTCCGCATTGTAAACAGGCAGGTAATAAACGATAAACAAATAGCCGTCATAAATTTCTACTTTGGAGCGGCTGGAAGCCGGAATGAGTTCGCCCAGGATTAAGGGATGAAATTTAAAATGCTTGGCCAAATAGTCAATATCGGACTGTTTGGGATTGATGATATCGATCCAGCTTATTTTTGATTGAATTTGTTGTATCATATGAATAATTATATAAAAATTACGGGCTGAGGGCAAGGGAACAAGATGGGGTTGACATCGCCATTTTTATTTGCTAAATTATTTTCAATGCCGCTAAAGATTGCGAGCAATCTTTTCCGTGTGTTATTTGTTTTTTATGCCGACCATTAATCAGTTGGTAAAAAAAGGGAGAAGCAAAAGTGTTAATAAGACCAAATCGCCGGCCCTAACTTTTGGTTTCAATTTAAAGAAGAATCGGCCGACTGATTATCCCTCGCCGTTTAAAAGAGGAGTTTGTTTGAAAGTTTTCACGACCACTCCTAAAAAGCCGAACTCGGCTTTGCGGAAAGTGGCCAGGGTAAGGTTGACCAACGGCATGGAAGTAACAGCGTATATTCCGGGCATTGGCCATAATTTGCAGGAACACTCGGTAGTGGTTTTACGCGGCGGACGGGTAAAAGATTTGCCTGGCGTGCGCTATCATATCGTGCGTGGTGTTTTGGATACTACCGGTGTCGAAAATCGCAAACAACAGAGATCAAAATATGGCGCTAAGGCGTCCAAGAAATAACATTTATGCGAAGAAATAAAAGCACTAAAAGATCATTTGAACCAGACGTTATTTATTCCCGGCCGGAATTCAGTCGGTTCATTAATTATTTAATGGAAGAGGGGAAAAAAGCGGTGGCTGAGCAAATTTTTTATCAAGCCTTGGAAGCGATTAAAGAGAAGACCAAGAAAGATCCGATTGAGGTGGTAGACGTAGCCTTGAAGAATGCTTCGCCGCTTTTAGAGGTAAAATCGCGGCGAATCGGAGGCGCTAATTATCAGGTGCCGCAGGAAGTTCGCGGCGAAAGAAAGTTCGCTTTGGCTTGTCGTTGGATTATCGGAGCAGCTCGTTCCAAACAAGGAAGGCCGATGTCCGAAAAATTAGCGGAAGAATTTATCGCGGCGGCCAATAACGAAGGCGCAGCTATCAAAAAGAAATTAGACACTCATCGCATTGCCGAAGCGAATCGGGCTTTTGCTCATTTTTCCTCGTTTTAAAAATTTCTTAATCCCGGCGCCGGGATTATTCATCCGCTCCCAATTCGGAGCGGTTTATCAAATAATTTATTAATTATGTCCAGACAATATCCTATAGAAAACACTCGCGATATCGGCATCATCGCTCACATCGACGCTGGCAAGACAACTGTTTCCGAGCGCATTCTTTTTTATACCGGAATTTCCCATAAAATCGGAGAGGTTCACGAAGGAGAAGCGATTATGGACTGGATGGAGCAGGAAAGGGAAAGGGGGATCACCATTACTTCCGCTGCCACCACATGTTTTTGGACCCAAACTTATAAACAATCAGCCGCTAAGGACGAACATCAAAAGGGTCAATATCGGATTAACTTGATTGATACGCCGGGCCACATTGATTTTACCGTAGAGGTACAGCGTTCTCTTCGCGTTTTGGACGGAGCGGTAGTTGTTTTTGACGGCGTTTCCGGCGTAGAACCGCAATCGGAAACGGTTTGGCATCAGGCGGACAAATTCAAAGTTCCGCGCATTTGTTTCATCAATAAATTAGACCGGATGGGCGCCAGTTTTGAAAACTCTTTCCAATCCATCAAAGACCGTTTGACGCCCAATGCCATTCCGGTTCAGTTGAATATCGGCTTGGAGGAAAAATTTGAAGGTGTCATTGATTTAATCAGGATGAAGGCTTATCGTTTTTCCGGCGAGCACGGAGAGATTATTGACGAAGCGGAAATTCCGGAAAATTTGCTGGAAGAGGCAAAAATACATCATCACGAATTGGTAGAAAAAATCGTCGAGCAAGATGATGAATTGATGGCCCGTTATTTGGAGGGAAAGGAGCCCAGCGAAGAGGAATTGCGCAAAGTTTTGCGTAAAGCCACCATTGATAATAAAATTATTCCGGTTTTTTGCGGCACCGCTTTACAAAATAAAGGCATTCAGTTTGTTTTAGACGGCGTAGTTGATTATTTGCCGTCGCCTTTGGATTTACCTCCGATCAAGGGCTTTGATCTTCAGACCAATAGTGAGATTGAGCGTCATCCGGACGATAACGAACCGTTTACCGCTTTGGCTTTTAAAATCGCCACCGACCCCTTTGTCGGCACTCTCACTTATTTCCGCGTTTATTCCGGTACCTTAGAACGCGGTACTTATACCTTGAATTCCGTTAAGAACAATAAGGAAAGAATCGGCCGGATTATGCGTATGCATTCCAATCATCGGGAAGAAGTGGAAGGGGTGTTTGCCGGCGACATCGCTGCCATTGTCGGTTTGAAGAATACCACGACCGGCGATACGCTTTGCGACCCCGACCATCCGATTGTCTTGGAAAAAATAGAATTTCCGGAACCGGTTATTTCGATGCGCATTGAACCGAAGACGAAAGCTGACCAAGAAAAAATGGGCATCGCCCTGAAAAAATTATCCGATGAAGATCCCACCTTCCAGATTAAAAGCGACAGCGAAACCGGCGAAACTTTGATTGCCGGAATGGGCGAGTTACACCTGGACGTTTTAGTTGACCGGATGCGCCGCGAATTTAAAGTTGAAGCCAATACCGGCCGGCCGCAAGTTGCTTACAAAGAAACCATCAAAGGTTCCAGCGAAGCCGAAGGAAAATATATCAGGCAATCCGGCGGCCGCGGTCAATACGGCCACGTTTGGCTGAAAGTGGAACCGATGGAAAGAGGACAGGGTTTTGAATTTGTTAATGCCATTAAGGGCGGAGCGATTCCGCAGGAATTTATTCCGCCCGTAGAAAAAGGCGTTAAAGAGGCAATGGAAAAAGGCGTTGTGGCCGGCTATCCTTTGCAGGACATTAAGGTGACGCTTTATGACGGATCTTTCCACGACGTTGACTCTTCGGAATTCGCTTTTAAGATTGCCGCTTCTATGGCTTTTCAGGAAGCTGTTCGACGTTCCACTCCGATTATTTTGGAGCCGATTATGAAAATTCAGGTTATTGCGCCTGCAGAATTTTTGGGTGACGTGACCGGCGATTTGAACTCCAAGCGGGCGCGCATTGAACAGATTTCCGACAGAATGAATACGAAAGTCATTGATGCCAAGGTGCCTTTGGCCGAAATGTTCGGCTATGCCACCAAATTACGCTCCATGACCCAGGGCCGGGGATTCTTTACTATTGAACTTGACCATTACGAAGAGGTGCCCAAGAACATTGTTGAATTGATTGTAGCCGGGAAAAAATAATCAATATTTCACTGACCCCATTTAAAGACCCGCCAGGTAGAGGCGGGTTTTCGTTTTTTCAATATTGAGCTATAATTATCAATATGAGCACCAAAAATTTAGCCGTAGACAAGTTGGCCAAGATTTTACGTTGCGATAAGGAAGCGCTTCTGGATTTGGATAAAAAAATGAGCGTAGTCAGTAAAAAAACCGGAGTCTTGGATGTAATTTTGAAAGATAATGACTCGCTTATTGATAATCGTTTGCTGCGTTTAGGTCTCAATCGCCAATCGTCGGCCAAAGATGTTTACAGCGCCCTGATTAAAAAGATTTATTCTTGCGATAAAATTTTCGTTCAGAAGCTCGGTAACGTTTCTGCCGCTAAGGTAGAAGATTGTCAGAGGGTTTTGGATGCGATTAGGGCCAGCGTCAGTAAACTGAACGGCTATTTTTTGAAGAAAGACAAGGCTAGAGAGCTCCTTATTAAAGAGCCGCCTAGAAATATTCTTCAGGTCTTGAATTATCAGAGCGTTGAGGAGATGCTTAAAAGAGAAGATATTTTTGAAATTTTTGCCGCTTTGCGCTTTATTGAAAATAACGATTGGCTGAATAACGTTTTTTTCAAACAATACGAAAGTTTAACGCCGGCTGATTTTGAAGAAAGAGAAGTAGAAATCCGCGCCCTGGGACAGAAATGGTCCAAGGCAGCCGAGAGCTTTGTCCAGAAGAAATACCACAACATCAGCCACCTTAAAGAATTCGGCGTGATTTTTGTTATTCCGGTTGCTTTGAATATTCCCGGTGAAATTTTGCGGATGATTTCCATGGTTTATCACTATTATTACGAGGTGAAATTTTATTCCGATATTTTCAGAAGTTTCAGCCAGTACCCTGATTTCGCCCAAAAATTGATTGCCATTTTGAAGGGTGATCTGGCCAACGATCACGTTCCATCTTCAAATCAGGCGCAGTGGCTGATCATCCAGCAGTATTTGGCCAAAAACGATGAAAATGACAAAAGATTATTTGAGCCGCACCTTAACCCCGAAGCGATGCATTGGGAGAATTCGGAAAGGGAAATAGTGAAATTAGGCGAGATCATCGGCGGCATTGATGAAGATTTTTCTTTTTGGAGCGATTTGGGCTGGGTCGGAGATTATTTTTCCACCGAAGTAGGCATCGATGTTTTAGTGAGTTTCAACATCGTGGACGCAGTGATGTCTTTGGTCAAGGAAAAAGAAATGGTCAAGTATCTATATCATCATCAGGAAGCGCTGTGGAATAAAATTTTCATCGGCTATTTGGGTCAGGCCGAATTAGAAAAGCAGTTGAAAAATAATTTATTGTCTGGCTTCATCCAATTATAAATGTTAAGTGCCAGTAAAAAATGATCCTTTTTAGGGTTTAAGAAAGGCTGTTTTTGCGGTATAAACCCTTGGTTTTTCTTGAAAAATTTGCTATAATATAAATATAGAAATGTCCAAAAAGACCAGTAAAAAAGCTAAAAAAGAGACCTCGATAGAGGTGAAAAACGGAGCGGTTTCGGCAGCAATGCCGAAGCCTTCTTCTAGCTACGAAGCTAAGGATATTTATGTTTTGGAGGGGTTGGAGCCGGTTCGTAAACGTCCTGGTATGTACATCGGTTCCACTGGCATTGACGGTTTACACCATTTGATTTACGAGGTGGTGGACAATGCCATTGATGAGGCCATGGGCGGTTATGCCAAGAATGTTGAGGTTCGGCTTTATGACGGACATCGGGTTTCGGTTCAGGATGACGGCCGCGGCATTCCAGTTGATATTCACCCTCAAACAAAGAAATCTTCTCTGGAGACCGTAATGACTGTTCTTCACGCCGGCGCTAAATTCGACAACAGTTCTTATAAAGTGTCCGGCGGCTTGCACGGCGTTGGCGTTTCGGTGGTCAACGCCCTTTCTAGTTTTATGCGGGCTGAAATTTGCCGCGACGGAATACGTTATGCTCAGGAGTATAAACGGGGGAAACCGCAGGGAGCAGTCAAGAAGGTTGGCCCGGGCCAGATTAAGGGAACAACCGTCACCTTTGAACCGGACATTGAAATTTTCGGAGAGAAAAACGGAAAAATGCCCGATTACGATTTCAAAAAAATTTCCGATCATTTACGAGATCAGGCGTTTTTGACTCCGGGCGTTAGGATTCGATTAGTGGATAGCCGCGATGATAACAGCAACGCCTTTGATTTTTATTTTGAAGGCGGTATCGTTTCCTTTGTTAAATATTTGATGGAAACAGAAAAGCCGATTCAGGATAATGTTTTTTATGTCGGTAAATCTTACGAGGGAATTCTGGTGGAGGCCAGTTTTGTTTATACGGAAGATATTCAGGGTTTGGAGCTTTGTTTTGCCAACAACATCAGAACGATTGAAGGCGGCATGCACTTGACCGGTTTTCGCACGGCGTTGACCAGAGTTTTAAATGATTACGCGCGTCGAGAAGAATATCTTAAAGAAAACGAAGAAGGATTGGTGGGCGATGATGTGAGAGAAGGTTTAACCGCGGTCATTTCCGTTAAATTAGCCCAGCCGCAATTTGAAGGTCAAACCAAGGCCAAGCTGGGAAATCCCGAAGCGCGGACAGCCGTAGATTCGGTAGTCAGTGAAAGCCTGAAGGATTTCTTGGAAAAAAATCCTCAGGATGCCAAAAAGATTTTGGAAAAGTGCTTATTGGCTGCCAAGGCGAGGAAAGCGGCTAAAGCGGCCAAGGAAACGGTTTTGCGCAAGGGAATTTTAGAAGGATTGACTTTGCCGGGAAAGCTTACTGATTGCAGCAGTAAAAATCCGGAGGAATCGGAATTGTTCATTGTTGAAGGCGATTCGGCTGGCGGTTCGGCTAAACAAGGCCGCGATCGTCGCTTTCAAGCTATTTTGCCTTTGCGGGGGAAAATTTTAAACGTAGAAAAATCCCGCTTAAGCAAGATTATTGAATCCAAAGAGGTAAAATCTTTGATTATTGCCTTGGGTACGGCCATTGCCGAAGAATTCGATATTAAGAAGCTCCGTTATTATAAGGTTGTCTTAATGACTGATGCCGATGTGGATGGTGCCCATATTCGTTCTTTGCTTTTAACCTTATTTTTCAGATTCTTACCGGAAATTATTTCCGAGGGTCATTTATATATTGCTCAGCCGCCGCTTTATCGTTTGCAAAAGGGAAAAGAAATCCAATATGCTTATGCCGATGCGGAAAAAGAAGCGTTGGCGAAAAAAATGGCGCCGAGCCCGAAAGACAACGTTAATATTCAACGTTACAAAGGTTTGGGTGAAATGAATCCGGAACAGCTTTGGGAAACGACCATGGATCCAAGCCGCCGGATTTTGAAACTTGTTACCATTGAAGATGCCAAAGAAGCGGATAAGATTTTTGACGCTTTGATGGGCGATGAAGTCGGTCCGCGCAAGCAGTTTATTCAGGTGCATGCCAAAGGCGTCCGTAACCTTGACATTTAGCCGGAAAATTTCTAATCTAAGACTATTGCTATGTTTGCTAAATTGAAAGTATTTTTCAAAGAAGTGCGTTTGGAATTCAAGCGCGTCAATTGGCTTACCAAAAAAGAGACAATTCAGTACACCCTGATTGTAGTGGGGATGTCCTTGGGAATTGCGATTTTTTTGGGGTTTTTCGATTACGTTTTTACTTTCGTTCTGAACAAGTTCGTCATCTAAAATGCCCAAACAAAAAGACACACAACAAAGAAGTTGGTACGCCGTCCACACTTATTCCGGTTATGAAGACGCCGTTGCCCGTTATTTGAAGCAGCGGGTGGAGTCTTTGGATATGCATGACAAAATTTTTAACATCATCGTGCCTAAAGAGAAGAAGATTAAAATCAAGGGCGGCCGGCGCTATACTACGGAAGAGAAAATTTATCAGGGCTATGTCCTGGTAGAAATGATTTTAAATGATGATTCCTGGTATGTGGTTCGCAATACGCCGCGGGTAACCGGATTCATCGGAGCCGATTCCACCACCCCGACGCCTCTGTCGGAAAAAGAAGTTTCGGAAATTATGAAACGCACCGGCGTGGAAGAGCCAAAATACAAGATTGATTTGCGGGTGGGCGATGTGGTTAAAATTACCGACGGACCGTTTAAGGACTTTGACGGAAAAATCAACGAATTGGACGAAGCGACCGCTAAAGTCAAGGTTTTGGTTTCTATCTTCGGTCGAGAAACTCCTGTGGAATTAGACTTCTTGCAAGTCAAAAAGATTTAAATAAACTAAACTTATATGGCTAAGAAAATAAAAACAATAATTAAATTGCAAATTCCCGCTGGCGCGGCCAATCCCGCTCCTCCTGTCGGAACGGCTTTAGGACCGCAAGGTTTAAACATCGGCGAATTCTGCGCCAGATTCAATGAAGCGACGAAAGCGCAGGCCGGCAGCATTATTCCGGTGGAAGTCACTGTTTTTGAAGACCGCACTTATGAATTCAAATTGAAAACGCCGCCAGCTTCTGATTTGTTGCGTCAGGCTGCCGGTATCCAAAAGGGTTCGGGCGAACCGCACAAAAATAAAGTTGGAAAAGTGACTAAGGCCCAGGTAAAGGAAATTGCCGAAAAGAAAATGGCTGATTTGAACGCGAATGACATTGAGGCGGCAATAAAGATTGTAGAAGGAACGGCTCGTAGTATGGGGATTGAGATTAAGGGCTAGATCGTTTATCAGTTTGCCCCGCGCCTGATGGCGCGGGGCTTTTTATTACTTTTTATGCGAGTTTGACAAAAATCAGCGATCATTTAATATAAAATCAGCTATATTTTAAAAACAAAAAACGATATAATGATAAGGAGAAGACTATGCAAGCAATTTACCTTAGGGAATCGGATTCCCCAGCCAAGTTCATTTTAATTGAAGGTTTGAATGGTTCGGGTAAAACCACTCAAGCCAAAATTTTGGCTGCCACTTTGGCGCAAAATGGCACTTCCGCGGTTTTCAATCATGAACCGAGTTCCGGAATATTCGGCCAGATTATCCGTCAGCTCATTGACGGGATTTGCCTTGACAGTGGCCTTTTACACAGAGCCAAAGATTTCGCGAGATCGTATCTCGCGCCTCAGGCTGATTATTCGCGTCCCTTGCGCCAATTCTATGGCGCGGCGCTCAATGTTTTATATGCCCTGGAAATGGATAGGAAGTTGAGCGAATGGGAAAAGCAGATTATTTTCGTTGCCAATCGGATGGAAGATTTGCGGGAAAACATTCTTCCTAATCTGGAGAAGAATGTTTGGGTGATTCAAGACCGTTATGATCTTTCCTGCTTTTTTCACGGAATGTCCAACGGCGTGGATTTTTCCAAGTTGCTCGCCTTGCATCAAAAGGCGATAGCCGATTCGTATCTGGCGCCTGATCTCATCATCTATTACTGGTTGCCCGTTTCCGTCGCCTTGGAGCGGCTGGGAAAATCAGGCAAGATCATCGATGTCTATGAGAATCAGGCCAACTTGGAACGGATTGAAAAGGCCGCCCGCGAGATTCTTTCTTTTAAGGATGAAAATCCCAAGCCTCATCAGCCTCTTGTTCGGGAATTCCAAATGTCTCAGCGTTCTCATCAGATTTTGATTGTTAATGCCGAACCGAGCTTGGAAGAAATTAGTCGGGAAACGTGGCATTATGTCCAAGACACTTTCCATGTTTGAAAATCCTAAAGTTTGTAATCACACTAGCGTCGGCGTAATTCTAACCGATTCTCAGGGCCGGACACTTTTGATTGACCGCAAGCGTTTTCCGCTTTTTTTTGCTTGTCCAGCCGGTCATCTGGAAGAAGGCGAACAACCGGAAGCGGGAGCGATTCGGGAAGCAAAAGAAGAAATCGGCTTTGCTATTTCCAATCTGCAATTGGTTCAGCACGAACGTTACGATAATCCCTGTCGCCGGCAAGGAGGGACTTGGCACGAGTGGTGGATTTATCGCGCTGATTTTTCCGGCGCGCTTCAGGGTTCGCCGGATGAAACCAAGAGCGTCGGCTGGTATGACCGCACTGAAATCCAGGCTTTGCAAAAGGAGGCTAAGCTGGAGCCGATCTGGCAGCAGGTTTTTGAAAAACTTCATATCATTTGATAAAACTGCGTTCAAACCGCTTTGTTCGTCGGAACAAGGCGGTTTTACTTTTTACTTTTTTTGGCTTAAAATAACAAGAGGATGATTTTTTATTTTTAGCAATGTTTTTTCTCAGTAAAGAGCCAGTAAAAAAAATAGTTTTTTGTTCCAGTCAGCGCTTTCGCAAAGAAATGCTCCAGTTCATAAAAGAACTTAGGGCATTGATTCAGGAGAATAAAGCGCCTTTTATTATTTTGGAGCCGGATTTTGACGAACTGCCCGAAGAATTCCTTTCCTTGTCGGAGCAGGAGCGCCTCAAGGACGATAACTACCGGAAACAATTGATTTGGGACGCCTCCAATCATCTTTTCGGCCGGGTTAAGAAAGCGGACATTGCTTTCATTTTCAACAAGAATGGCTATTTGGGCATTAATACCAGCGGCGAACTTTTTGCCGCAGCGGTTTTGGACAAAAAAGTTTATGCCCTGGAGGAAAAGGTGATGATGGGCAAGTACCCGAATGAATTGTATGAAGAGCCTTTCGTCTCCTTTTTGATTCACGGCGTAACGGCTACCCCTAAAGAATTTTTTGCTAAGATTATTAAGGAATAATTATTATGGTGAAATACCTTCCCACTATCGGTTTGGAAATACACATTGAATTGAAGACCAAAACAAAAATGTTTTGTGGCTGTTTGAATGATTCCGAAGAACGGCATCCCAACGTCAACGTCTGCCCGATTTGTTTGGCGCATCCGGGGGTTTTGCCGGTTATCAACCAGGAAGCCGTCGCCGCGGTTTTAAAACTGGGTCTTGCCTTGGACGCCAAGATCGCTTCGGTTTCCAAATTTGACAGAAAAAATTATTTTTATCCCGATTTGCCCAAGGGTTATCAAATTTCCCAATATGATCAGCCGCTGGTTGAAGGCGGGTATCTGGAGATTTATTTGGCAGAAAAAAACAATGTTAATGATCTGCCGCTGACTAAAAAAATCAGGCTTCGCCGTGTGCATCTGGAAGAAGACGCCGGCCGCCTTAACCATTCTGACGACGGGAAAAATACTTACGTTGATTTTAATCGAGCAGGCGTGCCGCTGGCGGAACTCGTGACTGAGCCGGATATCGCTTCGGCTTTGGAGGCGCGGCGTTTTGCCGAGGAATTGCGCGCGATTTTACGCTATTTGGCTATTGCCAACGCCGATATGGAAAAGGGAGAGATGCGTTGTGAAGTGAATATCTCTTTGGCTAGTGAGGGGAGTCGGGAATTGGGCACCAAAGTTGAAATCAAAAATCTCAATTCTTTCCGGGCAGTGGAGCAGTCCATTGAATATGAAATCAAAAGGCAGACGGAGATTTTGGAGGGGGGCGGAAAGATTATGCATGAAACACGCGGCTGGGATGAGCCTAAGGGCGTGACTGTTTCCCAACGCAGCAAAGAAGAAGCGCATGATTACCGTTATTTTCCCGAGCCGGATTTATTGCCGCTTAAACCTTCAGAATTGTTTCCGTTGGAGGCATTGAAGGTGGCAGTGCCGGAATTGCCGTTTGCCAAGCGTCTGCGCTTTATGAAAGAGTTTGGCTTAAAATTCGGTGAAGTGGACAGTCTGGTCTGGGAGCCGGAAACAGCCGTCTATTTCGAGCAAGTCATTTCCGAATTGGACAGCTTCCAGCCGGCCAGCACGAAACACCGGGAGAAAAGAATAAAATTAGCCTACAATTATTTTAATAGCGATTTGAAAGGCTTAATAGCCGCGCAGTTGACAGCTTTGAAAGATTCTAAAATGGACAGCCATGATTTTGCTCATTTGATTGATTTTGTTGATAAAAATATGATTTCTTCCGCTGCGGCCAAGGCGGTTTTGGCGGAAATGTTCGTTACCGGAGTCGACCCTGAAGGCATCATTAAAGAAAAAAATCTTTTCCAGATATCCGACGGCAAAGACTTATCAGCGGCCATTGAAAAAATAATTGCCGCCAATCCGGAGGTGGCGGAAAATTATAAAAAGGGCAAAGAAGGTGTTTTACAGTTTTTGGTCGGTCAGGTGATGAAAGAAACAAACGGCCGGGCCAATCCGGAAGTGGTTTTGGAGCAGATAAAAGCTGCCTTGAAAAATAATTAACTGTGTGGTATAATAAATAATATCAGGTTAAAGTTTCTCTAAAAATATGGAAAATCTCGATACATTTAGCAATCAAAATCCTGAAAAGCCGAAATCTTTCGGTCCTAATTGGTATAAAGATATCGAAATCTTGGATGAAGAAACCGGCGCCTTTAAAATAAAGGAAGCGTCTGGTGAAGAGCGCATTGTTAATCCCTCTGTGCCTCCGATTCTTCATGAAACGGAAGAGGCGGAAAGACAAGAGGCCGGAGTGGCGCAATTAATTAATCAGTTGCCGCAGGCTGTACGTATGGAAATTAAGGAAAAAGCGCGCATTGCAGCGGCTAACGAGCTTCAAAAAAAACAGCATCTTTTGGAGCCGGCGCAAGTCGGGAAAGAGCTGTTGGCTCTTAGCCGGCAGAAAGAATGGGAGCTGGCTGCCGAGTGGTTGGAGAATAATTCCGAAACAGGACAAAAATTCGCGGCTTAATAGCCACGAGTTTTTGTTATTTTCAACGCTTGTTTGTAATCGTTAACCCAGAGGATTTCTTTGTCGCGTTTGAACCAGGTCATTTGGCGTTTGGCGTAATCATTAATTGCCTTAGTAAGTTCCTCAATCATTTTTGCTTGGGGAATTTTTTTCTGCAGATACAGGCTGACCCAGCGGTATTCCAAACCGAAATCGAACAATCGTTTCCAGCTCACTCCTTGTTCGTGGAGCTTTTTTATTTCTTCAATCATTCCGGTTTCAATCCGTTTTAACAGCCGTTTTTTTATTAGTTCTTTCAATTTTTTCGGTTGCCGTCTGACGCCAATCTTTAAGACATCGTAGTTTCTTTGTTTTTTAATTTTGGGTACTGGCCTTTTGGAAACAAGCACTATTTCCAGGGCCCGGATTAGTCGGCGCGGATTGTTTCTATCAATGCTTCTTGCCCGTCGGGGATCAACTTTTTTAAGCTTTTCGAATAAGTCGGCAACTGTCAGTTTTTCCAGTTTTTTCCGGAGTTGGCGGTTGGGCGGAACATCGGGAAAGATGACATTGTCAATCGCCGCGTCAATATAGAGGCCGGTGCCGCCGCAGATAATCGGCGTTTTTCCTTTTTTTAAAATTCTTTTTATGGCTTGGTTGGCTAACTTTTGATATTGGCTGACGCTGAATTGTTTTTTCGGGCTGGCGATGCTTAAGAGGTGGTGGGAGATGCCAGCCATTTCTTTTTTCAGTATTTTTCCCGTACCGATGTCCATTCCTCTATAAACCTGGCGGGAATCAGCGGAAATAATTTCTCCGTTGATTTTTTTTGCCAATTTTACCGCTAAGTCCGATTTGCCCGAGGCGGTCGGTCCCAAAATAACGATTATTTTCGGTTTTTGCGCGTTTGGACTCATAAGGCCAATTTACTAAAAAATTGCAGAAAGCGCAAATAAGGCACGGCTTTTAGAAATAAAAAATTTATGTTAATTTATTTAGATGACAGAGGGGAAAAAATTTCAAAGAAAAAAAGAAGATTTCGTTTGCCGCCATTGCGGCGAGCGGGTGATTGGCAGCGGTTTTACCGATCATTGTCCCAAGTGTTTATGGTCTAGGCATTTGGATGTTAATCCAGGCGATCGGCAGGCAATTTGCAAGGGGCTGATGGAGCCGATTTCTGC
>ERZ795054.642-NODE-642-length-40866-cov-6.358041_pt1 | contig 40866 bp, 26 predicted proteins | sample MGYA00375138_ERZ795054 | MGnify/ENA primary metagenome ERZ795054 (study PRJEB30183, sample SAMN05720215) | anaerobic digester metagenome | isolation source: active sludge of municipal wastewater-treating anaerobic digesters | place: USA | collected 2014-12-23 ... | reverse complement strand
ATCATTCCACAGCAGATAGTTGGACTGCATCAGTTTTCCATTCGGATGGTATACAAACTCATCCTTCGACTCAGGATACCATTGCTGGGTGCCGAGGTCCCACACCGAAAAGATATCCTCTGCCATGTACCCATTGGGATCATACTGATATTCGTGTTTAAATTCATTTGAGAGGATGGTAGTCTGGGGATCGCTGGAGGAGAATACGTAGGTGGTCAGATATCCCGATATATCGTAGGTATAGGTACCTAAACTGTTCAGGATCCACTGATGCTGCACTTTGTCCCACAGGTACAGGTGGTAGTCGACCGGATTATTGGCGTTGTTGTACTGCCAGGTCTCCTTGAAATCGGGGATCCATTCATGCAGGTTAACATCCCAGATTTCAAGCAGATAAAGGTTGATGTTTCCGTTGGGATCATATCCGGTCTCATTCCGGATGGAGGCTATCCAGCCGTTCAGGTTTGTACTCCATTCGTGGTAGAGGTGTTCGGTTACCTGATCCTGGCCGTTGTAGGTAATATCTTCCCTGAGCTCGTTTACCCATTTCTTGGCCAGGTAATCCCATACCTTCTTGATAATAAAGGTGGGATTGTTATGATTGTCATACTGATAGGTGGTCATTTCCGATGGCACCCAGCATCCCAGCTGGTCATCCATAGCATGAATGGTATAGCTGGTGACATTACCGTTTACATCGTAGGTGTATATTTTTTTGAACTCATTATGCCAGGTTTGAATACTGCTGTTGTAGGATTCATTTACCACGGAATCCAGGCATTGCTTGGGAATGGAAGGGGTCACCAGGTCTTTCCAGGGGAAGGGTTTAACCTGTTTCATGGCTAACTGCGGTTTGGTAACAAGCCGGTGAAATTCAGCAGAACCGGAGGCATCCTGCATAACCTTAAGGGTACTGTTGGTGATGGCTCGTGTGTCATGCGGGTTGTATCTCCTTTTTATCCATGCCGACTTACCCGTCAGCTGCAGTTCATCACCACCAGATGTATTGGGATGCATCACTTTCAGGGTGCTGTTGGTGGTTACCGGCCTGTCCTGAGGAAATTGTCTTCTTTTAATCCAGGTGGTCTGAGCCGGCAGGATACCCGGAAGTATCAAAACCAGTAGGAGGATGAGCTTTTTCATGGTCGCTTTTTTTAAGGGGTTAATTCAATTTTCGACCAAAGATGGCCCATGCAGTTACAGTTCACCAAATGAAATATACCAATCTGGCCGGCCTCCGGATACTTCATGCTTTAAGGCAGACAAACCCGTTGGCAGATGAAAAAGGGGCGTTGATAGGGTAAAAGCGGGGGGAGCGCTCGCTGACGCAAGCTCGGTTCAAAGTTCAAGGATCAATGTTCAAAGTGCTCGCTGGCGCGTGCGCGGTTCAGGTTCCATGTTTCAAGGGGTACCAGCTCCGTAGGAGCGTAATATTGTAGCATTCAGGGTGCCTATAACAACCAAAGAGCTCCGTAGGAGCGTAACCTATGTAGCATCGAGGGGGCCCCGACAAACAATAAGCTCCGTAGGCGATGCCCTGAGCGGAGTCGAAGGGGGTGAGGTGAACATTTCCATCCCGGATCGCTTCGCTCCCGGGACTTCGCTTCGCTCAGCATTTCCACATTTCCACATTTTCACATTTCTACATTACTGTATAATCCCCTTTGCCTTAAGCAGTTCGAAAAAGGCCTTCCGGTAGGAATCGCCGATTGGGATGCGCTGCTTGCGGATGATCACGTGGTTTCTTTCGATCTGGTCGATGCGGGAGAGGGCGATAATGAAGGATTTGTGCACCCTGCAGAATCCGTGTTCGGGTAAAAGGTTTTCGAGGGTGCTGAAATTCATCAGGGTCATGATCCTCTTTTCAGTGGTAACGATCCCGAGGTAGTCTTTCATCCCTTCGATGTAGAGGATCTCGCTGAAGCACACTTTCTGCATCATGTAATCGGCCTTTACCAGGATAAATTCACGCTCTGGTGTGGCAGGTGTGTGGACTGCCTCTGCCACCGGATGGGGTTTCTGGGGCCAGAATTTATCGGAAACCTTGTCCACTGCCTGCAGGAACCGCTCAAAACTGATGGGTTTCAGCAGATAATCGGTTACATTGAGCTCGTAACCTTTGAGGGCAAACTCTGAATAAGCAGTGGTAAGGATGATATAGGGCTTTTCCTTGAGGATTTCCAGCAGCTGGATGCCGGTGATGTCGTCCATCTGTATATCCAGAAAAATGAGGTCTACTGCATGGGTTTTAAGAAATCCCAGTGCCTCAAGAGGGTTTGTGAAGGTACCTGCAAGTTCCAGCATAGGGGTTTTCCTGACAAACCCTGCCAGCTTTTCTACAGCCAGGTGCTCATCATCAATCACCAGGCACCTGATTTTCAGCGTATCCATAGATGAGCAATATAACGGTTGCCGGTGATGTCCAGATCAAAGGAGTAATTGCCGGGGTAGATGAGCTCGAGCCTGCGTTTCAGGTTTTTCAATCCGATACCTCCCACCTTGTCCTTGGCGGCAGGTTGGGACGGCACCGTGTTCTCCACCACAAAATCGATGGAGTAATCAGCAAAAAGCTTAACCCGCACCGAAGGGCTTCCGTTCTGCCGGTCGCCGTGTTTGATGGCATTTTCCACCAGCGGGATGAAGAGCATGGGGGCAATGGTGCGGGCTGGATTCCTGATCTCCACCTCAAAGCTGATCAGATCCCTGCCAAACCTGAGCTGCTGTAGTTCGATGAAACTCCGGAGGTATTCAACCTCTTTGGCAAGGGGAACCTTCTCTTCTTCACTCTCATAGGCAACATACCGCATGATCTCCGAAAGCTTCATGATGCAGCGGGAGGCCTTGTCGGGGTCTTTATGGATCAGGGTATCGATGTTGTTGAGGGTATTGAAGATGAAGTGGGGATTGAGCTGATATTTCAGAAGGGCAATCTCGCTTTTGGCATGGTTGGCTTCCAGTTGTGCCTTGGCTTTCTGTTCACTGAGCCACATTTTGGCAATTTTGATCCCTGCAGCAAAAATTACCACTGCATAGGTCGAAACCAGGTTATACCAGAAGCTGAAATAGAAAAATCCCTTACGGGGCCAGTCAGGTAGAAACGTAGGAATATAGATGTAGTAGCTTACGGCCTGGTTCAGGAAAATGACCATAAACCCTAGAATCAGAAATAATAAACTGAATACAAGGTATTTGCGTTGAAGTACAAACCTGGGGATCAGAAAATAGAGGGTGATATAGGTGGCAGTGATGTCGATGGGCAGAAACATCCAGGCCCTGAGCCACAATACAAAAAAGGGTTGTCTGTCGTTCACCCAGGTGAGGGCACTGAAGAAGGTTACATAAACGATCCAAAAAATCACATGGACCAGAATACGGTGCCATTTGCTGCGGTATTCGAGGAGAAACATAGTCCGGTTTTTTTTTCAAAAGTACGATGACTTACACATGATTCTTACAGGCATAAAAATAAAATATACCAATCCTGATGATCTATCTATGAACCCGGATTGTTTGCCGGCAAAAACATCTGAGATTTTCGGGGCATTCGCGGAAGTGCCAGGTTGTGGTTCCGTAAAATCTTCCTATTTTTCCACCAGATTAAATCAATCCAATATGAAAACGTATAAAGTATTCATTTCCATTATTTTGATCTTATCCGGAGTGGCTGCACAAGCCTGCACCAACTATCTGGTTACCAAAGGTGCTTCGGCCGACGGCTCCACCATGATCAGTTACGCCGGAGATTCCCATGTGCGGTATGGCAACCTGTACTACTTTCCCAGAACCACCTGGCCCGAGGGGAGCATGCTCACCATTTACGACCGCAGTTCGGGCAAGCCGCTGGGACAAATCCCCCAGCCCCATGAAACATATCAGGTGATCGGCTTTATGAACGAGTACCAGGTGTCGGTAGGGGAGAGCACCTTTGGCGGCAGGACTGAACTGGAAGACACCACCGGTATCATCGACTGGGGAAGCATCATGTTTCTGGCCCTCCAGCGTTCAAAAACTGCCCGGGAAGCAATTCGGGTGATGGCTGAACTGGTTGAACAGTTTGGATACTACAGCTCCGGAGAGTCCTATTCCATCGCCGACCCCAACGAAGCCTGGATCCTGGAGCTGATTGGCAAGGGGGTGGAGATGAAAACCGACAAAAAGACTAAGCATACCTGGAATGGCAACAAAGGGGCGGTGTGGGTGGCCATCCGCATCCCCGACGGGTATATCAGCGCCCATGCCAACCATGCCAGGATCACCACTTTCCCGATGGAAAACGGAATCACAAGCATCAGTAGTTTGAATATAAGTAAGATCAATAATCCTGATGTAGAAGTGGTGTATGCCGCCGATGTGATTGATTTTGCCAGGGCAAAAGGGTATTACACGGGTGACGGATCCAACTTCAGCTTTTCTGATACCTATGCCCCGCTAACCTTTAGTGCTGCCCGGTTTTGTGAGCTGAGGGTCTGGGCCATGTTCGACCAGGCCTGCGACGGGATGGACGCTTACTGGGATTACGCCACCGGTAAGGTAAAATCGCCGCGTATGCCATTGTATGTGAAGCCGAACCGAAAACTCACCCCCCGCGACCTGTTTCATTTCAAGCGAAATCACCTTGAGGGTACCGAGCTCGATATGACAAAGGATATGGGGGCAGGACTGCAGGGGATGCCGTATCGCTGGCGCCCCATGACATGGCAGTATGAAGGGAGAAATTATTTCCACGAGCGGGTAACTGCCACCCAGCAAACGGCTTTTTCGTGGGTGGCGCAGATGCGGGGATGGTTGCCCGACCCCATTGGCGGGGTATTCTGGTACGGGGTGGATGCCGCCGAATTTTCCGTGCATGTGCCCTTTTACTGCGGGATGCTTTCGGTGCCGGAACCTTATGCCGAAGGCACCGCCGATCTGTTGACCTATTCCGACGAATCGGCCTTCTGGACCTTCAACCGGGTGGCACATCTGGCGTACCTGTTTTACGACCGGTGCATCGGAGATATCAGGAAGAAGCAGCAGGGGTATGAAGAGCGTTATGAAGTATGGGTCCCGGCCATGGACGTGGCCGCCATGAGTCTCCTGCAGAAAGACACCCTGATGGCCAGGGAGTTACTGACCCAGTTCTCGCATAGCCTGGCCAATGACCTGGTGAAGGAGTGGCGGGAATTTGGTAACTTCCTGCTGGTGAAGTACCTGGATGGCAATGTCAAGCAGGAGGAGAACGGGGTGTTTAAACGCAACCGGTGGGATTTTCCCCTGTCTCCGAAGAACCCTGAATTCCCTGACTGGTGGAAGGAGCAACTCATCCGTGAAACCGGTGACAAATTCCTGGTTCCGGGCAAAGAGGTGCATTGATCCGGCAGATCACCGCCCTTTACGGGGTTCGGCAATCCTGAATCTGCGCTGGGTCCTGTTTCCTTCCTGATCGGTGAGAGCCAGGGTATGCCAGCCGGGTGCGGGGTTGAGCCCGAATTTATGTTCCCCCTGTGTGATACCGATGAAGGAATCGTCGAGGTACCAGTACACGGTGCTGTTTTTCAGGCGGTGCGCCACCTCGAAAATCACTTTTTCCTTTTTGCCGGAGATATCTGTCGGAATGATAATTTCCCCGAGGTCAACCGGATATACCACCTCAATGGAAGGCCTGCTTTCGGCATCCGACTGGCAATCGGGGCGCCAGGGCGGGAGTGAACGGTAGAAGGGATTGAGGGGTTTGTAGTAGAACTCCATCAGCGGAGGCAGTACAAACCAGCTCTGTGGTACCATTTCGAAGGTGCTGACGCAGGAGGCATTGACCCTGAATTTTCCTGACGGGTCGAGATGGACCAGCTGGTGGTACGGGCAGGGTGGTACCTGCAGGTTCACATCCGGGATGAACAGGGTATCGGTATCGGTACAATTCGGGCCGGCGGGGTGTCCGCTTTGCCTGCAGACAACGGCAGGCACCATATCATCCCAGGGGGTATCGAACCATGCACTGCGTGGCAGCCGGCTGAAGACGTCGAACAGCACGGGGGCTGCACAGGTGGTTCCGGTAAGGCCGGGTCTTCCTTCGCCATTGGCATTACCGGCCCACACACCTACTACATACCCGGGGCTTACACCAATGGCCCATGCATCCCGGTTTCCGAAAGAGGTGCCTGTTTTCCAGGCAATTACCGGCATCGACGAGAACCACATCCAATTGGCCTCCTCATCGGGCCGGGCTACCTGCTTCATGGCTTCAAAGGTCAGCCACACCGACGACGCATGAAGTTTGTCGGGCTTGTTGAGCTCTTTCTGAGGGTCGGACTTGATTTGCTCCAACGCGTCGGCCAGCAGGATGGGTGCTCTCACATCTCCCTTCCGGTAGTGCCCGTCGGTTTTGCTAAAAGTGAGCAACATCCGGCCGAGGGAGGCATACATGCCGCAGAGTTCCCACAACCGGGTTTCTGCACCTCCCAGGATCACCGACAGTCCGTAGTGCGAAGCAGGGCGTTCGAGGGTACCCATACCCATACTGCGCATCCGGTCGCAGAAGCGCGCCGTGCCGTAGTCGCGGAGCATCAGCACCGCCGGGATGTTGAGCGACCGTGCCAGCGCCTGCCGTGCGGGGATGGCGCCGCTGAAAGCCTTGCTGTAGTTCACGGGTCTGAAGTTGCCGATTTCTACCGGCACATCCTTCACAAGCATCCCCGGCAGGATCAGGCCGTCGTCCAGCATCATGGCATACAGAAAGGGCTTCAGGATGCTTCCGCTGCTCCTTCGCGAAGGGATGATATCCACCTCTTCTCCTGTTTCTTTTCCGGTTGCACCCACATTTCCCACATAGGCCAGGGTACTTCCGGTGCGTGTATCCAGCACCAGCACAGCCAGATTGTTCACTGAGGAGGCCTCAAGGTTCTGCCGGTGCCTTTCCACAATCTCCTTCACCATCTGTTGCAGCGGGAGTTTGAGGGTAGTGCGGCAAATCTCTCCCCGGTGCCCCTCTTTAACCAGTCGGGTGAGCAGATGGGGCGCCAGGTTGGGGATGGCCTCGGGTGCCGTGGGTAAGGGCTCCCACATGGAAAGGTCACAGGTTTCTTCCGATATTTTGCCGGACTCGCGCAACAGCACCAGCAGGCGGTTGCGCTTTTGCAGCAGCTTTTCCATGTTTCTTCCGGGGTAGATCATGCCGGGGCTGTTGGGCAGCACTGCCAGGGTGGCTGCTTCGGCCCAGCTCAGCATGTGGCTGCTCTTGCCGAAGTACCGCCAGGAGGCGGACTCAAGCCCCACCACGTTACTGCCGAAAGGGGCATGGGCTGCGTACAGCCTCAGGATATCCTCCTTGCTGTGGGTCACCTCAAGCCTCAGGGCAAGGATGATCTCGACAATTTTGTTCGGAATTGTGCGCGGAGGATTCCCCTGCGACAACCTGATTACCTGCATGGTAAGGGTACTTCCACCCCTTTTTACCTTCCCTGCCCTGAGGTTTTCCCACAGAGCCCTGGCCAATGAAGGGAGGTGTACACCCTTGTGGGTAAGAAAGTTCCTGTCTTCCGACATAAGCAGGGCTGTCAGATATTTTTCAGGGAGGGTATCCGGGATGGGGAACCGCCACTGCTCATCACCGGCCACCCGTGCGCTGAGCAGCCGCCCGTCGATATCGGTCACAACAGTCGAATAGGTGGTTCTGAACAGGGGATCGGGCAGGGCAGTGAAGAACCAGACCGCGAGCATCCCGATGGCTGTAACAGGCTTCCAGAAGTGCACCACTGCGGGGGTTCTCCTGATCAGGCCAAAAAGGCCTGCAGCCCGATCATACAACCGGGTTTTCCGCATCAGGGGTTTGCCGCCTTAAAGGTCTGAAAGGGTGATTCCTCATGGCATAATCCTTCTGATGGATGCTTAAGGTTTCTGAACCACCAGGCGAGCTGTAAGGTTCAACGAGCCGTCTGAAAGGGTTAGTAGATATACCCCGTTGGGAACAGCAGCAAGATTCAGGGTGATCCCTTCCGGGGACCTTGTGGTGACTGCTGTGGGGAATTCCCTTCCGGCAGGGTCTGTGATACGGATCCGGTATTTTGCAGGATCGTCCGGCAAGCCTGAAATGGTGCAGAATTGTGATGCAGGATTGGGATAGAGGCTCAGCGTACCCCTTTCTGCTTCATCTATACTTTCAAGCAGAACATGCACCTGGAGGGAAGAGGTGTCACCCTTGCATCCGAATGCATTCATGGTGCTTACCTTCAGGAAGTTAGGGGACACAGGACCCCACGAAACGTTCACTGTATGTGTGCCATTTCCCTGAATGGTTAAGGCATTGGTCGCATCCCACTGGTAGGTATACCCTTGTTTGAAGGGAACATCATACGTAACAGACTGTATAACAAGCGGATAAATAGGTCCGGTAATGGGTCCGGTAAGGATGGGCTGAAATGCCATCACCTCCAGGGTATCGGACCAGTTGCCCGACCCCAGAGTGTTTGCCCCGGCTGCATTGATGCTGATTGTTCCTTCGTATGCAGGATTTACAGCTACTTTGGCAGAGGTTTGCTGTGGGATCAGGGTACCTGCAGCCGGTGGATCCATGGCCCAAACAATGGTGTTGGCACCGGCTACCGGCTGAATGGACAGATGGAGGGTGTCCACCGGATCGCAATACACCGGCAGGGCGCCCACCGGTTGTCCAGGTTTTGCGGGGAGCGGACCTAATGTAAGGGCCTTCATGCAGAAATTGGCGGTGGTATCCAGGGTGTAGAAATCTATCCACTGACCGCTGCTCTGCCTGAAGAAGCTTTCGCCCGGTTTGGCACTGCTGGGCACGGAGGTACGGGTATCTCCGCCAAGCAGCACCGGCACATCGGAAGTGCGGTCGTACGGATGTCCACCCTTATCGAACATAACATAGACGTAAAAATTTTGCCCTGTATTGATCTTTACGGCTGAGTCCAGGTCAACTGTATGAAACCCGGAATGGTTGAATACCCCTTCCTTATAGGATAATGTATCCGAAAGAACCCCTCCTGAAAATGTTCCGAATACTGCGGCCCTGTAATGTATGGTATCAGCAGCTGTGTAAAAACTTACCGCACTGATCTTTTCATGGTCGGTGGCAGTAAATGCGTTAAAGGCTTCATTGGCGGTTGTCAGGGTATCGCGCCAGCCGTGGTAATCATGGTAATACACCTGGTAGTAAGGGAAAGGGATTACATCAATGAAGGAGATCGCACCCATCTCCGGATTCCGGCCGCAGTGTTTGTCGTAGTATGAGATCCAGAAATAGCCGGCATTGCCCCAGCCTGCACCCCAGCTGTTTTTCACCAGCCAGGCGCCGGGCAGGGGGGCTTGGGTTACTTTGTTGTCGTCCCACCCGATGATGGCCACCGCATGGTTCGGATCCTCGATATTGGTGGGTGGCTGATAGTGAACATAGCTTCCGTTGATGAAGGAGCTGTTGTAGTCCATGCAGGTACCCATCACCCCGTAATCCATCACCTTCTGTTTGATAATGTCGATACCTGTAAGGCCTGAACCCTTCAGTCCGTACCATTCGATATGCCTGGGATAATACTTGTGGTAAGAGGGTTGATAAAATGTAGGCGCCGTGGTGTACGATTGCCCGTCGGCATCCCTCACTGCGCCGTCGCCGCGTGAAAGGTAGGCAGCAGTAACCCTGTAGTCTCCCCCCATATGCACGGTCAGCCCGGTGCCGGTTGATGGGGTAACATCCTTGTTGTAGTGCTCGTTGAATCCGTTCCACCAGTCGAGGTGGTATTCTGCCAGATTGGGCTCACCGGTTTCACCGGCAGCGGCCCAGTTGCCGGTTTTCAGCAGGTTCCCCTCCATAGCGCCCATGGCTCCGTGGGTCCAGCAGGTACCCCCCTGCTGCGATTTTACGGCCGTTACATAGTTGATTCCCGATACATTCCGCAGGTCGAAAGTGGTCGGAGGGGTCTGTGAATAAGCCAGGAAGGTCAGCCCCAGCAGGGTAGCAAGCAGTGACAATTTTTTCATGGTCCTGAGATTAATTAGGGCAAAGATACAGCATACGACATGAATCTGCAGGGAATTGTAAACGAAAATTCATCAGTATTGGATCTTGTCCTGTGCGGCCGACTGGATGTTGTAAAAGTCGACCAGAAGGCTGATGATTTCAGGGTCAACCCCCTCTTCTTCATTAAACAGTTTCTGGATGGCAGCCAGTACCTCCTCTTTCTGGATGATTCGGTCGCCATTCATATCAAACGGGTAGAAGTCAACGGGCATAAAGGCTGCCGGGGGTGGGGGAGGGATATTGAGTGATTTGTACTCTACCGGCTCAGTTTCATAGTATTTAAAGGTGATGCCGGCATTGATCATCAGGAAGGCATCGTTCAGTTTATTGCCGATGGCCCGGGTGGGGTCGGTGTCTCCGCTTCGCCGGGTGATGTCGTCGAGGTAGTCGGTGAACGTATAATGAAAAGATGCACCAAGGGTGAGGGTAGCCGTTTCGTTCAGGTTGAAATCGAGCCCGACCCCAGCCGGAACTGCCATGGTGAATCCTTTGTAGGTCCCAAAGCCATCGAGGTTGGCATCCCGGAGAAAAGATTCATAATAATAATCCCGCACGAGATGTCCGGCAGTACCGATATTGTCGGGCAGTTCCGGAAGGTCGCGGATGCTGCCGTCGCTCCAGTAGTAGTAGGGTTTTCCTTCAGCGGTGGTAAGATCGCTGTATGGGTTGAAGAACAGGGCTTCGATCCCGGCAAAAATCCAGGGCTGAAAATGGCCGGGCATCTGGTTGCGGTACATGCCACCGAAATGCCAGGTAGCCCGGAGCTGAGGGGCAATGAGGGTGGTTTTTACATTGAGGTTGGTGAACAGGGGATCAGAAGCATCGGACCTGATCTGTCCGTATACCCTTCCATGCACTACGGCCATTCCGAGCATCAGGGATGGGGTGATCCCGTAGTTGAAAAACAACGAACCGCCAATTCTCTGGGGAATGGAAGGGTTCATATCGTTTTTGAGTTCACCGAACAGCGTGGAGATACCGGCCGAAGCCCCGATCTGCAGATGTTTTGTGACTCTGGAAGTTTCCCAAGCCAGGGTGTCTTCTTCCGGTTCCACTACTGTTTCCAACTCCGCTTCTGTGGCGGTGGTATCGGGATCCTGGGCCTGCATTGCAGGGGTGATCAGCCACATAAACAGAAAAAGCAGGGCCATTCTGCTGGCTCGGTGCACCACAAAGTGTTGAACAGATTCCAAATCCGTCGGGTGTTTGGTTATTGTACTACAACGAAGGTTTTTTTGCCGGTTTTCTGGTTGAATTCCCTGCATGCTGCTTCGGCATCTTCGCGACGGTTCCATTTACCGAAGCTGTATTTGTACCACCCATCAACCGATATATAGAACACCTCTTCCGTAATCCCCATTTGCTTCTGCACCACTGCCGGATCCTTGTAGGTTTTTAAAGCTGAGAACTGTACCCGGTACACCGGAGTGCCACCGGGCGATGTGCTGGTTTTCGGGGCCGGAGCTGCAGGTTCAGTGTTGACTTTCGGCTGGGGTTCGGTCTTAACCATAACGGGTTCAGCCTTTGGTTTCGGTTCGGGGGCCGGTTGTACCGTAACGGGTTCTGCTTTGGGTTCCGGCTTGGGCTGTACTACCGCGGGCTCTGCTTTGGGTTTTGGCTCGGGCAGAGGTTCAGCCACTGCCGGCTCTTTCATGGGTTCAGGCTCCGGTACCGGTTGAACCACTACCGGTTCCGCTTTGGGCTCCGGAGCCTTTACGGCTTTTTCAGCGGGTTTCTGCGGAGCCGGCTCCGCCGGTGCGTTCCGGTCAACAGCTACCTTTGAGGGGTCCTGATCAGCCGGCTTCTGCGCAGCCACCACGGGCTCCAGGGGCCTGGCTTCCTGCTGGGCAGCCACCGGAGTACCGGGTTTCATATTTACCTCCATTGTGGCAGGCGGAATGGGTGTTTTCTGGATTTTGGTATCCTGAATAAAGGAGAATACTCCGTCGGTGAGGGTAAAAGCACCGCTGATGTCGGCCCTTACCGAGATCTGGTATGAAACCCTGATCACCGGGGTGGCAGGCAGGTTCAGCCAGATAAAGGAGACTTTCTGCTTGTCAAAACTGAAGTCTGCCCCACCGTCCTGCAAAAGGGTAGCGGTGAAACCTTCAGGCAGAGGCTGCTGGATCCGGGCAAATCCTTCAACCCCCTTTTTTTCAATCTCAATCTCCACGGTACATTTTTCACCGGTTTTGCAGTGCAGAGGTACCATCTGGGTTACTTTCACATCCTGTGCCCGAGCAACAGCCAGGGAGAGGAGTGCTGCAAATAACAAAAGGGTTTGTTTCATCGCTGTAATTTTGAATCATGGAACATCATGAGCAGCAAAGGTAATACACTTCACAATACCAATCTCACACCAGGTACAATAACCCCTTTCCTTGACGGCAGAAAATCTTTCGCTCCTACGGAGCTTTGTGGTTATTGGGGGTCACCCTCGTTGCTACCGATATTACGCTCCTACGGAGCCGCTACCCCTTGGATCCTGGAACCTGGAACGCGCTCGCGCCAGCGAGCGCAAGGATCCCGAAACATTTCTTTGATCCTTGATCCTTGAACTTTGAACGCGCGAGCGAAGCGAGCGCCTGGATCCCGGAACATTTCTTTGATCCTTGATCCTTGAACTTTGAACGCGCGAGCGAAGCGAGCGCTAACCTACTTCACCACCTCCACCCACTGCCCTGCCGAGCGGGCAAAGGCATCGGGCACATACATAGCTTCACAATGGCAGGAAGGCAGATAGAACCTGCCGGTGTAGGTAGCGTTGAGCATTACGGTAAAGGTTTTCGATTTTCCGGGGGCGAGGTTGAAATAGGTCAGCACACGGTCATCCCGGATATCCTGGTAGTTCATGGGGGCATCAGCACCGGCCCTGGCGTCGGCAACGCCTGAGAGGCGGTTGTTGTGGATCTGCCACCCCGACGGGAATATCTGGCTCAGCGCCAGCTCCTGCATATTTTCGGCAGTGGTGTTGGTAAGGGTAACCTTCGCCATGAAGTCTGTCCCCTGTGTGATCTTTCCGGGGTTCAGCGGCTGCCCGGCCATGGTAAGGTACTCCATCTTCATGGTGATTTTTTTGTTCGACGGGGTTTCAGTACCCGGCAACGGCACGCCCCGTACGGTGACTTTCAGAGTAAGCGGTGATTTCCCGGTGTTTTTCACCAGGAGTTTGCCAGATGGGGTGGCGCTGAAACCCTCCAGCGGGGTGCGCGATACCGCTTTATCGGTCTTTATATCAAACGATTTCCCGTGGTACTGCCAGTTACAGGAGATACCGGATGAGCCGGGCTGGTTTTTATAGTACGACGAAATCGCCACAAAGGCGTAGGCGGTAGCCTGGGTGTTGTAATAGGCATCCTGGTTCAGCTGCTTCACGATCTCTTTCACTTCAGTGAAGGCACCGTTGTAGTTTCTGAGCAGCACCATGGTTTCGGCTGCCATGGCGCGGTCGCGCAGGGGGCTTCCGAAGGTGTATCCATATTCATAATAGGGGGCCACGGTGGTGGGTAATCCCTGGATCAGCCCCTGGGCGGTTTTTACCTTCCCTGCCAGGGCATAGGCGGCTGCAAGCCTCCATCGGGCCTGGGGATTCAGCTTCACGAGGGATTTCAGGCGGTTCATGGCACCCATCTCCGGGGCACCCGCCAGCGCCAGGGTATACAGGCGGTAGGCCTGCATCAGGTCATCCTGGCGGTACGAAATGGATTGTTGCCAGCTGTTTACGATGCGGCGCTGCGCCGAAATCCAGTTCCGCTTCATCCCCTGCGGCAGCACAAACCCGCGGCGTTCTGCCTCGATGATGAAGTGGCCGGTCCAGGTGTTGGCCCAGTCGTTCCGGTAGGTGCTGTTAGGCCAGTAGGCGAAGGAGCCGTCATCCTGCACAAAGGAGATCAGTTTCTGGAGGGCTGCTTTCACATGGTCGTCGGTTTGTCGCTGGCTGCGCTGGTCGAGGTACACCACATCCTTCAGCAGGAGCTGCGGAAAGGCTGCCGACACCGTCTGCTCAAGGCACCCGTGGGGGTAGCGGATAAGGTAATCGAGCCGCTGGCCCAGGTTGAGGGAGGGGATGGTAGAAAACTCCACGTCGGCGGTGGCGGTGCCCGCAATGCCCGAGAAAGCCAGCTCCTCGGTGAGCGACTGCCCCGGGGCGATGGTGAATTCCTTCACCTGTACCTCCGGCAGACTGGGATTCCTTACCTCGAGGTGGATGGTGTGCCTGGCGCTCTTGCTGCCACTGGTAGCCACGATATCCACCGACGCTTTTCCCACCTGATTTTTCACCTTCAGGTTGAAATGGGTCACCTGGTCCCCCACAGCGGAGAAATTCAGGGTCTGGGTTCCGGCACTCTGCAGCTCGAACAGGCCGCCGGGGGTAACAGTCACCTTTACCTCTCTTATCTCCTTTTCCATGGCAAACACATTCACAGGCAGCGATACCGTCTCTCCCGGCCCTGCCACCCTTGGGAGGGTGCCCAGCACCATCAGCGGGCTCTTTACCTCGGCGGTCTTCTCTGCATTGCCGTATGCCCCGTCGTATGCCGCAACCACCATCACCCGCACCGACCCAACGTACTGCGGCATCTTGAAGGTATGGGTCTGCCGCTTGCCGGCTTCGAGAAACACGGGACCAAATACCTTTACCACCGGGGTGAAACGGCGGGTCTTCTGCTTGTCGTAGTTGATCTGCGCGTCGCCGCCACCAATGGCGAGCAGCCTTGGGAAACCTCCGGTCCATGCCCCGATCACCTCCGAAAACAGATCCCAGCTTTTTACCCCTAAGGCCTCTTTTCCGTAGAAGTAGGTCCATGGATCCGGGGTTTTGAAGTTGGTGAGATCGAGCAGACCTTCATCTACGATGGCAAGGGTGTAAGCCATGGGTTTCCCCTGCGACTCCTTCACGGTAACTGACACCTCAGCCCCCGATTCCCAGGAGGCTGGCATCGAGATCTCTGGTTTCAGGCGCGATCCGGAATTCTCCACCATCACCGGCACCACGCCGTACATCCGTATCGGCATGTCGTTCAGGGTCTGGCTGTGAGGCTGCAGAAGGGTGATGTGCACATATACGTTCGGCGACATTTCAGGGGTAACCACAAAACTGTACCGGGTGGTGCCACTGTCGGTCTTTATCCATTCGGTCTTCATCACCCCGGTGCCGTTTTCGATGCTCACCAGGGCCTTGCCAGCAGGTGAGGAGGGAATGGTAACATGAACGGTCTCACCCGTCTGGTAGCGGGGTTTGTCGACCGAGATGGTGAGCATCGAAGCCCCTTCGCGCCCCTGCCCGGAGCGGCGCCCCCAGCCCGGATAGTCGAAGTACAGCATCTTTCCGGTGGTATGGCCGCTCAGGGGATCTGTGACCCTGATGAAGTAGCGGCCCCACTCCTCCTTGCCGGTGCCCCAGCTGAACAAGCCCCTGCCTCCGGTAACGCCTACGGTGGAAGAAAATACTGGTACCGCCTGGCTGTTCGACAGGAAATAGGGGAGGTCGCGCTCGGTGTTATGCCACCACCAGTTCCAGTCGATCCGGAAGATCTCCACCTTCACCTTCGACGACAACCCTTTGCCGTCGCTGGATACCTGGGCCACACGAAACTGGTGCTGCCTGCCCGACTCCAGCATATCCCACCATCCGGTTCCTTTCGGAACCCATAATCCGGCATAGCTGGTGTAAGGGTAGTAAGGAATTGTAGTGGTGTTGATGCTGAAATCCCCTCCGTTCTCAAATACCTTGGTGCGGAAGGTGGCCCTCATAACCCCGGGGGCACCCTCGTCCAGCTCAATGGAGGGTTCAATGTCAGCCTTGCCGGCGCCATCCAGCGCCCCCTCAAAGATCGTGTTGGTTTCTGAGAAAAAGCTTACCGTGGGATTGTCAAAGGTGTACCCTTCGAATCCGGTAAAACGGGTATTACCCCGCTCCAGGGTCATGGTCACATCAGCCTTCAGCCCCGGCGCCATGGCACCGTGCAGCCACCGCACCTCAAGCTTCCCCTTCTGGTCACCCGAGGCAGTAAGCCTGTCGCCCGGAAACTTCATCTCGATCTTCAGCCGGTTGGGCTTTACTGTCTCTACCTTGAAGTATTTTGTATAGGTGATGTTCCCTAACGTAACCTTCCCAAGGTAATTACCGGTAACCGATGACTCTTCGGTCCACACCGGGAACGGGTAGATCCCTTTTACGGAAGAGGTGGATATCTTGCGCCTGATCACATTTCCCTGCGGATCGCTCAGCTCAAACATCACGGGGATGTTTTCCGGAAGCTGCTTCTGTTTGTTCTCCAGGATAAAATGGATGTACATCGTATCGCCGGGCCGCCATACACTTCTCTCAGCATAGAGAAATCCCTTGATCCCCCTTTTCACCTGCTCCCCATCCACATCAAAAAGACTCATCGACAGCGAATTGCCATCTCCCAGTTTCAGGTATCCCCGCTCTTCGCCCCGGCGGGCAACCACAAGGAACGGCTTTTTATGCAATACAAACTCCACTTTGCCATCCTGGTCGGCAACCCCTTTCCCCAGGATCTGCATCCTGTAATCCATCACCTCCAGCTCCAGTCCCGGCAAAGGCTGCGCTGTGATCAGATCGGTGGTGAAGCAGATGAGTTTCCCGTCAGAACCTGCCTTGGCCAGGAGTCCGATGTCGGAACTCAGGATATTCTTTGCCTGAGCATTGTACCGGTAATAGGAGCCGTTGCAGGGGTTTTCACGTTCACTCCAGTCGTAATCCTCGTAATCATACCAGTCGTAGTCATAGTATCCTGAATAATCCCAGCTTTCATCTTCGGAAAGTTCTTCGTCCTCAGGCTCTTCAAGCCTCGTAAGGCCTTCCGTGTCGGGCTGTTCACTGCCGGCACAGGGATAGGTGGAATATTCCCGTTTAAAACTCAGTATTACGCGGTAAATGGCTCCCCGCTCCGGGGTGATGAATTTCGTAAGATCCAGGGCATAACGGTTCCACTGGCTGAAATCGGCCACACTCTGCGTGGTCATCCGCAGGTCGACTTTCTTTTTAAAAACCGTGGTTGCCACCCGGTACATCTCTTCCGAACCTGCCAGATCGTTCACCTGCAGGAACTGGGGTACATTCTTTTCATAGATCTTCTGGATCTTCACGTCCACCGCCGAAAGATGCACCGCGTCGAACGGGAAGAGCATCCCGTTGGTGCTCGGGAGGATGGTGCCTTCTCCCACCAGTTTGATGGCGGGTTTCATGGAGCTGAAATTGATCAGCCTCGAGAACATCTTCCCCAGTGTTTTGCCAGCCAGGTTTTTGATTCCCCCTTCTACCACCAGCGTAATATCCTCAGAAGGTGGGTTGTACGACGGGAATACCCTGAGCCTGTTCCCCTCGACCCGGAAGCGGAGGTTGCGCAGATCCCCGATCCTCACCAATCCATCAAAATCATCCTCCGGATTCAGGAGATCGGAAAAAGTGATTTCGGCACAGGGATCAGGGTCATTAACTGCCCTCACATCCACCACGCTGAATTCGGTGGTGCCGGGGAGCGGCGCCTCCGTGGTTCCATCTTTCTTCACCCCGATCGGGGATCCGTCGTGGAAAATTTTCAGAAGGGTGGTCTCTTTCTTTCTTAAAAGACTGTCGATGCGGAAGTTGAACCTTTTCCCTGAGGCCTGCTCCGGCCATTTGATCTCTACCCGGCTTCCGTCTGCTTCACCTTCCAGCATCTCCTTCACCTGTGCAAATTCGGCGGCATCCGCCAGGATCACCTCCCCGGTGACCCGGTACAACATCCCGTTATCACCCTCCAATCCGGGGCTGCTCAGCGTAACTACATAATCCTGCCGGATGGTGTGAAACTGAAAGGTGAACTCGCGGAAAGGCTGCGGCACCTCCATCAGGTCCGACAACCGGAACATTCCTGTGTAGGTAGTGTTTTGCTTCATCGGTGCCGATGGCCTGAATTCCAGTGTGCGCGTATCCAGCCATACCAGTTCACCCTCCAGCCCGGGATCGAACCTGAACAACGCAGGATCCATCTTCTTCGACATCATTATGCTGTCAGCATAGGGCTGTGTAAGCTGAATGCGGATGGCGCTGCGGGTACTGATGACCCCCGAGGTGTAGCCATTGATATATTCTCTGAAACCCGGATCAGGCTTCAGGAACTTCAACGGATCACCGGCTCTTACGATCAAAATCACGGCAACGGCCAGAATAACGGCTGCCGGCAAGCCGATTAACAGGATACGTCTTCTCATTTTCAGGAAATTACAGGGTGAAAGGAGCGATGGTAAATATACGTTTTTACCCACCCTAAAAGTATATCCACCTGAAAATAAAAATCGATATGTATTACTTTGCATATCTGGTTTTTAGGTTTTCTCTTTTTCCCTAAATCCAAATAGCCTATTTTTGCCTCCGGGCATGAAAAACAACGAACAACGAACAACAAACAATAAACACATGGACATCGAAGCGCTCAGATCAAAGCACCGCCTCCTCAAGGAGGTGAGTTATCCGATAACGCCTGTCGACAGGGGTTATACCGACAAGTACCTGTACATCAATCTGGCTACCCTGGAGCCCTCCATCCGTGAGGTTCCCCCATTGATGAAGGAGAAATTTATCGGTGGCCGGGGTTACGGGATGAAGCTTTTATGGGATGGTACAAAACCCGATACCCGTTGGAATGATCCTGAAAACGAGATCATTATCAGTCCCGGTCCCATTGCGGGCATCACCCAGTATTCGGGCACCGGTAAGTCGATCTGTGTGTCCATCTCACCCCAGACCGACATCCCCATCGACAGCAATGTGGGTGGATATTTCGGTCCCTTCCTGAAATTCAGTGGTTTCGATGCACTGGAGCTCCAGCATAAAACCGACAAAAACCTGATCATCTTCATCGACGGGATCGAAGGAAAGATCCGCTTCGAAGAGATCCCCGACGATTATCCGGTCGACAGCCATGAACTTGCTGAAGTGCTTACGGAGATTTACGCTGTGGATGAAAACAGCCGGAAAAACGTATCGGTAGTCTCTTCGGGAGCTGCTGCCGACCATTCCCTGATCGGGATGCTCAACTTCAGTTTCTTCGATTCAAAACGGAAGAAGGTGAGGCTGAAGCAGGCCGGCCGTGGCGGGATTGGTACCGTGTTCCGCGACAAGGGGGTACGTGCCATTGTGGCAAGAATCAACGGGGTAAAGGGTAATCTGAACAACGTCGTGGATCTCGACGCGATTATGGAGCGTGGCAAACGTTTCAACCGCGAGATGCGTGAACTCGACGACAGCCAGGCTGAGATGCGTACCAAGGGTACGGCTCACCTGGTGAACATCATGAACGACTATGACCTGCTTCCGGTACACAATTACAAATACGGCAGCCACAAGGATGCCGACGCCATCCATGGCGATGTGTGGAAGAAAATGTTCACCCAGGGAGTGCCCGATGGCTGCTGGATCGGCTGCAACATGGCCTGTGCCAAGGGGGTGGATGAATATCTGCTCCGTACCGGCCCCTACGCCGGGCAACGGGTGATTGTGGATGGCCCGGAATATGAAAATGCCGGGGGTCTTGGCTCCAACTGCGGTATCTTCAATCCCGATTACATCGTGGAGGCCAATTTCTACTGCGATACCTATGGCATCTGTACCATTACCTGGGGTACGCTGCTCGCCTTCATCATGGAATGTTACGAAAATGGCATCCTCAACGAAGAGCGCACCGGTGGGCTAAAGCTCAATTTCGGCAATGCCGACTCGGCCATGGAGCTGCTGCACCAGCTGGCACGCGGCGAAGGATTCGGCAAGGTGGCCGGCCTGGGCGTGCGTAAGATGAAAGCGCTGTTCGTCGCCAATGGATGGGGCGATCCCGGCTTTCTGCAGGATATCGGTATGGAGAACAAAGGGCTTGAGTACTCAGAATATGTCTCCAAGGAATCGCTGGCACAGCAGGGAGGATTTGCTCTGACCAACAAAGGACCTCAACACGATGAAGCATGGCTCATCTTCATGGATATGGTGAACAACCAGATTCCCACCTTCGAAGACAAAGCCGAGGCACTGCACTACTTCCCGATGTTCCGCACCTGGTTCGGACTGGTAGGCCTCTGCAAACTCCCATGGAACGACGTGGAACCGGAAACCAACTCCGAAACCGATGAGCCTGCCAAGGTTCCGGAACATGTGGATAATTATGTTACGCTTTATAAGGCAGTTACAGGCAAACCCTTCGACAAGCAGGAACTCATCCGCCAGAGCGAAAGGGTGTACAACTTCCAGCGTATCTTCAACATCCGCAGGGGATATGGCCTCCGCATCCACGACCGCCAGCCCTACCGCGCTGCCGGCCCTGTAACTGTTGAGGAGTACGAATCACGGGCAGAACGGTACGACAAACAACTGAAGGAGCTGGTGGGCATCAACCCCGTAGGGATGTCGACCCCCGAAAAAGTGGCCGCCATGCGCGCCTACCGCGAAGATCGCTTCGAGAAACTGATCGATGCCGTATACAAACGCCGTGGCTGGACCCGCAATGGCGTACCTACCCTCCAGCACCTCAAAGACCTCGGCATGGACCTCCCAGAGCTCATCGAAGTGGTAAAAGACAAGCAGAATTAATGTGAAAAATGTGAGAATGTGAAAATTATCTCATATTTCCACATTTGCACATTTCCACATTTGCACATTTCTAATACGCCTTCTCCTGCCCTTTGAACAGCACCAGCAGGGTACGCAGGATGATCCGCAGATCGAGGTTGAACGACCAGTTCTCGATGTATTTCACATCGTATTCCACCCTTTTGGCGATATCTTCAACACAGGTGATCTCGCCGCGGTAACCCCTCACCTGTGCCAGCCCGGTGATGCCGGGCTTAACCGTATGCCGCAGCATGAACCGCTTGATGAGCCTGCGGTACTCTTCGGTGTGCTTCAACATGTGCGGCCTGGGCCCCACCACCGACATCTCACCCCTGAGCACGTTGAAGAACTGCGGGAATTCATCCAGGCTGGTTTTGCGGAGAAACCTCCCCACAGGGGTAATCCGCTTGTCATCCTTTGAGGCGGCTTTCTCATCAGCCTCCGGATTGCTTCGCATGCTTCTGTATTTCAGGCAGGTAAACTCTCTGCCATCGGCAGCCGTGCGCCGCTGCCTGAAAAACACCCCTTCGCGGGAACCCAGCAGGGAAGCGATCCACAGGATCGGGGTAAGCCACGACAGCACCAGTACGATCGCCAGGAGCGATACCACCACATCGAATACCCGTTTCACCACACGGTTGTACCAGATGCTCAATGGGCCCGGATGGATCTGGATCACAGGCAGATCGCCGTAATTAACGATCTCGGCGCTCCGGAAGGAGAAGTCCTGCAGGTCGGGAATCACCCGCACCTTCACAGGATAGTTGTCCAGCACCTCAAAAATCTCGTTCAGCCGGGCGCGGGGGATGCTGCTCCAGGCAATGAAAACCTCATCAATTCTCTGCGATTTCAGATGAGCATCAAGTTCCGGAAGGGTTCCGATAAAACTGACCCTGCTCTCATCGTCCACAATCTCCCTGTCAGAAAAATAACCCTGATACCGCAGCCCGTGCCAGGGATTGGAGATGAAATAATGCTGCAATGCTCTGGCATTGGGGTCGTTGCCGATGATGATCACGTTCCGGTAGTTGTAACCCAGCCTCCGGTAAATCATAAATCCATAATACAGCAGCATTTTCCATGTGATCAGCACCAGGAAAAAAGCCGGGAAAATGTATTTCCACCAGTCACGCGGGTAATACTGAAATGCCCTCACCTGGAAAAACATCAGGAAGAAGAAAAAGAAGAAGATGATGATCTGAACATAGGTGATAAAAAACACCCTGGGGCGCATGTTGCGGTCTACGGTATGGGCCCGGAAGATAAATACCAGGATAACCCATACCAAATTCAGGTACAGATAAAAGGTAAAATGGTATGGTTCTGTGCTGTGGGCCAGGCCGTTATGCCAGATGAAACCGATGACCAGCATCAGGTTCAGCAGCACAAAGTCGCCGGCGAGGGACAGGAGGGGAATATAGCGCGAATATCGGTAAGGCATGCTGTGCTTTTAATCGGAGGCGATATTACGATTTTTTCCGGGATGATGATTTCCGGCTCTCCTTTTTTTCTGTTTCAATCAACTATAGACCTATGGGAAAGTGATTGGTTTCCGGAATGATTTTATTTTACCACGGAGACATAGAGAACACGGAGAACACAAAAACGAAATCAGATGATGACAAAAAAGAGGATCAATGAAATTTCATTTATAATTATTGGAGCTGCAATGGAAGTGCACAAGCAACTTGGGCCGGGTTTACTGGAGTCTGTATATCATGAATGCCTGCTTGAAGAAATCAGAAATAATGGCCTGGAGGTTAAATCTCAGGTCATTCTACCCATTATATACAAAGGCAGGAAGCTCGGGAAAAATTTGAAATTAGATCTATTGGTTGAAGACCAGATCATTGTGGAAATTAAAGCTGTAGATACAATGATACCATTGTACAAAGCCCAACTGCTCTCATATCTGAAGTTGGCTCTCAGAGCGAAAGGGCTCTTGATTAATTTTCATTGTGAGGTAATCCGGAACCAGATAGTCTCAATGGTAACCGATCAATTCGCCAAACTTCCTGAAAATTAATATCCTCCGTGTTCTCCGTGTCCTCCATGCCTCCGTGGTAAAAAAATCAACCCAAAAACAAATCCCTGTATTTATCAATCACCCCATTCCAGGTATATTTGGTATTTATCTTGTTGATATTATTCGATATAGCAGACTTCCACCACATTTCAGCTGGCAAATCCTGAATACATCTGCTGATATCTTCTGCATCTGTGAACCACAGCGCATCCTCCCCCAGCACCGAACGGTTGAACGGGTTATCGTGGGCGCACACAGGCGCAGAGGCCGCCATCGCCTCCAGCAGTGAGGGGTTGGTGCCGCCGGCCGAATGGCCGTGGAAATAGAGGAGGCAATGGGCACGCAGCACATTCAGCACATCAGGGTCATAGATCCCCCCGGTGAAGCGGATCCGCGGATCAGGGTACTTCTGCTGCAGGTAGTGCGCATACCGGTTCCCGGTGTTGCCCACCACCAGCAAAGGGTAGGGGGTACCGCTTCCAAGCACCCCGCAGATCACCTCCTCTACGTGGTTGTCGGGCTGCATCCTGGCGATGAGCAGATAATACCTGCCGGACTCAATGCCCCAATCCCTGAGCCCCTCTGCGGAGGGCATCTCCGGGATGTCGGCGCCGTAGGGGATAAAGGTGGAGGCTACTCCGTAGGTTCCGGACAGATACTCCGCAATGGCTTCGGAGTCGGCCACCAGCCTGTCGCTGCTCTTCACTGCCAGTTTCTCGGCATACCGCAGGAACCTCCGCACCCCGGGGCTGTACTTGCTCCGCTTCCACTCCAGGCCGTCCATGTTGGTGATAATGCACGCTTTACGGGGCAGCAAACGGTGCCAGATGCTGCTGCTGGTGTAGCCCAGCTGCAGGATCACGTCAAAACCGCGCTTCCGGCTGTCGAGGATGCAGTGGAGATCATACAGAAACTGCCCTGCGGTGCCCATCAGCTCTTCAGGGTCTTTGCAGTGGATCAGGTGCACCCCCCGGTATTCGGGCAACCGGTAGGGATGGGTATGGGAACAGTACACCCACACCTCCATTCCCCGTTCCACCAGCCCTATCGACAGGTATTCGGCAAATTGCTCGAAGCCGCCATAGGCGTTCGGAATGCCGCGCGATCCCAGAATGCCGATTTTCATGCGAATATGAATGTAGGGTCAATGCATGCATTGACCCTGCATGCAATAACCCCGGTTTCGTCGCGTAAACATAGGTAAAATTTGCCGGATGGAAAAATGTGTATCTTTGGGTTAAATTAATTACGGAGGATCATCCTATGAAAAAATTCTGGTTTATCCTGGCGGGTGTCATCGTTGTGGTGGGATCGGTTTTTCTCGATCAGTTCGGCCTCAATACCAAAGAAGGTTTCGGATTGGTGCAGATCGCCGGCCTGGTGGTGGGGGCCGTGCTAATCCTGGTGGGCCTTATCGTCAAGGGGAAGAAAAAAGCTCAATAAAAGCTTGTACAGGGCTTTCACCCTGCGGTTCAATACCACCTTCCACAGGATCTTCTGCGGATAGATCCTATGTATTCGGTTTTGCCGGAGGATCAGCCGGAGGAATGCCCCGGTTTCATGGTATTGCTGCAAGCCCATCGGTTTACGGTGCTTCAGGTGTTGTAATACCCTGAATCGTTCATGGGTGATGTCGATCTGAAGCGGGGTGTAGATATACTGGTAAAGTTTTGTTTCACAGGCCTCCAGCATATCAGGCCGCCTGTGCTGAATGCTCTCATCATGGATCCGGTAGTACAGCAGGTATTCCGGCAGGTTCATCGCTCTATACCGTTGTGATACATCATAATACATCCTGTAATCCTCCCCGATATCGAACCCTTCGGCATACCCCCCTTCCGGCAGGGCCTCACGCCGGTACACTACGGCCGACTGGATAAAATAGGCCCTGAAGAGCTGCAGCGCAGGTATCATCGCAGCACCTGCCCCCAGGCGCCACCTGCTCTTCAGCCTCGCCCCCACAGCATCGATATGGTACACCCGGCACCCCACCATGCCGAAGTCCGGATGCTCCTCCAGAAACCTGATCTGGCGCTCAAACTTGCGGGGATGGGCGATGTCATCAGCGTCGAACGATGCGAGGTACCGCCCGCGCGCCTCAGCCAGGGCCCGGTTACGGCTGTACACGATGCCCCGGTTGTCGCCGTTCCTCAGGATCCTGATCCTTGGATCACTGAACGACGCTACGATCTCCATGCTGTTGTCGGTGGAACCGTCATCCACCACAATCAGCTCAAAATCGGTGAAAGTCTGGTGCAACAGGCTTTCCACCGCCGGCCTGAGGTAGCGGGCACCGTTGTATACCGGCATCATGATGCTTAAAACCGGGGGCATGATTTTATGGCTTTTAGCTTTTGGCTATTGGCTTTTAGTTTTTTGTTTTTGCGGATGAATCAGCTCCAAAGGTAAAAAAAACCAAGGACCAACAGCTAACGGCTATCAGACCTCCAGCCCCTTCAATGCCAGCTCGTAAAACGGAAACACCTCAATGGTTAAGCCTTGATATTGAATTGTTTCGCGCAGATCCGGGGTGATGATGATCCCATGTGATATACCCAGATAATCGCAAGCCTCTTTGAGTCCCCGGAATTCCCGATCCCGCGTTGTTCCATCGGTCATCGACCAGGTGGCCTGGAGTGCCTGCATCCCGACAACACCTCCAACCATAAAATCACACTCATATCTGCCTTTAAAGTACATGGGGGTGTATGCCTGTTTCAAGAGCTCCATATATACCATGTTTTCAAACAGCTTGCCGTGATCTTTTGATACGGAGAACTGAATCGCCCCAAGAAGTCCGCTGTCGATGATGTAGGCCTTCTTCTCACTTTTGGCTTGTTTGATCTCTGAATGATTGTACCCGGAAACGGATTGGCAAAGGAAGACATCGTTGCAGTACCTGAGGTATTCATACAAATATTTGTTGCTGATCTTGTAACCCATCGATTTCAAATCGTTGTAGGCTTTGTTCACTGAGAAGGGTTTGCTGACCCCTGCGAAGATTTTACGGATAAAGAACCGAAGCGTGTCGATGTTGGTTACCTGGTACCTCTCAACAATATCTCTGAAAATCATCACATTAAAGTATTCCTGCAGAATCCTGATCCTGTAATGGTCATCTATGCCAATGGTTTCAGGAAAACCGCCGTGATACATAAACTGAGCAGTATAATGGATCAGTGTGCTGCGGGCTTTTTGTGTTTTTGCAGAGGTTGATACGCCCAAAGCGTTGAGATATTCCCCATACGAAAAGGGGTAAACCGTAAGGGTGATGGTTCGCCCGCGAAGCGCTGTGGCGATCTCTGTGGAGAGTAGCCTGGCGTTGGAACCAGTGATGAAAAGATGTCTTGACCGGGTATCAAAGAGCCTCCGCACAAACAGCTCCCATCCCGGTACGTTCTGGATCTCATCAAAGAAAATCCACACATCCTCCATCCGGATATCGGGAAACAATTCATTGTAAGACTGAATGATCAGATCCAGATCCCCCGACTGTAAAGGCAGCCGCTCGTCTTCGAAGTTGAGGAAGAGAATATGCGATACGGGCATTCCACGCGCTTTCAACTGCCTGATGGCACGGTACAACAGCCATGATTTGCCGCTGCGCCTGGGCCCCACCAGGCTTACAATCACCTTCAGATCCAGTGGGATCTCCGTTTCCCGGTCAACCATCTCAGGGAATACCATGTGCTGGTTCTCAAGAATGATATCTTTGATAAGCTGTTTCATGTGGCAAATGTACAAATATTATGTTTAAATTACCAAAAAAATAGTGAAAGATTAGTAAATTAAGATAAAAATTGGCAGAGATTTGTGATATTACCAGCCATTTTCACCACAAAGGGCACATAGGATCAAGGAGAATAAACATCAATGCTACGTCATGCCCAGCAGCCATTTCCATACAGGGATCACATGAATCTCCTTGTCTTTTATTACCATTTGCTCTTCCTGATGTGAAGTTAGCAACAAACCCTGTCTCAGGCTGTGCAGCTCCATAGCCTCCATCAGACCTGAAATTTCCCTTTTCTGAGTCGAGTCGGTGAGGGTGAGGCAAACTTGAATTGCCTGCACAATACGACCATCCCTTCGAAGCAAAAAGTCACACTCCCCTCTGCCGGAATGGTAAAACACTTCATACCCCCTGCGTTTTAATTCAACGAAAACAAGATTCTCCAGCAACCTGCCGGAATTTCCGGAAAAGCTGAAACCTATTTTCTGCACAAGGGCATGATCGATGAAGTAGGTTTTTCGGGCATTGGCCATTTGTTTTCTTACGGAATACTCAAACATCGGTACTTGAAATAACATATAGGTGTTTTCCAGAAAACCCAGGTAATTCTTAACAGTCAGGGGGTGTTTTACCCCTATGGTTCTGGCCAGTGAGCTATAGGATGATAAAGTTGCTGTGTTACTGGCCAGATAATACACCAGTTCCACCATCTCCTTCTCATTGGTTAGTCGGTTCCGAACCAGAACATCTTTATATAAAATGCTCTCATATAACGATTTAAAAAATTCATGATTATGGGTTAGCACAAACTGGGGAAATCCACCTTCCTCCATATACTGATTGAACAAGCGGGTCAGTATGGCAATCCCTGTAGTCGAGATTAAATCCTTTCCGGCATCTCCATTTTCAGTGAGCTGCAGGTATTCATGAAATGAGAAGGGAAACAGCTTATGCGAAAGATACCTTCCGGTTAAATGGGTACCCAGTTCCCGGCTCAGCATATTGGCATTGGATCCGGTTATAAACACCTTGCAGTTTTTATCGTGCAGCCTTCGCACGAACAACTCCCAACCTTCAATATTCTGTATTTCATCGAAGTAGAAGGTCTTCTGTTCGTCAAAAAGCTCAATGAATACCTCATACAGATCCTGGAAATTTTCAACCCTGAAGCGTGCTAACCGGTCATCATCGAAATTGAGGAAATAGTCCTGCTCTTTCTGATGCTGCCTGATCTGATGCAGAAGTACGGATTTACCACACCTTCTGACTCCCGATATAATCATTACCTCCGGGGCATTAGTGAGATGCTGTGGTAATACCCTCGGAATCGTGGCGGAATACGTGATCTGCCGCTGGTCATAGATTACCTGTTTCAGAATGGCTTTCATGTGTGGTGAAATTTTCACAAAGATACAAAATATTCATCAGTAATGACAAAATACACTATTATCTTTCATAGTGAATGAATAAACTCAGGATAATTTCTCAGATACCTGATCCTCTTCACCATAAAGAAACACGGAGAAAAAACCTTAGTGCTCCTCTGTGCCTCCGTGGTTAAATCAGCAGTCGTCAGTCCCCCTTACTAACTTCTAACTCCTAACTTCTAACTTCTTATCCCTCTTTCTACCGCTTCAGAACCGTATAACCCTGCATCCCCGATTGCCCGTCACAGATCATGAGAAAATAAATCCCCGGGCGCAGGTCGGTCATGTCAATGCTGAGGTCCTGATCGCTTGTGCTCCAGCGCTTCAGAACCTGGCCTGACAAACCGGTCACTTCGATCATCCGCAGGCGACCCTCACCCCCGGTGAAGCGTACCTGGAGTACATCGGTTACCGGATTTGGATAGAGCTTCAGGGCCGGGGCATGGTCATGTTCCGGTACCGCGGTGGTGTCGGCAAACAGGGTGAGGTAGATGGTGGTGTCGCTGCTTCCGATCACCACATTTCCGCTGTCAGGGAAGTACCCGGGGGCACCTGCATGGTAAGGATAGGTATACCCCGTTACCAGCAGCAGTTCGGCATATCCGTTTGCGTCGGTGGTCAGCGTGGTGCTGTCGATCACCAGCGTAGCAGGGTGGATGGGGTTATTGGCAGGGTCCTTCACGTAAAACCCCACATGCTGCCAGGTAAGTTTGGCCAGCATCACGTTTTTGATATCGTGGCCGTTGCTGATCAGCACGCTCCCCGTGGCATCATAATACCCCTCCATCTTCACCAGGTACGGGTAGGTGCCGTTGGCAAGCCCGGCCACAATAGCCTGGCCGTCGTAGCCTGTGTAATAGCTGCTGCCATTCAGAATAACCTCTGCATGGGGCAGTTCTCCATTTATATCGGAAACGTTGAAAATGGCAGTCCCGTTGTTGATGTTGAACTGGGCGGTGTAGTAGATGTCGAAATTGCTTACGCTGGTATTCCCGTTGTGGGTTACACTGTTTTCGTCGACCCAGTGCTGAAAGGTATGACCGGTTTTGGTGGCCGCCGGCAGGGTAAAGGACGTAAGTGTATTGCTCTTGAAGGCGTATTTTCCGATGCTGATTACACTGACGGGGATCGTGACCGCCGCGATGTTGTTCACATTGAAGGCAGCCTGCTGAATGTATTTTACCGAATTCCCGAGGGTGAGGGTTGATATCGCGTTATATTCAAAGGCATATTGCCCGATATAGGTAACCGAATTGGGGATGGCAAGGCTGGTGATGCCGCCCCTTACAAAGGCATATTCTCCGATGTATTCCACCGAGTTGCCAAGTTGTAACGTGATCAGGTTGGGGTTCCATGCAAACGACTGATCATCAATAAATTTTACCGAATTGGGGATGGTAACGCTCCTGATGTTGCTCCAGTAAAATGAGAAATACCCGATGTGTTCAAGGGAGTTCGGAAAGGTGAGGTTGGCGAAATAAAACGAGTTGTCGCTGAAGGAGAATTTGCCGAGGTATCTGAAACCGGCGGGAAGGCTGATATCCAGGATGCCCATGAAGGAAAAGACCCCTGCCTCCTGCTCGTTCATGTCGGCAATACCCACCACATTCTGACCCTGCAGCTGGGAAGGGATCGTGAGGACGGTCCCGATCCCGAACCGGCAGCCGGTGATGTAGCCGTTTTCCATGGTAACATCGGTGTCGTGCAGGGTGTAGGGGATCGAGGCAGTGTAGGATAAATTCAGCGCGGTTACCGTGGTCAGAGGATTCAGGGTGTCGCCGTTGCTGTTCCTCCAGTGCTGAAAACCGGGCCTTGCGTTGTTCGGAAGCACAAAGCTGGTGATGGAATTGCTGATAAAGGCCTGCACCCCGATATAATTCAGGGAGGCTGGTAAGGTAATGGTGGAGAGGAGGTTTTGCACAAAAGCCTGATAACCAAGGTATACGAGTGAATTACTCAAGGTGGCACTGCTGATGGTGTTGTTCTTGAACGTCTCATTGCCCACAAACTCTACCGAATTTGGCAGCACCACGCTGGTCAGTAGGTTGTCCCTGAAGGAGTGCCGGCCAAGGTACCTGAGGCCTGCGGGAAAGGATACGGTGGTAAGTGCATTTGACCTGAAGGCAGTCCCTTCGATCTTTTCAAGCCCCGAGGGCAACACCACGCTTGTGATCCCCTTCCCTTCAAAGGCACTGATGCCGATCCCTTTGATGGCAACCCCCTGAAGGGTATCGGGGATGATGATGGCCTTGGTGGTGAAATTGTACGAACAGGCGGTGATGAAGTGGCGGCTGTCGAGGGTAACATCCTGGTCCTGCAGGGTATACTGTGCATCGGCAACGTGATAACCGAAGCAGATCAGGGCAATGAGAACGATAAACCTGTGAAAGTAAAAGGAATGTTTCATGATTTTTAGGAATTATACAGTTAGCCACAAATGTACTCATATATGTGGAATACTATAATGATTTCGATGAAATCCGCCTTTCCAGCTCATACCTCATACTTCATCACTCCCTCTGCGATGCAGGGATCACCTACCGGAGCCATTCATATACCGGAAGCACCTCTATCCTTTTGTTATCATGCACAATGGTGTCTTTCTGGTCAAAGGTAAGCAGCAGCCCCTGATTGAGGTTCATGTGGTTCATTGCTTCCAGTAATCCGGTAACTTCACGGGTTTCATTGTCGTGGTTAAGGGTATGGCACACCTGGATCAATGCATCAGGGCGTTTCCCATCCATTACCACAAAGTCGCATTCGTGACCCCTTTCGTTGAAGTAGTACAACCGGGCATGTTTCCGGCGCAATTCCCAGAACACCATGGTTTCAAGCCTTCTGCCATGATCATCGGAAAAGCTGCCGGTAATGGCCTGTTGTAGCGCCGGATCGGCGAAGTAGACCTTACGGGCATTGACCAGTTGCACTTTGTAAGAGAATGAGAATTTGGGCAGCAGCTGAATGAGCCAGGCATTTTCGAGATGGCTGAGGTATTCCAGAATGGTAGCGGTGCTTTTCAGTTCAAGTACTCTGGTAAGTTTAGTGGCCGAAACCGGTTTTGCGGTATTGGTTGCCAGAAAGGTAACCAATTGCAGCAGCGATTTCACATTTCGTATCTGGTACCTGACGGCAATATCCCGGTAGAGTATGTCATTGAGCAGTGTAGAGAGGATCTCCGGTTCAGGCCGTTCAAGGTATTCAGGGAAGCCCCCGGTGCTTAAATACTGCTCGAGCGCTTTCGAATCCACAGCCATCTCTTTGAACCCACAAAACTCCATGAATGAAAACGGGAAAAGTTCTCTGGTGATGTGACGCCCTGTGAGCCTTGTCCCCATTTCACGACTAAGCAGTGAAGCATTGGATCCGGTTACCACGATCCTGTATCCCTGATCAAGTTTCTCTCTTACGTACACCTCCCATCCTTCAACATTTTGTATTTCATCGAAATAGAGTATTTCTGGCTTCGGAGTGCCCATCAGTTCATCCAGTAACTGAAAATCCCGGACATCGAAACCGAGCAATGCCGGTGTGTCGAAGTTCACAAATAGAAACGGAGCGTGGCTTTGATGTATCAGTTGCCGCTGCAGGGTGCTTTTTCCGCTTCTCCTGATCCCTGAAATGATGAGTGCATGGTTGGGTAAATCATTGGGCAGCGATGGTAAAACCTCACGCAGATACCCAATATCAGCCCGCAATAGTTGCTCTTTCTGTCTGGAAATCGTCTCGTAAAGTACACTTGCTTTGATCATAACCAGGCAGTTTAGGATTATGTTGCAAAGATAGTGTTTATTACTATTGAATGCAAGTGTTTGATGGTAATGTTGAGAAGAAGTTCAGGTAGTTTGGTTGTTTAGAGAGTTTAGTTTTCAGCCTTTTTGGGCTACGAAGCCGCCAATGAGTTATAAGTTATGAGTTATGAATGATTTATCATTTCTTTGATCCTTGATCTTTGATCTTTGAACCTTATAAACACTCGAACCTTTCTACCACGGAGGCACTGAGAACACTGAGGAACACGGAGAAAAAGACTCCCGACTTCCGATTCATCAACTAAAGCTCTTGCAATAAATCCCTCAGGGACTGTACGATAAGACCATTCTGTTGTAGCCTGTGCCGTGTGTCGTTCGAAATTTCTGGTGAGATCATCAGGTATTCCTGTTTGTAATCTGCGAACTGACGGTGGGCCTTGATAAAGGTATCTGCGGATTTATGCAGGTTTGGCAGGCTTTTCTCCAGTTTTGATTCATTGCGTTTGCAACTACCAAAACGAATTGTTTTTGAAAGATCACTGATGGCAATCAGATCAATTTCAGTATCTTTTCTGTCCCAGTATCCTGCGATCCTGTGGGTAAGAGGAAAATCTCCCTTGTTCTTGCGGCTCAGTTCTTCGTAGATGTTACCCACCATTTTTTCGAAGCCAAAACCTTCTGTGGTCATCAGATCCCGATCTGCCATTTCAACCAAACCATCCACCGGCCTGAAATTTACAGCAGAGACCGGCAGCTTAAGAGCCGATAGCCAACTGCGCAGGAAATTGTCACTTATATAGTATCTGCCTGCACGTGCTTTTGGCGAAGAAAACAGGGGCAATTTCCTTTCAATCATGCGATAACGCTCCGACAGGATTTTCAGATAGGCACCAATCTGCCGGGTATCATCGCCGTAATAACTTCTGGTAGCATCCTGAATTTCGGCATGAGTACAACCGGGCTTATTTGCAATCAGTTGAAGCAGTGCATCATACCTACCCCGAAGTTCACTGAGAAACCAATGGTCGGCCTCACTGCGCAGGGGTGAAGAGCTTGAGAAAAACATCTTGCTGAGTACCTGCTTCCTTTCGGCATCCAGCACTCCCTGTTCAAATGCATCACGGTAAAACTTGGGCACCCCTTCAAAAAGATTCCACAAAAATAACATATGCGCTGCCTTGACTTTTCCTTTCAGGTGCATCATCTCAAGCAGCGATTCCATATCCAGGTGATGTAGTTCCAGACTATCGGTAACCCTGTTGTACAATGGGGCATTGCGACCATCAAGAAGAGCCGCCATTTCGGCATGCAGAGAACCCAGAACGATCAAACCCCCGTTGACGTTTTCTGATGAGTTGGCAAGCTGGTCCACTTCATGCTGCAGAAATGAGTTGAATTCGTAGAGGTGCTTTCTGTTGAAATATTGGAATTCATCCAAAACAACTACATAGCCCTCTCCGACAAGCTGTCCAATACATCCTGCAAATTCCAGCAGGTTATTTATTTGCCTGTTGCTGATCCCGAACAAACGGAGGTAATTGTTGGCCGCAGCAATCACCCCTGATGCATCCGAATCAGGTATTTGTATGTACAATTTCAACGGGCGATCCGAAGATTGCAACGCGTGCTGGATAAGTGTGGTTTTCCCAATACGACGACGTCCGGTGATCTTTACAAAAAACCATCGCTGTCTGTTCATGATGCTGGTAAGCGTATTGAGCTCCTCCCGCCGGCCGTAAAATCCCCATTTGTTGCTATTTGTTTCCATAAGGGCGCTAAGGTAATAATTTTTATGTTACGATGAGAAATTTTGCATATAACTTAATATCTGAGATATATGCATGATCAGTTATGAGTTATAAGTTATGAGTTATGAATGATCTGTCATTTCTTTGATCCTTGATCTTTGATCTTTGAACCTTTTTACCATGGAGGCACTGAGAACACGGAGGAACACGGAGAAAAAACCGCCTATGCTAATTCTCCCGACTACCCACCAGCGTCTCCCAGGCCAGCTGGTGCCTGATGCCCCGGTAATCTGGCAACCTCAGGTCGTCGGCGGTAACAAGGATTTTCTCATGGTGATCCATTATGCCATTGAGCACGTTATATTCACGTATGGCTGTGGCTTCATCTGCGATGCTCCAGGCAACCTGCATATAGAGGGTGCGGTCACCTTTACGTGCCACAAAATCCACCTCTCTGCTGCGACTGTAACCGGTATGGACCTCATACCCCTGTCGTCGCAACTCCAGGTAAACATAATTCTCCAGAAGATAGCCGTAACCATGTTTGAAGTGACCAAACAGGTAATACTGATACGAAAGATCGTTCAAATAGTATTTGCAGGCACCTCCCATAAGCTCTTTGGCTTTGATCTGAATGCGTTCCGATTTGTGCAGCAGGAAGGTATCGGTAAGGTAGCCGACATAGTTAGCCACTGTTTCGTAATTGGTTTTCCGCCGCCGGCTGCCGAAATAGCTGATCAGATTACCGATTGAAGTGAGATTTCCGATATTATTCACCAGAAAGGCAAACACATCCTCCAGCAGTACCACGTCTTTGATCTGGAAGCGGGCCACAATATCCCGCAAAAGAATCGTGTCTTTGAGGGCTGCCAGATAGTGCCGACGGGTCTCTTCGGTTGGAAGGTGGTACAGTTCCGGCAATCCTCCGGTTTGGAGGTATTGGAGAAATCCCTTTTTGTCAGTATCGATGTGATGGAAATCAGCAAACTCCTGAAAGCTGAACGGCAAGACCTCCCATTGAACAAATCTGCCTGACAGTAAAGTGGCCAGCTCCCCGGCGAGCATTCTGGCATTCGATCCTGAGATAAACAATTCGTAAGAGGTGGTAAAATCCTGGGCATAACTGTTTACTGCACGCTCCCAGCCTTCAATAGATTGTATCTCATCAAAAAACAGGTATACTTTTCCGGTTGGGCTGAAGTGCTGCCTGTACTCCCGGACCAATGCATCCAGGTCTGTGTAATTCCTAAGGAAATTAAATTCAACGAATTCCGTATTTATATAAAGGATGTTTCTGGCATTTATACCTTCTGAAATCAGTTGGAGCATAACCTGGCGCAGAAGATAACTCTTCCCGGTACGCCGTTGACCGGTAAGCACCTTGATCAGGTTGTTGCCCATAAATCCACTGAAGGTTTTCAGGTATTCGGTACGTAAAAACCCCACCTCCGGAACGGTGTTATCCCAGAGATTGAAACGTGCTATTCTTGCAAGATTATCAGTCATGATTGATAAATGTGTGCAAATATACATATTTTTCAGATGGAATGCAAGATTTTGTCAATATTCTGCAGTTGGGAGAATTAGAAATGAGGCGTTATACGTTATGAGTTATAAGTTATGAGTTATGAATGATCTACCATTTCTTTGATCCTTGATCCTTGATCTTTGAACCTTTTAAACACTTGAACCTTTCTACCACTGAGGCACTGAGAACACGGAGGAACACGGAGGGAAAACCGGTCAATGGGAATTCTGCGGAATAAATTCCTAAATGATTTTCTGAAAATTCCTTATGTAGATCTCTTCTGTAAAGTGCTCCTCGTAACGCTTTCTGCCTGCCAGACCCATTTCTTTCATCGCATTGGGGTGTTGGAGGGCAAAGGTTATTGCCTCTGCCAGCGCTTTCGGATTACCGGGTTCAAATAACAGTCCTGTTTCGTTGTGCACCACAATTTCGGTGAGCCCGCCGTGGTTGGCGGCGATCACTGGCCTGCCGGCACTCATGGCTTCGATGGCAACCAGGCCGAAGGATTCAGGAATCAGGGAGGGCACAACCACTGCACCACACCAACCGAAAAATGCACCAGGTTCCTGGCTGAAGGGTTGCAGTGACACCAGATGTTTCAACCCACTTGATTCAATTTCACGGTTCAGCAATAACAACAACTCCGGCTGATTGCCGAAAACATCCCCTACTATTTTTACCCTGATATTCTGCTGTATTTCAGTGGGTAACATCCGTAATGCTTCCGTTAACAGCCAATGCCCCTTGGCTTTGCTGATACGGCCCAGCATCAGCAAATGCAATACATCATTACCATCAGGTTGGGATACACCAACCTCTACCGGGGCACATCCATTGGGTATGATATGCCGGCGCTGGCTTGCGGGGATGCGGTAACCGTTGCGGCATGCTTCCGAAACAAAAAGAAGGTTGGCTTTGGAAAATACCAGCAATGGATTGAAAATACGACGGGCAGTGGCCGATGGGATTTCGTGGATGTGCACCAGGCACCCGGTTTTGGTGAACCTCGCAGCCAGAATGAAATCGGCAACCACAACCGAGTTGATGTACACACGGTCATAACGGTTCATCAAAGGGATCAACCGGGGAAACGTAACAATCTTCCACAGAAATTTCAGCCTGAATTTTTTCAGATCGTACCGCCTGACTACCCCGATGCTACTGATCTGCACCTTGACGCCGGGAATGCCTTGCAGTGCGGTGGAAAGGGCTCCTTCAGACGGCAGGATCACATCCACGGATGCTTCAGGTTGGTGAGATAACAGTGCTTTAATACTCAAAATAAGCATTCGGTCAGATCCATATAGCTCATACCCCTGATGCACGAAAAGGTATCTGCCGTGTATCATGTGGTGGGCCGGAGAAGAGCTTTTGTTTTTCAAAACGTTTGCTTATTTCATTGGAAGGAACGATGTCGTCTTGCCCTCCTGATTTCGGGAAGAGCATTCAAATATCGGAATAGAATTCCGGAATGCAAAAACACCCAGGCGGTTTTTACAGGAAACCTGCGGGCATTGAAACAGCTTTTTGCCCACCTGTTCATGACCACATGTGTCAAACAGGGTTTTTCAAACACCTTTAAGCGATCATTGGCTTCCAGTACCTGCAGTAAAAATGATTCTACTGATCGAAGCACGGGAACAGAAGGAACAGCCATACGGTATTTGATGTACATCAGGATCTCAAACTCCCTTTGGGTGATGTCTGTTTCAAGGGTACCAAAAATAATCCGGTACAGGTGAAATTCACGATCCCGGTACAGGGCAGGGTTCGACTGGGTAATGCTGCCTGGGTGGATACGGTAGTGAATCAGGTATTCAGGAAGGTTCACACAGGGAAATTTAAGCGCAATCTGATAATACACCAGATAGTCTTCACCTATCTCAAATCCTGGCGTATAACCGATTGCTTCGAGAACCTCTTTTCTGAAAACCACCGCAGATTGAATAAAGTACGCCCTGAACAATTGAACAGAGGGGATGAAACAGGCATCTGCGTCTAATTTCCACTTCGTTTTCAGTAATTTACCTTCTGAATCGATATGTCGTGCCCAGGTGCCGGTTAAACCATACGCAGGGTTTTTTTCCATAAACCCGATTTGCTTCTCGTATTTCCGCGGCATGGCAATGTCATCCGCATCAAAAGGTGCATAGTACCTGCCGCGCATCTCCTGTAACCCCCTGTTCCTGGTAAATACGATTCCTTTGTTGCATTCATTTCGTAACACCCTTATCCGCGGATCATCATAGGATTTTACAATCTCCAGGCTATTATCCGTGGACCCGTCGTCAATTACAATCAGCTCAAAATCAGTAAATGTCTGCTGCAACAGGCTGTCAATGGCCTGGCGTATATACTCCGAAGCATTGTACACCGGCATTACGATGCTGAGGGTGGGGCATTCCATTGGTTCAGGCATCAGACAAAGTTCTTGTTTTTTTTCTGAAAAACCTGCGTCTTATGAATCCAGCGTACCTGTAGGGATTCAAATATTTTGGCAGGTAATTATCACAGAAAAATCTGAATCGGTCTGAGCAGGAAAATTTTTCGAATAACATATCGAAATCAGCTTTGAACATCCGGTCCCTTGCCCTGGGGCTTAACACGAATGATGACTTACTGAATCCCTCATCAGAATAAACTGCAATGATTTTGTCAATATACCTGATTTTCAGCCCGGGGGTTCTGAAGCATTGAATGGTATAGGCCCAGTCGGCGCAAATTTTATAATCAGTATTATACTTTCCAAAGGTGTCAAATACCTCTTTTCTGGTGAAAGTAGCCTGATGATGTGTGCACTGGATTTTCAACTTTTCAAGGTCCAGCTCTTCGCCCAATACTTTTCCGGAGTTCCTGAGGATAATGTTTCCATATAGGATATCACAGGCAATGAGGTTTTTATCTGTAAAAATATCCTCCAGAACTGTAGGGTTATACAACAGATCGTCACTGCCCAGGAAATGGAGCCAGTCACCTCCGGCAAGCTCAATTCCGTGGTTCATCGCATCATAGATGCCCTGATCTTTTTGCGAAATCCAATGGATATGAGGCCATTCTGAAGCATACTGCTGAATCAGTTCCAGTGTGCCGTCGTTACTTCCCCCGTCGATGATCCAGTGCTCCTTTGGGCGATAGGTCTGTTCCGCAACGGACCGGATGCAGGCTTCCAGATCATTTCTGTTGTTCAGGACCGGCGTGATGATGGAAACCATTGGCAATGGTGATAATGCATCCATCGCCGGCTTACTTTGAAAAACCTTTGTAAACCTGTCTGAGCCCTTCGTCAAGCCCCAGCACCGGCTGCCAGCCAAGGCTCTTCAGCAGGCTTACATCCAGTTGCTTTTTCAGCATTCCGTCGGGTTTTTCAGTATCCCACTTCACCTCTCCCGAAAACCCCGTAAGCTCTTTTACCTTACAGGCCAGATCGCGGATGGTAAGATCGATGCCGGTGCCAATGTTCACATGGGTTTGCTTTAACGTCCCATAAAGTTTTTCGGCGGGCAGATGCTCCATCAGAAACACGCAGGCATCTGCCATATCTTCTACATGCAGGAACTCGCGGAATACATTTCCGGTTCCCCAGAGGGTAATGGATACCTTGCTGTGTTCCTTTGCTTGCGGTCTGATGCCGTAATGGGCCAGCACCTTCAGGATATCCTCCTGCGGCAGGTTGTAAGCAGAGGCCTCATCCAATCGCTGCCCTTTGAATGCTATGGGGCGGGTGGCAAAATCCTTTCGGATACCATCCCAATTCCCGGTCTCCAGGCACCTGCCCAGATGAAATTTCCGGATGAGGGCCGGCAGCACATGCGATTTGTCCAGATCGTAATTGTCGTTGGGACCGTAGAGGTTGGTGGGCATCACCGAAATATAGTCGCAGCCATATTGCCGGTGATAGCTCTCCGCCATCTTGATGCCTGCGATCTTGGCGATGGCGTAGGGTTCGTTGGTGGGTTCCAGCAGGCCGGTGAGCAGATATTCCTCTTTGAGGGGCTGGGGAGCATCCTTCGGATAGATGCAGCTGCTGCCGAGAAACAAGAGCTTTTGAACGCCATTGTTGTAAGCTGCATGGATGATGTTGTTCTGAATCATCAGGTTCTCATAGATGAACTGCGCCCGGAAAGTGTTGTTGGCAATGATACCACCCACTTTTGCAGCCGCAATGAACACATATTCGGGCTTTTCTGTTGCAAAAAACCGGTTTACAGCATCCTGGCAGGTTAAATCCAGCTCTTCCAGCGTGCGAAGAACAAAATTTGTGTATCCTTTGGCTTTCAGATTTCTGTGGATGGCCGAGCCTACCATTCCCAGGTGACCGGCGATGTAGATTTTGTGTTCCTGGTTCATGACTTTACGACTTTACGATTGAACGACTTTACGACTTTATGATTGAACGACTTTACGACTTTATGATTGAACGACTTTACGACTTTATGATTGAACGACTTTACGACTTTACGATTGAACGACTTTACGAATGAACGACTTTACGACTTTACGATTGACGGCTAAAGAGTCCAGTTTTCTGGTTTGTTGGCCATGTTGATGAGCATGGCGATAATGTGTTCATATTTGTCAATGAGATTTTTGTGTTCTATGGTAGTGATGCATTGTGTTTTGAGTGCATAATCGAGCCAAACCTGGGTTTCGGCTGCTTCGCCTTCGGCATCACAGAGCTTGGCAATAAAGGATTTTGGGTACTTTCTCTTGCGGAAGGCTTCTGCGATATTTCCGGAAACCGACCTCGAGGATCTGGGGATCTGATCAGTGAGCGAATAGGTCTCCTCCTTAGGGAACTTCTTTGTCAAATGAAACACCTCCATCCCCGCCTCAAACGAAAGCTGAAACACCTTCAAATCCGTATGTTTCCTAATCAGCACCATATCAAAATCATTTTATCTGCCCTCGTTCCCTCGTTCATTCGTTCATTCGTTCTATCGTTCTATCGTTCATTCGTTCATTCGTTCATTCGTTCTATCGTAAAGTCGCCTTCTCATAGTCCGCCTCCACCATCAGCCGCACCAGCTCCTTAAAGGTGGTCTTCGGCTTCCAGCCCAGAATACGCTTGGCTTTCGAGTAATCTCCCAGCAACAATTCCACCTCGGTAGGACGGTAATAGCGCGGGTCGATGCCCACCACTGGTTTGCCTGTGGATTTCAGGATTCCCTTCTCGTTAACGCCACTCCCTTCCCACACGATCTCTTCGTTCAGCACCTTAAACGCCTCTTCCACAAACTCGCGTACGGTATGGGTTTCGTTGGTGGCCAGCACAAAATCTTCCGGATGGTCCATCTGCATCATGCGCCACATCCCCTCCACATATTCGGGGGCATAGCCCCAGTCGCGCTTGGCGTCCAGATTCCCGAGCAGGAGAAGCCCCTGGTGTCCGGTTAAAATATTGGCTACAGCCACGCTGATTTTGCGGGTGACGAAGGTTTTTCCGCGCCGCTCACTCTCGTGGTTGAATAGGATTCCGTTGCAGGCGAACAGGTTATAGGCTTCACGGTAGTTCACCACGATCCAGTAGGCGTAGAGTTTTGCGGCAGCATAGGGGCTGCGCGGGTAAAACGGTGTTTTCTCGGTTTGGGGGATCTCCTGTACCAGCCCATAGAGTTCAGAGGTTGAAGCCTGGTAAAACCTGGTATTCAGCCCGTTTTCCTTGATGGCATCCAGAAACCTGAGGGTGCCGATGCCATCCACCTCGGCAGTGTATTCAGGCACTTCAAATGATACCTGCACATGGCTCTGGGCACCAAGGTTGTAGATCTCATCCGGTTCCGATTTCTCGATGAGCCGGTTGAGGTTGCTGGAATCGGTGAGGTCGCCGTAGTGCAGGAAGAAACGCTTGTTGAGCAGTTCGGGGTTGTTGTACAGGTGGTCGATCCTGAAGGTGTTGAACGAGCTGGCGCGCCGGATGATGCCGTGCACGGTGTACCCTTTCTCCAGCAGCAACTCTGCCAGATAGCTTCCGTCCTGCCCTGTAATGCCCGAAATTAAAGCGGTTTTTGGTTTCATATTTCAGCGTATTTCATGT
>ERZ795054.634-NODE-634-length-41400-cov-6.964397_pt1 | contig 41400 bp, 40 predicted proteins | sample MGYA00375138_ERZ795054 | MGnify/ENA primary metagenome ERZ795054 (study PRJEB30183, sample SAMN05720215) | anaerobic digester metagenome | isolation source: active sludge of municipal wastewater-treating anaerobic digesters | place: USA | collected 2014-12-23 ... | reverse complement strand
AACAGGCAGAAATGTCGTAGCCCTAAGGAGAATCGAACTCCTATTACCAGATTGAAAATCTGATGTCCTAACCATTAGACGATAGGGCCAGAAAATTAAATCAAAAATCAAAAATCAAAGGTCAAATCCATAAATCAAAAATTAAAAACGGTAAAAAAAATTGTAAAACCCCCTCTTTTAAGAACCATTTATGATTCAAAAAATTGGAGTGTTTTAACTAAAATTTTTTGATTTAAAATAATTGGTTTGTACTGATAATACTATTTGCATCGTTTCGATGCTATGGTCTCTAAAAGAGGGGGTAAAAATTGAGAGCAAAATAACTATTCCTTTTCTTTAAAAAAGTTTAAAAAAGATGATAGTTAAAAGTGTAAGGACGTTACTTTGCTTTTGACCATGAATATATTACCATATTTTTTGAAAAAATCAATATAAAAACTGTTCTTGTAATTTGAGCTGTTTTAATGTATAATAAAAATAATAAAAAAATAAATAAATATGAAAATTTTATCAATCGAAACATCTTGCGATGATACAGCCATAGCCATTGTTGAGTGTCAAAATGATTTTGAAAATTTATCGACCAAAATATTGGCAAATGTTATATCTAGTCAAACAAAATTGCATGCTAAATCAGGTGGAATCATACCCAATTTAGCCGCTCGAGAACATGAAAAAAATCTCATACCCGTTTTTAAAGAAGCGTTAAAATTGGCTAAAATTAAAGAGAGCGATTTAAAGAAAAAAATCGATTTAATTGTAACCACCAAAGGGCCGGGACTCCAACCTTCATTATTAATGGGTTTAAACTTTGCTAAAACATTATCTTATATTTTAAATAAACCGATTGTTGGCACCAATCATTTGCTTGGTCATATTTTTTCTAACTTTGTAAGAAACGATGAAGAGTTTAAAAATAATATCAAGTTGCCACTAGTAGTTTTATTAGTTTCAGGTGGTCACACTCAACTATATAAAATAACCAATTGAAATAACATCGAACTTATGGGCGAAACTTTAGATGATGCTAGTGGTGAATGTTTTGATAAAATTGCAAAAACTTTAAAACTTGGCTACCCGGGTGGAGTTTTTATTTCAAAAATCGCTGAAAATTTTAGAAATAAAAATAAAAATTATAAATTGGAATTTAATTTGCCCAAACCATTGATAAACTCTAAAGATTATAATTTTAGTTTTTCGGGCTTAAAAACGGCTGTGCTCTATTTAACTCAAAAATTAAAAAAAGATAAAAAATATAATAAAAAAACTGTTGAAAAAATTTGTTTCGAAACCGAAGAAGTTATAACTGATGTTCTAGTTAAAAAAACTTTGAAACTGGCCGAAAGTATCAATGCTAAAACAATTATGATATCTGGCGGAGTATCGGCTAACAAAAGATTGCGATCAAAGTTTGTAGAAAAAATTAACAATCAATTTGATTTTCTCTGCCCCGATAGACTAATGTCAACTGATAATGCCGTTATGATAGCCGTTGCTGGCTACTATGAATATCTAAAAAATAAACAAGACGATTGTTTATTATTAGAGGTTGATTCAAATGGAAAAATAGAGTAATTAGTAATACAATAGTAAAATAATAGTAAGACGATGGTAATACAGTAGTAATACAATAGTAAAGACAATAGAAAAACAATGGTAAAACGGCAGTAAGACGATGGTAATACAATATTAAAATATAAAAAAATATTAAAATATTTCAATAATATGAATTTATATGATTTAAACGTTTATAAATTGTCTCGAGAATTATCAAAATGCGCTTGAAGTGTTTATACAACTTTTGATTATAATACAAAACATATTATGGGAGATCAATTTATAAGATCAATAGATTCGATAACGGCAAATATCGCAGAAGGATTTGGAAGATTTCATTTTTTAGATAGAAGAAAATTTTACTACAATGCAAGAGGATCACTATTAGAAGCTATAACATGATTAGATTTATTATATGAAAGAAATTTGGTAGATAAAGATTTTTATGATAAAATAAACTTGCTATTAACTGATTTGCAAATACGTCTTAATAATTTTATACAACAAACGACTAATCAAAACAATCAATGTTAAATTATATTACAATTGTTTTACAATGGTCTTTCTACTGTCTTACAATTATCTTACATTTATCTTACATTTATATTAATACATTAAATTCTATACTATGGAAAAAATAAATATTGAAGATTTTTCAAAAATTGAAATAAAAATCGGTAAGATTGTAGAAGCGGAAAAAATTGAACAGAGTAATAAACTTTTAAAATTAAAAGTCGATTTTGGCAATGACGATATAAGACAAGTTTTATCCGGTATTGCTAAATACTACGGCGTTGAAGATATTTTAAATAAAAAATTTGCATTTGTAACAAATTTGGAACCAAGAAAAATGCTTGAATATGAAAGTCAGGCCATGATTTTAGCTAGTCACGATGAAGCTACTAATACCGTGAGCATTTTAATACCCGATAAAGATGTCGAAGCTGGATCAAAAGTAAACTAATTAAAAATATCGCCATTTGGCGATATTTTTAATTAAATCTTTTTTCGATTTCTTGAACAATTTGTTGGTGAATGGCTTCAATTGGTTGCAAGGCATCAACTTTAAATCATTTATCTTTAAATTTGTTGGCTAAGTATTGATAACCATCATAAGCTCTTTGATAAAAACTAAATTCTTTTTCATCAAAATGGTTGACCTTTTCATTAGAACGATTTAAAAGTCGTTCCTTTAAAATTTTTTCATATTTGTCCATTTCGATATCTAAAAAAATAATTAGATCGGGCATAATATCTTGCACAGCTAGATAACAAGCATCTTCGATACGTTTTAAATCTTGTTGAAAAGCAAAACCTTGATAAACAATAGTTGTGGTTCAAGCTCGATCTTGAATTAAAAAGATATCCTTGCCTAAATTAGGTATAACATGTTTTTTATAAATATCGGATCTACAAGCATTAAACATAAACGATTGAGTAATGGGGTCAATGGGTTCATCGTTAAATAATAAAATTTCTCTTAATTTTTGACCTAATTTTGTTTGACCGGGCTCTTTGATAAGTAAAAAATCTTTTTGATGGTTGGCAAAATATTCTTTTAATAAATTAATTTGAGTACTTTTGCCACAACATTCCATTCCTTCTAGGATAATAAGTTTACTTTTAGCCATATTAGTAATTTATTCGGTAATATTAATAACTTCTTCATTTGCAGATTCATTGGTTGTTTCTGAATCGCTTAAATCAATTTTTTCATAAGGCATTAATATTTCAAAATTTCCAGCATAATATGGAGCGATTTGATATTCGTTAAAATAAAATATTATACCTTTATCGTTTAAAGCAAAAGTTTTATAATTATCTTTTTTAGGATCAAATCCTTCCATAAAAAATTTATAATCTTGCTTTTGAGATGTAAAATGGTTAATGGCGTATTCAGAAATACTTTTAAGCATTGTTTCGTTAACGATAACATCTTCAAAAGCAACTTCGACTTGTTTTGATACTTCAAAATTTTTAGTTCAAATTAAATGACTAGGATGAGCTCCACCGGTATAAGCTTCACTAGCAAATTTTAAACTTAAAATATCATCTTGATTAAAAATAGTTTCGTAACTAATGATTAAAGTGGTTTTAGCGCTATTGGGTGATGGTATTTTGACATCTTCTTTAAATTCATTAATTTGCTTTTCAATGTTTGAGAAAATATTGTCATCGATAGTTTGATTTTGAGTAATTGGATAGTGAACATCAATTGTATAATTATCTTTGTCTTCAGAAATAATTTTATCAGTAATGGCTGTAATAACATTGTTAGGGGTAGTGCTGGTTGTGGTAGTAGTTGGTGTATTAGTTTTTATGGCTAAATAATTTTTTAATTGGGTTTGAGTTTTGAAAATATAAATACCCAAAATAATAATTACAATTAAAAATAAAGATAAAAATATTTTTTTCATGATTTGAGTTTAAAAGAATTAACGTATTAATCGTAACAATTTTTATAACTAAAAACAACCCCCTCTTTTAAAACTATGACTTTAAAAGAGGGGGTTGTTTTATGGTGGGTGGCTGATGGGATTCGAACCCACGACTTCCTGTGCCACAGACAGGCGCTCTACCGCTGAACTACAGCCACCAAAAATTAAATCAAATCTCAAAAATCAAAAGTCAAATCTATAAATCAAAACTTTTTAAATTAAATACAAAAACAATGTTCTAACAGACTAATGCACTACATAAAATTCCCACTCACAATCAAATTTGTATTTAATATTTTGTATTAATTTTTGACTTTTAAGTTACTATAATAATAGCAAAGAAAAGGTAAATAGTAAATAGGAATAATGCGTCCGGCGGCAAATGAAATTTGCCGCCGGTAATTTTTCCTATAGTTTCAGAAAATGTTATTTAGTTCTTCAAACTATCGATTTTCTTTTGAATTTGACGATCTTCTAGTTTCTTTAAGAATTTTTTACCATTTTCATTTTTTGTAACATAAGCTCAAGTGGCACCAGTAATCAAGATACTTAAACCAGTAATAATCATACCTGTTTCCATTGGGCCAGTAGCAATTGTAGAGGCACCTAAAACATAGCTATAAGTAATAGTAGCTGTATCGCTAACGGTTGTGACATCGTCAGCTTTAGCTTCAGCTGTATTAGTTATGGTGTAATATGTACCTGTTTGATTAGCAATGGCTTGGAAAGTAATAATTTTTTTATCACCAGGTTTAAATGTACCAAGATTGATACCAACACTAGCAATACCATCAACATTTTGAACACTATCAATCTTTGTGGTATTAGCATAATAGCTTAATGGAGCTGGTAAACGATCTATAACAATAGTGTTATTAGCATATTTGGATGAATGAATATTTGAAACCAATAAATAGAATTCAATAACATCACCTTGTTTAGCATTAATAACTTTGCTATAAGTGCGATCACCATTTGATAAGTTTCTAGCTAATTTAGTAATAGCTAAAACTTGATCGGTTTGTTGGTCTAAAACATTTACAACCACTGTATCGGAAACAGTTGAACCGTTTGTGCCGTTACAAGTAATTGTATAAGTAGTAGTGCTGGTTGGGGCTACAGTTTCATTACCGTAGGTTGATTTAGAACCACTTCAACCATTTGAGGCATAACATGAATTAACACTGTTAGATGTTCAAGTAAGAACTGATGTTTGACCTCTATATATAGTAGAAGGATAAACTGATAAATCAACTGATGGATTAATATCTCTAACTGTAACGGTAACGGTATCAGAAGCCGAAGTGTATTCATTGTAACAAGTTATTGTGTAAACAGTTGTTACTGAAGGAGTTGTGACTTCACTACCATAAATTGATTTAGAACCACTTCAACCGTTTGAGGCAACACAATAGGTAGCACCACTTGATGTTCAAGTAAGAACCGATGTTTGACCTCTATCAATAATAGTTGGATTAGCACTTAAATCAACGGTAATATTTTTCTTAGCACAAGCGTTGTTACAAGTAGCTAAATCGGTATACAAACCATTGCTATCTTGAACACATTGACCAGTTGTTTGATTACAAGAATATTTGGTAACTGGTTTTTGACAAGCATAAAAACATTCTGTGTAAGAAGCATATTGACCTAAAGATGAAGCATTACATTGATAAGTTGATTGGTTACAATCATATCTTGGTAATGGAGTTTCAGCAATACATTCAGCTGCACAAGCACTGTAGGAATTATATTCACCTAAGCTAGAAACGTTACAAGCAAAAGTTATACGATTGCAAGCATAACGATTAGTAGGTGGAGTATAATTACATTCAGCTTGGCATTCACCTAATGTAGTGTATCTACCAAAAGATGAAGCGTTACATTGATAAGTTGATTGATTACATTCATAACGAGTAGTAGGTGGATTATAATTACATTCAGCTTGACATGCGCTTAATGTAGTGTATCTACCAAAAGATGAAGTATCACATTGGTAAGTTGATTGATTACATTCAAAGCGTGTAGTAGGTGGATTATAATTACATTCGGCTTGACATGCACTTAATGTAGTGTATCTACCAAAAGATGAAGTATTACATTGGTAAGTGGCTTGGTTACATTCAAAACGTGTAACGGGTGGATTGTAAACACAAGCTTCTTTACATTTAGATAATGAAGTGTATTGACCTGAATATGAAGCGTTACATTGATAAGTTGTTTGGTTACAATCATAACGAGTAGCTGGTTGTTCGTCTTCAGTAATACTAATTGAACAAGTAGCTGATTTAGTTTGATTCTTTTCATCAGTTACAGTAACTTTAAAACTTTTAAGACCTTGGGTTGTAAAAGTTTTATAAATAATACGAGATGAACCGCTAACATCACCACTTCAAGAATATGAATAAGGAGATGTACCACCGGTAACTTCAGCATAAATTTTTATTTCTTGATCAGTTTTACCACTAGTTGGAGTTGTATAACAAGCAACACTAATTGGATCAGCTTCTTCTTCAACCGTGAAAGCTCGAGTATTGCTAACGCCTAAGGTTGGATTGTTAGTAGTGTTGTTATATTTTTCTTCAGCATAAACTCAAACTTTACAATATTTATAATTAGCAACTCAAGAAGGAATACTTCAAGAAAGGCTAGTGCTAGAAGTTGTTCAACCAATGGTGTTGTTGTCGTTAGCAAAGTCAATGCTATTACCACAACCGAATCTAACTAAATAAGCACCGGGTGTAGCACCAGTTTTAGTTCAACTTATATTAACAGTTTTATTAGGAACAACATAACCACCTTTAACAGCAGTGTTTCTAGCTGAAGAGCTAGTGTCGCTATCAGTATAACCATTAACAGTAATTGAAGTAATAAAAATAGTACAAGACTTTGTGTTGTTAGGAGAAATATCTGGACAAGCACTAGGATTACCATTTTTATCAGCAATAGTTAAAGCGTTGGCTTGATTGTTATTAACAAAAACCAAGGCGCTTAAAATTACGACCAAAACAATAAACAATTTTTGATAAATATTTAAATTTTTCATATTATTTTTTTGACTCTAAAAATTAAGTTTTAGAGTTTTTATTAATTATTTTATTTATTAAGATTATATCATTTTTATACCTGTGTGTCAATTGATAGTCAACAATGAGAAAAGTTGTTTTCGACTAAAAACAACTCAAATTAACTATCAAGACTATTAGTTTTATATACGTATATTATACCATTTTTTATATCTTTTGTCAATACCGTCTGTGGATAACTTTTTAGCTTAGTATTTTAAAGCATTCCAAAGAGCAATAAGTAAAAATCGTAACAATATCTGTTTGGAGAGAGAGATATTATCACTGATTTTTCTGCCCTTCGAAATGCTTTAAAACACTAAAACTCCATTTACTCAGCAAATTAAAATATTTAATATTTAATTTGCTGAGAGACGGAGGGGAGGAACACTCCCCATGTGGAGATTCAACTCTTTGTCAATATTATCAATCTCCCGATAATACTGAAGAGACTCTGCTTTCTCATGGCTCACGTGTGTTGGTTTTTATGTATAAAACCATTCCCGTGATACAAAAAATTTACCTTTTTACTGGAGGTTATTCGTGAGGCACATCCTGTTTCCGAGGTCTATACCCATGACATTTGTTGCAACAAACACTAAGGACTTTGTACGTTCTATCTCGACCTAGAGAACAATGATTATTGACCGCACAACCGCACGTCAAATGCCGCGATTGTGATTCTATAATCTTCCACCCACGCTCCCAGTCTTCTCTACATACTTCTTCCTCATTGCAATGCACTTGAGAAATATGCATTGCATACGATATCAGGGTTTCATCACGGATCAAAGAAATCCGTGAATCTTGATTCTTCTGCAAAACCTGATCACAAGTATAAATAATCGTACTCAGACTCGACCGATAGGAAGTTGCGCACTCTTCCTGTTCGGCCATTTCTGATAGATTACATAACTGTTTAGCTACGTAATTCAACGTCTCTTGGTCCAGCTCCTGTGTTAAATCTAACTCTTTATCCATTTTTTCACCTTCCTTGCCCTCATTAGGGGATTTGTAAATTTTTCTGCTTTTCAGCAGAGATTATTCTACTAGCAATAATAAAATAATCTCTGCTGAAAACTATGTTTTAAAGAACAATTCCATTTACTCAGCAAATTAAAATATTTAATATTTAATTTGCTAAGAGATGAAGAGATTTTTTAAAGAGAAATCTCGGAAAACTCTGTTTAACTTTATTTGATCTTGATTTATATGGGAAACCAACAAAACCTCGGATCCTACGTTCTGAGTCACCGAATCTCAGTTGTTGGTCTTATAGAGATTTAGAAATCTCTTTAAAAACCTGGAGCGCGTCATCCTCTGAGAACTCAACCCCACGTGGAGTTGAGCAGGCCTTAGGGTGGCCTGCAAATTCGATGCCGGCGACTATCTTGCCGGCAAATGCGTATTGCGATTTGGGATCGCAATATATAGAAACGGTTTTGTAGTGGTTACGATAAACCACTACGATCTTGACACCATCCTCATATGGACGAGATGGGTCAAGAGGATCTTGGGCTCCTATAGCCCAAAACCCCACCTTACCATCAACTGCCTTTCGGCAGTGAAAATAAGAATTTTCTGATTTTGTTTGGGCCTCACGGCCCATTTCAATGATCTCTGTGTCAGGAACAGAGATCATTTCTTCCACAATAGCAGTAACGTCCTGCCATTGTTCTGCTGACACTCGCGGAAAATTTAATTTTCGCGCGAGCGCAGTGATCCCTACTGAGTAGCATAAGGTAGGATTGGTTTTAATGGGGCAGACGCTACTGCCTTTTAAGTCGATCTGCTCAAGAAGAGTAAGATCGATATTTGGCAGTGATTTACCTGCCAATCTCAAGATACCAACAAACGTGTCAGCATCAATGTGAGTGATCTCAACAGCTGCGTTGAGATCGCTGGCCTTTTGAATTCGTCCGTCATTACACGGACTCGGGTTTTTGGAATATTGACCATGATGATCAAAATTCCTCACCCCATCATCCATCCCCGCTTCCAGAGAGAACACGCATCCTCTACCGGATGCTTTTGACCATAATTGATATCTCATTTTTTTCTCCTTTCAGAGAAATTTAAGAAACTTTTTAAAGTTTCTAATGAATTATAGTTCTTTAAGAATTGAAGGGTTTATCCCTACTATAATTCATACCACTTTTCAGTAGCTAAGAAATAATTTTAGATTTTTTTAAAATTAAAACTTAGCTACTGAAAAGATGCTTTTTGTTTTTAAAGAACAATTCCATTTACTCAGCAAATTAAAATATTTAATTTGCTGAGAGATGGAGGGGAGGAACACTCCCCATATGAAGATTTGACTCTTTATCAATATTATCAATCTCCCGATAATATTGAAGAGACTCTGCTTTCTCGCGGCTCCAGTGTGACTTTTTGTTTTAAAACAGAAGTATCCCTGGATACGAAACTGTTTACCCATGCTTTAACCCCCGTGGATTTTAGGGGAACCTCAATTAAGAATAATTGGGGATAAAATATCTTCTAACGCATTGGTTTAATGCGTTTCAAGATATGACAATTCCTCCTCTTCTGTGGGTGTCCAATAACACCCACAAACATTACAGATGAATATCGAATGATCCATTGGATCATCCCTGTCGGATGGTGGGTAATACCCAAAATCCTTATGCCCTGTGTTTTTGCCACAGAGCTCTTGGAACTTCCGTTCCAAGACTTTTTTTTGCTGGAACATTTCGTCCCAGCTTTTTTTCTCTCTTTGAAGTCGCTCTTGCAACTCCAAATTTTCTTTTCTAAGTCCATCTATGACGGACTTTCTGATAATAATCCATCCCATTTTTTTCTCCTTGCCAATTTTTGAAAACTGGCAGCGTATATCTATTATTCCCGATATACAGGGAAATTTATTTTTGCTGTTTTCAGCATATAAAAGTTAAAAGATTTAACTGCTATATGCTGAAAACAATATTTTAAAGAACAATTTACATATTCGCTCACTGATACTAATGCTAATATAGTGGGCGATTAAAACTGGTTTTATTTAAAACCGGCTTTAATCGCCGACCAAAAAGGTGAGTTAATCCTTTTTTCGGCATAAATGTATATAGTTCCCTATAGACATTTAGGTGTGGCCTTGGTTTGAACAATCTTGTTCGCGAACCAAAGAAATACCGATTGTTTGATCGTCTGCTTCAAACAATATGAATATTTTTTTCCACTAGACGAAATTTTTGATTTAAAAATATTTGCGTTTCAACCAAAATAGATAGTAAACAAATAGGTTTTTGCTTGCGAGAGATTGCAAGGCATAAATTTTTAAATCAATAGTTTTTTAAATGTACAAATAAAAAAACTAAAATATAATGAAAAACGGCTCTTTTTGGAGAGAACCGTTTTTATATGAAAATTGATTAAAACATCGCTATAGCTCTCTCCTTCTACAACTTTGTTTTATTGCCTATTAGCTCTCTCCTTCTAACAAGCAAATTGTTATTTTTAGTTTATAAAATCAGTATAACATATTGTTTCTGTTTTGTCAATACCCCTTTGTGGATAACTTTTAAGAATACTGCAAATATAATAGTAAATATTGATTCAAATGTTTTGTTTGTTTATAGATTATAAAACTATTAACCCATTAAATGTTTATAATTTTTTAAAATGAAACTAATTGCCTCCTCTTTAGTTTTTAATTTTCCTTCTTTTTGTTTATTGTAAACACTGTTTAAAATCGTTTTGAAATGGGGCCCGGTTTTAAAACCAAGCTTAAGCAAATCTTTGCCTTCAATTAGTTTTTCCAGCTTATTATAAAAAACATCCATGGCTTTGGCTAATTTAATCAGCTCTAATAATTTTTCAATGTTTAAAGCATTTAGCTGATTCAACGGTTGACGACCCATGTAGTCAGATTCAATGACCATGGACAGATCTTTAATGGTAGCTGGTTTTATTTTATCGGAAAGTTTTTTAACAAATTTTTCCGTAACAGTTTGAACTCCCACTAAAGCATCATGATTTTTTATTAATTGCAAAATGATAGGAATATCTTTTAAAGGAAAATTAATTTGTCGTAAAAAACTTTTTGTAAACGAAGTTGATTCGCTAGCATGACCATAGGCAGTTATTTTTTCACCTTCAATTTTTGTGGTGGTTACTTTGCCGAAATCGTGGCATAAAACGCTCAGCATTAAAATAAGTTGATCAGCTTGTGAAAGTTTTTCTCGATTACAAATTTTTTTAGCATGATCAAGTGACTGAGAGGTATGCTCAAAAACATCGCCCTCGGGATGATATTGTTTGGGCTGTTGAAGATTTATTAAGTTATAAATTTCCGGATGTAATTTTTCTAAGATCTTGAGTTCTTTAGCAATTTTTAATCCTAGACCTGGTTGATTTGATTTTAAAAGCATTTTAGTTCATTCTTCGCCAATGCGAGATGCGCTCAAAAAACGTAAATCAATTTGTTGGCAAAGAGTTTTGGTTTTGGTGTCAATACTAAAACCCAAAATGGAAGCAAAACGCATAGCTCGCAAAACTCTTAATGGATCTTCAGAAAATTTCTTATTGTCAACGTGCTTTAATTTCTTTTCTAAAATATCTTTTAGACCACCGTGTTCATCAATGATTTCGCCTGTAAATGGGTCTAGACCAAGAGCATTGCAAGTAAAATCGCGACGGGACGAAGCAATTTTAAAAGATAGCTTGGGATCAAACTTAGTTTTAAAGTCTGAATGTTTTTCACCAGTTTTTGAATCTTTGCGAGGTAAGGCAATATCAATGTTTGCACCAACTTTATATACACCAAAACTTTTACCAACTAAATTAGGAGTGGTACTTTCATCTTCAGATAGCGTTGATTCTAAAACATCAGGTTTAATATCATAGATCTCAATATCAATATCTTTAAAATCAACTTCGGATTTTTGTCCAAATTTTTTAAGAACTAGATCTCTAACAAAACCGCCAATTAAAATTGGTCGGCCATTTTGTTTTTTAATTAAAGCACAAATATCAAGAACTTTTTGCATGGTTTTTTTATCGGGAACTGAGACGGTTTGATCAATTATTTCTTTGAGAGTTAAAACCGTTATTTTAGGCAAATTGGATTGCTTGGCAATTCTTTTTTGTTCTTTGATAATCATAATCGCTTTTAAGATGATTATTAATTACATTTCAAAATAAGCCTCTTTAGTTATTTGCGATTCTTTTAAATTAAGTTTTTTTATAAACTTTTTTAAATCAATTTGGCTGGCGTTGTCAAAACGCACTTCCACAAAATTTCCTAATTCGACTTTTTTATTGTTTTCTATTTTGGTTACCTGATTGTCAATAGAAAAAATTATATTGTCTAGCTTAAAAAGAATTCTTTCTTTTTTAATTTTTTTAACAATGTTGGGATAAATCTGACTGATAACTTTTTCAGTTTGGTCATCAATATAAAATTCAAATTTCGGTCTTTCCCTAACTTCATCTTTCTTTTTCGGCCCTTTATAGGTAATGATTTTTTTACCACCTTCATTTCTAATTCTTAGAATTTCTCCGGTCATTTTTAAATCTCGATCTTGAGGATTAAAATAGGTATCAGTTTGAATAGTTGAGCTTAAAATTTCAGCTCCGATTTCGCGAAGATAATTGATGTCTAGTGAAGTTTTAAATTTAACCTGTTTTTCACTCATGCCGGATTTTTCGGATTCAATATTTGGATTATATTCATTGTTGATAATTAAATCGGCTTTCTTTTTGGTGGCATCAATATATTTTTCGTGCATGGGTTGCACGACTTGAAGAAAATATTTAAAAATATCTAGTGGCTTTTGCCCGGTTCTGGTAATGTCTCTTAGCAATCTACGAATAATTCGACCGTGAGCACCAATTTCAACAAAAACTTTTAAGTCACCATAAGATTCTAAACTTTTGTCTAAAACAAATAAGCCTTCAGCGATAATAATTTTTTTAGGAAAAACTTTTTCAGTTGTTAAAGATTCACAGGCCTTCATGTCGTAGATCGGTTTATCAACTGATTCATTATTTTTTAATTTCAATAAATGTTTACCGAACAAATCTAGATTCACGGCTTCGGGTTGATCTCAATTTAATATATGTCCTTGTTTATATTCAGATTGTATAAATTGATTGCCTTTGTAATAATCGTCACAAGAAAAAATGATAGCTTGATCTGGAAAATTATCTTTGATTATTTTTGAAACGGCACTGGTTTTACCAGAAGCTGATCCCCCGGCAATTTGAACAATTAAATTATCTTTAGTATGTTTTAATTTTTCATTTATTAAATTTGTCAGTTCTTTGAGGCCAGATTCAAGAGAATATTCTGGGATTGATAATTTTTCATCAACTTCTTTTTTCTTTTCTTGAGGAATGAAAATGTATCCTTGTGATAAATTTTTATTTTTATATAAACTATTTTCAGTTTGTTCTTCGCCAAATCAATCGGGTATTATAAAATCATTACTTTCATCTTCATCATCAAACTCTACCTCAGCAAGAATTAAACCATTTAATCTACCTTGATACACATCAACTTCAATTGTAAATTTTTGATAAGGAATTTTATAACGAATTTTTTCAATCTTTGACTCTAAAGTTCCGGATCACAATGAATCAAATTGTTTTTTGGAAATTTTTATTTCAATTTCAGTTCGAATTTTGCCATCACCCTTTTTTATAGTTTGAAAATATTCGTTACCATGTTGACGAAGTCTTATTTCGGAGCCATCATCGATAATTGCTAAATAACCTTGTAAAATTTTTTGATGAGGATATTTTAAAAATTTTTCGGGTAAATTTTTAATTAAAAACTTTCTTTCAATTTCTTGATGTTTTTTTGCTTGAGCAATTTTATTATTTTTACTAATTTTTAAATTAATTTGCTTTTTCTGTTTTTTCATAATTATTGAAGTTATAAAATAATTATAATGAATTTGTGGAGCTAAGGAGAATCGAACTCCTGACCTTTACAATGTCCCGATTTTATGGGTTATTTGTGGAGCTAAGGAGAATCGAACTCCTGACCTTTACAATGCGAATGTAACGCTCTACCAACTGAGCTATAGCCCCATAAAATAATTATACCAAAATTTTTTTGAATGCAAAACCCCTGCGATAACTGAATTACCAAACAGGGGTTGTTGAGTTGTCATAGATGTCTCCTTTTTTATTTGTTATTAACTTTGTTAGTTATGACCGCGGTTATAAAATTTTTAATAGCCACAAGAGATTCAACTAACTTTTCAATAGTTTGGTAAGTTATTTTACTACGTGCCACAATATGATAACGAGTAATTGATTTGCCACGATTGCAACATGAAAACTTGCCAACAACAAATACCCACCCATTGTGATCCATCGAGGCCGTATTTCTGATTTTTAGTTCACAGATAAGGCCAATAACTTTTTGTGACAACTCTTCTGATGAACCTATTTTGGTGATAATCATTTTTCACCTCCTTTTTTAAAGTTTTCTAAATAGAATTATAGCATATTTTTATATAAAATAAAACAATACAAATCAAATATGCTAAAATCTAAATGAAACATTGCGGTCAAGTAATTAATAAATCTAAAAATCCCAACGCTGTCTTGCAGCGTTGGGATAAAAAACAAGTAAGTTTTTGTAATTTTAAACACCTCGGGAAATAATATTTGCCGAGGTGTTATCATGAACTACGATAATTTGTGATTTATTGTTTCATCTTTAAATTTTTTAAGATCTTTTTCTGTTATTACTTTGTGGTATTGACCACCAGAACATCGTTGTGCAATTCTCCATAACATTAAATTATTTGTTTCCTTCGTTCTTTTAGGAATGGCTTCTCCTGTCTCAAGTTTCTTTATCAATATTTCAGGATCTACGAATTTATTTTCGGATGGAATATCCGAAAATAATAACTTGAAAAAACGAACAATTTTTTTAATCATTATATTATCCTTTCTTTTTTATACTTGTTCTAATATAATTATATCATATTTTTAAAAAATAAACCAATGCAAGGATGAAATGTCACCAATCGAAAACTACTGTTTTCGATTGGTGACACCCTCGATGATATAAAATATCATCGAGGGTGTTAAAATCCAAGCGATAACCATAAATGGTTATCGCCAATCAATCGCCTTGGCAATAGCCAAGTCGATTGATATAATATTTTGCACCATGTCGCAAAATATTCAGAAACAAAAGTGCGTGACACTTTATACAATGTCGCAAAATAATGCGTGACAAGTGAAAATGTCACGCGCGTGACACTTTGACTACGTTTTCCGACTTTTAATATAAAAATTATTGCGAAATGTCACACGCGTGACAATTCAAAAGCAATCTCAAAGGTCAAATATCAAAACTCAAAAGTATAAGTCAAAGATCAAAAATTTTAATACTCAGCAAAACATAAATGATTTCAAAGTGTCACGCCTACCTACTGTCAGGCAGGCGCGTGACATTTTGATTATTAAATCGAATTTATGGTTTAAACTAATAATAATTTAGTTTGCAGATCAAAAATACATCCTTATTTTATATAAATTGAAATTTTAATATTTGCGAATTGTCACGCGCGTGACAATTCGCAATTTTTTGTTTTTTAATTACTAATTATTATTTGCCAATTACTCTTTAGTTTTTACCCCTTCCTTCATAAAGGATGGGGATTTTTAAGATTTGATTTATATTTTTGATTTTTGATTTTTGATTTAGTTGTTGAATTGTCACGCGCGTGACAATTCAAAACCGATGTCGCAAAATATTCAGAAACAAAAGTGCGTGACACTTTATAAAAAGACCGAATTAACTTTTATTAATCCGGTCTTATTTTTCATCTCTGCTTTTATGGTTTTACTAGAATTAATTTTTCATCGTCGTCAATATAAACATATTGACGACGATGATAATAATTTCATCGGCGTGTTGCCCGTTTCCATAATGCAACATACGACACTCAGTGCAAAACCACACTAAGTCATATTGATTGGCTCGATAGGGTGGTAATCTTTGACTGGATTTATATTTAGGATTTTTACAAATCATAAACCCCTCCTTAAAATAAATCTGCTGCTTACATTATAATATATAGAAGGTGACACATCAATATATTAAAATTATTAAATTTATGGTATACTCATGATATTAGATTTAAAATAATTTTTAAATTATGAAAAATAAAATTCCTAAAGTAATTGTAATCGGTGGTGGAACTGGTGCGTTTAATACATTGATGTCTTTAAAAAAATTCCCAATCGATTTAACAGCTATTGTTTCAATTGCTGATGATGGCGGATCATCAGGTGTGCTTCTTGAAGATTTTGGAATTTTACCACCTGGTGATATAAGAAGAGCCTTGGTGGCAATGGCACCGGATTCGGCAAAACTTTTAACTAAACTTTTTAATTATCGTTTTGAAAATGGTTCAGGGTTGCGAGGCCACAGTTTTGGTAATTTATTTTTAACCGCCCTAACTAGTATTACAAAAAATTTTAATAAAGCTGTGGATGATGCTGGAAAAATTTTAAACATTAAGGGTAGGGTGGTACCAGTATCACTGGATCAATGTCGATTGATTGCTAAACTCAAATCCGGTATTTTTATTTTTGGAGAAACCAATATTGACATTCCTAAAAATAAAGAAAAAAATATTTTTATTGAAAAAATATTTTTAAACACCAAAGTCAATGCCAATCCGGAAGCCATAAAAGAAATTAAAAAAGCCGATTATATTATTGTTGGCCCGGGAGATCTATACACAAGTATCGTGCCAAATTTTTTAGTGACTGGTATTAAAGAAGCCTTTCAAAAATCAAAAGCTAAAAAAATTTATATTTGTAATTTAGTAACTAAATTTTCAGAGACCAATGGTTTCACAGCAATTGATTTTTTAAAAACGTTAGAAAAATATATTTGTAAAAAATGTTTTGATTATATGGTCATCAATGACTTTCAAAAAATTCCTAAAAGATTAATTAATGTTTATAAAAAGGAAAAAAAGTTGCCAGTCAAATTCAATAAAAGAGAATTTCAAAATAATAAAAAAATGAATATTGTGATTGATGACTTAACTAGAAAAAATATGTTATTGCGTCACGATCAAAAAAAACTGGGAGAAGCCATTTGAAAAATTATACAAGCTAATAATGCTTAATTTTGTTGACACTTGACAAATAACAAAAATAGGTGTATAATATTAATATAAGCTAAAATTAAATCTATGAAAAAAATATTTAAAAAATATTTTACATTTAATAAGCAAAATCATTTTCAACCGATCCAAACCAAAAATTTTATGATTGGTGTTTTTCTATTAATGATGATTTTTAATAGTAGCTATCAATGATTGAACTGTTACTTACTTAGACAAAATAGTTTAACCGCTAATTTAAATACATTAAATATTATTACCGAAATTAATAAAATTCGTAGCGCTTATGGATTATCCCCGTTGGCGGAAAATCCAAAACTCGATATAGCCGCTTTGCTTAAAGCTCAAGACATGATTGATAATGATTATTTCAATCACTATAGCCCAACTGGTAAAACACCTTGAGATTGGATCAATAGTGCTCAATATAATTATAAATATGCTGGTGAAAATTTAGCTCTTAATTTTTTTAATGATGAGGAAACCGTTCAAGCTTGACTTAATTCACCAACCCATAAAGAAAATATATTAAATCCTAATTATAAAGATACAGGTGTGGCCATTTTAAGTGGTGTGACACCGACTACTAAAGAGACTAGAACGGTAGTAGTGCAAATGTTTGGTACCGAAAAAATAGCAACTATTACACCAACCGCTAAACCAACTATCAAAACCACAACTACAACCGTTAAACCAACAACGACTACTTTATTAAAAACTACGACCACTTCATTAGCCACAACTACTACTGAAGAGATAGTAATAAATCAAACACCATTATTAAATGCCACTATTAAAGCCGACGGGGAAGTAACTGTAATAAAAGAAGAAACTATGACCGCTTTAAAAAATTTGACTCCAATTTTAAATAAACAATTAAGTGATACAAAAAATTCACTAGCCTTAAACACCGAAGTAATTGGTGAAATGATTAATCCGAAATTAACCAAGGCCATAAACAATGGTTTGGGTTTGGGTCTTTTATTTTTAGGAATTTTTGGTATAATTAGTATAAATGCTCAAGACGATATTTCTAATATGTTTAAAAAAAGATTACTTGCTAAAAATGCATTAATATTAGTTATCGGCTTAGGATTTATTTTAAATAATTTGACGGCTTTAATTTTTAAGATTAAAGTGCCTACTATATAATAAGCTAAAAATTATGGATAAATTTTTAACTTTTTTAAAGAGATCTTTTATTATTTTTTCAGTGTGTTTTACAGTGTTGTTTATTTTATTTTCCATTAACGCCATATATGCGATTGTAAAATATAAAATTGCTCATTTGAAAGATAATATTTGATATAGTTTAAAACGACCAATTACTTTTGAGCTAACCACTAAACCAATCAATAGTTTAACTGATGTAGTAAATGATGCTTTAACTAATGCTCAAAATGCTCTGGGAATTAACCAGCCAATTATTTTTAGAGAACCACTACCAGAATTACCAAGCGAAGCTTTAACTCAAGATTTATTAGTTTTGCCAAAATTTGATATTAAAGCCCCAATTTGAACGGTTACATCTGAAAACAAAAAAGAAATTTATGCTAATTTAAAAAAGGGGGTGGTAATTTACCCAACTACCAGTTTACCAGGTGGTGAATATTCAATCATATTGGGCCATAGCTCAAGATACCCATGAGAACCGGGAAAATATAAAGCGGTTTTTTCATTGTTAAATGAATTAACGGTCGGAGATCAAATTCATGTTTTTTGAAAACAAAAAGCTTTAGTTTACGAAGTGGTTGATAAAAGAATATTTTTACCTTATCCAAAAGGTGAAGAATACACCGAAAATATTTTTCCACCCAATAGTGAAGAAAAAACTTTAATACTCCAAAGCTGTTGGCCGGTAGGAGTTGATTATAAACGCATTGCCGTTAAGACCAAATTAATAAATTGATAAAAATTAATATGATTGACGAACATTGTATTTTTTGTAAAATTATTCAGGGAATTATTCCCAGCAAAAAATATTTCGAAAATGATAAATTTTTAGCTTTTTTTGATATTAATCCAATTGCGACTAATCATGTGGTATTCATTGCTAAAAACCATTATGAAAATTTGAACGAAATGCCAGATGGGGAGTGACAACAATTTATGATAGAGGGACGAAATGTGGCCGAAAAATTAGTAAAAGAAATAAATGCCGACGGTTATAATTTGATGATTAACCAGGGTCGAGCCGCCGATTCACTTGTCAATCATCGTCCACACATGCATATTATTCCAAGATTTTTCAATGACAATATAAAAATTGACCCGCGAAATTAAAAGAAACCAATCGTTTTAAAGCGATTGGTTTTTTAATCCCGCTTAACTGTTTTAAAACAGTTAAGCTCCACACCAACCAAAGGTTGGTGTGGGGACATGTTTTTTATCTTTAATTTTTGAGTTTCTTTAGGGGGCTAGCCCCTGCCTACCGGCAGGCAGGCCCACACCAACTTTCATTAAGCTTCAAGAGATTTCTTTATACAATGTAGGATACTAAATTAACCTTTGTTTATATTCTTTAAAAGTTGTGGTCTTTAATTTTTGAGATTTGATTTATATTTTTGACCCCGCTTCGCCTGCCTACCGGCAGGCAGGCTCCACACCAAGTTTGCACTAGTCATTTTGATATTAATACTAAGCAATACTAATCATTTAAAATACTAATTCATCAGCAAACTTGGTGTGGGGGCATGCTTTTGAGATTTGAGTTTTGAGATTTTTTAGTGGAGGTGAAAGTGGGCCCCCACACCAAGTCTTGTTTATATTTTTAACCCAACACCACTTTTAAAAGTGGTGTTGGGTTAAAAATTGGTAGAAGTTTTACGATATATAAAAAGCACCTCTCTCAAGATGCTATATAATTATTGCGAGTATCGTTTATAAATCTTTCGCTTCTTTCGAAGCTTAACAAGACTTGGTGTGGGGGTGAAGGTGGACGTGGGAGGGATCGAACCTCCGACCTCTGTCTTATCAGGACAGCGTTCTACCACTGAACTACACGTCCAAAATCATTCGATGAAATATTAACATATTTATTGTTGAATGTCTAGATATTGGCTTATTTAATCGGCATTTTAGTAGTTAATTCTTTAAATTGATCAATATTAAAATTTTTGCTTTGGCGAGTGGTAGTATTATGATCAACTAAAACTTTCTCAATATTATTAGCTATAAACATAATACGATGAGCAATTAAAAATATAAAAATTATTAGCAAAACTAAAGAAATTAATAAAAATATATTGATTTTTGAATTTTTGTTAATTTTGGGCATGATTATCAGTTTTTATATTGTCCTTTAAATAAATTTTACCTATAACGCTAACTTTGAAAACATCGGTTGGCTTAGTAGTAGTAGTGCGACGAATGGTAGTTTTGGTAGTAGAGCTACTAGTATCAGTTGTGACTGTAGTCATATCGTTTAAAATTCTTTCAGTGCTTTTGGGTATATTTTTTTCAATAGTAATTTGATCAAAAGTAATAAAAATATTTAGATTATTAATAGCTTGAAAAGTTTTGATGATGTTATCAAATGATCCGTTCATAGATAAAACAAAACCATAGCTAATTTGTTCTTGTTCTTTAGCGGGGTTAAGAGTCAAAATATTAAGTAATGGATCAACTTTATATTTAAGACCAATATCTACAATTTGTTTTTTAACGTTGGGCATATCGTCTAAGTCCACTAGCTTGGCTTCATATTTTTTGAAATTATCCATAACCAATTTGCTATCTTTTTCCAGTTTAGTGATATATTCCATCAAAACGTTGGCGTTGGTTTGTTTAGCTTTATAAGAAGAGATTACATCGCTAGCAATTTCTATTTTACTACTCATTTGAGAAATAAAAACATAAAAAGCTATTAAAAGAATTAAATTAATCAAAACGTAAATGATTATTTTTTTCTGAAAAGAGGTTAATGGTTTTAAACCAAATGGCATCGGTTTTTTAGTGGGTGAGTTAGGAGTCATTGGCATCATGAATAAATACTAAATAATTAATTAATTAAACTATAACAAATTTTTATGGAAAATACAATGACAGAAGGCAAATTTTTTAATGCCTTGAGAATAATTATGAAAGACAGTTTCGATAAACTGTGGCCAGTAATGACTGAATATCAAACTTTTCAAAATGTTTATGAAAATCTGAGAACAATATTGAGCCAACAAAAAATAAACATTAATAACAGCATTAATTCTTTAGATATAGACAAGGAATTTGAAATATTAATTAAAAATCAAGTCAAAATTGTAACTTATAATGACATAAACTATCCGTCGCAATTAAAGCAAATTTATCGACCACCATTGGGTTTATACGTAAAAGGGGATTTGAGTGTTTTCAATAATGAAAAGAATTTGGCGATTATTGGCTCACGTAAAGCTACTAGTTATGGCAAAATGGTAGTTGAAAAACTGGTAAAAGAATTGGCGATTTATAATATCCAAATAATTAGTGGGCTGGCGGTGGGTATTGATACTTGTGCTCACGTTTGGGCTGTAGATCAAAATTTAAAAACTTTGGCGGTTATTGGTTCAGGCTTTAATCGTTTGTTCCCAAGTGTTAATAATTCTTTGGCACTAAAAATTGTTGAACAAGGTGGAGCTATAGTTAGCGAATATCCTATAAATTTTGAACCCCAAAAATATTATTTTGTAGCTAGAAATCGAATCATTAGTGGTTTATCTAAAGCGGTGTTAATTATTGAAGCTCAACAAAAAAGCGGAACATTAATTACGGCTAAATTTGCGGAAGAACAAAATCGAGATATTTTAGCTGTTCCTAATAATATTTTTTCGCAAAATAGTTTTGGCACTAATCAATTAATAAAAGAAGGCGCCAAGTTGATCATGACGGGAGATGATATAATAGAAGAGATGGGTATAGATAAAAAAATAGCAACAAAAAATCTTTTTACATTAAATTTAAATGTAAATCAAAAATTAATTTTACAATTGTTTGATCGTTTTTCCGAATTATCGATTGATAATATTTGTGAAAATACAAATTTAAATGTTTCGCAAGTTTTGAACGAATTGACTATTTTAGAGTTAAACGGTATAATAAAACCAACTAAAAATAATCAATACATTAAAATTATTTAGTCATGAAAACATTAGTGATTGTGGAAAGTCCAGCTAAAGCTAAAACAATTAATTCTTTTCTCGATAGCAAAAAATACAAAGTTATTGCTTCCATGGGGCATATTAGAAATTTACCTAAATCAACACTAGGTATTGACGTTGAAAAAGATTTTGAACCAAAATATATTGTGCCTAAAGATAAAATTAAATTTGTTAATGCTTTAAAAAAAGAAATAAAAGATTACGACAAAATTATTTTGGCATCAGATGAAGATCGAGAAGGTGAAGCCATTTCTTGGCACTTAAAAGAGGCATTAAATATTGCTGATGATAAATATCAACGAATTGCTTTTCACGAAATTACACCGGAAGCTATAAACGAAGCTTTGAACAATCCTCGAGAGATTGATATGGATATGGTTTTGAGCCAACAAGCTCGTAGAATATTAGATAGATTGGTTGGCTATAAACTATCGCCATTCTTATGAAAAAAGATATTTAAAGGACTGTCCGCGGGTCGAGTTCAAACTCCAGCTTTACGTTTAATTGTGGAAAGAGAAAGAGAAATTGAAAAATTTAAATCCGAAGAATATTGAACAATTGATGCTCAATTTAAAAAAGATAAAAAAAGTTATATTGGTAATTTATTTAAAATTAATGATGAAGTTTTAGATAAATTTTATTTTAAAGATAGTAAAAAAGCCGAAGCCATAAAAACTAAATTAGAAAAACAAGATGTAAGTATAGATGAAATTAAAAAATCTTCAACCCTTAAAAAACCTTATCCACCATTTACAACCAGCACTCTTCAACAATCCGCTTATCAGGTTTATCGTTTTTCAGCCAAAAAAACTATGATGGTGGCTCAAAAATTATATGAAGGTATAAATATCGGTAAAAAACAAATTGGTTTAATTACTTATATGAGAACTGATTCGTTAAATCTATCAATGGGATCAATTATGAATGCTCGAGATTTTATTCAAAAAAGTTTTGGCGAAAAATATATACCTAGCAAATTTAATATTTATAAAGCTAAATCGAAATTAGCTCAAGAAGCTCATGAGGCTATTAGAGTTACTGATGTTAATCGCACACCGGAAGATTTAAAAGAATTTTTAAGTAATGATGAATATAAATTGTATGATTTAATTTGAAAACGATTTGTGGCTTGCCAAATGGCAAACGCTATTATTGAAAAAGAAAGTATGATTACCAGTTGTAAGAATACTGATAATTATTATTTTAAAACTGATTTACAAATTATAAAATTTGATGGCTTTTTAAAAATTATGCCAATTTTAGATGCCGATCAAAGCTTGAGTTTAAAAGAAAACGATAAAGCGGAAATTGATGAAATAATACCTAAGCAACATTTTACTGAACCGCCAGCTAGATACAACGATGCATCTTTAATAAAAACATTGGAAAAATATGGCATTGGTAGACCTTCAACCTATGCTTTAATTGTATCAATATTAATTGAACGAGGTTATGTTAATTATAATGATGGTCATGCTTTTGTGCCAACCGATATTGGTTTAAAAACCAATGATATGTTAGTCGATAATTTTCAAGAGATAGCTGACTTTGAACTAACCAAAAAAATCGAAGATCAACTGGATGAAATTGCTGAAGAAAAAGTCAAATGAACAAAAGTGTTGGCTAATTTTTATGAACCATTTGATAAAAATTTACAGGAAAAATATGAAAAAATCACTAAACTGGATTTGACTAATAATGAAACGACCAATGAAGTATGTCCAGAATGTGGTGCAACTCTTGTAATTAAAATGAGCCGTTTTGGCAAATTTATGGCTTGTCCTAATTTTCCAAAATGTCGTTTTACTAAATCGATTAATGAATTAAATATTCCTTGTCCAAAATGTAAAACCGGTAATATCGTTAGAAAGAGAACCAAACGAGGTAAGAGCGTTTATGGTTGTGATCAATATCCAAAATGTGATTTTATTGTTAACCAAAAGCCACTAAAAGATAAATGTCCAAAGTGCGGTTATCCATTAATCAATAAAAATAAAAAAATAAAAAAGTGTTCTAATAAAAATTGCGATTATGATACCAGCTCTGCAACCGATATACAATAATTTAAAAGGCATTTATAATAATCAAGAATTCAAAATTGTTGAGGAAGCTTTTTTATTTGCCGAGTTTAAGCACCAGGGTCAAAAAAGAAAAAGCGGGGAAGATTATGTGCTTCATCCATTAAGAGTGGCTATCGAAGTTTCAAAATTAAAACTTGATGTAAATTCATTGGTATCGGCATTACTGCACGATATATTAGAGGATACAGACACAACTAGCGAAGAATTAAAAAATAAATTTGGTGAAGAAGTAATGTTTTTAGTGGAAAGTTTAAGCCATTTAACTCGATTAAAGCGTAAAGCTAATTATAAAAACAAAACAATTTATCGCGTAGAAAATTTAAGAAATTTGATTTTATCATCGGCTAAAGATGTGCGAGTGATTTTGATAAAAATTATTGATCGATTGGACAATATGAAAGCGATCTGAGCTTTGTCTCCCGAAAAACAAGTGGAAAATGCAGAAGAAACTTTAGAAATTTTTGCCCCTATTTGTCGTCGCCTTGGTTTTAATTTTCTTGGCCAACAATTAGAAGAAATGTCATTTCCATATGTATATCCCAAAGATTTTGCCGAAATAAAAAACCGAGTGAGTAATTATTATTATGAAATTGAAAAATATTTAGATGAAGCTAGAGATGAATTGGCAAAATTTTTAGAGCAAAAAAGATTACACTACTCAGAAATACAATTTCGCAAGAAAACTTTTTTTAGCATTTATAAAAAATACAAAAAAGAAGGTGATTTCAATAAAATATATGACATGATCGCTTTACGCGTGATTGTTAATAGTGTGCCTGAATGTTACACGGCGTTAGGCCTAGTGCATCAGTTGTGGTTGCCACTACCCGGTAGATTAAAGGATTATATATCACTACCAAAAGTCAATGGTTATCAAGCTATTCACACAACTGTTTTAACCAATAACAATCAAATTGTGGAGGTGCAAATTGTTACTAAAGATATGTATCAAAATAATGAATATGGCATGGCGTCACATTGGCTATACAATTTGAGCAAAGATACAAAATCGTATACGAAAAGACAAAATGTTAGTGGTTTAAAAATTTTATATAAAAGTTTAAAAAACATTGATTTTCAAAATACAAACTCAAGCGATTTATACAATTTGTTGGTAAAAGATTTATTATCTGAGCAAATATTTGTGGTTACGCCCAAAGGCGATGTAATTGACCTAAAAGTTGGGTCCACACCAATTGATTTTGCTTATAAAATTCATACTAGCATTGGTAATAATTGCAAAATGGCAAAAGTTAATCATCAGCTAGTATCTTTAAACCACATTCTCCAATCGAGTGATATTGTAGAAATTATTACTGATCGTAAACAAAAACCAAATAAAAAATGACTAGAATTTGCTAAAATGGCTGAAACCAAAGAAAAAATAAGAAAGGAATTACAGAAAAAATAGATTTGACAAAACTTTAAAATCGTGTATAATATATGTAATTAATAAAAACATAAATAACAAACATTATGAAAGATAAAAAAGCAGGGGAAATTAATAAAGAGGTAATTAAAAAGATAACTGAAAGAAAAAAAGAAAAAGAACAACAGAAAGCAGCAGATTATCAAAAAATGATTGATGTTATTATGAAAAAATTAGGATTAGATGAGAAAGACGTAGCTCTTGCGAGCCATTGCGAGTTAACATTTCGAACAACTGACAAGGGCACTTCAATTGATTATTCCGTAATTGAGGGAAAGATTAATGGTAAAAAAATAGAGATGGAAGAAAATGCATGAGAGAATGTTTATACTTGTAAAATTGATGGAAAAGATGTGGGAAACGATTTTGCTAAAAAGTTGTGAAATAAATATGTATCAATAGCACAAGTACAGACAAGAATAGCAGATAATAAATGTTTAGAAGATTATATGTCAGATAAAGCAGCACAAGAATTACTTAAAGTAGCACAAGAATTATTAAATTTACAATAGTTGTTGACAAACTTCTAATCTATGATATAATAAAAATATAATAATGTTGATTAAACAGGTCGTCTTACGGGCGATCTGTTTCACAAAATTTTAATAAAATTATAAACTAAACTTATGTTAGATCTACGTGATGTAAAGACAGCTGTTAAGCAGTTGACTATGGAAAAAGGTTTTCCGGAAAATAAGATTTGGGAAATTATCGAATTGGCTATTGCTAGAGCTTATAAAAAAGAACACCTTAAAAAAGGTGAAATTATTAGAGCTAAAATTGATCAAGATACCGGTTCGGTCAAATTTTATAAAGTCATGATCGTGGTGGATAGCGAAATGCTAAAAGATGAAAATGATGATGACCAAGATACTTATTTTGATGATGAAGAAAGCATTGATAATCCCGATAAAAAAATCCGCTTTAATCCCGATAAGCATATTATGTTAGAAGAAGCGAAAACAACCCACAAAAATGTATCGGTTTTGGATGAAATTGTTACGCCGCTAGAAGCTGATGAAACTTTTACTAGAATTGCTGCTCAATCGGCTAAACAAACCATTATCCAAGAAATAAGAGAATTAGAAAAAAACTTAGCTTTGGATGAATTTAAAGATAAAGAAAATGAATTGGTTTCAGGCACAATTCAAAGAATTGAGAATAATAATGTTTATGTGAATTTAGGTAAAGCTTCCGGTTTGCTTTTTGCCAAAGAAGCATTACCCAACGAAAGCTTTAGGATCGGTGAAAGAAAAAAGTTTTTAGCTTTAGGTATGAAAGAAGCCGGCGGGACATTGATGATTTTATTATCCAGAACTCACCCTTCGTTTGTAGAAAAACTTTTGGCTATAGAAGTGCCCGAACTTCAAGAAAAAATAGTAGAAATAATGGCTACGGCTCGAGAACCAGGCTTTAGAACCAAAATTGCGGTTAAAAGTAATAATGATGAAATTGATCCAGTTGGAGCTTGTATCGGACCAAAAGGAGTAAGAATTAATGCTTTGGCCGACGAAATACCTTCTGAAAAAATTGATGTGATTGAATATTCAGAAGAACCAGCTAAATTTGTAGGTAATGCTTTGTCCCCTGTGACAATATCGGAAACAGAAATTATTCCGGAATCAAGAGAAATAAAAGTTTATGTTGACCCAAATTTACTTTCTGCCGCTATTGGTAAAAATGGTCAAAATGTTAGATTGGCATCTAAATTAACTGGTTGAAATATAAAAATTTATTCTTCGATCACATCCACTGAAGTTAAAACCGATAATGATGTCGAAGAAACCAGTGATAGTGAAAATTAGAAATTAATAATTTGAAAATAAAAAAATATTATGAAGAGCGAACAAAAACAATTATCAGCCAGTAAAATTGAAATCACTTTTGAATTTGAAAAACAAGATATTGATCCTTTTACGAAAAAAGCCGCTGAAAATTTATCAACTAATATGAAAATTGATGGCTTTCGAGAAGGGAAAATACCTGAAGAGATTGTTAAAAAGACCGTTGGTGATATTGGTATTTGAGATGAAGCTTTACGCTTAACCATCCAAGATCAATATCCAAAATATATAGAAGCAAACAACATCGGCATCATTGATCAACCCGATGTAGTAATTACGAAATTTGATCCTCAAACAACTTCGGAATGCAAAATAACCGTTGAAATTATCCCATCAGTGCCATTAAAAAATTATAAAGAACAAGCTCAAAAAATTGCTAAAACTCGAAAAGATGTAAAAGTTGAAGATAAAGAAATTGAAGATACCATTAAATGAATTTTGGAATCTAGAAGTAGTTTTACTGAACTAGACAGGCCAGCTGAAGAAAACGATATTGTGGATGTTAACTATGATGTACTAGTTGATGATCAAACTCAAGAAGAGTTAAAAGCCATAAATTATAAATTTATTATTTCAAAAGAAGAAACTTTTCCGGAACTCAATCAAGGAGTTATTGGTATGAAAAAGAATGATATAAAAGACATACCAATAGTTTTTAAAAAAGATTTTTATATTGAGGCCTTAAAAGGCAAAAATGGTGTTTTAAAAGTAACTCTAAATAAAATTTTAAAAAGACAAATTCCCGAATTAACCGATGAATTTGTTAAAAGTTTAGGTAAATTTGAAAATGTGGATGCATTTAAGAAAAACTTAAATGATGGTATTTTACAAGAAAAACAAATGCAAGAAGAAGATAGAATAAAAGTTGCTATTTTAGATGAAATTCAAAAAGATGTTAGTTTAGAATTGCCAGAAGTATTAATAAAACGCGAGACCGATAGAATGATTGATGAAATTAAACACCAAATAAGTCACATGAATATGGAGTTTGATGCCTATTTAAATCAAATTAAAAAAACCGAAGAGGATATTAGAAAAGATATTAGAGGCGATGCCGAGAAAAAAGTATTAAATGCCTTGATATTGCGAGAAATAATTAAATTGGAAAAAATTACCGTATCCCCTGAAGAAATTCATGAAAAATCTCAACAAATAATCAATGACTTGTCCTATCAAAACCCTAACGTCAAAGATATTGATATGGAAACGTTAAATGGTTATAGCGAAGAAATTATAAAAAATGAAAAAGTATTTAAATTATTAATGTCTTTATAGATTTAATAAAAATCCCCCTCTTTTAAAAGTTGATTACAACTTTTTAAAAAAGGAGGCCAAGCTCCCTCCTTTAAAATCGCCCCCGACAACCAACCGAAGGTTGGTGTGGGGACTAGCAATATTTTTGCAAAACAAAAATATTTGATACAAAAGCGATTTCTAAAGAAGGGGGTAAAACTCCCTCCTTTAAAACTCAAGCGTTTTTCAAACGCAAAGATTCAAAGGAGTTTGTAAAGAAGGGGGTAAAATATTTAACAAAAATACTCCATTTTACGAATCATAAATGGTTCTTAAAAGAGGGAGAGTAAACCCCCTCTTTTAAAAATTGGGCGATTAAAATCGCAATTAGGATAACTGAACAAAAAAGATTAATAAAATATTTAATAAAAATTCTCTCGATATAAAAGTTGTACCCTTAACAACTTTTAAAAGAGGGGGTAAATCAAAAATTATGAATAAAAAAATTATGGCTCAGCTAATTCCAATGGTAGTAGAAAAAACACCATCTGGCTATGAACGGGCTTATGACATTTATTCAAGATTGTTGCAAAATAGAATTATATTTTTGTCTGGGCCGATTGACGACGAAATGGCTAACACCGTTATAGCTCAATTATTATTTTTAGCTTATGAGGATCAAAACAAGGACATCCAACTATACATTAATTCACCCGGTGGATCGGTAAGTGCAGCTTTAGCTATTTATGACACCATGCAATATATTAAACCTGATGTTTCAACTATTTGTATTGGTATGGCGGCTTCAGCTGCAGCTCTAATATTGGCTTGTGGCGAAAAAGGAAAAAGATTGAGCTTGCCAAATTCAGAGATATTATTACATCAAGTGATGGGTGGAGCTGAAGGTCAAGCTAAAGATATCGAGATTTCCGCTAAACATATTTTGAAAGTAAAAGAAAAGGTTAATACCATTTTAGCTAAACACACCAATAAACCTTTGACTCAAATTGAAAAAGATACCGATCGAGATTTCTGGATGTCAAGTAAAGAAGCACTGGATTATGGCGTGATAGATAATATTATTGGTATAAAAAAGAATGAAATGAACGTTGCGACCAAAAGAAATAAAAAATAAAAAAACCGGTCAACGAATAGTTGACCGGTTTTTAATTATTAAATCTTTAGAATTAAAAGATAATCGCTAAAACATTTACTTAATATAAATAAAAAGACGATAACAAAACTAAATTGTCATAATCAACGAATTTTATAGAAAAATCCATAGATCAATAATATTAAAGCAAAACCAATAAAAATACTATTAAACAAAAGCCAAATTGATTGATCATAAACTAATGTATAATAGTAAGGTGGATGAGTTACAAAATAATTATCAATCAAAATATAAGCATTGATTGGCATAGAAACTAACAAAAAAGCTATAAAATTTTCAAAATCGAACTTTTCAGTAACTATTGATTTATAAATAAAATTATATAATAAAAGGCCGAGCGTTACTAAGAAAAATAGCACCAAGAAAAGACCATGTGCGTAGAAAGCATTATAGGCATAAACACCGATATCAAAAAAATTAAAATTATCAAAAATATCAATTGTCAAAGCTAAAAGCACAATTGAGCCAACAATAATACTTAAAATTTTTCAAATGCGACCAATGATTTTTAATTGTTGTTTTCTGTTAATTAATTCAGCTAACCCAAAAGTTAATCCACAAAAACAAAGTAACAAAAGAAGCTTAAGGATGGTGCCAGCGAATAAACGAATATCAAAAACCGTGATATCTAAATTAAAAATCATTATAGATCATGTCATAAACAATCCAAAGCTTAAAATGGCTACAATTTTAGATGCATAATGATAGGCTAATGGAATAATGCCCATCAATCAAATTAAAACAAACCAATGATAATCAAATCGAATTTTGAACTTATCAAATAATAAAAACAAAATGATATTAATTATTACTGGAAAGATAATCACTATTATTCCACCAAAAAAACCTAAAAATTTTTTTGAAATGTCAATAAATTTTTTGTGAAGCAGTATAGATACAATACTAAAAATAATGATAGAAACACGAAGTGATAAAAATAAATTTTTTCAATTAAACAATACTACTACTAAAAGACAAACCCCTAATAAGCAAGATGTGATATCAAAATGAGAAAATTGCAATGGTTTTGGTTTTTTAGCCACAAAAATAAAATTAAATTTTTCTTATAATGATAAAAGGTGTTAATTCATCGTCTTGACCCATGGGATTATCAATTAAAATAGATCTGAGGGTTTTATTGTCAATGCTTACACCATCACTTTTAGCAATAATTTCAGTGTTGATATTGTTGCCATCTATAATAATTGTTTTAATTTGAAGATTTTTTTCAATATTGTTGCAAGTTTCAGTTGGATTTTTAGGAGGAAGTATAGCATATTCAGTATATGGATACATCGCATCGGGATTGAAACCATCGATTTCAGACACACGATTGCCGGCAATTTTTCAAAAATATCCTGGTTTACCAAAAAATTTCAAGATGCCCCCAAGTATTACAGCTAAAATCATCCGTGGATAGCCCGAAATATCAATGGCTACTTGCATTTTGGCAGGCAATGAAAATCCTATATCATTTGGATATTTTTTTACAAATTTAGTAATAATTTTTGATAACAAACTTACTTTAACACTAGAGATATGTCTCATATTGTTTTGGCAGACCGAAACTACTTTTTCAGAAATAGCTAAAGTATCGCTATCTTTATAAGCCGGAGAAACATATTGATTAATAATGGTTTGCAAATTTTCACCGAAGCCAATTAAATGAGTTTTAATTAAAATCCGCTCAAATTCTCGATTGTTAACATTTTTGAAAGAAGACATAATAAATGTTTGTTTAAATACTTAATTAAATTATAACAGAAAAAATAATAAACTTCAACAAAAAATGCCTTTACAAATAAAGGCATTTTAAAATGATTATTAACGATTATCCCCAGAACCATGCAATAAATTTTTTTCCATTCTCTCTTGCAATTTTTTAAGATTGGTCTGGGCAATATCATCTAAAGATAAATTTAGTTCCGTGGCAACTTGGGCTAAATATCATAAAACATCTCCTAATTCTTTTTTTATATCATCAATTCTTGCTTGGTCGGCTACGCCACTATTATCGCGAATAATTTTTTTAATTTTTTCGGCAACTTCGCCAGTTTCACCACACAAACCAAGAGTTGGATAAATAAAATTATTGTTTAAATTTGGGTAAATGGCAGTTTGGCGAGATATTTTTTGATAATCATTGAAATCCATGTTTAAGGTTTTATATTTTATTATTAAATTTCAGCAAAAAATATCATGTAGTTATGACCAAATTTTTTGGCACATTTTGGACAATAAGCATAATGAATATAATATTTTTTGGCTTTTTTGTTTATAGTATTTAAATATTGATCCATTTGCTTGATATGTTTGGGAACATCGTTATAACCACCATCAAAAACTTTACTCATAAAAGTTCCCGAAATAGTAACATTATTTTCATTATCAATAGGGCTTTTAACTGTTAAATAAATTTCCGATTTAAAAGCCGAAGGATCGGCAAATAAAATTAATGTATCTTCTTTGTTATCTAAATTGGCGTTTACTTTTTCGGCATGAGTAAACATTTTGGTTATTTTTTGACCAATCATCGGTGGAAAGGGCATATGAAATAATGTGGGTATGGTTTCTTTTATAAACATTTTATTATTTCAAATAAACGTTTGGTTGTCTCATTTAGTAACATTAAGTTCGGGACAACATTGAGAATTTATTGGTTGATTATCCATAATTATTAGTTTAATTTTTTATTAATTATTAAGAAGAAAATATTTAATCATTAAAGATTTGGAATCTACGTGATCAATAATAAAATACTTTTTTAGTAATTTTTCAAATTGTTTATTTGTCGGTAAATTATATCTAAATCTTTTAAGATAATTTTCAAATTTTACCATGGTTTTAAAACTGGAATGTTTCTGATTGGGAAAGTCAATAACTAATTTTGAGTTAGGTTTTAAAATTCTTTTGAATTCTTTTAAACATTTTTCTATATATATTATATCAAAATATTCTAAAACACCAATACAGGCCAAAATATTAAAAAAACCATTTTTAAAACCAGTTTTATCAGCTTGATAAACATATAAACCACCAATTTTGATTTTGTTTATTTTTGCGAACTTCTTAACAGCATTGATTAGTTTTTCACTAATATCAATACCGTAATATATAGAAGGTCAATTATATAATTTATAGGTTATAAAATTTACATTAGACCCAACATCAAGAAATTTCATATTTCTTTTTGGATTAAGATATTTTTTAATATCTGGATCACTGCTATTACATTTTTTTATTTTTTTAAATTCTTTTGAATTTAAGAAGCTTTTTGGTAGTAAATCTAAATCTGAAATACCTTTGATATAATTATCAAAGGTTTGATTATAGGCTTTTTTTATAATTTTTATTTGTTGTAACATTATTATATTTTATTATAGTAGAATACCAAAAATATAAATATTATTTTGAGTTGTTAAAATGGTTTTACTCAATTTGTATTAATCATTTCACGAATTCGATCTTTAATATCAAATTGTAAATTTACTCATTCGTTTAAGGAATTAGCTATTTCCAGTTTTAGTTCGTCTATGGCTTTATCTAATCCAGCTGAGCTCAATTGAACAGAAGGACTTCTATTATTCATTCTGCTAACAAGTTCGGTCAAATTATTTTTATAGATTAATGCTTCCTGCTCAAATTTATCATGAAATACATTAAATTTTGGCCCTAAAGATAAATTGTTTTGATTTATCCCAGCTTGTATATTATTAAGCTCTGCCAAAATTAACTTTATTTGATCTTTTGATTTTGGTTGTTGATTTTTAAGATCTAATTGACGCTGAGTATCAATTAAAACTTGCATATATTGGGCTTCTTGATATTTATCTTGAGCTTGAGCACCATAAAATTTATCGATTTTTTCTTTAAAACTATCCGATACAATGTCCATGGATTTTAATTCTTCTAATATTTTAGCGGAATTTTTGGAAAGATTTTCTCACGATAAAAGAGAAATTTCAGTTTGATTTTGCTGAACCGTTTCTAAGTTCATGGTTTTAGTAGTAATTGTTTCTATAGCTAAGCCTTGTTTTTTAATGTTTTGTGATTTTAAATTACCTAATCACCAATAACCTCCAAATCCTAAAATAATAATAACTAATAATATAATAATTATATGAGTCGTTTTCATAAATTTTTATTAATAATTTTATTAAAAATTTTGTAATTCGACTTTAAATTTATATCTTTCTTCTATATATAGTAGAATATCAAAAATACATCAAAAAAACAATCAATTATTTGATTGTTTTTTGTTAGTTTTCTAATATTGCTTTTAATTTATCTATGAAAGCTCGTTTCCAAAATTTCATGGCAAACCAACCAACAAGAGGTTTGGCAATAATACGTAATAATGGCTTGTGAATATCAACTTGATAAATATAATTAATCATTGTGCCTACTTCGGTTTCTTTTAACATTAATTCTTCGTGTCCGGATGTGCCAATTATCGGGCTTTCGTTATCAGAAATAAAACCTTGATCTTGAATAATAGTTGTTTTCATTTTCACAGGAAATGTTTTTCCAAACGATTTTACTTGAGCATCAATTATCAAATTATTACCATTGCGACTAATTATATTTATTGATTTGGCAACGGCTGGAAAATTTTTTGGCATCTTTTCAAAATCAGTAACAATATCAAAGACTCCCTTAATAGGAGCTTTTATTAATCATGAACCTTTTAAGTTAATTTGTTTCATAAATTGTTTTTCTTAAGTAATTTAAAATCTTTTTCTGTAAGAGGTTTCTTATATAACTCATTTACTAATCAAAGCCCTCCTTTTTGGATTTTTTCTTTTGGAGAATAAATGCCAAGCCAATTTTTTGAAGGTCTACAATTGGTACAAAGAGAAATAGTTGAGATAAATTTTGATTCTAAATCTAATCTATCTTTTTTATTATCAACTTGAATAACCACAAAACTAAAATTATTTTGAATGTATTTTGAAACTTCTTTTTCAATTGATTTTTGTTTTTCAAGATCAATTAAATTTAAATACTTATCTCTGGAAAGCTTAGAAGTTAAATCTAATTCTCAATATTTAAGAAAAGGATCGTTTATTTTATTTAAAATAGCTCTGCCAATATTTTTTCTAAAAATGCTTCTGTCTTTATTTTCGGTTAAGAAATGCTGTTTTAATCTTGATCTTAATTGATTAATACCTGTGTGGGTACCAACACGAACAATACGATTTGCCCCATGAGCTTTTTCGCTTTTTTCAAATAAAATATAGATTCCATTTAAAGGAATCTCTAATTCATTAAAGGGAAATTTAAAAGTTTTAAGGGTATTAGCTCATTTGTGAAGTTGACCACAATTATTTTTCATGGTTTATTTTATTTTTTAAATATTGCAGTTGTTTCCCAATACTTAAACCTTCTAGAGGAATACTGCAATTTTTAAATTCATTTATAAGGTACTTTCTATATTTAATGCCAGCTAAAAATATTATTTTATCTTTGTTAAAGTCAATTTTTCTTTTCATTTGTTTTTTGACTTTTCCTGCCCAAACTTTAATTTCATTATTTTTCATCGTATTTAGAGTTTTGTTATATGTTTCTATTTGTTGGTTTAGATTAACTAAACCATATTTAGCCGAAAGAATAAAGATTTTATTAGGTTTAAATGTCTTGGCAAATATTAAATTAAGCTTGAATAGTGGACTGATATATAAATCCTTGGCTTTAGCTTTATGATTTAATTTTTTACTAGCACAGGAAATCAAAACAATTTTGTTCATAAATTTTATAATTAATTAGTGGAGAGGGAAGAATGTTGAAGAAATATTTAAGCGACAAATCAAATATATCTACATCCCAAATTTAAGTCCTTAAACTTAGTTTTATTATATCAAATTTTATTCCACCATTCAATTCACTATATTGTTTTTGAAGTAATAAAAACGAGTGTGTGCAGATTGCTCCACACACACCCTTTGAGTTTGAATACGAGGTTTACTTATTGTAGTGATCGTTGTGCGGACCACTGACAACCTCAACCTCATCGAAGGAGAGCTCTCGGTTAATGAGGACTACGGGCTGTTCATATCCGCCCTTGTACTCGCTAATCGGAACGATCGTACGACCTCTTGCGCGAGTGAAATCGGCAATCTCGGCGTTGGTAAACTGATCCCGACCCTTCTCCATTGCATCGCCGAGCTCCTTGCGTCGCTTTTCGTACTGCGCATGATCGGCGATGTAGATGTCGTTTGCTCGATTGGGTTTTATTCGGATCACGAAACGCTCGTTGCCTGACCATCGGTAATAGCCTGGCACTTCGAGCGAATTGACGGTCATTTCGGCTGTCACTTCACCAATACCACACCAGAGAAAGCCTTCGTAGGCGATCTTCGGCAAAGTGCCATCATCAGACACACCGAGCGAAACAAGACGATGGCCGTTGCCCAACAGACCATAACGATCTGCCGGTTCGAGCTTCTCTGCATCATTCTTGCCCTGCTTGATTCGTTCCGCTTCGTCATAATCGCCGAAGCAGAAAAGTTGTCCGATGGACTCAGGAAAAGGAATCGGTTGCGGCGGAATGAACATGTCGATCTTTTCTGTTGGGATCGGACATAACATAATCGCTTGAAGTATGACATCGCGCAGGTATTGCTCGAACTCCCCCATAACCCCTGCAGTTGCGAAGAATTTTGGTTCGTCGCCCTCAGGATCATACTGGCGGCCCAAATCGTTTGTGTGAACCAAACACGGTGATCGACGACCCCGATGTGTGTGAGCCATTCGAGCTAACTCCTTAGTATCATCCATGAACATGGCGTTCAGGAAACCGACGCCTTCAAAAGTGGCTCCTGCCGCTGCCTGACAGTTACATTCGCCCTTGTACTTGAGAAACATCTTCGGTTCGCCGTTAAGCTTACAGTTGACCTTCGAGCTATTCATGAACTTTTTGCGATCTCGCTTATAGTCGTTGCCAACATAGAGATAGAAAGTTGGCCCCGATTCGTCTTGATAGACGTGAAGCTCCTTCTTCGGAATCACAAGTTCGGTTACAGCTGCCGTGTCATTCCAGTGACCACCAGGTATGGTACGCTGCACTCGGCAAAACCAGAGTTTAAAATCCTGACCGCTGATCTGTGAGACGAAACGGAACTTCTGAGCTCCACTTCCATACTTATAGAATTCAACGATGATGCCCGGCACCTGCCAGTTGCGCTTTTCGAGCTCACGAACAATCTGCTCGCAAGTCGAATCAAACGGAAATTGTTGTACACTCGGATAGAGAAATTGTACCTGATTGCTCTTTTCTGCTTGCTCGTCAGACGGTCTAAAAAACCGTCCAATTTTTGCACGCCACCCAGCGCACTTTTTCTGAAGTTCCCCAAGCAATACAACACTGCCTTGTTCTGGCCACTCCTTCTCTCTCCAAACTGTGGGATCGAGTGAGAATGTCACCGAACCTTCAATTTGGTCTGAAGTTGCGACCGCGAAGGGGCCATGTTTGCCCTTAGGCACCACTTTCTGAACTACTGCTTTTAAATCATTCAATTTATTTCCTCCTTCTTTCTTTTTTAATTTTAAGAATGTACACTACGCTCTCCGTAGTAGAGATTATCACCCATTGTGACGATACTTAATTATAACATTTTTAATATAAAATGTCAATGTTGCGCATCAAGTATGCTAAAATCTAGACGAAATATTAATCAGAACGGTACCTGGTACCGTTCTGATTAAAGCAAAGGTTAAGTCACATTTTTAAAACCATAACAGGTTCGGAATCAAGTTCCGAACCTGTTATGGTTTGATCACAACGCTGCCTGGCAGTGTTATATTATAAATTGTTATTTTTTAATAATTTAATATTTCGTCTATTCACCCGAGTCTTAATCATAAAACTATTTCGTCATAACATGCTACATCTTTAGAAGGCATATTAGCAAGTATTAATTTTATATTTTTTCCATAAACTAATTTTTGAGCTAACCCAAAGCATAACTCTGCAAAAGTTTCTGCGCCTATATAACCATTGATTTTACCTCTTTTATTGTTGGCAATAAATAAAACATCTGTTTTAAGTATATTTTTAAAAAAGTTTTTATGAACATCTGGATATAATTCGTCAAAATTTTCTTTAGGAATAATTAAAGGGTAATCTAAAACCAAATAACCATATTTGTTATTTCAATATCGTATTCATTCTTGTATTTCATTTTGAAGTTCTGCACTTCCAGCTATTACTACTTTTATCATATTTGAAACCAAACATTTGATTATTTTTATGAGCGGAGGGTGTGAGATTCGAACTCACGGGCCGCTTTTAAGACAGCCACGGTTTAGCAAACCGTTCCTTTAACCACTCAGGCAACCCTCCTTTTATATGAAAATCTTATCATAAAAAGTTGCAAAAAACAAGGTAATATATTAAACTGTAGGTGTAATATTAAACAATAGAAACAATATGAAAACAGATTTCGTAAAAATGCTAAAAAACAAAAAAGTTTTAATTTGAAGTTTAGGGCTACATGGCGGTGGTATTGGCGCTACCAAGTTTTTTGCCAAGAACCAAGCTAAAGTTTTGGTAACCGATCTAAAAGACGCAAAAGCTTTAAAACCATCAATCCAAAAATTAAAAAATTATAAAAATATTGTTTATCGTTTGGGGTTACATGATAAAAATGATTTTAAAAACAATGATTTGATTGTAATTAATCCAGCTGTGAAACCAACTAGCGAATTTTATAAATTAGCAATCAAAAACAAACAGAAATTAATCACCGATATGGGTTTTCTGTTTGAAAATACTAAAGCTTTAATTGTTGGCATCACTGGCACCAAAGGAAAATCCACAACTACAAAATTAATCTACGATTTAATAACGTATGAAATCAAAAAGAAAAAACACCCATTGTTTAAAAAATATAATAAGGTATATTTAGGTGGAAATATTCGAGTATCCCCATTTGATTTTATGGATAAATTAGACGAAAAGAGCGTAGTGGTGCTAGAAATGTCAAGTTTTCAACTATATCATACTAAATATGCTAAAAAGAGTCCGAATATATCAATTGTTACAAATATCATGCCCGAGCATTTAGATTGACATAAAGATTTTGAAGATTATCAAAGATCAAAATGTTTAATTTTTAAATACCAGAAAAAGGATGATATTTTAATTATTAACAAAAATTTGAAAAAATTAGTTGGTAAAAACAATAAAAAGGTTTACTACACCAATGGTAATAACGAAGACAACATTTATCAATTTGCCAAAGCTTTAAATATTGATAAAGAAGACGTTATAAAAATTATTAAAGATTTTAAAGGCCTGGAAGGTCGTCAAGAAATTGTGGCAAAAGTAAACAATCGAATTTTTATCAATGATACTTGTGCAACTCATCCAGTGGCCAATTTATATATGTTAAAATCATTTGAAAATCCTATTGTTATATGAGGTGGAGTGGACAAGGGGTTTGATATTAAAAAGCTTGCTAAAGAATTTATGAACAGAAATATTAGATTGTTTATTTTTAAGGGCAGTGCGGGTGAAAAAATGCTCAAAATTCTTAAAAAAGATTATGCTAAGAAATATGTAACTAGTAATATCCAAACCATGAATGATGCCGTTGAAATGGCTTATAAAATAAGCAAGAGTGGCGATATTATTGTTTTATCACCGGGAGCATCAAGCTTTAATATGTTTTTGAATGAATTTGACCGAGGCAAAAAGTTTATTAAAGCGATTAAAAGTTTGACAAAATAATAGGTTGTAAAAACCATTAAATTATGATAGGATAGCACTATAAAGCCTATAAATTATATTTATGGAAATAAAAATAAAGAAAGTTAATAGCCAAAACCAACTTGAGGACACCAAAAAACCGCCACGTAAGAAAAGAACCTCTTCAAAAGTAAAGAAAATTGTGCCAGTTATAAAACCAGTAGAAAAAAATATTGAAAATTACGTGACTGAAACTTTAGCTGACATAGATGACACCGTAACAGTTGATGAAAGGGAAGAAATTCAAAGAGAGCCAATTTTACCGACTATTAACATCAATCATTTAGAGTGGATTTATAATATGCGAGATAAAAGCTCTTGATTTTATTTAGTTTTATTTGGATTATCAGCTGGCTTTATTTATTTTAGTTATAAATATAATAATTGGATGTTGGCTTTAATTGTCATTTTGGGATTTGTAATGGTGGCTCAAAAAAATACTAAAATAGAAAATTTTAGAATCGATGAAGCCGGTATAAATATACAAAACCAGAAAATGGAATGAACGGATATATCAAGCTGTGGAATTGAAACTTTAAACGAGTCAACTTTGTTATTGACGGTAATGCCTAATACGTTTTTACATTCAAAAATTTATTTGCCATTTGAAAAAAGTAAAGAGCGAGAAGTTTTGTATTTGATTAATAAATATTCAAAATTTGTTAATAACAAGAGCTCGGCTTTTGATCAAATTGTGAAATGAATAATATTTTAAAACATCTTTAAAAAGAAAAATACATTTTCTTTTTAAATTGTTAATATTTGTCCCCGTAGTTCAATTGGATAGAGCGCAAGTTTGCGGAACTTGAGACTACAGGTTCGAGTCCTGTCGGGGACACTAACAATTAAATCAAATCTCAAAAGTCAAAAGTCAAATCTGAAAATCAAAAATTTAAAAATATAAATATATTTAATCATAAAACAATGATAGTCGCTCATAACCTTTACTGGGTGTGGGGGCTAGCCCCGCTTCGCCTGCCTACCGGCAGGCAGGCTCCACGACTAACCAAAGGTTAGTGTGGGGGCTGGCCCACAATTAAATCAAAAATTAAAGATAAAAAAGAGATGTAAATGGTAAATGGTAATTAGTAATATAAAGAGTAATACAATTGTAAGACGATTGTAAAGAGTAAGAAGTAAATAGTAAGCAGTAAATCAATCAATAGACGGTTATTAATTACTATTTTCTACTTACTAATTACGCATTTATTGCCGAGGTGGTGACCCGACAACCTATTAACTTTAATTTTGGGTCAATTTGCTTTAGTTGTTAGATAACACTCTCGTGCAATAATATGTTCTTTAAATATTGCTAATATTGGCAAAATTATTCAAAAATTGATAAATCAATTTTTACAAAGTTTCTAGGTGTCTGGGTAGTCATTTGGAACATTAATTTGTTTTAGATAGCTCAGCCCTATAATATTCTTTATGCCGAGGTGGTGAAATTGGTAGACACGCAAGTTTTAGGAGCTTGTGCTTTACAGCATGCGAGTTCGAGTCTCGCCCTCGGCACCAACAATTAAATCAAATCTCAAAAGTCAAAAGTCAAATCTGAAAATCAAAAATGTAAAAATT
>ERZ795054.633-NODE-633-length-41439-cov-5.346487_pt1 | contig 41439 bp, 48 predicted proteins | sample MGYA00375138_ERZ795054 | MGnify/ENA primary metagenome ERZ795054 (study PRJEB30183, sample SAMN05720215) | anaerobic digester metagenome | isolation source: active sludge of municipal wastewater-treating anaerobic digesters | place: USA | collected 2014-12-23 ... | reverse complement strand
ACCATGAGAGAAATTAAGTTTAGAGCATGGAATGTAGCAACAAAAACGATGGTTGACTTAAAAAAAATTACTCCGCTTGCACTAAACATGGATACGGAAGGTTTATTTATTCCGTTCTCTGATGGATTGCCTGTAATGCAATACACCGGCATGAAGGATAAAAAAGATAAGGAAATTTACGAAGGAGATATCGTACAGTATTTCGACAAGGTATTTACTCCAAGAGAGGTTTTCTCGGTGGATTTCGTGAATGGTATGTTTTATTATAAATCTATCGAGAACGAGGAATACAACAACATGATGTGCGACCTCGGGCCCGTTGAAATTATTGGGAACATTTATGAAAATCCTGAACTTTTGGAGGTAAAACCATGATCCCTGTATCAGATCCGATCTTTGTAGGAAACGAGAAGAAATATCTCAACGACGCAATCGATCGCGGCCAAGTGTCCGGGGGATATTATGTCCAGAGATTCGAGGAGGAATTCGCAAAATGGTGCCACAGAAAGTACGCCGTAGCAGTGAATAGCGGCACATCTGCGTTAGAAACAGCAATCTGGGCCTCGAAGATCAAAGGTGAAATTATAATGCCGTCGTCTACGATCATTAGTTGCGCAACGGCCGCCCGGAGGGCCAATTGTACACCGGTATTCTGCGATCTCCATCTTGATTCCCCATCTATGGACGTCGAATCAGTGGCCAATTGTCAGTCCATGGCGACAAAGGCCATACTGCGGGTACATCTTTTTGGTAAATTCAGCGATATTCCTATCGATATAAGCTATCGGTACAAAGATATCCACGACTGTTCCCAATTCTGGGATAATACAGTCCATATCGATGAGGACGCGATCCTCGTATATTCTCTTTACGCGAACAAGATGATCACTTCCGGCGAAGGAGGTATAATTGCGACGAACTCAAAGATGGTTTATGACTTTGCACGATCATACCGTAATCTATGCCATGGGCCCGAGAGGTTTGTTCATACGGCCGAAGGATACAATTTCAGGATGTCTGAAATGCAAGGTGCGGTGGCTTTGGCCCAACTTGAAAACATCGATTGGTTCATATCTCTCAAAAACAGAGTTAAAATGTGGTACAAAAAATACTTACCGGATAAAACGATCCTGCTCGCGGATGTCCCGGTGCCGTGGATGTTTCTTATCTCCACGCCTCTGCCGGCAAAATTCGTGTGTGATGAATTATACGAAGCGGGGGTGGATACGCGCCGATTCTTCTGCCCATTGCACAAACAATCGATGCCATTAGGCATGGCCCCGGTGGATCTATCGCGCAGTGAATACGCATGGAATCATTGGCTGTACTTGCCAAGCGGGTTAATGTTAACCGAAACACAAGTGGAGGAAATATGCAAATATTTGAGGGCAGTGCTGAATTCTACTCGGTGATCTATGCTTCAAAACCTTATAAAAAAGAAGCTGAATTTGTTCTGAACTGGATTCCTAAAAAACCAAAAGAGATCCTTGATCTTGGTTGTGGCACCGGGAGTCATTCGATTATCTGGGCCAAAAAAGGAATCAAGGTTATTGGCGTGGATCTTTCTGCGAATATGATACAGAAGGTGCCAAGGCACAAGAATATTTCTCTTATTTGCGGAAATATTCCAAACGTGCTGACTGAATTGTCGCAACGTAAATTCTATTTGGTAACGTCGCTGTTCAACGTCATGGGATACGTCAATCTCAACCATGTGTTACAGCAGTTGCCTCTTAAGAAAGGGGGATATTTTGTTTTCGATGTCTGGGATAAACAGCGCGTTGAAAAGTTTCCTCCAAAAATCAAAACAGATACGTTCCCTAATTTTACCCGGACGGCGATTCCTTTTGTCGAGTCTATTAACAGCATAGAAACTCTGCCCCTGCGGATCAAATATGTGTTCTCCGGACGGGATGGAACTCCGATATTCGACGAGGAGCATGAGGTTTGTGCTTACGATATGACAACAATATTCAAATGGGCCCACAAAGCAGGGTTCGAAGTTGTCAGCAAACGGCCTTATCAGAGAGAGGGGGATTGGACTATATGGTATCTCTTGCAGAAAATGAAATAAATAATTCCCTTATGAAAAGAAGAAAAAAATGGAGGGACTATTATTATAGATATTGGGATAAAAATAAACAGAGGTTAAGATGGAGTCCCAAAAGAAAAATAATCGATAGAAAAAGTAGATTAAAATTAAAAGTAGATGTATTAAAGGCTTATTCTAAAAACATAGAGTGCGCTTGTTGCCATGAAAAACACATAGAATTTTTAACAATTGATCATATTAAGGGGGGAGGGAATAAACATCGGAAATCTTTAGGTAAAGTTGTATTTTATCGTTGGTTAAAAAAGAATGGATTTCCCAAGGGATATCGTGTACTTTGTATGAATTGCAATTTCGCGAGGAGGTATAATCAAATATGCCCACACCAAAAGAAGACATAACTGTTATTGTAGCGCATCATACCGGGGATCTTATTAAACGGTGTCTTGCGTCATTACCCGGATATGATGTGATCGTAGTTACCACAGATCCGGCGTATATTAAAACCACAGAACGCCTCGTTATAAAATTGGGGGATTGCCCGGCGCTCAATAACCCGTCGTATAAGCGCAATCTTGGGGTTAAATTCACCGATCGAAAATATATCGCGTTCCTCGATGACGATACAGAAATGTTGCCATATACCCTTGAGCACATGTCATGTCTTCTTGAGATAGAATGTCAATGGGGGATGACGTATGCGACGCTTTATAAAATGGATGATCACCACAAGCTCGATACGGCCGGCACGTTTATTTCATGGAATGGATTCCTTTATGAAGACTACAAAAAAATGGGGCTCTATGATATGCGGCCTGTATTAGCCTCGAAATCTGCGTGCTGTATGGTGCGCCGGGATCTGTTTCTACATGTTGGGGGATTCGATGAAACCTTCTTTATCTACGGAGAAGAAACGGATTTGTCGTGGCGCATATGGCGCGCAGGGTATCAGGTCTGGGCCATTGGCGGGGCCATAGGATTCCATGCTTTCGAAACGATCTATAAACCAAAATCGTATTATAACCCGTATTATATTCATTTCCACGGCTGTAAGAATTATTTGACCATGTTGCTTAAAAATTTGCCTCGTAGGAAGCTCTACATTGCATTATTTAATGCCTCGGCATGGTTTACTATGGCCCTACTTCTCGTCGGGAGGAACAAACAGGCAAGCAAATGGATATTGCAGGGAATTTGGTACAATATTAAAAATTTTCGCAGGATCATGGCAAAAAGAACAGGGAACTTTAACATACCTGACGTGGTATGGAAAAATCCCCCGATCTCTTACTACATTAACCGGTGCCGGGAATATTTGACTCATCAACTACACGGCTAATTTGTTTTTAATTCCCAAGTACCGTCCTGATCTTTGACCATCTGCGTTACGGGCGGGCAGTGTGTTATATTCACGCCGGGCCCTTCGTATCGCACATCTGGCTCCTTGACTTCCGGCTTGTCGACCGTTGCACATCCTGCGATCGTGATCAGAAAAAGAAAAATCAGAATTCTCACGGCTTCCCCCTTTTGTTGGCGGCCAAAATGGCCCCGATCACTAAACCGAACCACGTCCCAACCATTACGCAAACGCTATACCTCGCCCACATTGGAAACATAGGCCCCTCCTTATGATTGATTATACGCGTTGATGATGATCTGCTCAAGAATCTCCCGTGCCTCGCGTGTTTTCGGATAGAATATATTGTATACTTTATCCGAATTTGTAGCCGGCCTCGTTGGCACTTGCACAAACAGGCCGTGTTTACCCTCGATCAGCTTGAACCCTTTGATACCATAATCGCCGATCGATATATCGACGTACGCCCTGATTTTGCCGGCGTCAGAATCGCGCCGGTATATGCGATCGATGTTGATCTCCATAACTCCCATGATTGCCTCCTATTTTTCAAAGACTTCGTAAAGATGATTGTATATTGTTTCCTCGCCGGCGTCTTTATCGTTGACGATCAGGCGAACGCCTTTGTCTTTTTTTATAATGTTAGCAACTCCGCCCTTAACCTCGATTTTGATTTCAGGTATAACTTTTTTCATATGTCCCCCTTTTAACATGCGCACAATGTAAAATCCTGACCGCATAATTCGCAGGTAGTATCCTCCGGGACGTACTCATCATCTTTGATAAATATTCCCGGTATATCAGAACAAGAGTACCCGATATTTTTGATCGTGGCCCCGCAATCGCAACAAACAAACTCCGGGCACGGCCGGCCCTTCCCCTTGCAATCGTCGCAATCAAGATATCGCGCTGTTTTATGTGTACATTCTGGCATAGTGGCCTCCTTTTATTTTGCCATGACTGATTGATCGGTTATTGCTTCAATTAAATCAAGTTTTTCGCTCCCGGCCATTTCCTCGTCTTCGACAACGTGCCTGATTCTGGCCATGCGCGCGCGTTCATCGCGCAATGATCTGCGAATATGGCCTATGAATTCCCGCGTCCGTTCTTTCATACTGACCCCCTTACACTTCGGTTTTGACTGCTTTAAACGCATACTCTCGCCCGTAGTATCCGCCTACGCAATCATAATTGATCTGATTCTTTTCTTTGTCGTAATCTTCCCGGACGATCGTATAAACATCGCCGGATAAATACTGATTCCATGTTTCGATCAATCCCTGCGCGGCCTTGCGCGCTTTCTTGCGCGTTTTCCATTCCTCTTTTGAAACAAACACAAGGCCCAACTGCGAAACGTCCCACCGGCGATCTGGGAAATTGCCTTCATGGCTCAAGGCCAGAACGACCCCGCCATGAATATACGCCTCAAGGCCGAATATCCTATACTTTTTGCAATATTCTTTAGCTTCTGAATTTTCGCTCCCGTCCTCATATTTGCCCCCGCGCGCGATACACTGCGCCAACTCCTGCGAAATTCCGGGAACGTACCGGCCCCGGCGTACCTGCTTATTGATCAGGCCCGCGGCTTTTGCTTCCTCGTAGCTTTTCCAACCGTACCCGTCGGCATACGCGCGCCCGCTGTAGCCATTATCTTTTTTGAATTCCGATTCCTTGAATATTGTTACAAGTTCACGTTGCCCGCGATCGACGGAAAAATCGCGATGGTAGCCAACAAGAAAAAGATTATCATCGCCCCAATCGTCCGGGCTGTCGTTTATGTCGTCCGGCGTGATATACCGGGCCACAAATGCGGGCCCGTCCTTTTTTTGTTTCTTAACTTTCTCGATTGTTACAGAATCTTCGACCGGCTCAAACACAAAAGAAAAACCTTCCAACTTTCCTGTTTCTTTCTTTCCGTCCATAGTAACCCCCTTTTTATTTGTTGGACGTTTTGAGCCATTCCCGGATGAGCTCAACAATTTTTTGTTTTAACGTCTGGCCCTGCGCGTATGCGCGCGCCTTGGCTTGTTGCCTTAATTCCTCGTCGATCTCAATAGTTAAGCGCTTGATCATTGCTTTCATCTTTCCCCCCATCCGTGAAAAGTATACCATAATTGACAAAGTTGTCAAGATTTATTATTTAGGGAACCGGCCGGGGCCGGGTGCGCGTGATCTGATCAATTTCGGATTTCTGGAACAATTAAAAAAAGAGGTTGACAAAATTGTCAACTCATGGTATGCTTTTATCAGGTACGCGGGAAGACGTACGCAGAAAAGGATTGAAGACGATGAAGACCGGCAGAACCTTAACAGAATTGGCGCAGGAACTCGAACGGCAGGTAAAATCTAAAAAAGATTTTATCGCCGATACTCGACGCTTGGCCATGGCTGAATCTGGCAACGATCTTCAGATGATCAACGGCAGTGTAAAGAGCTTTTCTGTTTCTGATCTATGCCACAATCAAATTGGGGCACGGCTTGGAATTCCCGCGAAGTATTACGACAAAATGCGGCAAGAGGCGCCGGGCCTTTTGGCGTACAATGTCAACGCGTGGTTCACTCGATCGCCTGAAAGGAGGCTATTGCGTACGATCGACGGCCGCGCGCGCGCGTTTCTCTCTGATCGGTACAGACCGCTTGACAATTTCGATCTGGCCGAAGTTATACTTCCGAAGCTCAACGATATCGGTTGCAAGGTTGAGAGCGCAGAGCTTACGGAATCCCGGTTATATATTAAGGCCATTACGCCCAGAATCACGGCCGAAGTTAAAAAGGGCGACGTGGTACAGGCGGGGCTTGTGATCTCTAATTCCGAAGTTGGTTGCGGATCGGTGCGGATTGAGCCGCTAATTTTCCGGCTTGTCTGCCTGAATGGGATGATCTCCGCTGATCATAGCCTTAAAAAATACCACGTGGGGAAGGGTTCCGGGGATATGGAAGACGCCGAAAATCTGCAATTCTACCGGGATGAAACCCGGCAAGCTGACGATCGCGCGTTCTGGCTTAAGGTGCGGGACGTGGTAGACGCTACCTTGACGCCTGACAAATTCCGCTTGATCGTGGAGAAAATGCAACGCGCCACTGATCAGAAAATCACCGGGGACCCCGTGGAGGCCGTGGAAGTGATCAAAACCCGGTTCGCTTTGTCTGATGATGAAGGCGCCGGCGTTCTGCGCCATTTGATCAACGGCGGGGATTTATCCGCTTATGGCGTAGCAAACGCCTTGACGCGCCAGAGTCAGGATATCCGGGACTATGACCGCGCAACGGATTTCGAGCGCATGGGCGGAATAGTGATTGATCTTCCCCGGCAGGATTGGCAAGCTATAGCAACCGCGAATTAAAAAAACCATAAAAGGAACATAACCGCGCTACGCTTTACCGCGTACCTACAGAGGCCCCGGAAAAACTCCGGGGCTTTTTGTTTTTCCCGTCGGGCCTGATCTGATCTAAAAAAGGCCCATACAAAACCACTACCGGCCCCGCGATCGTCCCGCCTTGGCCTTCTCCCGGCCCCGTTTTATGGCAACTGCCATATATTTTGAGGAACGCCCCGGCCCCGCGCCTTTTTTGATCATTTGGGAGGAAGGGGGGACTATAGGGGGGAAGGATGGGTGATTTTATATTGTACTTTTCAATTGATCAACTGTAATTTGGATTTCTGAATCAATTCTGATCTGCTGATATTCTGATCTTGATCTGGCGATCTTGATCTTGATTTATTGATCTGGCCCGCGCTTCTCTGATCGGAACCGGGCGGGGATGGATTAGCTATAGAGAGAAACGGCCGGCCGGGAATCGCTGACCTGCTCCGGGGCCTTGAATCGTTCAACATGGGATTGAAGATTTTCAACACGATCAAAAAACAGGGCCGAAAATAGAGGTAAAATATTATAATGTATTGTATATCATGTACTTATGGAATTTATTATAGTTTACATAATATAGATTGGCGGAAGTTTGAGCACAAAATAGAGGACGCGGGCGCGATCTGGGGCCATACCCGGCACCTGTTGGATTGGGGCCCGCGCGCCAAAATCTCTTTATCCATGTCCCCCGGTCATTGAAAGGGTAGTATCTTTTTCCCAGACCCCCCCTCCCCAAAATTGACAAAATTGAAATATGGCAATTGCCCTGTTAAAAAATATTTTACTTTTGGTTTACACAGGTTATCCCCTGTAACCTACAAGTTTTTAACAAGAATATCTTGACAATGTTAAAAACTATGGTATACTTTTGACAAAAAGGAGGCAGTATGCTTAAAGTAAATGATGGTAAGATGGAAGAAAAGATCCAGATGGTGTGTAAAAAGTTCCAGATTGACAATCTTCACGCGAGATTTAGCCGCATTGTTGAGATCAAGTGGTGTATTTATAAAGTGTTGCGAAACAAAGGTTTTTCGTATCCCGAGATTGCGCGTATATTTTCGGTTAACCATACCGGGATATTACATCTTATAAAGAATAGAGATTTTTCACAAAGCAAGTATTTCCAACCAATTGAAGATATTTTTTCTTCTGATAATATCCATAGTCTTCTATCAAAAAACAAGGTAACGTACTCTAAAAAGTGGATAAGCATATTGAATAAAAAAGGATACGCGTGCCAACTTTGCGGTTATTCAGAGGTGTTGGAGATACATCATCTTGATAAGAACGCGGGGAATTCTATAAACAATCTTGTTGTTTTGTGTCCAAACTGCCACACAAAAGTTCACCGAAAGATGATTTTTCTTTACGATGAACTTGGTGAACCAATTTATCCACAAGAAAAATCGGTTCCTACTTCAAAAACCTCGTAGTTATCCACAGTTTCCACACCCTTTACTACTACTATTTGTTTCTTTTTAAGTACTTAAATACGTATTTTTACTGCCATAAATTTTAATAATTGGTTAATTGGTGTGGTATACTTGTTGTGAAGATTGTTTTGGGTAGTTTGGCATGGCAATGAAAACAGGGCTGATTTGGGCAGGTTTATGGAAGGAATTTCAACGATCTGGGGTTAAGAGGCACGTAGATACCTCCCAATCTTAAAATCCTGAAAAAATATGGCATTTTTGATTTTAGGCCGATTTCAGCCCCGTGGTTAAACGAACGTCCGTCCACAGCGACGAGAACCCGTAAAGGAGAGTTTTATGAGCTTGATTGAACGTGTTGTACCAAAGGGAAGGTCGATCTTTGTCATACCGGATGAACTGATCACAAAGACAGACTCCGGGCTATATTTGAGTGATTACAGTCAGAAGTACCCCACGTCAGGGACGATTTTGGCGGTAGGGCCGGATGTGAAGACTGAAGATTTCAAAAAGGGCGACCGGGTAGTGTTTGGTGAAATGTTGAATTATCAGCATCTTGAGATCGATAAACGCAGGATCTTGGTGATGACAGAGGATGACATTTTGGCAATCTTGCTACCCGAAGATGGTGATGGATCTAACGCCTCTTGATCAGCAGAAGCGGGATCTCCTGCTTCAGTACAACGCTGTAGCACAGGTACTTCAGGCAAGGAAAAAGTTGCGGGGGATGGATTTTTATATCCCGAACCCGAAACAGTTCCAAGCGCATAAGAAGACTTCGAAGATTATAGCGTTCGTTGCCGGCAACCGTGCAGGGAAATCGGAATGGGGTGCGTTTGAAGTTGCGTGTGCGATTACGAAAAAGTACCCGGACTATTTCCCTGTGGAACGCAGGTTCCGCGGCCCCGTGAAGATACGTATAGCAACAGACCGGTTCGCCAAAATCGATACTGTTATTGAGCCAAAATTGAGATCCATGTTGCCCCATGGGGAGATAGTCAGGATACGCCGGTCGCCCCAAGGGTATCTTACCAAGGTGTTTACAAAAGACGGGTCGATGATCGAGTTCCTCACCATGGAACAGGACGATATGGCGTTTGAAGGTGCGGATATTGATCTGTTCTGGGGGGATGAACCGGTTGACCGGAACAAATGGATCGCAACACAGCGCGGCCTTGTTGATCGCGGCGGGTTGACAATATTGTCGTTTACCCCACTGATTGAACCGTGGATGAAAGAAGAAATCGTCGATAAAGAAGACGATAAGAACGTGGCAGTCATCTACGCATCGATCCGGGATAATAAGTTCGATATTGAAGGCAACCCTATCCTGCGGGAAGAAGATATTGCATGGTTTGAGTCCATGCTCGATGAGGACGAAAAAGCAACCCGTATGGAAGGCAAGTTCTTCCATCTGCGCGGCGCGGTGTACAAAGAGTACAGTTCTGCGGTACATGAAGTTACCGAGTTTGAGTACATGATGGGGTACCCGGTGATCCGGATAATTGACCCGCATGATCGTCAGCCGCATTGGGTGATCTGGGCAATGATCGATAAAATAGACGATCTATATGTCATGTACGAAGCGCAGATCGCAGGAACGACTAAAGAACTCGCGGCCCAGATATTGTTCACCGAAAAGTATTTCGGGTGGAATATGGCCGCAGGGTTGATCGATCCGAATTTCGGGGAATCGCCGTCAGCCGTTGGATCTGGGATTACGATGATCCAAGAATTGTCGGATTATAAGGTCGCAGTGTACCCCGCGGATGACAGGGATTTTGGCCGGTTGCAGGTGAAAGATTATCTGCATTATAACCGGGATAAACCGATAGATATCACGAATAAACCGAAACTGTATTTTGTAAAAGCAGGGTGTCCGAAAACGATCAAGTCTTTGATGAACCTGCAACATGCAGAGTGGAAAGGTAAAACAGCCAGTGAAAAAGACCCTAAAGAAGACACAAAAGAAAAAGGAGCACACGGAGCCGATTGCGTCAGATACCTCTGCGCCGCAAAGTTCACCTTCAACCAGTTCAGACAAGCCGCAGGGAACCAAGGTGAAATCCCGGCATATTAAAACGAGCAACGTTCCCGGGTGCAGAACTTTGACGCCGCAACAGATTATATTCGTATGCAACTTGTTTGGCCAGTATAAGTACCCGAAAGAAATTCAGCGGCTTCTTAAAGAGATCCATGGCGTCAACGCGTCAGTGTTTACGCTGTACGGTATTCGCGATGCGAACCCGGAGAAGATCGAAGAACTCCGGAATAAGTATCTTGCAAAAATAGATGATGTCCCGATCACTCAAGATAAAGTCCGGTTAGAACGGATCGAGCATTTGTACCAGTACGCAACAACGATCCGGTGCAAAAAAGATTGTATTGAGAAATCGCTCCAAGCCCTGCGCGAAGCCAGAGAAGAAGTTAAAGGCACTGGCGCACAGGGAGCAGGACGTCCGGGTGATATGAATTTCATGCAGTTTAATTTCAACAATATGTCAGACAAAGATCTGATCGCGCTCGAGCGCAAGTTGAAGAAAACAATCATCGACCTTGAGCCGGCAAAGCAGGAAGCGGGGAAATAATGAACGAATTTTTGATTAAGATTGATCCTGAAATGGAAATCGTTATTACCGAAACCGTCATTCAGGATTTTGGCGATGCCGAATCTGACCGCGCCAACAAAGAGTATTACCTCGATTCAACCACTGCCATCACCTTCGAAGATAAACAAAAAGCGCTCAAAGAATGTTTCTACGGCAAACGTCAACCCAAATCTGTCCCATGGCAGAATTGCTCAAACCGCAGTATGAAAATCACCATGGCCATTATCGAAATGCTCCATTCCCGCATGTTCCCCATGGTGTACAACGAGGAACTTACCCGGTGGAGGCCGGCAAAACCAACATCGAAATACGCAGTCGACCGCGTTACAAAACTTATGTACTGGTGGGTTCGCGTGCGTACACATATGCGCGTGTTCTTCGATAAATGGACAAAAATGGCCCTTGGGTATGGCGACGTGTTGACCGAAACTCAATGGGATGTTGATATCCAAGATACCGGGGAAGTTACTGAAACACCGGTTACAGATGAGTTCGGTATCCCGCTTACGAATAAAGACGGATCTCCCGCAGTGCTTCAAGACCCGGTGTATGAAACCGACGAGAAAACCCGGGTTGATATAATCCCCCGCGAAAACATATATTTCCCCAAAGACGCAAAAGACATTTATAAAGACCCGGTGTGTATCAAATGTGAGTACACGTATGCCGAGCTTGAGCAGATGGAGCGGGAAGGTAAAGTGTGCAACGTAACCAAACCCATATCCGAGAATTCCCGGTACTTGTTCAAAGAGTACAAAGACCGGATTGATCAGATTTCCGTGAACGCGTCAGGTGAAAACGCGGAGATCATCAAAGAAGTCAGGTTGCGTGCGTTGCCGATCACGATCGTGAAAGAGTACCGCAGGATAGATTTTGACCGCGACGGGTATGCCGAGGACTGCCGAATCCTTGTTGATCCGTTGACCAGAACGTACCTTGGTGCGGTGATGGTTCGTGATATATCACAGCGTAACCGCCGGCCGTTAGATTTTACCAAAGTCAATGACATGATCGATGACCCGGATGGGATGGAAGGGTACGGGTACATCGAAATGGTCAAACCGTTGGCTGATGAAATTGACGCTATATTCAACCAGTTGACTGATGGCAACACTTTGTCGGTAATCCGACCGTTCTTCTACGATCCCATGGGAAACATACAGCCGCAGACAATCACCCTCGCGCCAAACAAAGGTGTCCCGGTGCATGATCCGCAGAAGAACGTATATTTCCCGGATATCAATGTCCCAACAGAAAAACTGCTTCTTGCTTTACGTACGGTGCTTGAGTTCGTTGAACGGCTTACTGCGGCGTCGTCATACGTTATGGGCAAAGAATCAGAGATCGTTGGCGGGTCAGGTACCGCTACCCGGACACAGGCGATCATGTCGTCTTCAGATCAACGCCACGCAATGCCGGCACACAGGTTACGTGAAGGTGCGGCGCGCGTGCTCACGTCTGTACTTGATATCCTGCTTAAAAACTTACCCCCGGGATTGGAAGATCGTATTGTCGGTGATGACGGTCAGCCTATGTTTGGCCAGAACGAATTGGTCAAATCAGGGTTGGCGTCTGAAGTCGATGCGTACCTTCTGGAAGATGCCGCAATGGGGTCGATGCAAGCGGAACAGGAGTTGGCTCAAATGTTGTACTCTATCCTCATGCAGAACCCGATTGTCGCGACAGATCCCGTTAAAATATATAACGAAACTGCGTTTCTACTCCGGGCGTACAAACAAGATCCCGTTGAACATCTTGGCCCTGCGCCTGACCCGAAAGATGTGGACACCCCCGAAGACGAAAACAAACTCATTATTTCCGGTCAGTTCCAGAGCGTTCGTGCGATGTTTACGGAAAATCACCTGTGGCACATTCAAATTCACGGGCAATTGTTGCAATCACCTTCGCTTGGCATGATCACGCCAGAACAACAGCAGTTGGTGATCGAGTATGTTCAACAGCATATTCAAGAACATATGCAGTTGATGCAACAGATGATGTCGATGATGCAACAGGTCAAGGGAGGCAAAGGTGGACAACCGGCAGGAAACGTTGGAGCAACTCCGGGTGCTCCTCAACAGCCCGGCATGGCAGGTCGTATTCCGGGGCCTTTTGGACAGGTTGAAAAAACAAAAGAGGCAGGAGCAGGAGCAAATACTCCGGAACCCCAACCCGCAGGAGCCGCAAAATAGAGCGGTGTACCTCCAAGGGTTCATTGATGGATTGACCGCGGCTGAAAATGAGCCGCAGGAAGAAATAACACGGATTAACCCCCCGAACGCCGGGGAGAATAAACCCGGGTACTGAGCCCGGAGAAAAAGGAGTAAGGCATGAAATACATTAACGGCAATGAAGTCGAAGATCCGATCGTAGAAACAGCGGTACCTCCTACTTCAGCGCCAGAAACACCGCAACCTCAAGTTACAGACGATGGGGGGATCGAGGTTGTGGTTGATGATGGACAGACTCCCCCGGCACCAACTGATACGACACCGCCTCCACAACCGGCGGCCCCTGCACAACCACAGGTTGATCTTCAGTCCATGCGTAATAAGATGTTCGCGCAGGACAGGATTATCACCAGTTTGCGCAGAACGCTCGATGAGCAAACAGGGCTGATTCGCGAAACGGCAAAAACCATTGCCGAGATCCGCAAGGAACGCGAAGCGGCTGTATTGCTCGGCCGGGCGCCCGCCAACGGTCAGGAAGATGATGTTGATAAGTTGGTCAAGGAAGGCCGGTGGAAAGATGGGGTGAAGTTGATCGTTGCCCAATCGATTACACAGGCTACTCAAGCACAGAGTGATGAAATGGCTAAAGCTAAACAGGAGGAAGAAGTTCGTGTTGCACAACAGGCGAACATTTCCCGCGTGTTACAGCGGCATCCTGAACTGGACGACAATTCATCCGAAAAGTGGCAGGTGTTTGATTCGATCCTTGCAGAAAATCCCAGATGGAGGAACTCTCCTGATGGCCCGCTTCTGGCAATGTACCAGATGGAAGAACGTATGAACTTGGCACGTACGCCCGTAACTCCGGCTCGACCCGGAGCACCGGTACCTGTACGGCCGGGAGTGCCTGTAGGAAGCCCAAGTCTTCCCCCGACACGGCCCGTTGCGCCGAGTAATAAAGTTGTCCTCACCGCGGAGCAGAAGTCGTTTTGCGACGATAACCAAATTCCGTACGAAGACTACGCGAAATCCCTCGGCTTTGTAGCCAGAGGAGAAGGAAAGGTAGGGATACAGCCATGAACAAAGACAACAAAAGTACCCCGGTTGATACTCAACCGGAGAATCCCATTGTCCCTGAACCTCAAGAAGCACCCGTTATGACGATGCTATCACAGGACGATGCGTATATATCTGACAGGATCAAATCGCAACCTCGGTCGCTTGATGAAGTGTTCGCTGTCAAGGAACGTCGGTATGAACCCGGGGAACACCAGTTATCGCTCCCTAAAGAGTTCAAACCGTACCAGACCAAGTTCGCGTTCCGGTGGATATACAAACGCAAACGTGCTATTGATCAAGCCATCAACCGCGGGTGGGTTATCGTGAACCGAGTTCTGTTTCCTGAATTGGCCCGTGAAAAACGGTTCCTGTTCTCTACGTCCGGAGCAGTTGAACGTGGGGATGCGGTACTGGCGATCATGGGAATCCATATTGCCGAAGGGTTACGCAAAAGACCCGGAGAAAAGTCGCGCGATTTGGTAAAAGCGCATTTGGAAAAAGGCAAACAAACTTTGCCCAAAGGGAAATCAGGTTTTTACCAACCAGATACATCGAAAGAAGACAAAGAATAGTAACCTAAAAACAAGGAGTAATCAGAATGGCAAACGACAATAAACCGTGTGGGTTAAAACCCATCACACAGCCGTACGGTGCCGTTCGTGCTTCTGTCTATAAAGCTGTTACCGGAGCCGCGATTTATATGTTTTCGCCCGTTGATCAGAACGCAAGCGGATACGTAGAACTCGCAACCGCCGGTAGCGGAAACAGGATAGTCGGATCTGTTATCGGTATGCTCGACGGTGCGTTCGGGCCCATCGATAAAACATACGGCTACATTCCTGCGAATCCATCAGGCGTTGATTCTGACGGGTATATGAACGTCATCGTCGCCGATGATCCGCAACAGGAGTTCATCGTAGCAGAAGCATCAACAGGCACAGCATTAACCGCCGCGGCCCGCCACGCAGGTATTAACTTTTATAATACCACGACCGGCAATACCCGTAGCGGCGTTTCAATGGCTAACATCGACCCGACAAGCCTTATTGCCGCAGGATCAAATCAGCAGTTAAGGCTTATCGACAAGCTCGATAAATACGATAACGCGTTTGGCGCATACTGTCTGTGGCGTTGCAGGATCTATTTGCACAGGTTTAATGATCCTGTTCCTGAAGCCGCGGCGGGCACAACCGTCTAAAGGAGAACAACCATGAATAGAGCAACATTCAATAAAGCGGTTGTCCCCGGCCTTTTCGCGTTTATCATCGGAGCGTATAAGCGTAAAGCCGCCGAATCAGATTGGCGGGCTATCTGCTCCGTGAGGCCGTCGAAAAAGGCGTTCGAGGAAGCCGCATATGGCGCAGGGCTTGGCCTGTTCGCGCACAAACCCGAAGGTACACCTATCACGTACGATGATATGGTGCAGGGCCCCACTAAAAAGTGGGTTCACAAGACGTACGCGTTGGGCGCCAAGATCACCGAGGAATTGATTGACGATTCCTTGTATCCTGACATCCCGACGGATATGCGGTCGTTGACGCAGGAACTCGGTGCGTCAGGTGAAGAAACCAAAGCAGTGCTCGTCTGGGATATGATCAACAACGGCACCGCTACGACCAACCACACCTGCGCTGATGGCGTGGCGCTGTTCTCTACTGCGCATACGTATATCACCGGCGGGTCGTGGTCGAACCAGTTATCTCCTTCAGCAGACTTGAGTGCAACGGCGTTGCAGACAGCGATCGACAACTTCGAAACTATCAAGTCCGAAGAAGGCAGGTATCAGGTTATCCGGGCATCTAAACTGATCGTCGCACCGCAGAACGCGTGGAAGGCGAAGGAGCTTTTGAACTCTACGTTCGATCCGGAATCGGCAAACAACTCGGTCAACACCATCAAAGAGAGAAATCTCAAACTGGTGGTCAGCCCGTACATTACCGATACCGACTCGTTCATCCTTATGTCCGAGCCGCCTAATGAGGTATGCGGGATCATCGTGTTCGAACGCAAGAAAATGACTTACGCGCAGGACGGCGACTTTGAAACTGGCGATGCCAAGTTCAAAGGATCTTTCCGTTTCAGCGTGGAGTGCTGTGTTCCGAACAACCTGTACTACAGTGCAGGTATATAAACCAACTGACGGGCCGGCTGAATACCGGCCCGTCTTTCTAACGCATGGATAAATCGAGTTATCGACCACTTCGTTAGAGAAAGGGAATTATGGGAAAATCACGATTTTACTCTCTGGCATTGGGCAGGGAGAAAAACTTCGAAGCAACAACGGCAGGTCTTGTAGCCGAATCGAATACCGCTCCGGACGTGTCGATGTACAGCTTGCTGTACTTCAACAACACCACGAATAACGTCGGGGTTACGGGGTTCACGAACGCTGACGAAGGACAGGTCATCCATTGTATCAACCTTGGTAGCCCGTTGGCGTTTATCGGGACGGATAGTTTCGTCCAGACAGCTTCGGGATACGTGGAATACAACGGGTCGATCACGTTCATCAAAGCCAAGAGCAAGTATTATGAACTGTCGAGGTCTGATGCGTGCGGTTGTTTCGGTATCGTAACATCCAACTGCGAATCTGCTCCAACGATATTGTCGACCACGAAACTGTTGGTTTTAACCGGAACCAAACCGATAGCGATTAAAGGTCTTTCCGGCGGATATGACGGCCAGACTATTCAGGTCGTAAAAACCGGATCATGCCCGAATTTTCTTAACAACCAAGCGGCAATATGGTATGGCGGCACGGCAGACAGTATTGTCATGCACGGTAGCGCGAACGCTACGCTGACCAGATCGGGCGGCAAATGGTTCCTCGAGAATCAGCCTGATGTATACGGTGCAGAAACGATCGTTACAAACACGCATACCAACTCGAACCCGACGATTACCAATGCTACAAAAGTGTTGGTGCTCCCGGGCACAGCGAAGTTGTTAGTCCTCGGTATTTCCGGCGGGTATGAAGGACAGCAGTTGTTAATCATCAAGCAGGGATCGTGCTATAACACTATATCGTGCGGCGCGGCCGCAGGATGTATTATAGCGAGCTCAACGGCAAATAACCTTGTCCTGAACGCGAGCGATTCGATCCTCGTAACACGGTACAATAAAGCGTGGTATGTTCCGTTATACGCTTGCTATGGAGTAGCGTAACAGATGTCTGAACATCGTGTACCGCGAGAAAAAAGACGGTTTTTGCTCAAGGATTCCGACCGTAGCGGGTTCACGTACTTTAAGCGTGAACTGGTGAAGGATGGGCCTAATTGGGTTCATCCCGGGGAGAAAGATGAACCCCCGGCCCATCCTCACTACATCGGAGGAGAGGGCGAACGCGGTGCGTCCGATGCACGATCGAAGGTGAACAGAGAAAGTTTACCTCAAACTAAAACTGAAATAACAGACGGGGTGTTTTGATGCGACATATATTTATGACTGCGCTTTTAGATACCGGTAACACCGTGATGTCTTCCACGGCCGTATCGTCGGGGCAGGTACTTTATTCACAGGGTATCAACACGGTTCGCGGTGTCGGGTTTGCCGCGTTGTACCTATCGATGTCGGGCCATTTGTCCGTAGGGTTCCAAGTCGCCATGTCAAACGGCGCATGGGTTACACCAACGGATGAGAACGCGATAGATTTATCGGTGATCGCAAGCGCGTTGACCGGGTCGAGCAAATACATTCAGTACACACCTGTCCTTGCGCCATGGACACGGTTCTTCTTTGTGGCGCACAGCAACTCGACGGTTACACCTGTATTCGCGTTACAGGAATAAACAGGAGGCACATATGCCCGGACTACTTAAATCCGCCTCCTATGGACGAGGTGCGTTCAAACGTACTGCCATGGCGTTTACTGGCAAACAGTTCAACGCCGGTTATAAATTTCCTACCGGACTTACTTTCTTTAGAGATTTTAGACAGAATAACGCCTTATACTCTGGATTTTCTTTAGGGCAAAATGCCCCTACTTTTACAAGAACAAACGTTGCGTGTACTTATACTGATTCAGTTGGAAAACTACACGCAGTCAATGTTGAAAATATTCCAAGATTTGTTGGTGGCTATTACGACGCAACAGGTTTTTATAAGTATAGTAATCCGATTCTACTTATAGAAGCAACGTCAGCAAATTTGTTTCTTGACGGAGCGTTTGACGACAACAGTTCTTGGACTGATGGAGTTGATGCAGACGTTCTATTGTATGGAGCAACTTCTCGTTGGACTTTAGGCGTTGATACTGCCAACGGAGGAGCCACAACGAATACGATGTCGAGTGATTCTTTGTTTGGCCAATCTGCACAAATTTCTATAACGGGAGCGGGGATTGCCGCAAACGATGTCCAATTCTTTAATTCCAACAATCTTTCTTTGGCCAATGCAACTTCGTATACCGTTTCGTTTTATATCAAAACAAACGTTGCGAAAACAATACCATTTTATATTGGCGAATCGGACGATGATTATACTGTGTATAACGATTTGGGTACATTCACAACAGTCGCGGGAACTTGGATAAGAGTAATAAAAACGTTTTCAGGATTGGGCGGATCAGATGTAACTGATGCCAGATTATTTATAAATTTCGGTAATCTCGATCTATATGATATAAATATAGAAAGTCTTCAAATCGAGGCTTCTTTATTCGCAACGTCTTTTATTCCTACAACTACTGGCTCACTCACGCGAGGTTCTGAAGTATTTACTTATCCGACCAATAATAATTTTTTAGGATATATTCAGGGAACAATGGTTCTTGCGAGTCATTTTTATGCTTTAAGTAACGAACAAGGTAGTTCTTATAGAAATTCGTTGGTTGTCAACATCGATGGAAATAATTATTGGCAGTTCGTGTTTGATACAAATGCCAACAATAAAGTTAACTTTCAAACAGTTTCAGCTTCTACGATTACTGTAACTGCCGGAACTTCTCCAATAAGTGTGAGGCATGGTTTATATATACTCGTAGGATCATATTTCTATAATACGCATAATAAATTTTTTATGAATGGAAGTTACAACTCTCAATCAAATAACAATTACCTTGTTCCAGTAGGAAGTCCGACATATCTGGTTCCCGGATCGGCTTTAGCAAAAACAGTAGCGTTTATATTGTTTTTTAATAAAAGACTCCCGGACACGGAAATAATTAGATTATCCGCGAGATTAAAAATATGAGTAATGTGTATTTTGTTAAAAATGGTGGAAACGATTTATTGGATGGATTAACCGATGATACAGCATGGGAAACCACCAATAAAGTTATATCGTTTTCTGATTCTCCCGGATTTTCTCCGGGTGATATGATATGTTTTAAGTGTGGAGATACTTGGAATCCTGTTGGTAATATTGGACAATTCAAATCGTCAGGTAGTCCGGGAATTTATATCACACTAACATCCTATGGCGCAGGATCTAAACCCGTTATTAACATATCTTCATCAGATTGGTATGGTTTATATATCGACGATGAAGAATTTATTAAAACAGAGAATATCCTTTTTTCGGGGGGCAAAACAGATCTTTCGTTATTATGGATAAATAATTGTAGGAATATTTATATTCAAAACATAGAATTTTCAAATGCTCCGTCAGTATATCATGGGCTTTATATTGCCCACGGATCTTCTACCGCAGAGTGTTTTAATATTTTTGTAGATAACTGTACTTTTGATACAATAGGAACGCGAAGTGATTCCGATGCTATAAGATTAGAGCCGGTTAGTATGGGATCGTATATGAACAATATTATTATTTCAGATTGTACTATAAAAAATTTGCAAGGACGGGGAATCCGCTTGTACTGTTTATCTTCTCATGTGGATTCGGGTAATATGGCCCGTAAAATCACAATTCAAAAAAATTCTATTTCTGACACTAATTCATATGGCATTGATATTGCGTCGGGATCTAATTTTTTGTTAAAAGACAACATCCTTACGAATCAGGGCGACGGAGTATTGGATAATATAAACGGGATGCAACTTAATAATTTGCATGATAGTGTTGTCGAGGGTAATACAGTAACAAATACGCGAAGTGGAGGATCGTCGGATGGTTTTGGAATAATCATTGACTTTGGTTTTAGTAATAATAGTTACTGTTCTGAAAATGTAGTTGTGAGGAACAATTTGGTTGAAGATTGTTTGAGTACAGGAGCCGTTGTTGGCCCCTACGTTGCGGGAATTTGCTCGTGGAAATCTATAAATGGAACTTACTATAATAATATAATAAAAAATTGTAGTAATGGATTCCAATTGAGTAGTGTACAATCGACAGGCAACAGGGTTTTTAATAATACAATAATTGACGTTATTCATGCAAATATATGGTGTCGAACAAGCGCTCAACTATATCTATTAAACAATAATATATTTTCCGGTGGGGAATATGGTATAAAGGTTGATGTTGGAAGCGCTGTTCCATTGGAAGATTATAATTGTTTTTTTAATCATTCTATTGCAAATTTCTACGACACAAATCTTGACCTTGAACGAGAAATAAACACGCACTCTATTTGTGGAGATCCCAAGTTATTCGATACGTATAAAATAGGATCGGATTCTCCCTGCCTCGATGCAGGGATCGATGTTGGTGTTCGGGAAGATTGTGATGGAAATGAGCGTTACATGGGTAAAGCGTGCGACATGGGCGCATACGAGTATCAAGGAAACGCAGATCATCAGTTTATTGATGGCGAATGGGTTGCGGTTGGCGCTGTATCGCGAAAAGATTATTCACAACCGGAACAGGTTACGCGATCGCACCGGATGAATTTCCCGTGAATATCAAAACTGTGGGAGTGGCTGAAAAGCCTTTTCAGGAGAATATAATGGCCCATGGCAAAAGCAACGAAGGAGGACAACAGATGGCCGAAGGGACGATAACATTGAATGGCGATGTTCCGCGTTGGATGAAGTTAGCAATGCTTTTTATTGACCGGGTAGGGTTCCCGGCATTGGCGTTTATACTTATGTTCTGGATGGCGAATTGTTCGATCAGCGAAATGACCAAGGCACTCAAGGACATGTCGATCGTTTTGAACGAGTTCAGGGTAACGAATAAAGATTTCCAGACAGCCGTGGGCCGGGATCACGACAAGATGTTGACGGATATTGAAACCATAAAAACTCACAGCTACGGATATCAGGACTATATCCGGGGCGTTAAAAAATGAAGTGCCCGATATGCGGAGCAGAAACAATAAAACACCACGGCATCATAGAATGCACTTCATGCGGGTGGTGGTGGCCCATTGATAATTAAACAAGGAGGATAAGATGGCAGAACAGAAATTAACAACGATGCAGAAGATCAAGGCGGCGTTAATCCGGGCATTGCGTTTGGGTGTTGCCCAGATCCCGTTTATCGTTACGGTGCTACAGGGACAGGCGAATCCCAAGATGGTAGCGCTTGGCGTGTTCATTAACGCTACGATGAAATTCTTGCGGGATGTGTTCCCGAGCCTTACGTGGATTCCGCTATGAGCGAACCGTTCAATTTCTTGAAGGCGATGGATATAACATGGCCGGCTTTAGGAAAGTCGGTTTCTGTCGTCGTTAAGGGGTTGGCAGTATTGGCTGTTATCGTCGGAATCGGGTTTGGTATCTGGTTTTTATACTGTACTATTATAAAGCCGCATACGAACCCGGTTCCTACGACAACGCAGAACGCGGATACGATAAAGAATAATTATGATTACCTTCAACCTAAAGCGTTTTTTGGTGGAGGTGTAAGTTTGAAGGTATATCAATACCGAGAGAAACAGCAACGACAGGAGAAAGAAAATGTCAACAGTACGGGCGATCCCTTACACGGAGATAGTTGAGCGCGCACAGGATTTGGGCCGTGCCGGGGCCGACACCCGTCCACGGTTGAGAGGTCTTGTGCAGTCAGTTTACACAAGAGATATTCCTAACGAATTCGATTGGACTCATATGAAAGCGCGGTCAGCGATTGTTTGCGTCGCTGAATATAATACCGGATACGCATCAATCACAACCGGCGGATCTACGGTATCGTTCTGTTCCGGGGCAACGCTTGATTCATCGTTTATTGGCCGCAGGATTAAGTTTGATTCAAATCCGGATTTGTACGACATAACCGCCCTTGTGAGCACAACCGGATGCACGGTGAGTCCTGTGCTATCAGGAGAAGTCCATGTTGAAACCGGCGGGTACACGGTATTCAGAAACATATATTCGTTACCGAAAGATTTCGATAGATTTTTGATTAACGGCGGGCTATTGTATTATAAAGGCGGTCAGCCCACTCCGGTGCCGGAGAAAGTTGATGACGACTTCTTTGAGTTATTTAACGCGGGCCCGACATCAACTCCGGACGCGTGCCGTATGATCGAGGCGGATTCAAACGGGTGTTACCAGTTCGAAATCACGCCTCCTCCCGCGAGCGCGTATATCCTGATGAATGAATATATCCGCACGCTATTGCCCATGAGCGAGAATACCATGGGGACAGTGGTGATGACGTCGAACTCAACCGCGGTTACAGGCACAGGAACATGGTTCAATCGCATGAATACCGGGGATTATATTCGCGCCGATAACTTTGGTAAGGGTGCCGATTCCGATTGGTATCGCATCACTGCCATAGCGTCAAATACAGATTTGACTTTAGATCGCGTGTTTCGGATTGACAGCAATTATGCCGGGACGTTCACGATCAGTTCTGCCCCGGAAATGCCGTACAAGTTTCACGAAGCGCTGATCTATGGGGCCCTGCGGAAGTATCTTCCTGATCATAAGGATCAGATGTGGGTCATAGCAAACAGGGAGTTTGCCAAAATCTTGTCTGACAACAAGGCGCTGTTCCAGACGCGACACTCGAAAGACGATATTGAACTTATCGCCGAAGATTCGGAGTATAGGAGATAAAATGTTCCAAGGGTACAACCTGTTATCGCAGATCGAATTCAAGAACGGCTTGAACACGTCAAAGAACCTGTTCAATATTCCGGCTGGCGCATCCCCCGGATGCCTGAACGTGGATTTCAAGTTTGACGGGATCATAGGTAAGCGCGCGGGATATACCAAGATAGGGTCTGGCCCGTCAACAGGCGGGGGATGGGGGCTATACGATTGCGGCATGTTGACAAACGCTGATTCCGCGACGGTTTTACTTATGCACTTTGAATCTTGGTACGACGATTCACCCGGGCACCATGTGATAACGACCGGAGGAAACAACCTACTTTCAACTGCTTGGGGGAAAACAGGGTTCGCTAAACACTTATTGAGTGCGACTTATGGCGCGCAAATAACTGACGACATGAGCGATTTCAACTTTTTAACCGGGGATTTCTGCTTGGAATTATTTGCGAGTTTGAACGATCCGGATGACCAACACGTGTTCTTATACACTGGTAACACGGCAGGTAATTTCTTTAGTTTTAACAGCGGATTCTTTTTTGGCACGTTATCGTCACCGTATGCGAACACGGCCAATGTCGCGTTTATATACAACGATACGGCGCAGGGCAGGGTCAATTGGTTTATATCGCAGGGTACTCTTACAGCCGCGGTTGATTGGCACCATTATGTATTGCAAAGGTCGAGCAATTCCCTTGAGTTTTTTTTAGACGGAAGACGTATAGGCACCGCAAGAGCGATGGCGGGTACGAGTATTCCTATCCGGACAGCGTTCCCGCTTTATATGTTCCACTCGAACACCGGCTCCGCATATGGAGACAACATATTCATGATTGAAGAACTGGTTATCAGAAAGAAGGCTAAATATGCAGGGACCGCGTTAACGGTTGCGACAACCCCTTATGAAAGCGACGGTTTGGAAGCGCGGAGATTGTTATGCGCCAATGGCGATGATATTATCTATTCCGACAATCTCGGGCAAACGTTTACGACATGCCAAACGTCAAGGTCGCTTTCCAGAAACCATTTCGCCCTGGTGAAAAAGTTCATTATCAACACCAATGACAGTTATGACGACCCGCAGTATTGGGCCGGAACCGCCGGCACGTATTTTGCGAACATATCTACCGCCGCGCCCACTGTCAAATATATGCTTTCTCATCAGGGATATTGTATCGGGTTGAACGAACAGAGCAACAAGAACTCGATGTATTATATAGATGAGAATGATATGTTTACGGGGGAGTGGGATAATTTTGCGTTACCCACAGCGAAGAATGACGAGATCACCGGCGGATTCATTCTCAATAAAACCCTGTACATATCCACAAAATATAAGATATTTCGCATGTTGTATGTAGGCGGGAATCCTGATTGGTCGTATTATGAGATAAAGAATTTCGGGTTCGTGCCAGAAACAATGAAGAAAATCAGCATCCCCGATATTGGCGAAGTGGTTGTGGGCCTTGATTTTTCCCGCAGGTTAAGATTATTTGATGGAACAAATGACAGGGTTATTTCTGATAACATTGAAAATGATAACGGGATATCCCCATTTTCCATGAGCCAGATTGAGGAATCATATTTACATTTCTGTTGGGCGGAAAACGATGTCATCAGGCAAGTGTATAAACTGTATGTTCCGAAATCATCGTCATTATTGAATTATTGCCTTGTTTACGATTACAGAAACAATGCGTTTTATCCGTACGATAATCAGGGGTTTTACGCTGGCGTTGTGGCTGCGGATTCGCAGAATCAGCTATATTATCTGACGTATTCCCCCGCGTCAGGTGCTCTTTATCGCAACGATACGGGAACTACAGATAATGGCGTGGCTATAAACGATTATTATATATCCCCATTATTGTATAATAAAACACCGATTCTGGCTAATAAACTACGCCAGATGAATATGTTCTTTTCAATGAGTTCGTCTGGCAACATGAGCTTTGAGGACAGGTGTAATTTAGGCACCACGTGGTTTTTAAGGAAACAGTTTGAACTTGCTTCCGGCGCTGCGATCGCAACGTCGCAGATAGTGGATTTGCCGGAAACCGTGAACGTGTACCAATTTAAGCTGTCCTCATCAGCGAACACGGCTAATCCGTGGGAATTACTGCGGACCGAATTAACGTTTGAAACGCAAGGGCAGGGGAGACCATAATGAAAGTATCTCCGTGGGATCTGCGGGGGATGCCGCAGGAGTTGATAGATTTTAAGGATGAAATAACGACGATACTGAATTATGGCAAGTACCAGATTCAGGTGTTATATGAACAGACCCCTACTTGGATCGGAAAAGAAGGAGAGCATGTGCTGGCGTATGTAACACAGGCGGGGACAAATTTATATAACCTTTACACGTACTGGTACGTCAACTCCGCATGGCGATGGACGTACTACGTAGGCGCGACAATTTAATATGAAAACAAAAATTTGTGGCCATTGTAAAAAAGAATTAGGCGTCGATATGTTCCATAGAGTAAAGACGCTTCCTCTTGGTTTACACTCCATGTGCAAGGATTGTAGAAGTGAGTATAATCATTCTATTCGACATAAAATCAATGCTACTCGGATGAGATCGAGGCATAGACAAGGAATAAGTATCAACTATGTGTCGAGGCTCCCTCGTTTAACCCTTGAGGAACGTATCCAACATAGGAGATTCAATAGGAAAAAATACAAGACAAGAAAAAGAAATGGGGGTATTCTTTCGATAAAGACAATTCAACTGGTTTACGAAGATAATATTAAAAGATATGGAACTCTTACGTGTTATCTTTGCTTAAGCCCTATTGAATTTCGAATGGATAATTTAGAGCACAAAACGCCATTGTCGCGAGGGGGAACAAACGAATATAGCAATCTTGGAGTTTCGTGTTGGCGATGTAATAACAAAAAAAGAACTCGCACAGAAGCCGAGTTCAGAAAGGAAATGTCACATGGGATGGTTTCATAACACTTTCGGGTTCAGTTCTCAAGACGTTGCAGGGAAAGCGGCAGATACAGTAAGAGAGGTCGTAGATCCCGTGCTTCCTGAAGCCGCGAAGAAATTCGGCACGGATACAATACAACACGCAGGATCATGGGCTCCGCAGACTGTGGGTGCCGCGTTTACCGCGGCAGGTATGCCGTTTATCGGGATGCCGATTGCCGGTCTTGGAGGGGCGATCAGCAATTATCAAGACACGGGAAATTATGGTAAAGCCGCTATCTCGGGATTAGGCGCGGCCGCTACAGCATATGGCGGAGGGAATTTGTTAAAAGCGTTTGGGACAAAAATGGCAAGTCCGGCCGTGGCAAAAGGGGCAGGTAATGCGGCCGCCGCGCTTGGATCTTCTTCCCCGGCCTCATCAATATCGGCGGCTCCTACGCGTATGCCATCACTGGCCTCTGAATTTGGAGCACAGCAAGTAAGTCAGTTCGGGACGGGACTTCCTGCTACCGGATTAGGTAATCCCGCTCCGCAGTTAGTAACCCCATTGGCACAGCAATTCGCGGCACAACAGGCAGGACAGGTTCCCGGCGCGGCCGCAACAGTTCCATCTGTAGGCGGGTCGACTATTGCCACAACTCCTACAACTGCGGCCAAAAGCTCCTCATCTTTGTGGGAAAAGTTTGTAGGAAAGCCCGAATCGTGGCAAAGAACCGCGACCAGCGCGGCTATCCCGCTTCTTGGATCAGCGTTTGGCCCCAAGGCGCAGACATGGAATCCGGAACAGTCGGCGTTGTTTAATGACGTTACTGAACGGGTTAAATCGGGGAACATGGTTCAACTGACCGATGCCCAGAAGCAAGCGATTACTGCGACATACGATGAGCAATATGATCAGGCACTCACGAATCTCAAGCAGAGGTATAAGGCCCTACGCCCGGGATCTGATATCGAGAACGACAGCCAATTCAGGAGAGATATGCAAGATCTCGAAGAAGACTATGCTGTTCAGAAGGCCAATGCGTTGACTATGGCGCAGTGGAACTTCACGCAGGATCAGACAGAAATGTTGAGTCAGCTCGCATCCCTCGACATTTATTCTCTTGCACAAGCCGCCCAGATAAGCGTACAGGAAGCTAATGCGTTTAAGTCCATGCTCGGAGATATCGGCTTTATGGTGGCCGGCGTTGGTAACAGCGGTATCGGCGCGCTGGCATCTATGTTTGGAGGGAGGTAAATATGGCATTAGCTAATTTTGCACAAGCCGCGGCATTCGGGACTGAATCGGGGAAATCAATGGGTTCGATGAATCCCCTCGGTCAGTTCGTCAGAAACATGATGGACGCGTACAAACAAAGGCAGGAGTTCGAATCAAAAGCAGGTCTTGTCGGGTTACAGAGCTTGTTCTCGACGCAGGAGGATCTCGGGAAAGAGAATCGCGCGCAGGGGTATCAGATCGCAGAAGAACAGCGTAAACAAGAATCGCCTCTTTATCTGGCGCAAGTCGATGCTGAACAGAAATTGGCACAAGTTCGTCAAAATGATCTGTCAGGGGATCTTACTCCGGATAAGGCGTTCAAAATAATCTCTGTTATGGATCGGCGTCAGATCAACGCGTTAAAAGCAGAGAACCCGAAATTATGGGAAACCCTGACGCAGATGGCCTTGGGTGGTCAAGCGGCCGCGCCGCAGGAGCCGGATATCAATGCAATGTCGCAAGAGGATTTGCTTAATTATTATCTCAAACCGGGCAAGAAATGAGCTTATTCGAAACCAGAAGCAATATCCAGAAATTGATCAAGGCCGGGGCTCCGCGCGCCGCAATCGACAGGTATTTAACTTTGTCGGGGTATGCGTTAGAGGAACTGCGCGGCGATATTCCTGTTCTTGAAACTCCGCAGACTGCGCAGGTTACGGGCGTTGAAGCTCCAATCAGGCCGCTTCCTATAGGAACGACGTTTACGGGAGAGAACGCGGAAAAGAAGGGGTTTGATCCGTTTACTGCGTTTGGTAAGTTTGAGGAACGGCATCCCATGGCTATTCCTCTGGCGATCACAAACCCGGTGTTCCTCGGCGTTTCTGAATTATTGTCGAAGATTCCCAGATTGTCCCAAACCAAAGCAGGGAAGGCCATATTATCAAATGTCCCGGAAGAAGGCGAGGCCAGAGTCAGAACCGGAGCCCCGCAATATCCATGGCTCCCGATGACCCCTGAAGCACCCAACGCGCGCGTTAAGACTCATCCGCAGGAGTCGGCGAAACAATTCCTTGATGCGTTGCAGACGATCGGTGAATTTTACGTCGCAGGAAAAGCTGATACCGCGGCATCACAAGTGTTGCTTAAAGACGCCGTGGAACGGGTTGGTGGTAAATTTGTCGCGGCTAAAATGGAGGCGGGTTACGCCCCGAGCCAAGCGGTTCAGGATATTAAGATTCAGATCCCCCCGGAAGTGATTGAGAAGGTCGGGGAATACACCCCTTCTGGCCGAGCCATTCTTGCAAACATTGAATCTCGGTTTTTAAGGATAAAAGCGAAGCCGGGACTTGCCGGATTAAAGGGCGGCGAAACTTCGGCTGAATTATTGGGATTCGATCCATCATTAGGGCCAGACGTTACTCCCCGGTTGACGGGCCCTGAAACGTTTACACAACGAGATCTCACTCCATTTGAAAAGTCTTTTAATATGGGGGATCTCCGGACAAAGATAGAGCAAGAAGTAGTGAAATCGTATTACGCTACGAAAGGGCTTGCTGCCGGAGAAAATTTTGTTACTTCTCCTGTGCGCACAGATCCGAATCAGTTACTACCTCCATGGTCAGGTAAACCGCAGACTCCTGAAGAATGGGCCGCAGAGAAAGCGCGGTACGAAGAATGGCTTGCTTCTCGAGAAGGTTTGTCCCGGCCTGAACTCAATGTTCCGTTTCATCCTGCTCCGCAGGTTCCGCAAGAACCGATCACCCCACAGGGCATTGCGGAGGATAAGGAGTATCAGGCATGGTTGGCATCCCGTGAACCTACACAGCGCCCTGAATTAAACGTGCCTTTGCACCCGGCACCGGAAGGCGAAACTACCGGAGCTCCTATACCCGCTACGGTACCAGTTGTTCCTGAAGCCCCGAAGAAGACAAACATTTCTGTTAAAGAGTTTCGAAAATTAAACCCTTGGGTAAAAACGGATGCCCAAGCTGAAAAAATCATCAATGACGTCAATACCAAACCAAGTGTTTCTCTGGATGAGATTGTAGCCAAAAAACAGGCATCGAAAGAGATCTCTGTCAAACTGCCGACAGGCGAGAAGGTTCCCGCGGGTAAATCTAACGAGATCATGGGACAACGATGGGCCCGGGAAACAGGCGTTGCCCCTGCGCTTCCGATTCCTACCCCGGTTAGTCCCGTTCAGGTGTTTAATGAATCCAAACAGATCATTCCTGTAGAGGGCCGCCCTGAAATATACACTGATGGCAGATTGCTCCTGCTCGACAGAACTCCCGAGGAAGTAAAGAAATGGACGGAGAAGAAGAAAGTCATGGGAGGGTCGATCAGCCATGAAGCCGTTATTAAGGCGGTTCCACAACCGGTACAGCCTTTGCCGGAGCCGGCTTTTGTTAAGCATATTGAAGGCGCTGATGTCGCCGTTATTCCTGTAGGCACTCAACAAATATATATCGAGGCGAAAGCGTTGTCTTGGTTGCAGAGGCAAGGGTATTCTTTGTCTTTTGATCCGAAAGCGTTCGACAAGGAAGGCCAGTATAAACAGGCAATAACCTTGATCCGGGACAATAAGATTGCCGGGGCCATATCGGCCAACAGACAGCCTGTAGGCGATGTTAAGAAAAAGCTCTTGGAAGATCTTTCCGAAGCGCAGAAGTCCGGTAAATTGCAGATCGATTACTCCGGGGAGGAATGGAAACCGGGTCGTGGAAGTTCAGGGCCGAGGGAACCGGGTGAGCCGCGCAATCTCCTGCCAAAACAAGAGAAAAAGCTCCTTCTTGAAAAAATCGATGAAGCGATAACCCTTGCTCCTGAAGATGCGGCTATGGGAGAGTTAAAGAAAATGCCCCCCATGGTAGATATTCAGATCGGCGGGTGGAAACTCAAGATCCCGAATAATAAGGTGAATCTGAAAAAGTTCAGGGATATCGTTAACCGTAGAGGATCTCTTGACGTCCGGTTTCTTGAACCCATGGCAGACGCGATTGGGAAGTATTTTATACGTGGAGGAAATATCAACCCGCGGTTGTTCCGTATTCATCAAAGCCAGTTGGCCCGTCAATCTGCCGACATGTTCGATCATATGCTCACAGTCCGAGATCTTGGTAAGGCCATGGACAAATACCCTAAACAGATCACGGATCTTGCTCTTGAGGTTATGAAACATAAACAGGCTATTGAGCTTCTCCCGCAGGAATTACAGCCGTTAATCTCAAAGGCCAGAAAAGATATTGACCGGTTATCGATGATGATTCTGAAGTACGGGTCGATCAGCCAGAAGATGCAGGATACTATTTACGATAACCTCGGCCGGTATATGTCGAGGAGATACGCCATATTCGAGGACAAAAACTACAACCCCACGGATCAGCAGATACAGGTCGCGGTTGATTTCTTTAAGGCTGATCCTGAATATGCGGGTCTTGACGAAACGCAGATCCGGGGCCTTGTGGATTCTTTGGTATACGCCAAGAAAAACGGGTTTGGCAATCTGCACCGTGGCGGGAAGATGAAGCGGGTATCACAGGCTCACTTCCTTCATAGAAAAGACATTCCCAAGGAAATCCGTGATCTTTACGGGGAATCGGAAGATCTCGAGTACCTCTACCTTTCTACGGTTGCCGACCTTTCAGTGATCGCCCATACCTCACAGGCGTTGCAGGAAATAGCCGCAGAGTTCACGTTTCCGACTCCGTTCCCGGGATGTGTCAGGATACCTGATGGCAGGGCCTACGGTGCTTTGGCGGGCAAGTATGTGGAGAAGGAAACCGCTGAATTCATAGATCAGATGATAGATCCCAAGAAAAACATATTCCTTCCTCTGGTCGATGCGCTGATCACACAGCCGTTCAAATGGGCTCATACGGTAGGGAATATCCCGACTCACCCAAGAAACTTGGCCGGAAACTTTGCTTTCGATATATTCAGCAAATCCTCGGTTTTTAATCCCCAACACTGGTGGGCATGTAAACAGGCGGTAAAGGTGTGGATGGGCCGCCATGGAGAGCACCGGGAAACGTGGAAGAACCTTATCGGGCAGGGTATTATAGAAACCGAGTTCACCAATTCCGAGCTTGAAGGCCATTTACAGGCGCTTATTGACCGCGGAGATAAGTTCGGTTGGGGAATGGCCCTGTGGGACGCCTTTTTGACCAACCCTATTACCAAGAGTCTTGGCGATTTGTACAATTTTGAGGATCAATTCTTCAAGATTAAGACCTTCCTTGTGGCCACGCAGAAGTGGGGTTGGACTCCAAAACAGGCCGCCGCCTTCATAGATGAATCGTACCCCAATTACCGGGATGTCCCGGAAGCGACAAAATTCCTGCGGAATGTGCCTATTTTGGGCCGGTTCATCAGTTTTAACTCTGAAGCCTTGAGGATTCTGGTCAGTAAGAGCGCCAGAGCCTTCGGACAGCCCTTATCTGGCGTTCGAGGCGGATCTGGCGAATATGAGATCCCGTATACACCAAGCGATTCGGTATACCTTGGAATTGCCATCCCCTTGCTCGTTTTTGGCCCATACATTGCCCGAATGGCCTTGGCGAAGGCCCATGACATAGATCTTCAGGAAATGGACAAATTGACGGCTATTTCGAGCCCATACCGTAGAAACGCCATGATGGTCTATTATCGTGATCAGGAAGGCAAAATTAAGGGGTTTGATGCGGCTTATTTGCTTCCATGGGGAGTCTATCAACAGGCATTTTCAGGCACCGTAAGGGGCGATTTCTCATGGTTAAATAACGTGTTTTTCGCAGATCCTACGCTTGACATGATCGATATGCTTAAAACCGGGAAAGACCAGTACGGCCGGATGATCACCAATGAGCTTTACGATTGGTACGTCAACCTCGCTAAACTGTCTTGGGAAGTCGGAACCAGACTCTACGGCCCGAGCTTCTGGGGTGTTTCGAACATCATCGCCGCCAAACAGGGTTCAATAGATAGGTATGGAAGATCGAGGAATATGGGCGAGGAAATCAAAGCGTTTCTTACCGGTATCCGCACTTTTACGATTTATCCCGAGGATATCCAAGAACGGTATTTCAAGAAGCTCGACGCACAAATGCAGGAAATCACCCGCGCTACCGACGAGTGGATAGATTCTCATCCCAATGCCTCACAAGCCGAGATCGACAAGAAGTATGACGAGGAAGATCGTGCGTTCAGAAACTATGAACGTAAAGATGCCGAGGCCATGTCCGTCGATTTCAAGAAGCTCGGCCCGCCGCCAAAATAAAATAGCTTGACAAGATTGACAACTTGTGGTATATGTGCAGTATCATGTTAAGCACAGGTCAGATGCTAAATAACAATACACTGCTCACGGTTCGGGAATACCCCGATGCGACACGCTTATCTCCATCCGTATTTGCGCGTCTACTGACCCCCGTGAGCTTTTTTGTTTTGAGGCCGGTAGTTTAATTGGCAAAACGACAACGCGATCTTGAGGGTTCGACTCCCTTCCGACCTCACCCAAAAATAAGGAGATAAGATGTTATTTGAAATGATTTTTCTCGCCGTGATTACGTGGATAGCGTACTGTGGAGTCCTCGAGGGAACGTATGTTTCCGACGATATCGAGGGCCTTATGCGTTACGATGGAAAGCCCAAGGATCGATCTTACGGGGCCATGATTAAATTCATAACATTCAAACTGTTCGGCCGCGATATGCACTCTCACCACTTTTTTTCTATAACGTTACATATGGCAAATGCCATACTGTTGTACCTGTTCTTGGGGTCGCTCCCGATCCCGGCACCGATTCCATTCTGGGCATCAATTCTTTTTGCGATCCATCCGACGACGGTTCAATCTATTGGATGGGTTTCGGGCCGGGGATATCCCATAAGCATGTTTCTCGTTCTTCTCGGATTCAACATCGCAACAATCACGCCCTTCACCCAAAATCAAATACATCTTGGATTGTTTACGATAGGATATGGCATCCTATATTTTTTCTCTGTCCATGCTCTGTTTGCCGCGATGTCAACGTTTGTGATTCAGGCTTTTCTCGGCAATCATTACCTTGCTTTCGTCGGGGCAATCGTTACTTTAGGAATGAGCGCCGGGATCATAAAAGAGGTTGTTGGATTGAGGTCAAAAGTTTTTGCTGAACAGAATCTTTCAAGCTCTACATACCTTAAATGGCAGAAAGTCATTGTGGCGTTCAAGTCATTGGGATATTATACGCTCCTCTGTTTTTTCCCAAAACGCATGGGGTTATACCATACCTACAATTATCATTACAGCGAGAAGACCGAGAAAGAGGACGGGATATTTTGGCTCGGATTGATTTTGGCAATCGGAATGGTTCTCGGATTTATGTACGGGCCCTTCGTCATAAAATTCGCTATCCTTTGGTACGTCGCATACCTTTTTATATTCCTTAATTGGATCACGATACATCAATTCGTATCGGAGAGATATTGCTATATCGCTCTGGTCGGGGTATGTATTGTTTTCTCGTATCTCTGCGCTCTCCTGCCGGCGAGCATAGGCGTGCCGTTATTTTGGTTGTCAGCCGGGTTATACCTTATGAGAACGTGGGCCCATATTCCTACATTCTACGACGAGGTTTCGTTCTATCAGTCGAATATCTGGAATTTCCCGGAAAGCGAAGTGGCGTTCGGGAACCTTGGGGTTACGTATGTCCATTGCGGTCTTATTGGATCAGCGATCGACGTATGGCTCATATCTACCAAGATCAATCCGGAGTACGATGTTGCATGGTATAATCTTGGATCTGTTTTTAGACAGAAGGGCGATCTTGGCAAGGCCCATGAGTTTTTGAAGAAGGCGGTCAATTCCAAACTCTGCCATTTCAAAGAGGCGTGGGGTAAAGAGCTCGAAGATCTTGAACACGAATTACAGTTCTTGCAGGAATTCAATAACCTGAAACAAAAATTGTCTACCGTCAAGTCTGATGAAGCGGTGAAGCTGAACCAACAGCTTGATGAGTTGATTAAATTACAGCATACCGCAGAGGAGCAGAGGAAGCAGAAATTGACTATCATCCAACGCGAGGAGAATGAGCTCCGGTCGCAGTTGTTAAACACCGAGAAGACGAAGAAGAATCTGGAACAGCCGGTAGATCTTAAAATACTTATTCAGTCCCGGGATAACAATTTTATGCAGATCCGGGAACAAGCCATGAGGTATATGAATGTACAAAGCGCAGACGGATTACAGCCGGAAAGACCTGCGGGGAACGTTAACGCAGGTTAATAATAAATTCCCCGTCAAACAAGTCAATATCCTCGAGTTGAATAGGGGATCGATATTTGGTGGTCATTACCACAAACAGAAGAAGGAGCTTTTCTACGTGGTAAGCGGGATGGTTGTTCTAACGATTTGCTCCATGAAGGGTGGCCCGGGATACAGAGAATCTACGTCGTACACTTTTTTCCCGGGAGAGGCGTTTGTCGTCGAGCCTTATGATTCACACACTCTTTTTGCTCCTCACGGCAAGGTTGTCGTCGTCGAGCTTTTATCAAAACCGTTTAGCGAACATGATACGTTCTGCGTGTTCGAGGAGGAGAAATGAAGGTTTTACTATTCGTATTGTTGATACACGTAAAGGGCGAGTTGACTCCGAGGCGCATGTATCAGTTGGTGCCTGATGCAGAAACAGCGGCCTTAACGTTATTCGGACAGCAGAAACAGGCATCATTGTCGGCGTCAGTAACCGGGGAATTGTTCGAGATAGATCTTATCGATAGAACCATCAACAAGATGCCTATCCCCGTTGTAAGGTTTGAAACCATCGGAGGTTGAAAGTGAAAAAAGCGCTTATTACTGGCATTACGGGACAGGACGGATCTCACCTTGCAGAGTTTTTACTGAAAAAAGACTACAAGGTTTTCGGTCTTATCCGCAGATCGTCGACTGACAATACGTGGCGTATCAGGAGCATACTCGATAAGATCACGCTTGTTCCCGGGGACATGACAGATCAGAATTCTCTGGTCAACGCTTTACAGATATCTGGGCCAGATGAGATATACAATCTGGCCGCTATGTCATACGTCAAGGAATCATGGAATTCTCCGACGGCAACATTCGATATTAACGCGCAGGGGTTGACACGTCTTCTTAACGCTGTCCTCGCAACCGGGCATCAGGCTTCGAGGATTTATCAGGCGTCGACGTCTGAAATGTTTGGCCGGGCCCCGGCTCCACAGAGTGAAGGGACGCCATTTTATCCCAGAAGCATGTACGGTGTTTCAAAGCTCGCGGCACACTGGACGGCGGTGAATTATCGAGAAAGTTACGGTTTGCATATCTGTAACGGAATAGCGTTCAACCATGAATCGTATCGCAGGGGACTTGAATTTTTATCCCGCAAGGTATCTTACAACGTGGCCAAGATCTATCTTGGAAAATCCAAAGAATTGCGTCTTGGCAATCTTTGCGCCAAGAGAGATTGGGGATTCGCCCCGGAATATGTCGAGGCGTTCTGGAAGATGCTTCAGCTTGATGATCCGATAGATCTCGTTATCTCCACAGGAGAGTGCCATACGATCAAGGAGTTTGTGCAGGAGGCGTTTAATTGCGTTGGCCTGAATTGGATAGATTATGTCAAGTATGACGAGTCTATGGTTCGTCCGACGGAGGTTGACGAACTCCGGGGAAATTCAGATAAAGCCAAGGATATTATCGGATGGGAACCCAAAATAAAGTTTAAGGAACTGGTAAGGATAATGGTGGCCACGGATGTTGAGAGGCTGACCAGAGGGGACGTATTCTAATGAACCCAGAACTGTCGGTTATTATAACGGCCAAGGATAGAGAGAATCAAGATCTCAAGGATCTTCTTTTGTCGATCGGTGATCAGACATACAAGAATTATGAGGTAGATGTTGTTACCGAAGGAGATTCGGAGAGCGCCAAAGCGATCGGTGTACGCCGGGCCCGGGGAGAATTTATCTGTATTCTGGCTTCGGACAACTTCTTGAATGATACATCGTTTTTCGAGAAACATATATCCGCATTGAAGGCCATACCGATAGCGACGGGCGCATATCCATTCAGGTACTTCTACCATCTTGATGACACTCCGCTGAATCGTTATTTTGCGCTTATGGGGTGCAACGATCCTATTCCCTTCTATCTCGGCAAATGCGATAAACTTCCCTATTATCGCAACATTCCCTATCGTTTAACAAGAGATCAAGTCCCGACGATCGGGGATAACGGTTTCTTTATCAGGAAGGATCTGCTTTTGAAGGCAGATCTCGATCATTACTACCATATCGATGTTTGTGAGGATTTGCGGCTTAAGGGGTACACGTTTTACATCTTAACAGATTCGTCGATATGGCACAAGACTGCGAAAGATTTCCGGGCTTTCTTTGGGAAACGCTTGAAGTACGCAGACAAGTTTGCCGTTCCGCAACGCAGATGGCAGATGGTTCGCACCAAGGATATCCCGCGATTGGTCTGGTTTATTTTCTGCACCATAACCTGCATACAGCCGTTGTGGATATCGTTTCTTGGATACCGGAAGATAAAAGATAAGGCGTGGTTTTTACACCTGCCTGTATGTTGGGCTACATTAGGAGTGTACACATTATGGGTTTTGAAACGACTCACGTTATGTTCAGCAAAGACGAACAGTGGTTCATCCACGAAGGTTTAATCGACGACGCTCTTGTGTTCTTTAATGATTACTTCAAATTCAAAGAACACCCCTTCACCAAGGAAGATGCGTTCGTGCTTGGTAATTTTCAATTATCATTAAAGCTCGAGTCTGTTTTATACCGATCGTTAAAAATGCCGGAATCCGAGTATTACCGCATGAATCCTATGGAGTTCTGGAAGAATCTGATCAAGACGATGACGCAGACCCATTATGTAACATATATGGAATTCATAAATAATATAATTCGGCTTCGCGCGGAATCGGTATTGGATTTTGGTGGCGGGAGCGGTTACTTGAGTTACCTGTTATCGCAATTCGGATTCAACGTTACATATTCCGAAGTCAACTTGTTGGCATTGTCTTGGATGCGTTTCCTCCGGGCGAAATACAATCTCCGGATTGATATCATCGACCTGTATACCGATAAGATAACAAAGAAATACGACGTGGTGATCTGTAAAGATGTAGTGGAACACACAGAAAATCCCAAGGAAATGATTGATACCTTGCTATCTTATTCCAACAAGAAACTGCTTTTTTGCCCAGATAAAAGCGTACCTGAAGATTGGTTGCCAATGCACAGGGAGTTTTCATTATGAAGGCGTCGATTCTAATTTGTTCGCTCAATAGGGAAGAAAGTTTAGGAAGGTTATTGCGTAGTCTTAAAGATCAGACCGTAAAAGGTTTTGAGATATTGGTCTGTCGCGATAAAGGAAACCTTGTTGAGCTCAAGGACAAACTCTGGCGTCAGGCAAAAGGTGATATTCTTGTATGGATGGACGATGATATTATATGCCGCCCATCATATATGGAAACCCTTATGTGGATATTCGATCATAACCGCATGGTTGGATATTGCACAAGGGTGATAGTCCCTTCGGATAAAGCGAACAACCGTGATATCTATAAATTCAAAATGTTTCATCCCATCTATAATAAGTTGTTCCTCGACGGGAATCTGTATTCTCCTTGCTATATATCTAAATGCGGAGTCAATTCCATAGGTGGAGGATTCGGATCTGTATCGAGTGGAGCGATTATATGTTCTCAAGTTGATTTCCTCGAGCCATCAGCATTTGCATTGCGGAAGAAGGCTGTGGAAGAAGTTGGAGGATTCGATCTTGGATACAAAGGCGTGGGAGAATGGTGTGATGTCGATTTATGTTACCGTGTCAAAAAATTCGGTGGTCTTTGGTATGACGGTTTTAATTATGTGTATCATATGCCAGAACGCGACGGGATCGCAAATCAGCGTCTTGAAACAAAAACACGGTATGAAAACTATTGCCGGTTCGCAGATAAGTTTATCGAGAAAACTCCCCGGCATTATTTATACAGGTCATTCCTCAAGACATACTTTTGGGGTAAGCAGAAAGGGTGGTTCTGATATGGCAAGCTACAAGGTCGATAAACGTTTCTACGATATGATCTACGCGGAAGTCGGCGGGGGCCCGGAAGAAGAAGTGGCCGCTGTGGCAAGTACATTTCTTAACCGGGCAGATCGGCATGGGTACGAGAAAGCCCTAACGGGTAGCTCGGCCTATACCAAAAAGTCGAAGGAGTTTAAGAAGGCTACGTCGATGAAATTCACTCCTTTTGAACAGCAGGTATACGAACGCAACAAGGGGATCGTCGACAATATCCTGACGAATCCCAACATGCGGTTGCCGTATACTCATTTCGAGAATGTCAAGGTTTACGGTGAGCCCAAGTGGGCAAAGGGTCAGAAGAATTTCCAAGACATAGGCCGGCAACGGTTCTATGTCATAAAATGAAAGGGGGTGATAAAAATGGTCATCATGTTGCTTCGGGATCTGTTGTTCCTGCTCCTGTTAGTATTATTCTTCTACGGGATGTACCGACTTGGTAAGAAACTGTTTATCAGGGAACGGGTCGAAAACGCTGTCGACAATATCCAGACTACCATAAAGACGGCGAAGGATATCCCGGACGCGGCCGGGTTAGAAAACGCTAAACGAAAGATCAACAAGACTCTTAAGGATGGAGGAGCAAAATGAGAACTTCAGAGGAAGTGGCGGTAGGATTTATCATCAAACTGGCGATATTCGCAGTTGTTGGGATCATCGGTGTGATGCTTTTTTTCCACACCCTGTCTTGGAAAAAGATCGAGGGGAATCAGGCGGCTGTAAGGCAGGGATTGACTCGCGGTGTGGTCGAAGACGTATGGCTTTCAGGAACCCACTTTTTCTGCGGGTGGATGCAGGACATCTACGTGTACAACATCGGAACACAAAAATGCACCTTCGACGAAAAAGATACCGCAGATCTAACGTGTGCCCCGCAGTTCCAACGTATCGTAGTCGATTGCGGTGAGAACGGTGGCCAGAAAGCGTATATCGCAATGTCGATCAACTATCGGTTAGGATGGGACACTGATTCCAACGGTTCCCCGGTATTCTCTCCGCAGAAGCTCGTCAAATTCCATAAGGACGGTTTACGCGAGAACTACGAAACCATCATATTAAAACGTACCGTGGTCGATGTCGTCAATAAGATCGCTCGCCCGCATCAGGCGTTGGATATTTATTCCGGCAAAGGGTTTGTCGACTTTAAGGAGGCCGTTGACAAAGAACTGAAGAACCATCACGTATTCAGAGATCGTGGTATATTCATAGAGAACACCATTATCTATAAGGTATACCTTGATCCTAAATACGAGCAGGAGATCGCCGAGAAAGTCCTCGCCATACAGACAACGTTGAAGAAACAACAGCAGACGTTAGCCGCTGAAGAAGAAGCTCGCCGAGTTTTTGCTGAATCACAGGCCAAGGTTGAATCTCGCAAGCAGGAGGCAGAAGCCAAGAAGATCGAGGAGATCAAACAGGCAGAGGCCATGAAACAGAAAGAGATCCTTCAGGCAGAGGCCGAAAAACAGAAGCGGATTCTCGAGGCAGAAGGTAATCGCGATGCAAACCTTGCTATGGCGTCGGGTATTCTTGCCGTGGGTAAAGCGGAAGCCGAAGTCCAGATGTTAAAGAGGGAAGCGCTTTACGGCGGTGAGGCCGGCACTCGCAGAGCACAGGTTGAGATCGCTACGGCTCAAGCGGAGAAGTTAAAAGGCGTGTTCAGCGGTGTTCAGATTGTGCCAGAAAGAACTATTCTGAACGTTGGGAAATCCGCTCTTGCAATAAACGCAGGGGGCAAAGATGAGTAAGGATCTGGTCAAGAAAAATGCTTTGCAGTCGTTGGCAGAACGGTTGTCCGTAGATCCGGGCGACCTGAAGTCAACACTCAAGGCCGCGATATTCAAGCCGATAAAGAAGAAGGACGGCACTTACCGGGAAGCGTCTGATTCAGAGTTTATCGCTTATATCGCTGTAGCAAACGCGTACAAGTTGAACCCGCTTACGAAAGAGATCTACGCGTACCCGGATACAAAAACAGGTGCGATCATCCCCGTGGTCAGCACTGATGGGTGGAACAGGCTGATGGTGAGCCATCCTGATTACCGAAACCATTATTACGTGGAGCCGGCCGAAACAGAATGGACAACCATGCCGGGAGCGAAACCCTGCCCCAAATGGTGTGAGATCCATATCGTTAAGAAGGACGGGAGCGAAACCGTTGTTCGTGAATACCTCGATGAAGTATTCCGGCAACTGGATTACGATTCTCCGTGGAAAACTCACACTAAACGTATGCTACGGCACAAAACCAAAATACAAGGTGCTCGAGAAGCCTTTGGATTTGCCGGGATTTATGAACAGGATGAGGCTGAACGTATTCTTGAAGCCGAAACTGTTGAGATCACGTCAATGAAAGAGCCGCGGGCCCTGTCTGAAAAGAAAGGCAAAGATGAGCCTCCCCAAGACAAGCCAGAAAGTGCTCCTGCGCCGGCTGAAACACGAACTGAAGTGGCTGAACAACCATCGCCAGACGAGGGTAAGCCAGTGGCTGAACAGGCACAAGAAGTTTTCCAAGGCCAGTTTATCTGTAACGATTGTACTCTGCCCATTACCAAAGCAGAGTATGATTTCTCAACCGGTAAGTATAAGAAATCTCTCTGTAGGAAATGCCAGAAAAAACAGAAGTAAAATTCGAGTTTGATCCCGAGTCCCATATTTATAAAGTAGGGGGAATCGTTATTCCATCCGTTACCGAGGTATTAGGCGCTGAAGGGTTCATATCCAGTTACGGTGCCTCTGAATCTGACAGAATTCGTGGCCGGTATGTGCACCGGATCTGCGAGTTATCAGACTTGAACGACCTCGATATGGACAGTGTAGACCCGGCATTGATGCCTCGGTTAACGGCATGGAATGATGCGAAGAAAGCACTCGGGATTAAAACGTTCGATGCGATCGAGTACAAAATGTATTCGAAGAAATGGATGGTAGCCGGTACTCTGGATCGCGTAAAGGCCGATATCCTTGTAGATATCAAATCAGGGGGGAAACAAGCGGGGTTTGCGCTTCAGACCGGAGGTTACAAAGTCCTATGGGAAGAACGTATCGGGGAAAAAATCAGAAAGCGCGCAAGCGTCTATCTTACCGAAGACGGAAAATTCAGCGTGGATTGGCACAAGGATAAGGACGATGATTTCATGTTCTTGTGCGCATTGAAATCGTATAAGTGGAAACGATTAAGGGGCATAGCATGAGAAAGCTAATTCTGGAACAGCAGGAAGACGGGAAGATATTGATAACCATATACGGCGGGGCCACGATTGAAGGGAG